>SDBU01009921.1_pt1 | contig 10618 bp, 8 predicted proteins | sample 2277071 | NCBI WGS metagenome assembly SDBU01 (sample SAMN10397929, study PRJNA504765) | marine sediment metagenome | isolation source: marine sediment core GS08_GC12, 126 cmbsf | place: Arctic Ocean: Gakkel Ridge, Loki's castle | collected 2008
AAACCCGTTGAAACGGGTTAGGACGATGGGTTAACACGTTTTGGCTCAACACGTTTTAACGTGTTTTGAATAGCAGGCCACGAATTCATTCGGGGCTGCTGCTGCCTGCTGCCTGCCATCGAATGAATTCGACGGCTGGCATGGGAAACCCGTTGAAACGGGTTAGGACGATGGGTTAACACGTTTTGGCTCAACACGTTTTAACGTGTTTTGAATAGCAAGAATAGCAAGCCACGAATTCATTCGGGGCTGCTATTAAAACGGCGGTTCTCCCCATGCGTCATACATCGCCCGGTGCTCGCGAACAATCGAAGGGACAGGGCATGGCGTGATGCCAACATCATCCGGCCCCTCATCGAATTCAGCATAGCGCTCGAGCCACCCGTTGGTGGTCTGTTGGTCGTGGTGCTGCTTCTGATTTGCCACGTATGCTTCCGCCGCCGGTCTCTGGCGTTCTCCCAAACTCAAAGCACCGTAGCCGCGCTGCCAGGCAAAGTGGTAGTCGAGCCTAGCTGCGTGGTTGAGGTCATGCGAACTGGCTCCCTTTAGACGCTTCACCACGTAAGCGACGGCGTGCTTGGGTGGAATCGAGACCACGAGGTGGATGTGGTCATACCAACCGTTGATAGCATAGACGTACACGCCCAGCTCAGCCGCTTTGTTTACGATGTAGCCATAGAGCCGATCCTCGATTTGTGGCTGGATGAGGTGTTCACGATTTTTGGTCGCCCATACAAGATGGTAGCTGAGTCGCCAAAAGGCCATGGTGGTTCTCCTTATTCCTGTTGAATGCCATCGAATGAATTCGATGGCAGGTATGGGAAACCCGTTGAAACGGGTTACGACGACGATGAATCAACACGTTAAAACGTGTTTTGAATAGCAGGCCACGAATTCATTCGGGGCTTTTGCCAGCCATCGAATGAATTCGACGGCTGGTATATGAAACCCGTTGAAACGGGTTAGGACGATGGCCTAACACTCAACTCAACACGTTTTAACGTGTTTTGAATAGCAGGCCGCGAATTCATTCGGGGCCATTTGGGGTCCATTCTACCGATCCAACGTCAACCTGGTGTTGCGCGGGTCGTGGCCACGCATATTCTGGCTCACAAAGCTGATAAAGCGACGCTGCAACTCATCGACGGTGCAGGGCAGGCCGCCCTCTTTCAGTGCCTCCAGCAAACTGTCCACTGGCAGAGTGAGAGCTTCGATACCGCGCAGGGCTTGAGTAGCTGCGGCCACGAAACCGTCGGGGATGGCCGGATCATCGTCGCTCTGCTCCAGGAATCGCTCAATCGGCCTCCGTTCGTCTGGCGTCATCGCCTCTAGGCTGCGCTGTGCGGTCTCACTGGTCAGGTTGGCCTGCAGCGCCTGCCGCCAGCGGATCAACAGGTCGTCCAGGCGGTCATCGAGTCGGTCCAGCACTTGGTCGGCCTGGCCCCCGTGCCGCTGCTGTGACGGCCGAAGGTGACAAGAGGGGCAAGTGGGCGTGTCGGCGATAGCGCCCTCGTGGAACTCGCGGCAGGTGCGCATAGCAGTAAGTGTGTCCTTCCAGACATCCAACTCCGCCCTGTTGAGTAAATCAATGGCTGACAGCGTGTCTAGTGCCGCCAGACGCGAATCGTTGTACAAACGCTGGCGACGGTCATCGGCCTGGGACCCCAGCACCAGTTGGCGGTGCAATTTGGCATAGGCCGTGATGTAGTCCGCTTTCAGCGCCTCTAATTCGCGGGTCAGCGCTGGCCCGCCGCGTGCCTCCTCTCCTTTGCCCAGGTGGCGCACATCGTCCAGCAACGCTTGGCGGGCAGAAACTGCTCGCTGCGACCAGGGATGATCATCGGGCAGATTGGCCTGAGCCTCGGCCAGGTAAGCGGTCAGGGGCTGGATCCGGCCTACAAGTTCTAGCAACTGCTCCGCCCGCTTCACAACCTTGCGGTCATCAAGGGCGTCTGTGATCTGCTCAACCGTCAGGCGCAAGTTGCGTAGCTTGCCCACCGTGTTGAAGCGACTCAGTTCTTCCAGGAATTGCTTGTAGCCGCGTAGGTGGGGCAAGAGGTCCAGGGTGGACAGCGTAACGTCTGGCAGATCGGTACGTGCGACTACGCCCGATTGGGACTCGATGGTAAAGCGATCGGTGAAGAGAGACGTGTTCCACAACTGCATTCCCTGCTGGAGGCGACCCTGGATGGTGGCCGTCCGCTCCAACTCGGCCTGGACAGTGCGCTGAAGCTCCTGCACGGCCCGATCGCGGGTGTTCTCATCGCGGACCAACCCCGGCGCCAACCCCAGTCCTTCGAAGATCATGGTCCAGAGATTGAGCGGCAGGGTGCGCGGTTGTTTGTAGAAACGAAAGTCCGTCAGGTCGGCTATTGCTGTCATCGCCGCGCGCTCAATAGTACCGGCGTCCAGTTCCACCCTTCTCCCCAGGCTCAGCACGATATCCCCGTTGTAGACCAGAGCCAGCAATACCACAACCGTCCACTCTGGCTCCAGGTGGAAGAAAACGTCTTTCTCGATAGGTCGCTCAATGCCGCCAGCCACTTGCTCGATCAACTCACCCCGGTTTACTACCTGGCCCTCATGTTTTGCCTGCAGGAGATCCAGGTAGCGACGCGCGTAGCGTGACTGGTAGGGGCGCACGATGCCTTCCTCGTCAATCAGCTCCAACGCCTCCAGCACGGCCAGCGCCAGGTTGGTACGTCCCCGCCCGGCCAGGAAACGAATCGCTTCCATAGCGTTGGTGGGGCGGGCTGCCTCGCTGACCGGCTGGGACAGGCGGTTGAAAGCAGGATAGTCGGAGTAGCGTTCTTCGAACTCAGGCGCCAGGTGGTAAGCTGCGATCAGCCGTAGGAGTTCTTCGATGGTTTGGCTGGCAGTGCTGCGGATGCGAGGCAGCACTGCCCCTACCGACTCGGTTATGCCCTGGTAGGTCACCTGCAGATGCTCCGTCAGATGTTCGCGCAACCAGCGCAGGAGCCGCCGCAGGTGTTCGTCGGCCTTCTCAGCGTAAACCTCCCGGTGGGAGGCCGCCTCAAAGGCCATAGCACGGGCGCCAGCGTACATGCGCACCAAGTCCTCGAAAGCCTGATCCAGCCCAGTTAACTGAAAGATGACCTCGTCGGGCCGCTCTTCGTCGTGCCAGTCGCGGTCCAGGAAGGGTGGCACCACGTAGACGTAGAAGTCGCGCGGGGGCTGGGCGGTGCTGCGCTCGTCGGGCGCGCCGAAGAAGAGGTAGCCGGGGCGGGTCACCCTGTGCTCGTCCCAGGGCAGCTCGTAGAACCAGATGCGGTGGCCGGTGACGTAGGTGGTGTCGCTCAGGTTGAGGGCCTGGCGCAGGGCGTCGAAGAAATAGCGATTGAGATCTCTCCTCTCCATGAACTCGCCCCGCTCACCGATCTTGGCATCGAAGTCAATGTCTTTCTTGACATCCAAATAGTACTGGCCGTTGGCCTCGTTGCAGGAGATGTACTGGCCGCTGACGGTGCGCATGATCTCGCGCAGCGCCACCTGCACCTGATCCAGCAGGAACTCGGCCGATGGCTCGGGAAGGCGCACGTGCAGGCAGAGGTCGTCGCGCAGCTCCTCCGGCGTGGCGCCCAGCGGTACGAGGATATCGCTGGTGGTCAGCCGGTGGACACTGAGGGCGTGGATAATGCGCATGGCAACGGGGAGTAGATGCGGGCGAGTGTAGGCATTGCGGATGCGACCCTCCAGCACATTGCTCTTCTCGATGACCTCGGCCACACCGGGCAAACCGCGCATGCTGGGATTCTCGCGGAGCACGTTCCAGTAGTGATCGTAGGAAATCAACCCCGGCTGATCGGCGGGCACCTCTTTGTCGAGCAGAGCGCGCATGGCCAGGCTGAAGGTCTTGAGCACTTCCCGCTTTTCGGCCACGTAGACGCGTTCGAAGGTCTCGATGTAGGCTGGATGGATGGGGAAGAGCGGGGCGAACTCGTCCAGCCGCTCGGCCATGCGGCCATAGAGGGGTGTGAACTGGCGGAGATGTTCCGTGATGCGAGCCAACTGCTCGTCGGTCTTGCGGAGCAACCGATGGGAGACGACGTAGGCGATATCTTCGCGGGCGATGCGCACTTGCTCAAAGCGATCGCGCACCCGGCGCACTTGCTCAGCTACGAAGGCAAAGCGGGGGCTGTCGAAGAGCGTTTCCTGCAAGCCGCCCAGGAAGCGGAAGGGGGCTAACGCGGCCACTTCGCCCAACTCGCGCAGGAAGCCCAGATCCAGGATCAGTTGACGCTCCTCGCGTGTGCGCAAGTAGTCCAGCAACTCATCCACCACCAGCAGGATACCATGATCCGGGTAACGCTCTTGGAAAGTGGCCACCGCGGCGATGATCGCGTCCTTGTTGTTGGTCACCTGGTCTGCTGGCGGGAACGTGAAGGGCGTCCCCCAGTCTTCCAGCGCGATCTCCAGTTCCTCCAGCAGGATGTCCCGCAGGCTGCCCGTGACGCTGCCGATCTCCACGCGGGCTACCTTGAAGCGGCCGGCAATGGCCTGGGCAGCCTCTTGCACCTGGGGATGGTCCAGGACAGACACGAGACCGGGATGATCGGCCACGGCTGAAACGACCGCCATCAAGTGCGACTTGCCCGTGCCATAGTTGCCGACGATGAGCACGCCCTTGTTGTCGCGCGGGGCCATGAACTGGAGTTGGGGAATGACCACGTTGGCGAGTTGGTCCGCCATACGGTCGGAGATCACGTAAGTCTGGACCAGGTGGCGAGCCGCGTCCTCCCGGTCCGCCTCACGCAATTGAATAACGGTCTCGATCGGTTCGAACTGGAACAGGTCACGGTAGCGCATGGGGGCTTCCTCCTCGAAGTCGTTTTAGCCAAGAGCCTTAATGAACACTTCCGGCTTGCGCCAGGTACGGTAGTAGCTATGGTCAGGCACAGCGTAGGCCAACACATCGTCCACGTAACTGCCGGGCCAGGTGACTACCAGTCGCGTCACCCGGCTGGCATCACGTATCAGTCTCAGGGGATCCAACTTGAGCGTCGGATCAAAGAGCAAGTCTATATTCGTGCACAGGACAGGGCCGGAGGATATGTTTCTAAGCTGAGTTTTCATCCACTGGCGAACTGCGCGGGAGCGACGTTGGGGTATCTCGGCAAGCAGTACAGGGCTAAGTTCCCGGCCCACGGACAGGCGTGGCCAGTCATACACTGATAGCAGCTCGTTAGCCGCATCCTCTAGCCTGCTAACCGCTGGGTGAACGAGGAGAAGGCAGGTATGAGATGTACGTCGAAAGTCAGTAATTGCGTTATGCATTTGGTAATCCTTTTCCCATCTACTGTATTATACCAAATAGTTGATCAAACCGTAATAGGCAAAATCCTGAATTCTGCATCAGGAAGATGTGGGCCTCTTTATTCTTCCAGACGATGTAATCTTCCCACGCCGGGTGCCCGGCGACCTCTCCATTCTGAATCGCCTGGTACAGTGATTCCTTGGAGAACACGTCGTATCGCTCGCGGATCTGGGCGATTTCCCACTCCGCCAGCCGGCTCTCTTTGGCGAATTACGACACAAATCCCGACATTCATGCAGCCAGCCTCCAATTGACTTTTCCCCAGATTGATGCTATAATATGCCCAATCAAAAAACGGGTCACTGGCCTCTGCATGCAGTGGCCAGGCGGCCAACGTTTCCCCTCGGTGAAAAAGTGCCCAACTCTGGGGCGCACGCCAGGTGGTTGAATGTCTCATCTGATGAGGCCATAACCTGGATAGCCGAGGCGGTTTTATTTCTGGACCTCGTACCGATGCACTCGCAGGTTGCGCAATCCTCGCAGGTAATTCCCGCCGCTCGTCTCCCGCGCCACCACCGCCCCTGCCAGCATGTCCGCAAGCTGTAAGCCATCCCAGCGGTGTGCTGGTTCTCCACGAACTTTAGGTGTTTGCTGTATCCCCCTGGCTCGCAGCACAGGCGACATGGCTATACGCATCCCTCGAAAACGCCAGGCAATCCCAACTGTTCTCGAAGACTCATCAAACCTCGGCGCAAGGTCCCGTAGTCCTGGCTGGAGACTAAGCAGAACGCCAAGTAAATCGAAGAGCCCAGGGCGAATTTGAAGCCCGAGTCGCCTGACCAGTCAATGAATCCGTAATCCCTCAACTCTACCGCCATTTCACCTGGCCTGCCACGATAGCCTGGCCGATTAGCCCGTTTGGAATTCAGGCCGCTCCGTCATCTGGCGCAAACGAGCGATGTAGGCATCCTTATTCTTCCAGACGATGCGATCTTCCCACGCCGGATGTCCGGCAACCTCGCCATTCTGAATCGCCTGGTACAGTGATTCCTTGGAGAACACGTCGTATCGCTCGCGGATCTGAGCGATTTTCCACTCCGCCAGCCGGATCCCTTTTTCGATGAAGGCCAGCAACCCTTTTCGAATGAGCTCAGATTCCGAAATTGCCAATGCGTTGCTCAATTCAAGAGTCAACGCTTGAACATCCATTTCGACACCTCCTGACTCGATCTCTGAACAGGCCAGGCCACTGACACCCGGCCGACATATAGACACTCACAACTCCACCGCCCTCCCTGCCCGATTCAGGTCAATGATTTCCGAAAGGTATCCACGTACTCAACCAGCGGTACGTCCGTCTGCTCCGAGGTGTCCAGCCACCGCATGCCGGCATCCACGTACAACCACTTCTGTCCTCTCGCCCAGTTAAATCATGTACCTAATCGTGTACTTTTGAGCCTAATCGTGTACTGTTTTCACCGCACATCAGCGTATCTCGTGCTGCGCCCGTGCCCAATTTGTCGTGCCATTTCCTTTTGGACGCCCAAATGCGACAGGAAATGCGACATTTCTGGGCCAAATGCGACATCACCTGGGCCATCAGACCCTAATCCGGCGAGATACTAATGCGCCATCTTATGCGCCACAAACCATCTTTATGCGCCATCCTACTCCGCCATGTAGCGAGTGCCTTTGCCTGTTCCTGTTTGTCGCACCCACCCGGTCTCCACGAGCCTTGCCAGGTCTCTCGTAGCTGTACGTCATGAGACGCCGAACAACTTCTAGTAGAGACTGTGGTCACCTCAACAGTATACTATAACTCCGTCGAGCCGGCAAGCCACCATCGTCTCCGACACGCCAGTTATAGCAGGAGCTACTTCCCCACCTCAATAACCAGACGCCCCCCCTCCTGCTCGATCTCCGTCCCCATCTCCACCGAAAGTCGGCGTATGCGCTCGGCGATTTCGTCGAAGACGGCACCTGTGGCCTGATTGACCTGCATGTACGAGATCAGCAGCGGGATCAACTCGATGCGCTCTACCCCCTGCGAGGTAGCGGTGAGGAGAAAGAGCAGTTGCTGGTCGTTCCGCAACTGCGGGTCCACGTGGTAGTCGTCAATCAGGTCCCCTGTGTCGTAGAGGATGGGCTTGCCGTTGTAGATCTCAATGCCCTGGAAGAGGTGGGCACTGTGGCCGTGGAAGATGTCAGCCCCGGCATCCATCACCGCATGGGCGAAGGCCACGAACTCGGAAGAGGGCACCTGCCTCATGTTGGGGCCCCAGTGGATGGAGAAAACGACCAGGTCCGCCCCTGCCTCCCGTGCTGCCTGTATGCTTTCCTTCACCTGACCGAAGTGCTGTTCCTCGGTGGAGATAGCAATGATACGGGTGCCCGGCGTCTCCTCGGTAGCCTGGTACTCCCGAAAGTGGTCGGCAAAGGCTACCACCCCCACTTTGATACCTCCAGCTTCCAGCATGGCTGGCTGAGAGGCTTCGGCCAGGTTGGCTCCTGCCCCGGCGTGGGCGATGCCGTGTTCGTCCAGGTGGCGGATGGTCTCCAGCAGGGCCGGAGCCTGGAAGTCCAGGGCGTGGTTGTTGGCCAGGGTAACGTAATCCACCCCGGCCAGGGTCAGCACTTCGATGGCTTTGGGATGGGCCCGGAAGTAGAAGACGCGGGGCGGCACGAAAGGTTCGCCGCTCTCGGCGATGGTGCATTCCAGGTTGACCAAAGCCAGGTCGGCTTCCTGCACCAGGAGCAACACGTCGCCCCAGGGATAGCGGGGGCCCCGCTGGAGAATCGCCGAGTTGACCAGCCGGCCCAGCATCACGTCTCCCCCGAGAGCCAGAGTGATACGCCGGAGACCCGTTTTCGGAGTGGGCGAGGGAAAGGGTGGGATGGTCGCCGTCGGCGTGGCTGTGGGGGCAGGCAGACAACCTGTGCCAGAGAGCAGCCACGCCAGTACAGCCAAGGCTATCGGGCAGTGCCTGATCACGGCCTGGATTCCGCCCGCAAAGTGAGACTCAGCAGATCCAATTTTGCTCGGCCTGGATCGCCAGATCCAGGCCAAAGGCAGGGAAGGCAACCGCAGGTTGCACACAATCCCCTCAGAGCAATTTTGGATCCACTGGGACTTGGGAAACATGATATGCTCCTTTATATCAACTTCTCCCCAAGAGGACAAGCCCTTCGACGAGGCTTCACTTCGACAGGGCTCAGTGCAAGCAACAGGCTCAGCCCAGCGGCTCAGGACAAGCCCTTCGGCAAGCCGCTGGGCTGAGCGCTTGTCGAAGCCTCAGGACAAGCCAGCCAGGAGGCGCTCCGGCTGGCCTCGATACTCCTCCCAGGGAATCTCCCCCTTCACGATGCCCATCAGCGCCGCATGCAGCGCTCGATTGACGGGTGCGTCCAGCCCCAGCTCCTGGGCGTACCTGACTACCGCCCCGTTCAGGTACTCCACCTCCGACTTGCCTTTGCCCCTGGACAGGTCTATGTGCAAGGAGGGCATCTTGCCGCCCCGGCCACGGACGATGACTTTTCGGAGAACGGGGCGCAATAGCCAGACTGGCAAGGAGCATAAGGCCCAGGCGAAGAGGGGCACCGGGTAGCCGGGCAGGGACACTGGCCGCAGGCCCAGGGCCCACATCACCGCCACAGCTTCGCGGAAGGCTGCCTGCTCCAGGGCAAACAGACGGCTATCGGCAAAGACCTCGTCGGGGAGCATGTCCAGAATGGCCGGGGAAGCATTGGCGATCATGTTCAGGAGCAGCTTGGCCCATTTCATCGCCCGGTGATCTCGATACACGGAAGTCCTGAAACCAGCCTCCCGAAACACCACGCCCAACTCAGCCACCGACTGACCAGGCGCGGTCGGCGCCAGGCCGATGCCGCCCCACGTTGTGGCCAAACGCACCAACCCAGGCTCCAGCACCCTTACCGACAGGGTGATCACCGCAGAGAGAATCGTCGCCCCACCCAGAATCGCCGATACCGCTTCCTCGCCTCCCACGCCGTTCTGCAGGACGAGGATGGGAACGCCGCGCCGGGCCAGAGGCTCGACCTGGGCTGCGGCCTCAGTTGCATCGTAGGCTTTCACGGTGAGGAGAACCAGATCGAACGGTTCATCGGCCACATCCAGCGCACTCGTTACCGCTCGCACCTTCGTCGTCCGCGTGACCCCGCCGCCATCCTCGAGACCCAAGCCCCGCGCTCGCACGGCGTCCACATAAGGCTGACGGCCCACCAGCGTAACTTCGTGGCCCGCTCGCGCCAACATAAGCCCCACCAGCGACCCAATAGCCCCCGCCCCAACAATCAAAACCCGCACGCCTCTCCCTCCCAATATCCAATACCTAATATCCAATACCTAATCCTTGCTTTCCACTTCTACCAGCGCGCAACTTCATTACAATCTCGGTGTTGTAAACAGTAAACCGGTTTGAGATAGGAGGAAATTTCCGTGGAGATTCTTCGTTACGTGATCATGATAGCCCTGGGCTATTTGATGGGCTCCATTCCCGTTGGCTACCTGGTGGTAAAGCTCGTGAAAGGCGCTGACGTGCGCCAACACGGCAGTGGCCGCACCGGGGGCACCAACGTCTGGCGTGCTGCTGGCCTTTGGCCAGCCATCCTCACCGCGTCGGGCGACTTTCTCAAGGGCATGAGCGTGGTTTTGATCGCCAGAGCTCTCCTGGGCAACTCAGTTGGCGAAGTCCTGGTAGGGGTGGCGGCGGTTGTGGGCCACAACTGGTCCGTTTTCCTGGGCTGGCGGGGCGGCGCTGGCACCGCCACTAATCTGGGTGTGATCTCGGCGCTATCCTTCCCCGTGGCCCTGGCTCTCAGCGGGGCCGGGCTGCTGGTCATAGTTATCTCCCGCTATGCCTCTGTGGCCTCTTTGGCGGTGGCCATCCTGGCACCCGCCATCTTCCTGGCCCTGGCCCTTTTCGCTCACCGCCCCCTGCCCCACGCCTTCTACGGCCTATTGGCGGGCGCCATTGTTGTCCTGGCCCTTCGCCGCAACATCGTCCGCCTGCTGGCCGGCACCGAACGGCGGCTGAGCTATTAGATTCAGTACATCACAATTGTGAAGCAGAGCGGACTCCCGCCCGCGTTTCGGCGGCCCTTCGACAAGCTCAGGGCAGGCGTGGGAGCCGCCTCTGCTGGTAGCTGGTGAGCTATTAGATTATAGCACAACGAGCCTGGGTAGCAAACTCCAGGAAGTCGGCTTGCCCGTTCCTTGACGGGTAAGCCGACTTTGGCTTTTAGCAGGCCAGGTGGGACGTCTCTTTGACAAAATCCCGGCTACGTGCTATGATTACGCCGCTCATCAAGGCTTGTCCTAAAAAC
>SDBU01009922.1_pt1 | contig 10618 bp, 9 predicted proteins | sample 2277071 | NCBI WGS metagenome assembly SDBU01 (sample SAMN10397929, study PRJNA504765) | marine sediment metagenome | isolation source: marine sediment core GS08_GC12, 126 cmbsf | place: Arctic Ocean: Gakkel Ridge, Loki's castle | collected 2008
GAGCCAGAAAAGGTTAAGGCCGGCGGCAAAGCCGTTGACGTGTATGGCATGCCCTCGCCCAACTTCGCCGACGAGTCCAACCCGCAGGTTGTGGCTGTGATTACCAGCGACAACGACACCTCTGCGCTCACCGACGACAAAACCTGGGTCACCTACAAGTACGGGGCTGCCCAGTGGGGCGACACCGAGGACGAGGTTGAGCTGATAGACAAGGGTACCAGCCCGGCCAGCTTCGGATCCACCATGGCGGCTATCGCCTTCCCCGATGACTACGACTCGGACAGCGACAGCGGCGAGATGGAGTTCTTCGTCGCCGTTGACAGCGCTACCGGCACCGCGGATGATACCGACGGTGCCTACCGGATAGTGGTCTCAAGCGACTTCCAGGTGAAGAGGGGGGTTGACTGCGCCAGCATAGACGTTGCCGGCGAGGTCGGCGACGCCAGCATACTGCTGGGCACGACCACGGGCAGCGTCCACTACTCCACCAACAACGGCGATACCTGGAAGGAGGCCAAGAAGAAGCCAACCGGCGACGGCAACACCTACGTCCTGATGGCCGATGACTTCCTCGACAGCGAAGAGGCCTATGCGGCCACCAATGCCGGTGCCAACGATGGGGCAGCGCTATCGCTTACCCGCGACGGCGGCCAGCTGTGGAACCAGATCTCGCTGATGGACTTCTCCAAGGATGCCGTGGTTGACTTCGTCTTTCATGGCGACGACTGGTATGTGATATATGCGTACACTAACGTCGCTGACAGCCTGTTCAAGAACGACGGCTCAAACTGGGAGAGGGTTGAAAGACAGACCGATTTAGACTCGGTGATAATCTCTCCTGAGTACGAGTCGGACGGCTCGGTGTTCATCGCTGACTTCAGCGCGAAGGACATATGGCGGTCAACCGATAACGGCGGCCGGTTCAAGGCACAGTTGAGCGAAGCTGCAGTTGTACCCACTGACTGGTTGGCAATTGACAGTTCCACCCTGATAATTGGTGCTGCCGACGGCAAGACCTACAAGTCCTCGAACAACGGCACCACCTGGGGGACCGGCAAGACGACCAGCACCGGTAACTTTACCAGCTTTGCCCTGTCGCCGGACTTTGACTCTGACGAGACCATACTGGCAGGCAAAGCCAACGGTAAGGTGTACAAGTCAACCAATGCCGGCGGGAAGTGGACGCTAATCGACAAGGGCACCGAGAAGTTCAATGACGGCACAACCGTCATGGTTGCCTTCCACCCCGACTTTGCCGACAACGAGACCTACTTCGCCGCTGGCGATGACACAAACGGCGATCTGGTGGTCGCCCGCTACGCGGATGAGTGGAAGGCCCTCACCGATGACGATGCCGACATCAAGGATAAAGCCACGGCAAATGCTACCGGGATTATCTGCGCACCGGACGGCACGCTCTACGTCACCACCGTAGGCCAGAACGGCATGTTCCGCTCCCTCAACCCGACAACGTCCAAAACAGATAAGGTTTCGTGGGAGCAGGTGGACGACGAGATCACTAACGCTCTGCTGAGTCTCCGCTTTTCCGCGGGGAGCAACATCCTCTGGGGTCACTATGGGGTGAATGTTCACACCTACGAGGACACCCTGACGGGCAAGGTAGGCCTGAGCTCACCGAGCGACGGCTCCGATACCGGCAGGGAGGACAGCGCCACACTCAGCTGGAAGGAGCTGGACGGCGCCGACGTTTACGACATCTGGGTCGACACTGACCCCGGCTTCAAGACCGACAAGAAAACAGAGACGACCGAGATAACCACTATGAAGTTCACCGGCCTGGAGGACGGGCAGACCTACTACTGGAAGGTAAGGGTCCGCGAAGGTGAGCCGGTCAAGAGCAACTGGTCAGCAGTGTGGGAGTTCTCCACGGCCCTGGGCGCACCGCAGTGGAACCCGTTCGTGGGTGGCGTGCCTGAGGCACCGGTCAACGGCTCTACCAACGTGCCGCTGACTCCTACCTTCGCCTGGAATGCAGCTGATTGGGCTACGGGCTACGAGTTCGTACTGGCCAATGATGCGGCATTCAAGGATGTGGTGGTCAGCAAGACCGGCGCCAACGCTCTTACTACCACGGTCTTCTTGAGCGAGGCGCTTGCGAACTCGACGACCTACTACTGGAAGGTTAGAGCGCTCAGCAAGACCACCAACAGCGACTGGGCAACCGCTGTCTTCACCACTGAAGGGAAGGCACCGGCACCACCGGCACCACCACCACCACCGGCACCACCGGCACCACCATCTGGAACCCCATCTTACATCTGGGTGATAATCGGTATTGGTGCAGCGCTGGTGATTGCGGTGATGATCCTGATCGTCAGGACACGGCGGGTAGCCTAGCACTGGCGGATACCAGATACCCCGAGAGCCCCCGAAATTAAATTCGGGGGCTCTCTCTTTTAGAGATTACTAACCCCATCCCCTGTATCCCCTTCCCCTTACGGAACGGATAATCGGATCCCCTTCATGGTAAACTGTGGACCTAGCGAAAACGCAACACCTGACTTTTAATCAGCGTGCCACAGGTTCGAGACCTGTACGGCCTACCAAAGCTGGAAGACCTTCCCTGCCGGGGAGTTTTGAAATGAATCAGGGTGTCAAGACACTAGGTCAACCGACACCCTGATTTTATGATTTCTCCAACAAAATATCAATATATTTTAGATCTTTGAATCCATTGGTAGCGGGGGTGGGAAGGTTGATAGCCAATTATCTCAAAATGCGGGGGAAGATTCGTCCAGTCTGGCTCATGTAAGTGCGGTATTCATCTCCAAATTGTTCAAGCATCATGTGCTCTTCACATCTTACCCTAAGTACATAGATTGGAATAATAATAACTAGACTAGCCAAGCCTGCGATCCAGTTATGTATTAGCAATACCTGGGCGATACCCCATAACCAATGTGCCGAGTACATTGGGTGACGGATATGTCTGAAAACCCCGCCAGTTACCAGAGTGTGCTTTTCCCTAAGTTCAGTTGTAACGCGCCAGTTACGCCCTAGGTCAGCGTGCGACCTCCAGAGCAGCCACATTGCTACGGCAAAGATTACGATACCAATATAGCCAGCCCAAGCTGGTAAGTCATAATCTGCAAGACTAAGCCATCGAGTAAACATGTGCAATAGTGGTAATAGTATGGTTACTCCCCAGAGAGAGGCCAGCAATCCTACAGTGAACCCTTCTTCACGAAATATCGCTCTTCTGTCCTGCTTGTACTTCCTTAAGTACCACGCTCGGATGAATGAACCCACAATTAGACCGGTTAAGTAAGAATATTGGAAGAGACTATCAAGCATAAGTAGACCCTCTGTTTTTCACCTTGCTCAAAGTAATAATAGCATACAGCATCCTATAGGTGCTTGTGCAGGAAACTTATCGTAGATCCTCTGAATACAAAAAGGAAGCATTTCTGCTCCCCTTGATTTCTTGGTGGCGGGGGTTGGACTCGAAGGGGACGAGGGGCGGAAGGGTTGACACTCAGTGAGCATAGAAGTAATATTGCCATACCTGTTGACATATCGAGTCCACAGTAAGACGGTAGATAATATGAAAGCGATTGTATATACAAAGTACAGACCACCTGATGTTGTGTAAATCGATCTTGGTCGTACGAAGAAGTAAAAATCGACAGATTGTTGGCTGCAGATTCATCATTGCGCTGCAATTTCAATCTTTAGAATACCTAGTGGAAAGGGGGTAAAAAGCAATGAACAGCATTTTAGAGGGAGTGCGGGTAATTGACTGGACAATATGGCATCAGGGTCCTTTTGCTTGTGCACTGTTAACCGATTTGGGAGCTGAAGTAATACATGTAGAACAACTAGGGCAAGGCGATCCACTACGAGGACACAAAAAGGCTATGGGGCTGCCATTAGAGGTGGGAGGTAGACACATTATATTTGAAGATATCAATTATAGTAAGAAGGGAATTGCTATTGATCTTAGTAAGCCGCAGGGTAAAGAGATAATTCAAAAACTCGTCAGTAAATCCGATGTTTTTGTCACCAACTTCCGGCAGAAAGCAGTTGGGAAATTTGGCTTGGATTATGAGTCCCTGTCTAGGGATAATCCGCAGCTTATATACGCTTTAGGTTCAGGATTTGGTACTAATGGGCCGGACGCCGAAGCTCCTAGTCTGGATTTAATAGCCACCGCGAGAAGTGGTATTATGTTTAGTGCCGGACAGGAAGGCACGCCACCAACAATGGTAGGTGTCACTGTGGGAGACCGGATAGGAGGCCTATTCCTATCCTATGGTATAATAGCCGCCTTGCTTGCCCGCCAAAGGACCGGGGAGGGACAAAAGGTAGAGGCTTCTCAACTAGGTAGCTTAATTGCACTGCAAGGAGTGCCCGTAGCGGTAACCCTAGTATATGGGCAGGATCTACCACGAAACCAAAGAGATGGGGCTGTGAATCCACTCTACAATTTTTACCAGTGCCAGGACGGCGAATGGATAGCTTTTGGCATGCTGCAATCAGACAGGTATTGGCCTGCCTTCTGTCAAGCGATAGGAATACCAGAGCTTGAAAAGAATCCCAAGTTCGAGAATTGGCTGGCAAGGGAAAAAAATAGCCGGGAGTTAGTTAAAGTTCTAGATAAGGTGTTTGCCACCAAGAAATTTAAGAAGTGGCGAGAAGTTTTCAGGGCGGGAGACTTTATTTTTTCCAAGATTAACAGGCTTTCGGATTTAGCCTCCGACCCTCAAATACTTGCTAATGAATACATCACCAACTGGGACCATCCTGCAATGGGCTCCATTAAATGCATCGGGTCTCCCCTTAAGTTTTCCAAGTCACCTTTGAGTCCTCGGTCGGCAGCCCCTGAAATCGGGCAAGATACAGAAGATGTGCTGGTGAACATATGTAATTATGGTTGGGAAGAAATTGAAGAACTCCGAAAACAAGAGGTTATTTGATAAGTCTGAATGTGTAGGCAGAGATATCCCCAGGCTAATTAGCACTTCAGTGATAAGCCGCTTAATAATCGGTTAGAGAAAGGAGCACGAAATATCATGGATCTATGTGTCACGTCCGAGCATGAGGAGCTTAGAGAGCGAGTTAGGCGCTTTGCTGAAGAGGTTATTGCACCAGCAGTTCCATCGACAGAGAAATTGGTGTTCCCCAAGCGCGTATATCGTGAAATGGGGAGAAGAGGATTCCTCAGTATAATGACCCCTATCAGTTACGGGGGTATGGGTAAAGGTATAAGAGAACACTGCATAGTGCTGGAGGAAATCTCTAAGGTGAGCATGGGGTGCACACCTGGCACGCATCCTATGAATCAATTGATGATTTACAACTTCGGTAGCGAGGCTCAAAAGAAGAAATACCTTCCTAAACTAGCATCAGGGAGATTATTGTCAGGTATTGCCATATCCGAAGAAGCTGGGAGTTCCAGTTTCAAAAACATGGCTACTGTGGCCAAGCGAAGTGGAGATAGTTATATTCTAAATGGGGAAAAGATGCATATTACGCGGGGAGGGGATGTGGATGTGCTAAGCCTGCTGGCAATAACGGACAACGGTCCTACCATATTTCTGGTGGAAAAGGGTACACCTGGTCTAGCAGCGACTGAGAAGCTCGACGCATTAGGATTCAGGGCAGCGCCCAATTATCGGATGACCTTAAAAGACTGTGTGATACTACAAGAGCAACGCCTGGGGCAAGAAGGACAGGCATTAGAGATATTCAACTCCACCTGGAATCTCACGCGGGTAGGAAATTCCAGTGTCTTTATCGGACAGGCTCGAGCTGCTCTAGATTATCTTGAATCATATATCAAACAGCGAAGAGTTGGCGAAAGCTATATCGCTGATTTTCAGGGAGTCAGGTGGATAATTGCCGAACATGAAACAAAACTTGAGGCAGTTACCCAGCTCCGAAACAAGGCCCTCTTGTTATTAGAAAAAGGCGCCGACTCCATGAAAGAAGTTACCATGGCAAAATTAATGGCTACCGAGGTGGCGTTAAATATATTGTCGGATGCCGTTCGGTTAGCTGGTGGATTTGGCACATACAAAAAATGTCCTCTGGAGCGTTTTCTCAGGGATGCCAAGGCCTTCGAGTTAGCGGGCGGAGCACCAGAGATTCTGAAAAACCTGATCGCTAAGCGTATCCTAGGGTAAAGGCAAGAAACTCTCTAGATAGACTACTCAGTAGCCTCAAAGTGTAGCGAAGAGCTTACCGTAACCCTTGATTTGGTCTTGTATTCCTAGCCTCTTCAGGACGTCCCACAGGGTAGCCGTATTGCTACTGAATACATATTTATTGAGATTTTCCTCCAGTCTCTCGATGACCGTAATACTCTTTAATCCCATGCAGCTGAGGAAGACCGCATCCGCTTCTGGAGTGTTGACTTCACAGGCTAGATTATAGGTAACCTCTGGGGATATATCTGCCAATTCACTGCCGTGGATATCAAGACCCTTCATGTTTATGACTTCAATGCCATGAGCCTCGAAGAATCTCTTTTCAGCCTGATTTACTTCCTCATTGTATGGGGTACCCACGGCTATTTTTTGAACGCCGAGATCCTTAAAGGCAGCAATCACAGCAGTTGACGTTGTAGTAGCCTGTATGCCAGTCAGTTTCTCAATACGCCGGATGAGTTCTTGATCACCGCCAAAACCATTCACGAGGCTGCCTGAAGTACAAGCGAAGGAAATGATTTTAACACCGGCACTGGCTAGAGTTCGGGCCGCTTTGTCCGTATCCTCCGCCATTTCCCTTAAACCTTCTGACGATAATGGTAATTTCAACAGGAGTCTGGAAAAATGCACCGATATTCCTTCTGGTATCATCGCATAAAACTCTGGCTCAGAAACCGTGTTAAGTGAAGCAAGTAATAAACCAATTCGCGTCTTCCATCCGTACATTGGCTCTACCTCCTCTATGCACTCCGAACTCCTTCTTCCCTACCCATCAGCAACCCCGGCAGTCGCAGTCATCTTGTTCCAATCTTTACCCAGAGGACTAGATATGTACTACCCTATCAAGCTTTCTCTGTTTCGAAACGGCGTGCATGCGTAGAAGCTTGGCCTAGCTTATCTACGTCTAACTTCGCCAGCATAAGTAGATTATCAAGAGTTCTGTATTGCTGCCTATTGCCTAGAAACCCACTAAGGGGCACACTGCCTTCAAGCGGGTCAACATCAGTGAAGTAGATGAAAGTGGGCATTGTGTCCAGAACTTGGCTCGAAACCCCAGTCTGAGTACTAGTTCTGTCTGCTAGTTCGGCTTTCAAAGACTGCTTTAATTGCTCTATATGACCTATGCGATGTGCTATTCGATTCTGAATTTCGTCGTCCTGATCTGGCAGTGACCTCAGGCCTTGAAAGAGGATATCAAAGGCTTTTTCTATACTTTCGTCAGTGTTTTCAGACCCTAGTGCAAGGAGATTCGTGATATATTGGTCATATTGGGGTTTAGCAGAAGCAAACGGAGGCATTCTTACAATTTGTGCTTCCAGTTCATTTCTCAGTGCGTCAATCTGAGGCTGTATTTTTGGCCAGCTATTCAGTTTGTCAATGTTGATGATTGGAACTGATTCTAAAGTTGAAATATCATGCTCATCACTTCCAATCTCATACCTATTATCAAAGAACTTAGTGACTTTCAGTTCCTCTAGTTTAGCAAGTTGTTCGTGAACCTTCCCTAGTTTTGTCTTGTCCTCACTCTCTAACGTGAACCATATCGTTGTGATAGGAATGTCCCTGCGCTCTACACCACCTATTTCCAGTTTCTCTTTCACCAAGCAGTAGGTGCAAAGGTCTTCGTCCATATATTGGTAATCCCTGCTAAAGGATTGCAAAGCTTTTAAAAAATTTGTTTTTCCATACTCATTTCTGCCTATTAGGATGGTAATGGCTTCATCAAGTGAAACTTCCTCTGAGGAATTGATTGAGCGGAAGTTTTGGACAAGCACTCTGTTAATTCGCATAACTCGCTCTCCACGTTTAAGATTATTCCAGTCTCCTACTTCTTAATACCATTATACTATATCAGACTGATTAAGGGATGATCCTTCGCTACAACCCAAAAAAGCGTAATGTTACCTCTAGGATAAAATCGTTCCTTTTTTGAATTACAGTGTCACTCCTAGCCTTCAGGCGTGAGATTTAGCGCACCTTTCTCCTACCTACAATACTGAAGCCGGTATGGGGTATTTCTCGCATTATACAGACCGCCATATTATTCCCCTTGAACCGGGTCTGAGGCACAGCAAGAGCTTCGTAATACGGTTGACAGTGAGGACTACCCGCAGGTATCATTTGTATCAGCGCGGTGAGGTCTGAGAGTCATATCGTCTGGGGTAGAAGCCCACAGTCACATGTTCTCCCGCAAAAAGAGAGGAGGCGACCATGAGCATTCGGCGAAATAGAGAATATGAGGCGATGTTCGCCGAGACGGTATGCTTCTCTGGCGACCACGACGACATTGTAGGTGGATATATGGCACGACCCATTGGCTCTGGCCCTTATCCGGGGGTAATTGTGATCCATGAGGTGTTTGGCCTGGTGGAGCACACCAAAGAAATAGTCCGAAAATTCGCTGCCCACGGCTACATCACGGTTGCACCTGACCTCTATTACCGTGAAGGTCCGGGCAATCTTGAGGAGATAGTCGCCAGTGTCCGGCAGAGAGGTGGCATCCCCAACTCTCAAGCTGTTGGCGATCTCGAGGGAGCAGTCAAGGCTCTACATTCGGCAGCCAACTGTAGCGGCAAGATCGGCTGCATCGGACACTGCTCCGGCGGGCGGTACACCCTATTGTTTGCCTGCAATACCAAGAGCCTTGCTGCAGCCGTAGATTGCTACGGTGGTCGCGTTGTTACTGACGAGCTGACGCCAAATCAACCCAAGGCCGTCATAGATATGGTGGCCGACCTGAGTTGTCCCTTGCTGGGGCTGTTTGGTATGACAGATACTAATCCGTCACCTGAGCATGTAGCCTTGCTGGAACGCGAAATCAAGAAGCATAACAAGAAATACGAATTCAAGTCCTATCCACCTGACACTGGTCATGGCTTTTTCGCCGATTATCGCCCCAGCTACCGACCGGAATCAGCGGTGGACGGCTGGCAACGGATTTTTGACTTCTTTGGCCGACATTTATGGTAACCGTCTGGGCGAGAGCAGTCATTAGCCCCGCGAACAATGCCAGGCAACCTCTGGGAACGAGCAAACGCTACAGGCTTTCAGGCCCCTACTCCATCCAGCGAGGCGTGCCAACGCAAACAGCAGCTTCCCATTCAAGCTCCGACATCCCGACTTCAGGGATAGCATCGTACTCCTCTGGTGAGACATCAAGCCAGATTGTTAAGGCTCCAGGTTTCAAAATGACCGACATACGAACATCCTGAAGGTCTTCCCATTTGTGGTCGAAGTGGAAGTTCACAATGTATTGCATACGATGTTCACTTTCCAGTTGGTCGGGGGGCAGGTTTTGCTTACGACCAGCCAGGATACTGCTTTCGTTCAGCATTACGAATCTTTGATAGTCAAGCACCTTCATCTTAATCTGCATGAAACCCCTTTGTCCGAGAAACGACCCCCGTTGTCCTATGCGCTAATGTAGCACTTGACCCTCACCGTCCAATCGATCTGTGCCATGTGCATACTATCATAATGCCAGAGAAGCAACAATCAGCCATAAAGTGCAATTCAAGGAGATTGTTGACATTCCACAGTGGAATGGTCTATTCTCCATGGAGAAAGGGAGGTGGACAAATGCAAGCATATTGTATGAAATGCCGCACCAAGAGGGAAATGAAGGACGCTAAGAGCATAACCATGAAGAATGGCAGGCCGGCGACTCAAGGAACATGTCCGACGTGTGGGACTAAGATGTTCCGTATTGGAAAGGCATAACCCTGATTACAATATCAGATTTCAATAAGGGCTGGATGTTCCGTTAAGATTCCAGCCCTTTTCGATTACCCGAAACCCCAATAAACGCCTTCCCCTCCCATCAACCAGCCCGTTGCCACCGACTTGCCCATTTCTAAGTTTAGAATATAACTAACCATAGACGTCAATTAAGCTGCACATTCTTGCATTTTTGACTCCTTAACATCACCATAAGACGACTTATTGACCCCATAAATAGCGTTATTAGTGGTACTTAAGAGCACTTTTTGAAGCAGAAGTGTCATAGTATGATGGTGTCTTATTCCAGAATGCCTGTTTTGCAGGCTGTGAATTATCACGGCTGCGTCCCATAACTGGTGGAAATTCGATCTAGCCATATCTTACCCCTGTTTGCCATCTCATTCAATCCTTTTAAGCAACCAGTGCTTCCTCTAAGAATTCCAGTTTGATTGGTTCTTGCTCCAACGCCTTTGATGCTTCCTCTATCCAGGCGATATCATCAGCTTTCATCCTGACTTTCTGCCACTTTAGCCTCTCTTCCTCCAGAATACTGAAAACCATTACCAGAGCTGAGGTCTCATTCGGAAAGCGGCCCACCACCCTGGTCCTTCTCTTAATCTCCTTGAAGACTCGTTCGATGACATTACTGGTGCGGATGTGTTTCCAGTGACGCTCGGGGAAGCGATAGAAGGTGAGACATTCCTCAAGGTGCCTGGCTAAGGTCTCAC
>SDBU01009923.1_pt1 | contig 10618 bp, 9 predicted proteins | sample 2277071 | NCBI WGS metagenome assembly SDBU01 (sample SAMN10397929, study PRJNA504765) | marine sediment metagenome | isolation source: marine sediment core GS08_GC12, 126 cmbsf | place: Arctic Ocean: Gakkel Ridge, Loki's castle | collected 2008
GGCCACCCCCACCCCCACCCTTCTCGCAGACCCAACCCCGCCGGTTGAGGCTGAGGAGCCGGCCGAGACCCCAACCCCAGCCGAGGAGGAGGCCACACCTGAGCCAGCCGAAGAGACACCGGAGGCAGCCGAGACTCCAACCCCGGAGACCGCCGAGCCTGTGGTCACCCCAACCGAAGAGGTGGCGGCTGTAGAGGCCCCCGAGACACCCGAAGCGGCGGCAACCGGCAAGAGGGAGCCCCAGCTCGTCGTGGCAGGGGAGAGCGAGGAGGTCGAGCTAACCGTCTACAGTGGCGACTTCGGGCTGGTCAAGGAGATCCGCACGTTGGCTCTCAGCGAGGGCGAGAACCTGGTTCGCTACTCTCACGTTCCCTCGAGCATAAACCCTGCCAGCGTGCACTTTAGTTCGCTATCCGATCCCGAGGGCACCGTGGTCCTCGAGCAGGACTATGAGTACGATCTGGTCAACACTCGCAAGCTCCTGCAAAAGTACGTGGATAGGCAAATCGCCCTGACCACCGAGCAGGGAACGGTCTACACAGGCACCCTGCTCTCGGGCGTAGATGACGCTATCCTGGCCACCGGGGATGGCATCAAGGTCATCAGGCTTTCACACATCCAGGAGTTCTTCTTCCCCGAACTGCCAGAAGGCCTGATCACCAAACCCACTCTCGTCTGGCTGCTCGTTGCGCCTGCGGAAGGAGAACAGCGGGTACGCGTCACCTATTTGACCGGCGGCATCAACTGGCAGGCTGACTATATCGCGCTGCTGGCGCCCGATGATGAATCCCTCTCGATGACCGGCTGGGTTACCCTGGACAACAAGAGCGGCGCGACCTACAAAGAGGCTCGACTGAAGCTTGTGGCCGGCGACATCCACCGGGCACCCGAGGTCGGACGCATGGTAAGCATGGCTGAAAGAGTGGTCGAGCTCCCCGTTCTCGCGCCGGCGGTCGAGGAACGCGCCTTCTTTGAATACCATGTTTATGAGGTCAAACGCCCGGTCACCGTGCGAGACCAGCAGATCAAGCAGATCGAGTTTGTGGCTGCACCCAGTGTCGAGGTGGAAAAGGTCTTTGTGTATGAGGCATCGCCTCCCTTCTCCCCGCGCTACGGCGGAGCGATCGTTGAGCCCGACTATGGTGTTCGCTCAGACGCGAAGGTGCAGGTCAGGCTAGAGTTTGCCAACGAGGAGGAACGAGGTCTGGGCTTGCCCTTGCCCCAGGGGACCGTCCGTGTCTACAAAGAGGATGTGGGCGGGGGTGCCGAATTCGTCGGTGAGGATAGGATCGATCACACGGCCAAAGACGAAGAGATCTCGCTCTACCTTGGCAACGCCTTCGACATCGTGGGCGAGCGCGTGCAAACCAGGTTCCGCCAGCTTGCCGAGAGGGTCATCGAAGAGAGCTACGAGATAACCCTTCGCAACCACAAGACCGAGGACGTGACCGTCCGCATCATCGAGCATCTCTTCCGCGCTCAGGATGCTGAGATCGTGGCAAGCAGCGCAGACTATGACATGCTAGATGCCACCACCATCCAGTATGAGGTCGAAGTGAGCGCTGATGGCGAGGCCGAGATTGAGTACACGGTGCGATACACCTGGTAGCTTTGTGTCCTGGCGCTGAATTGTGTCGCCGCCCTGAGCCTGAACCACCGAGCTCGGGGCGGCTGCGTTCTCTGAAGGTAACCCGGAAGAGATCACGACAAGTGGCACTCCACGACGATCTCTCGAGCAATGACCATCACTACTCGGCCGCTCACTCTCGACACTTGGTGCAGCCGCTCCTGAATGCCAAAGCCAGACCCGCAACACATAGAGCCACCCCAACCCCCGCAGTTATCCGGTGCCAGGCTCCTGTGGAGCTGAGCAGTGCGCCCAGGAAAACCAAGGCAAGTCCTGTCAGGAGCGCGAGTCGAAACCCTCGCCCACTCAAGCGCCTGCGGAATGTGTATCGGCGCTGGGGCATCTCCCGCCGGTCGCTGGCTGCCCGATAGCTGGCCAGACTCAGCGCGGCCAGGATGACTGAGAAGCCAAGTAACCAGACTGCATTGAATGCAAGAGAGTACCAATCGATCACCAAATCGGCTCTCCCCACTTCTGACCCGATGGACAGCACCACACCCGACCTCAGCCAGCAATGGCGACGCCAGAGTCTTGGACTCTGCCTTCATTGCCCCGGTAGGCGAACGACAATATGCCGGTCCGCCAGGAGATCTGTCTGGTAGATCGCGCTATCTGGAGTTAGCTCGTCGGGTTGGAGACCCTCGTACGAGGCTTTGCTTGCCCGCGGCATATCTATGCATATCCTGACCGGGATGTTGTCCGTGCCAGCCTGCTTCTGCAGGGTGAGAGTGTAGTGCCCGTCGCGCACAGCGTGGTCAGGCAAGAGGTACTCAATATGCAACTCACGCTGCTCGCCCGGTCTCAGCACAAGTGAGGTGGCAAAGACCGTTCGACCCAGCTCCGACGACACCTTCATCGGCTCGTCTCCACCTCTGCCGGCCTGAAGCTCAGCCCCAGCGGGCACATAAACCCGCACATAGTCCCAGTAGCATCCTTGAGTCAAGGCCTCATAGTTGGGTTCGTAGCTAAGCTTCCATTTGTCGCACACAGTAGTGGCGGACGTGCTGCGGTTGTGGTACCGGATGGAAAGCGTGGACCGCACTCGCCGGGAGGGATCGATCTCGACCCGATAGTCAACAGACTGCTCAACCCTCGCGGATACCTTGTTGAATCCCACATTGGCGTCCACGATGAGGAGTTGGTCGCCTCGCGCCCGCGCCACCTCACCGGTCCAGCCATGGCGCTGGAAGATGGCTTGAAGGGACGGATCTGCCATGTAGATCTGAATGTGGCGTTCGTCAAACAGTTCGCCGATTTCAGCAAGGAACTCGAGCGATTGGGCAGCCGAGGAATGCGAGAGCAGCTTGCTTAGGGCCGCCTCCACTGCCTGATTCAAGAAATCCTTGCGATGATGCCACCAGTATGACATGATCCTATCTGACCCCGCAGTAGCCCAGTCGTGCGTATAGCAGGGGAAACCGGCGACCGTGGCCTCGGCCTCTCCCTCCTCCCACACAAAAGCTGCCGACAGGGCGTAGGGGCCTCCCTCGATGTCGATTTCTTCGCCTCGGCTTTCGGCGGAGAGTCGGAAGCTGGCTCCTGAAGGCCCAGAGTAAGAGATCCGTTGCACTACAGCCTTCTTCGCATCGGGGTCCCCTCTTATGAGCAGCGACTTGTCACCAGAATGAGCATAGTCAGTGACCAAGTGGTCCCCAGTCGCGAGCCCTATGGCTTGCCAATGGTCTGGCAGCCGGTCATAGTCAGCATCCTCCTCAAACGAGGGATTGCGCACCAGGTTCACGCCCGGATTCCACAAGTCCTCGAGCACCACCGTGTCGAACCAGGCCGTCCCTCTCCTGCCGTAGATGAGCTTGAGCTCTATGCCAGAGAAGGGCTTGGTTGCCGTTATGACCACCCCCGAGGTGACCAGGCTCCCGGGCGGCAGGCTCCAGCTATTCTGTAACCCTTCAGCGACCTGCCCACTCTCTAACCGCTCCCCGCTTGGCAACACCAGAGGAGTCAAGACCTCCAACAACCTCACCGCTGCGGTCATGTCTGTGGCGAGCACACCGTCGATCTGCTGGCCCTGGTTCAGTTCGTAGAGCTCGGCTACCGCCTGGGCGGAAGTTGGGAAATCGGGCCACCAGTTGGCGTCCCTGGTGGCCCACAGGTCGAGCTGCATATACTCGCGCAACGCCTCGGGAGGGTCGGGGTGGGGCTTGCTCCAGTCCTCCACCTGGTAGCTGTCCACTATGGAGCCAAAGCGTGGAATGCCCTGCGCCACGGTGAGCGTGCCTATGCTGCTGATAAAGCCCCCGGTCGGTCGAAGCTCGTCGTTGTTCTGGGCGAGCAGCAAGAATGTCCGATCGCCCGGCTGAGAAATAAAGTCTGGCAAAAGGATCAAGCAGTCGAGGGCTGCCGTAAGAAGGGGCGTCACAGACTGGAGTTGGGACATCCGCGCAGATAGCTGGGGCACCAATCGACTCGCGTCGATGGCTCCAATCAGCTCGCACACCTCGTGGACTTGACTGGCCGCCTCCTCCAACTGAGCATCGTGGGCCAGGATCTCAGTGGATAGTGCTGTCAATGCTTCATTAGTAGCAGAGGCCCCTTCGGCGATGGCCACCACCGGCTCCTGCACAACTTCCCAGACTGTTGCCGTTGCCCAAAGCAGAGACTCACCGGCCGAGAGCACCACTGGCCCTGCCTGTAGCGTGGGGCCCACGAGAGGGACCCACCCCAGATTAGGGGCCATGGCCAGGGGGTAAGAGAAGTCGCGCTTGAGAAGGGTTACATCTCTCTGCAAGTGGGCCAGGTTGGCGCCCAGCGAATCCAGATTCGAAGGAGACAACGATCTGATACTGTAGAGATGTGCGCGCAGCTCCAAAAGATGCTGGCAAGTCTGCCATCCGCGATAGGGCCCATACGATAGCAGCAGCAAGACCACCGCTATCGAGATCCCGCGAACGAGGCGACATCGCCACACGTGCCAGCCCAGTGGACGAGTTTGCATTGTGACGCCTACCCGACTCCTCTCCTGATGCTCCGCCACAGCAGGCACGCACCGCCCCAACTCTGGCGCAAAGAGAATCCTTCTCAGTGCAAGGCCAGCAAGCGCCCGACATCGGCGAACGCCCGCACGCAGCCAAGCCAGACGCCGTCTCGTGCGAACCTAGCATGGCCAAGGGCCACCTAGCACTCGCTTTGCCAACGCGCAAGGCGCTCTCGCATGTGCTCCCAGTGCGTCCCCCGCCAATAGAAGCGCTTGCACGATGGACAGACGCGGAACCGGCTCTGAGTGACAAACACGTAGCTTGGTACCTGTCCCCAGGCTTGATCCTTCTCGACCGGTTCCAGAGGCTCATTGCAGACGGGACACCGGCCGAACGGCTTTCGCGCCGTCACCCCCAGGACCTCCCGAAGCTGTGCCAACTGGTGATCCAGGTTGTCGCCATCCAGCAACAGCACTCGAACACCCTTCCGGCGGGCCAGTTTCAGGTCACGGGTCAGCAGGATTCGATCCTGGGCGCGCGCCATTCGCACCAGATGGAGATCCTTCCAGCCCGACTGGTACAGCGTATCGTAGCCGAGGATGCGGAGCCATTTCGCCAGCCGCCCCAGCATCACGTCGGCAACGAATCGAAGGTCCATGATTCTGGCCTCTCAGTGCGTGCCTATTCCATTATAGGCGCCCTGGAAGCCAGGAACAAGCGGGCGCGACACCGTTCACTGACCGTCACGTTAACCGCACTCTGATGGACAGTAGCCGCGACTCGCACGGCCTCCTGTATCCCCGGTCCCATCTGCGATGGAGAAGGGTGCTGGCGATCGGGCCAGCAACGCGATTGCACACTGGGTCATTCTACGCCTTACAAAAGAGCGTCGCCATCAAAGCCAGCTTGATAGCGACGCTGATATGGGGTACTATGACGCTAGTGCAGGCCTACCGGAGAGGCGGGGTCTCCTATCCAGGCAAGGGCTTGGTGCATACCTTAGTGGAGTCAAAAACAGCCCATTTCCGGGGTCTGCAGCTCAGTGAATGGACGACGGAGGAGAGCGAAATGAGGGGCGAGCACAGAGTGGTATTTCGCCAGTACGGCAGAAGGAAGGATGGCATCGAGATCGAGGGAGGTGCAACCTGAGGTACTGGCCAAGGCCATAGAGCCTGCTCGCCCAAAAGATAGCGAAATGAGAGTTGTCGTTCACAGGAAGGAGGACCCTGGCAATGAAAGAAGCTATACGGGTCGTCTGGCCCGAGAAGGGCAAAGTTGAGTTGGAGACATTTCAACTGGGGGAACCGGGTAAGCACGAGGTCGTGATCGAGACCGAGTACACTCTGATAAGCCCCGGAACGGAACTGGCCTGGTTGAAGGCGCTGCCCAACACCCCTCAAACGTTTCCTCAGTATCCAGGCTATAACAACACCGGGACAGTGGCAAGGGTCGGATGCGGGGTAACCGGGTTATCAGAAGGGCATAGGGTGGTCGCGCCTGGCAAGCATGCCAGCATGGTCAAGGTTGCCGCCTCAAAGGTGCTGAAGGTACCGGAGGAGTTAGAGTCGGAGGAGGCGGTCTATTTCAACATGGTAGCCATCGCGCTGCAGGGCGTAAGAAAGGCACAGGTGGATCTGGGAGAAGCTGTGCTGGTGATGGGACAGGGGATCATCGGGAATCTGGCCTCTCAGCTTGCCAGGCTATCTGGGGGCTTCCCCGTTGTGGGAACCGACCTGATAGATGAAAGGCTAGCGATCTGCAAGGAATGTGGGGCCGATCTTGCCGTGAATCCTCGGTCCGAGGACTTGGGGACAAGGCTCCGCCAAGCGATTGGCCGGGACTGCGTCGATGTAGTCCTGGACGCCACAGGGATTCCCGAGGCCGTAAGTGACTGCCTGAACCTGGCGGGCTATCGAGGGCGAGTCGTTCTGCTCGCAAGCACCCGCGGAGAGACTGAGAAGGTGAACTTTTACCGCGATGTCCACACGAAAGGGATAACCATCATCGGCGCTCACAACAGAGTCAGGCCAGAGGGACAATCCACCAGAGCGTACTGGACTCAGTCGGATGACGGGGACCTGGCACTAAGACTCATGGCTGCCGGTCGAATTAAGGTCCAACCACTGACCACCGATGTGCTGAGCTTTCAGGAGGCTCCCAAAGCCTACGACCTCTTTGACCAGGCCCCAGAGGAGCATCTGGGGATCTTGCTCGATTGGTCATAGCAGCAAGCAGGAAACGAAACCCTGGTCAATATGGGCAATGGCGCCTTGACCAAGGCCAGGCAGATGCTTCTCTGTGGTGAGAGAAGAGAGGATGTCGAGCGGATAGCGCCCCAGATCGAACAGGTTAAGCTTTCCGAGGAGGAGGACTTCCTGGAGCGGCACGTCGAGGAACTCAACCTGGGGTATTGGCCGGAGCCTTGGAGGTTTGGTGGCGGCTAGCCGGATCCAGACCTGGTCGCCGGTATACCCGGGGTGCAATGCGAAGAAGGCCGCGCTGGACTGGACACCGACATCAGAGACCGTCAGGTCTCATCGCGAAGCATCCGCCTGCACCGTGCCCGAAACCATGGGGCTGGGCGCTGGCAGAGTCTTGCCAGCGAAGCAGCAGACCGGCCTTCGCAGGGGCTAGGCCTCCAGATGCAGCGCTGATGCGGGACAGCAGCAGAGCCCCACCGTCCCGTTGCCCACGTGGGCTCCAAGTACCGGCGTCAGAGGCTTGATGCGAGCATTGACCACGTTCATCTGTGCCTGCGCCAGCTCGACCAAGGCCTCGGCCCTATCTTTGCAGGCCGCCTCTATCGCTACGGCGTGCACAGGCTCTTCCACCCCGAGCCATTCGCCCATAAGTTGCACCATGCGTCTCAGAGCACGTTTGGACGTACGGACGCGCTCTAGGGCATCGATCTTGCCTTCTTTGAGGTAGAGCAAGGGCCTGAACTGCAAGAGAGACCCCAGCAGCGCGGCAGCGCCCCCGATGCGCCCACCCTTGTACAGGTACTCCAAGGTGTCAACGCTGAAAACGATCCTCTGGGCCTCGACCACCCCTCGTATGACGGCTACGGCCTCATCGAGACTGGCTCCACCGGCCAAAGCCCTGGCCCCCGCTTCTACGCAGAACATGTGGGCTGCCGAGGCAGTCTGTGTGTCGATGATCTCGATGCGCACGCCCTCCATTCCTTGCGCCGCCGCGTGCGCTGAGCTCACCGTACCGCTGATGCCGGAGGAGATAAGCACGCAGATTATGCCCGTCGCACCCTGATCCACCAGCTCGCGAAAGACAGTGGCAAAGTCTCCTACGGAGGGCTGAGAGGTGGTTGGCAACGGGGTGCAAGTGGGTAACCGCTCGTAGAACTCGCTCGGCGTTATGTCTATTTGATCCTGGTAAGTCACGTCATCTATCCTGATGTAGAGCGGCACAACGCGAATACCATGCTTCTCGACGAATTCTCGAGACAAGCCGGCCGTGCTGTCGGACACCAGCGCTGTGAACGCCATGGAACCTCCTTCACCATCTTGGTCGATAGCATGTCAAAAAAATGCCGAAGAGCCACTGGCAGCAAGCTTCCTCTCCAACCAACACCTCAGCCCCCACCAGGTTACGCCCTGCTGCCACTCCCACCGGGCGAGGCGGTGACCTCCCCGTCGCGCCACCTACTGCGGTGCGGTTGCGGACGGCCTTTGGGCGAAGGCCACACCCACAGCAAGCACTAGAGAGGGTTGCCTGCCCGCGTCGGCCATGCTATAATCACCAGCAGACGGCTGGGTGCCATATGGGATGACCTGGTGCCGTCCGGAGTCAAGAGGCGAGCGAACGAGATGAACTGTCCGAACTGCGGAACCTACAATCCCGAAGGTCGCGACATCTGCTGGCGTTGCGACAAGCCATTGCCCAAGCCGAAGGCCCAGAAGAAAAAGGACCCTCAGAAGACTGCGCGAACCTGGCTCTACATAGCCATAGCCGCGTTCATCATCATCACTATACTGCAGACCTGTGGCTTCAGGCTGCCCTTCGCCCCCCAACCTCCGCAGGAGCAAGAGCCCAGTGGCTACTCCGACTCCCGGCCGCCGATTGCCCGCCTGGTGGAAATGCCCTGCGGTGTCTGGCCAGCGCCACGTTTCAACAGTTCGTGAAGAACGTCACGAAAGGCTTCGTCGCTGGTAAGCCAGCGGCAAGGCAGTCTCACTGGTCGATTCGCTACAGCGCTCCTCTCAGGCACTTGGCGTAGGGCTTTCCTGCAGGAAGTGCCTAACCAGTTGCACTTCCTCACCGGGTGTGTATAATCGTGGTGGAATACGTTCACTCATCTGCGAAAGGGGGCGAGATGAAGAACGGCCCGCACCGGACCAAGTTGCTCGATCTACTCAGACGGCATAGTCTGGATCGTGGAGAGGTGGAACTTTCGTCGGGCGCTCGCAGCAACTACTATATTGACGGCAAGATGGTGACTCTGTCCCCAGAGGGGGCTTGGCTGACCGCTCAACTGATTCTTGACTTGTTGGCAGACCAGGATCTGCATCCTGCCGCCATAGGTGGGCTGGCCATCGGCGCAGATCCCATCGCAACTGCAGTGGCATGTCTGAGCTATGAGAGAGGAGAGCCCATCCTGGCTTTCATCGTTCGAAAGCAGCTAAAGAGGCATGGCAAGCAGAAGTGGATAGAGGGCCCCCTTGCGAGGGACTCCAACGTGGTCATCGTCGATGATGTGGTTACAAGAGGCACATCCATTCGCCGAGCAATAAAGGCAGCAGAGGACTTCGGATGCCGAGTCGTCAAAGTGATCGCCTTGGTAGATCGTCTCGAGGGAGCTGCCGAGACCCTGAAAGCCTACAGCTTTACCCCGATATTCACGCGTGATGACTTGATGGAGACAGATGAACGAACTCGAGCAGAAGTTGCGGAAGGGACTCTACGTTGATAACCTGCGGGAGCTAGTTCGCCTCTGCGAGACCCTGATGCAACAGGGAAAACATAGGGTCCCGCTCTACGTGTTACAGAGTGTCCTGTTTGACCTGCTGCAGGATTGGAGCGGCCGCCCTCAGACTGCTGAAGAGGTGCGGACGGCAGAAGAGGCGATTCTGGATCCATCGTTCCGAGTGGTGGAATCTCTTCGAGCTAACCAGCCTCTAGAAGCGCAGATGAAGGTTCTTGATGAGCTCGTTGAGAGCTTTCTGTCGCTACTCGCCCAGGCCACGGGGGAACTCTAGCTCCCAATCCTTCAACGTGGGCAGCCTGGCGTAGTCTGTCAGGTCGAGGAGTAGCGGAGTAACTGATACATAGCCCTGGGCCAGCGCCCCGATGTCGGTGCCATCCTCCGGCACGCCGACAGGAGGATCGCCCCCGATCCAGTAGTACGCCTTACCCCTGGGGTCGGTGCGTTCCACCAGGGCATCTCGATAGAGGCGACGTCCCAAGCGGGTGATCTGCACTCCCTTGATCTCTTGCTCAGGGAGAGCAGGCACGTTCACGTTGAGCAACAAGGGCTGGCTTGGCTCGGCCTCCAGCACCTGGCAAGCCAGGTGGGCCACCAAGCCCGCCGCAAAAGCAAAGTCCGTTGGTTCATAGGCATCAAGCGATATGGCGATCGCACTCACTCCCCCGATCACAGCCTCCATGGCTGCGGCCACAGTGCCCGAGTAGGTGAGGTCCTGCCCGACGTTGGCCCCCGGGTTGATGCCTGAGACGACCAGATCCGGCTTGTGAGGTCGCCCAGGCCGTCTGCGTTTCAGCAGTCCCAACAACACCAGGGCCACGCAGTCGGACGGAGATCCGTTGGTGGCAATGGCGTCGGAACCATCAGCCAGCTTCGCCGAGCGCACCCTCAGAGGTTTGTGCATCGTCTTGGAATGCCCGCAAGCGGACCAGTTATGGTCTGGGACGACTACCGCTACATCGGCCAACTCATCGAGAGACTGTTTGACCGCACAGAGGCCTGGTGAACCCACCCCGTCATCGTTGGTCAACAAGATGTAGGGCCGCTGCGAGTGAATCTCTCGCGCCATGATGGTCGTCTCCCAGTCAGTTGGCGTCGGTTAGGGGATGGCGACCCCACCAT
>SDBU01009924.1_pt1 | contig 10617 bp, 4 predicted proteins | sample 2277071 | NCBI WGS metagenome assembly SDBU01 (sample SAMN10397929, study PRJNA504765) | marine sediment metagenome | isolation source: marine sediment core GS08_GC12, 126 cmbsf | place: Arctic Ocean: Gakkel Ridge, Loki's castle | collected 2008
GACCCGAAAGCCGCAGTGGCAAGAAAAGCTCTAATCGGACTGATCGCTGGTAAGACCGTTCGACTGGAGTTCTCGGGTAGGCGGAAGCGGGACAACTTCGGGCGTCTCGTGGCACACGTATATCTGGGAAACGTGGACGTGGGAGCCCTGATGGTCCAGATGGGATGTGCTGTATGGCGTTAGCTGAGTTCGCAATTCACGGGTTTCGAGGTTTCGGACAGCCCGGTCGGGTTCGGTTTGCGATACCCACTGGAGACCCCGGAAGTGGTCTCACTATGCTGGTTGGCCCGAACAACGGCGGCAAGTCAACGATCATAGATGGTCTCCGGGTCATGGGCGGAAGTCAGGCCCAAAGCTTCACGGAGGGGAAGCGGAATCAGCAGGCAGGAGACCGAGTGAGGCTCGAAGTCACGTTGGATTCAGGAGAGAAGCATGTCCTTCGGACTGTTTCGTCGGGTGGCAGCGAAACAGAATGGGAGAGACCTACTGGCGGCCCATCATTCCCACAGATCTACGTCCTGCCCTCTCGAAGGCACTTCAACCCATACTTTGGCAAAGGCCACCAAGAACGCCAGCAGTACACAAACAGCTCCTCACTGGCAGCGGTCCGCGGAGCTTCTTTGGACGGCTTTCCACATCGCCTGTTCCGAGTACTCGCCAATAAAGAGGCGTTCGACGCTGTTCTAAAACAGGTTCTCATCGCTTTTCCTGAATGGACCATTGACCAAGCGGATTCGCGGCAGTACTACCTCAAGTTCAACGCTGCTGGTCAATTCCACAACAGCGATGGTTTGGGAGAAGGTTTGGTCAGCCTACTCTTCGTGATCGACGCGCTTTACGACTCAAAGGAAGGCGATGTCATTGTGATCGACGAGCCGGAGTTGTCCCTGCATCCTCCTATTCAGAGACGCTTGGCACAACTCCTTGCTGAGTATAGCTCATATCGGCAGATTATCTATGCTACGCATTCGCCATACTTCGTGGACTTCCACTACGTAGGGGCGGGCGCCGAAGTCATTCGTGTCCACAAGATCAATGGGAATTCGACCGTATCTCAGATCTCTCACACCACGGCTGACAAGCTCCAAGGGTTCTTGTCCAACCTCAACAATCCCCACGTGCTTGAGCTGAACGCGCGCGAAGCGTTCTTCTTGGATGATCGAGTCATTTTGGTGGAGGGTCAGGAGGATGTGGTGTTCTTTCAGAAAATCGTTGAGCAGCTTAGCTTCGAGCTTCGGGGATCCTTCTTCGGGTGGGGCGTAGGAGGAGCCAACAATATGCACATTGTCGCGAAGCTCCTGCAGGACTTGGGATTCACCCAAGTGGTCGGGATTCTCGACGCCAACAAAGCGGAGTTACTCCCTGCGCTTCGGAGTGAATTCTCCGATTATCGTTTCTTTACCATACCGACTGATGATGTTCGGTCGAAGCCTGCCTGTCAAGGTCGAGAAGCAGTCGTAGGCCTAGTGGATGAGAAGGGCCAGTTGCGGGAGCAGTACAAGGAACTTGAGAAGCAGTACGGCGCAGACACCCCCCAGAAGCTCCTGTATCGCCTCACACAGGACATAAACCGATTGGGGACACTCCATGTACTTAGAAAAGGCATAACTGACCGTAGCGTAAAGTTCCGCCTTGCCTACTTCAAGCCCAGTAGTGGGATGAATCCTGAGCACATGAAGCTCTATGAGAAAAACAGACTCACAGTCATCCGCCAGCTTAAATACTCCAAGCAGAACGAGAACTCCCTTGATATGGGTCTGTTTCTGAACGGGCTACCCATAATCACTCTGGAGCTTAAGAACTCCCTAACGGGTCAGTTTGTAGGTAACGCCAAGAAACAGTACAAAAAAGACCGCTTGCCCAAGGGTGAACCATTACTTCAGTTCAAGCGTTGCCTTGTACACTTTGCCGTGGGTAATGAGCAAGTCTATATGACCACTCGACTGCAAGGGGACAAGACCCACTTCCTGCCCTTTAACCTTGACACCGAGAATCCAGTAAATCCTGATGGGCATAAGACAGCATACCTATGGGAACGCATCCTTCAGCCTGACAGCCTATTGGATATCATAGAGAACTACATACACGTACAGAAGAAGACCGAGAAGCAATATAACGCACAGACCAAACAGGTCGAGACCAAGGAAAGCGAGGCTTTCATCTTCCCTCGCTTTCACCAGTTGGACGTGGTTCGAGACCTGCTTGGACGGGTGCAGCATGAGGGCGTGGGGCATAACTACCTGATACAGCATTCGGCTGGAAGCGGGAAATCGAACTCAATCGCTTGGCTTGCCCATCAGCTTGCAAGCTTCTATCAGAACCCTACGGATAAGAACAGGCTCTTTGATTCGATAATAGTGGTCACAGACCGTAGAGTGCTCGATAAACAGCTACAAGACACTATCAGGCAGTTTGAGCAGGTCTCAGGAGTTGTTTTTGCCATTGAGGAGGGTTCAGCACAGCTTAAAGAAGCTCTTGAGCAGGGAAAGAGCATAATCATAACCACTCTACAGAAGTTCCCCATGATATCCGAGAGCATAACGGAACTCAAGGGACAGCGGTTTGCGGTCATAATTGACGAGGCGCACTCAAGTCAGTCGGGTGAGAGCGCAAAGCATCTAAAGCAGACGCTCACCGCTGGGCTTGATGAAGCAGAGAAGGAAGATAAGGTAGAGTTCAACCTTGAAGATAAAATAAATGATGAGATAGCAATGAGAGGTAAGCAGGACAATATCTCCTACTTCGCCTTTACCGCTACACCGAAGAACAAGACACTTGAACTGTTTGGGCATAAGGTTGTCGGAAGCGATGAGCCTAAATACCTGGCTACCCATATCTATTCCATGAGACAGGCGATTGAAGAGAAGTTCATCCTCGATGTACTTGAGAACTATGCTACATTTGCCAGATACTTTAAACTCACCAAGAAGTATGAAGGAGACAAGGAGTATGAGAAGAAAAAGGCAGTAATGCTCCTGACCCGATACGTTGACCTACAGCCCCATGCCTTTGAGATGAAGGGTAATATCATACTTGACCATTTCCTTGAACATACAATCAATGCCATACAGGGACGTGGCAGAGCTATGATAGTTACAAGGTCAAGGTTACATGCCGTCAAGTACTTCCTGACCCTGAAGAACCTAATAAATGAACGTGGACTGACCTTCAAGCCCCTTGTGGCGTTTTCTGGCACTGTCAAAGACCCTGACACGCTACAGGAGCACACGGAGAAGAGTCTGAATGGCATACCCTCAAATAGTATCCCCGATGCCTTTAAAACCCCTGAGTACAGGTTCCTCATTGTGGCAGAGAAATTCCAAACGGGATTTGATGAGCCGATGCTGCATACCATGTATGTGGACAAAAAGCTTGCGGGTGTCCATGCTGTTCAGACTATTAGCAGACTGAACAGGACAATGAGGGGGAAGTCGGAGACCATAGTGCTCGACTTTGTGAACAAGACAGATGATATCCTCAAATCATTCCAAGACTACTACCAGACCACGACCCTTGATGGCGAAACCGACCCCAACAAGCTCTACGACTACAAGACCGAGCTTGAGGAGTATGAGATTTATACCCAAGAGGACGTTGATGAGTTTGCAGCAATACTCTTTAACCCTGATGAGCCTAATGAGAAACTACAGCCAGTATTAGACAGAGTTGTGGAACAATGGAAGCAGAGACAAGACGAGAACGAGCGTGAGGAATTTAGAGGCAATGTGCAGAGCTTCTTCCGCCTGTATGGGTTCGTATCACAAATGGTTACATTCAAAGACATTGAACTTGAGAAGCTTTATATGTTCGCCCGATTCCTGAACAGAAAACTCCCTAAGAGGGATAGCAAGCTTCCATATGAGATACAGGATGCTGTGGACTTGGATACTCTAAAGGTACAGAGAACGTTTATCGGCAAGATTGACCTTGAGGGCAAAGACGGCGGGTTGAAGCCAGCAACCCCAGTGCTACCGAGTCCCACAGAAAGCGAACGAGACCTACTGTCCAATATCATCAACACGCTAAATGATACATACGGTGCAGACCTGACCGAAGAAGACAAAGAAGCATTTGACCGTAATATTCATGCCAAGTACAAAGCAAGCAATACGCTTAGAGATGTCATGAACGGTGACAATACAAAAGAGAACAAGAAGTACAAATCCGACAAGATAATTGATGACCTACTTAGGGACTCTGTTAATAACAGTCTCGAACTATACAAGAAGCTCTCCGATGATAACGTGCTACCCTTCATCAAGCAAAAACTGTTTGAGGGGTATCATGAAGGGTCTTTAGGAAAATAGGCGTATGCATGAAATTAGAAACATAAACGTTAACTGTTTGAAACCTTCAAGAGACCCATTGCTTGTAGGCATATATCAGCCAAAGAACTCTCTTGTTAGCACTGATGACATAGGTCCACATTATGAAGGTCAAAATAGAGTTAACCAAATCAATCAAATTGAGCAATTCCTCTCTTTAGCAAGAGAAAAACATTGCCAGTTGATTATTTTTCCTGAGTATTCATTTCCAGTTGATTGTTTACTAAAATTATGCGTAAAGGAGTACCCTCTTGGTGAGGATACATTTATTGTTGCTCCCTTGGAATCAATACCTAAAGACCGACTGCCCACCTTAATAGATGAGTTGTTGGCAATTGATACCTGTACAGCAGAGGCATTACCAATAGATGAAACTCATGGAACATGTGCAAATATTTGTGCTTTTGTAGCTTTGTCTAATGGCGCAGTTTCAGTTTTTTTACAGCCCAAGCGGAACCCCTCAAGTTGGGAGTCTTCTTCACTATGCAAAGGAAATAAATATTACATATTTAGAGGTGGGGAAGGAAAGCTAACATTATCTACCTTAATATGCTCAGATGCAAACGAATCTCAAACATACGACGACCAATTAGTAAAGGTTGGCTCAGGCGGAAGATATTTGATTCATACTCAATGGAATCCATCTCCAATGGATTCTAATTACGATGAACTTTGGAAAAAGACTATTTCACATGAAAAAAATGATTTTATCAGCATATTGTTTTCTACTAATGTTGCACACGGAAGCACTGTTAGCAAAAATGGTCATATAGACGAGACAATATCTTTACCATATAGCAGAATTGCTGCTAGTGGTAGAGGGAAAGAGTCAGAAAGCTATATGAACGTAAATCAAATATCTGCATTTAAATCTCTGTTGGAAGCTAAACATGGTCAAATATTTAATCTCGTTTATCCACATGATTGTAGTCATTTCGTTACTATGCGACGACCACATGAAGGCAATGTTCCTGCTAACACCAACACAAAGAAACTTATCAGCAGATGTGAAACATTCAAATATTCAGGAATATATAGCTTAGTCACCCAGGATGATATTTATAGTGAAATAGCATCTTACCTAAAATCAAAATATGCTACATCCAAAGATGAAATTACACTAGCATTTCAACAATTAAACAATCATTTGCCTGAAAACATAGAAACCATTTTTTCATCATGTGCAATAAAGGAATATGGGGCATGGCTTAATAAAGATTTAACTAAAAGACCCATTATTTGGATAGGGTATCTTACTAGCATATTGGGAACCCCACCAGATGAAACTGAAAATGAAATAGATTGGTTTCATGGATGCATCCAAAACTTAAGCGCATGTAATGATATGGGTTATTTATTAGCTGATAATGGCTATCCACTTAACCTTAAACATTCAACTGAACCTAAGAATGGATGGCTTGCTAATAGTATAGGATTAAGCAAAGAGACATTAGCAGGTAGAATTGCTTTACTGCTTAGTAAATTTAAAACTGCAAGACCCTCTCATCATGTCATGATTTTTATTGTAGGCAATAATGATATAACAAAAGGAATGGTATCGAGAGCGTCAATAAGCATAACTGATGGACTTCAGGTTATTAATGAAGACAGGGGCATTGAAGATCCACATCCAAGCATTTTATTAGAGGAAATTAGGTCACTATGAATAACAACATTGCAGAGAAGATAAGTAAAAGATATAGTGATATTGGATTTGAGCCGATTGAAACCTCTTGCGATGTATTGTTATTCAAGAATATGTTTTCAGTGCATTGCATTTTTATAGTTACTAATTGCAAGGAAGTGATTGAACGAAAAGATGAGTACGAAGACATATTCAAATCATTGTATTTATCTAGTGATTTCTCAGAGGATATATATTGGAACTACTATTGCATTTATATTATTAAAGACGATTTGGATAACACTGCGTTTAAAAGATTCAAGGATAATATTGAAGGGAATACGAAATTAGCTAGGAGATTTGTGTTTAATGAGAACGATATTGAGTTCCTTCCACCATTACATTTATCTGTAATAAAACCAACTGTTGCTGCCGATTCAGAGCTATGGGAAAAAGAATGGAGGGATGCTATAGGGAGTGACTTATATGAAAAACTTAACAGCAATCCCAAGAGTAGAATAGATGAACTTATACTGGAGTATCTGAATGATTGACAACCTATTTATTAAAAATCTTAGAAGTTTTAAAGGCGAATATGATATCCCACTAGCCAAGTTCAATCTGCTATATGGCAATAATGGCTCAGGGAAAAGCAGTATTATTGAAGCAATAGGTCTTTGCATTACTGGATATACTGAGAGATATGAAAAAAACATTGTTAATGAAATTAAATCTAGAGGTGCTGAAGATTTAGCTATTAAAATTGCCAAAGAAGATAACATTCTTTCAGAGTTCAATAGTTATGATTTGAAAATTGCATATAAAACTCTACTCAAAAAGTACTACGACATTGATGAGCATCATCTTTCCGCAAAGAATATATTAAGAACACTTTTTAGCACACACAACATTCTTGCTCAAGAAGATATAATTAGACTTCTTGATGCAAACAATAGGGAAGATTTCATGGAAGCAATTAAAAGAAATATCGCTGGTCAGGAATTACATAAAACTGCTCAAAAACTTGATATATTTTCCGTTAAATTAGATAAGTTGTCTCCAAAGCTTAAGAAAGAGCAAGGTGACATTGAATCTCAAATTGCAAGCTTAAAAGCTAAGATAAGGGAACTGAATTCTGGACTCGATAGCAATTTTACGGATACTGCTCTTGGAATATCTGAGAAGGCAACTAGTAGCAACATTTCAGCAATTATGAAACCTATTGAAGCTTCACACGACGCACTAAGACATTGGATTAATGAGCAAAGGAACTTATTTAGTCAAATTAAAATTACAGCTAAATCCATAGAAGAAAATCCTCTTAATGAAGAAGAAATATCCATTGACTCGATTACTTCATTAGTTAATAAACACAAGCAAAATGCAAAGATTATTGAAGATGAAATATCTAAGACTAAAACAATCATTCATTCTCTTGAAGGTGAATTAAAAACGGCTAAAGAAAATCAAATCAAACTACAGGACAAACTTAATACACTTTCACCTAACAGTGAGAATATTATGAATGAAGTTAATGATATCAATTATCTTAATGACTGGAGAGGTGAATTAAGAGCATATCTTGCTTGTATTCAACTGAAGGAAGACAGAACTCATACTCAAAAGCAACTTGATATCTATAAAGAAGCAACAAATATCCTTAATACGTTGCCTTCACTTGAGATATATGAATCTACAGTCAAATCATTTGAATTAACATCAAAGAGTATAAATAAGCAAGAAGTTGAAAAATCCTCAATATCTGGTGCAATTTCAAATATTGATAAAGAGCTTACATCTATTAATACTGAACTTTCAGTTTGGCAAAATAATTTATCAAAAAACCTAAAAGACTACGAACAACTTCACCAAATGTCTTATCAACTTTTACATGACCAAGATAATAGTGAGTGTCCATTATGTGCTCATAATTACAAGAGCAAAGAATCTTTGTTGAAGGCAATAGAAGACAATATTAATTCAATTAGGAATAAGACTCAATCACATGTACCAAAACGACTAAATGAGCAAAATCAATTAAATACAAAGCGTAATGAATTAGAAAAACAATTAAATGAATTATCTCTGTACCTTGATAATAATAAAAAGTTATTAGACGAAAATTCTATAAAAATAAGCAAGTGGGACAATAGTGTTGATACTGTTGTCATATTATTCACGAACCAAAACCTGTTAAACCTTGATGATGTCAATAATGCTGAATCAAATGTCTCTAAGATATGTTTGATTAAGGGCGTTGAGTATAAATCGCATGAAATGAAGTTGAAGAAAGCATTAGAGTCATTTCAAACAAAAGAATCAAAAGAATGGTTAGGACTAAGTCAAGATGATTTTAGTTCACATGCAGATAGATTGTTAGATATATACTCTCAACTTGATGATAAATCAATTTATCATAACGATGAAAAGTGGAATAAACACTTGAGTGCAGCAGATGAGAGAAAAAAGGAAAGTGACAAGGACAAAAACAAGTTAACAAATAGCATTCAAACCAATCAGAATAAAATAGAATCTTTTGAAAACAAAGTGAAGATGAATAATTCTCATCTTGCCACAAAATCCGAGAAGTTGGGAAGAGACCAACTTTATATAGCAAAGACAGACGCATTTGTTGGAGATTTAAAGTTGTTACATGGGTATTTAATTAAAGCAAGCGATTCCATAAATATTAAGCTCATAAAAAGTACTATCAATAATTTATTATCAGAATTAGATTCATTTGAAATTTCTATTAATAATCAAGAAAAAGCTCAAAAAGCTACAGAGCAATACAACATTGAAATAAACAAGCACGAACAATCAATCTCCAAAATTCAGATAAAAATCAATAAGCTTGAAAAGTTACGTGCTCAAGTTGGTAAAATATCTAAACTAGACACACATATTAATAAGCAATTTACTAAATATCTCGACAATATCAATAGCTTGTTCAAAAGATTACATCAACCCCCAGACTACGAGAAAATAGTATTGTCAGGTGATGAGAACTCTTTTGACATACGTATTAAACCTAAATATTATGAGGACTTACAGTATCCGCTTGTTTTAAGTAGTGGACAACGAGCAGCTTTAGCAATTTCAATGTTTTTGACATATAATCTCTATGGGAGAAAATCCCCTAAAATAATCTTAATGGATGAACCAATACAACAAGTTGACGATTTAAATTCACTTAATTTCCTTGATGTCCTCAGATGGATAATAGAGGGTTCTGATTCAGATAGGCAGATAGTAATTAGTACGGCTAATTCAAAAGTTGCAGCACTAATTAAAAGGAAGTTCTCCTATCTTGGTGAAAATTATAATGAAATACATATTGATAAGAAATTTGCTCAGTCTTCTTATGTATCATTTTATGACTCAACAGGGAATCAATTCTACCCAGATGGCTTTAAACAAGAAATAGCATAACATCTCACTTAATGACAATTTCCAAGTCAAGCGGAACTAAGATTATAAGGTCACCAAATCACTTGAAAACCTTAAATGCTACTTCGAGGTTTTAACCCCATCGAGCAGACCCTTGGCGGAGGACAGGAATATCATCTGCTTCTTCTGGGGTAGGTCTCTGATGCCGCTTAGGAGTTCGCCTAGCCCCTTCTCAAGCTCAGAGTCAGCTTTGCCCTTGGGCAGATCCCAGTGACCTGACCCTCTAAACTCGGTGCAGATGGCAAATTATCTGTACCCAATAAAAGCTCGCAGATTAAGATTTCTATAGTGAGATAGGGTATGCATAGGGTATCGGCAGTGCTTGTGGTTAATTGATCCATCTGATTACAGAAGTGACCTTTCATGATGTTCCAGTGTCACCATAGTGTCACCAAATATATCCGAATGACCGGAAAATACCGGAAAGGATGGAATGCTATAACCCTTTGATTCTTATTGCTAAGTTGAAAATATGCAGGTAGAAGGCCCACTTAGCAAAACTGCTTATTTTACCTTGACACGATGAGATAAGTAATGCACATTGGATTCAAAATCCCAGGTGTAGAATTATATTTCTAGTTATCAAGGATTTATTGCTACCTTCACCTGACCTGCCCCCTCTCAAACTGGTCCAGATGTTAAGTTAGATTCTGGACTTCAATAAGGAGGGGCAGGTCATTGGAAAATCTATAAACGTCTTTGCCTTCGTGGTTTGTTTGCTATAAACCTATCAAATCCTGATAGCCTATTTGGGCGACTATATACATTATTTTCGTGTTTAATTTGTTTGTTGCTAGCCAGTATTTCTTGAATTGGTAAAATCACATTACTTACAAACTCATCAAATTTATTTTTGTTATGCAATTCGATAAATTTAACCCGTGATAAAACTGAAATGTAGGCTTCACCAGTTGATATTCTAGGAAATAGAAACCATAGCATTGGTTGCTTTGTTTCTATCGCTTCTTGAAAATCAAAAAATACCAAAGCATTGCTATCATGCCATTCTTTCAAAAGTCTGCATTCCTCGGGAAAGTGAACTCGTAGTATAGAAAGTTCCTTACTTTCGACCGTGCTTTCTTTTATAATTCTTTCAAACTGTGTTTTATCTGTTTTTCGTCTAAGTCCATCCACAACCCAAACTAGTTTTTTTAGATAAAAAGCGTTTCGGGAACGACGTTCTTCAGGTTTGAGATAGGAGTGTTGGAATTCTAGCAC
>SDBU01009925.1_pt1 | contig 10614 bp, 9 predicted proteins | sample 2277071 | NCBI WGS metagenome assembly SDBU01 (sample SAMN10397929, study PRJNA504765) | marine sediment metagenome | isolation source: marine sediment core GS08_GC12, 126 cmbsf | place: Arctic Ocean: Gakkel Ridge, Loki's castle | collected 2008
AGGTACTAGTAGTAGTTGTTGATGTAGTTGTTGAAGTACTGGTAGAAGTAGTAGTTGTTGTTGAAGTACTGGTAGTTGTAGTACTAGTTGAAGTAGTAGTTGTAGTAGTTGAAGTACTAGTTGTAGTGCTCGACGTAGATGTGCTTGTCGATGTAGTAGTACTAGTCGATGTCGACGTAGTTGTAGTTGAAGTTGAAGTAGTAGTCGATGTCGACGTAGTTGTAGTTGAAGTACTAGTAGTAGTACTGGTAGTTGTTGAGGTTGAAGTAGTCGTACCTACAGCTACACCTTTCCAATCTGTACCATCGTATCTCATCCAAGTGTTAGCAGTTTCATTGAAGTAGGTATTTCCCTCTACAGGCTGTAAAGGATTACCCGTCTGTACATCAATTTTTCCGCCGAATTTTGAATACGATGTCATATTTCTATCTGCTTATCCCGGGGGCAGATTCCTCCACCCCCGGGTCCTATTTTCTTCTAGGTTGCAAAAGATGCACCATCTCCCAAACTACCCCACACACCTCTCCAATCGGAAAATCCGTTAGAGAAACGCGTTCGAGCTTTGAAGAGGGCCATACCCGTGTCAAAAGCCGTGTCCTGATTGAACTCTGGACGAATCCTCCAGAAAAACATCAGTTTTTGCTGTCTGCGATCAATCAAGAACCACATGGTGTTGTTGTTCGTGATGTATTCCCAGCTGATCACTTTGAACTGACCAGAGTAGACGTTTTTGTCATTGTCGGCGGTACCTGAACGTAGGTTGGAACCGGTAATGATATTTGCCGTCTTCTCTAGATCAATCGGAACTAGGATCAGATTAGGAATGATCTGCACACGTTGACCTTTGTCATCGAGCTGCTGACGCATAGCAATGCGACCAGTCTCTAGGTTACTCTCAGTTAAAGTAATACCAGTTGCACTGGCGTTACTTTGAGAGCTACCACCGTCAATCCGAGGATGGACTGTGGAAACCAAAGACTTAGTGTCACCACCAATCACAGTTGAATCAAATCCGTTGTTAAACACATTTGACGCGCTGTTCTCGGCGGTTCGACGAGCTGCCCTAGCCAGCTGAGCTGGCTTGGTCCTAATAACGTTGTATAGGTCATCTTCAACTAGCTCTTCGCTCACTTTGAAACCTTTAGTGAACTTCAAGTGAGTGTAGGTTACATCGAACATCTGTAGAGGATCTTCGTATTTAACCTGCTCACCTTCAGTGGTTTGCTGCATGAGGCCGAAACCGGTTGCACCGGAATCAAACTCATCCTGCTTGCGGGAAGAGGCAACGTTGAAAAGTTGGGGAAAAACCATTGGTAACTCGATAAAGGCGTCATCGAAGATTTTTCGAAAGCCTGGCTCGAGTAAATCGCCCCAATTAGATCGTTTGCTTGCCATATTATTTCCTAATTATTAATTTTTAAGTCTCCGGCTCGAAGGAATCACCCTGCCATGACACAATTCTGAATACACCTTTAGAAGCATCAGAATCCCCATCAGGATCTAATTTCCAAAGTTGCATTTCTCCGACGGTAGCATTGTTAGTGTTACCATCAATCTGGTCTTCATCAACCAGAGAAAAGTGTTGTTTTAACATAGCAGTAGTTAGATCAGCATCAGCGTCGTTGAACCATAGTTGGTATGGATCAGCAACAACCATTGCTCTAACCTTCTTGTCGGTTTGGTTATCTCCGGAAGCCACATAAGTGTCCTTAGTAGTCCCATCATCTTCTGTGAAGGTTCCATCAAAGTTACTTGCGTTAGCATTGCGAAGATCAATCCCATTATCATCTACTATACCGACTACTACACCGTAGATGCGATCATTAGCGTCAACTGGATCAACAAATCCAACTGTCATTTTGACTGCATCACCAATAGTAATAGTGGCACTATTAGTAATAATAAGATTTTCAGTTTGTGGATTCTGGGCACCAAGTAAGTGACCATAATCCTCAAATCCTCTTGCCATATTTTCCTTTATTCTTTAGATATTTCTAATTTACTTTTGAGATAATCTTCTTCTTTTACATTAAGATTTCTCGCCATCTCTTTTTCACGATTCGACAGAACTTCATTTTGTCCTTCTGTTTTCACGCTACTGGACGATGAAAATCGTCCGATAGAGGCTGAAACTGAATCTGCTTTCCCTGACATGATATTTTCCATATTAGCTAGAAAATGTGATTTTTCTAGTAATCCTGGTAATTTATCAAGGCTAACCGAAGTCAGAACTTCAGTCATCGACTTTTTACCAGTAGGATCAAGCATGTCAGCAAGTTCATTACCAACCTTCTTCATAACTTCCGAGCGTTTGTCTGAATCGAGATCGTTCAGTCCAAATTTCTGTGAGAAATCAGAGATAACTCTATTCTCGTGTGCTCGGCGAAGATCAGCTATGGATTCACTCGCCTCCCCGTTACTTCTATCCTGAGTTTTTTTGTTAGAAGAATCAGTCTTGATTGGCTCAAGCCCAGATTTTTCTCGAAGAGCATCCTCAACTTGTTTGGCAAGTTCAGGCTTAGCATAAATGGCTTCCGCCAATTTCTGCTGATTCTCTTTGAGTTGCTTAGCTTCAGCAACCGTAACTGATTGCTGACCCATCTTTCTCTCAAGACCACCATACATTTCGATGACCTCGTTGATAGATTTATCAACAAACTTCTCAGGTACTTTTGAAGGTGCTTGTGACTCTGCTACCTTGTCTCCCGCGTCACCATCAGGAGGGGTTTGTGTTGTTGCTTTATCCTCCTGAGAGGGAGCGTCATCTTTATCTGCCATAATTCTCCTTTGAGTGGGCTTCTTGGCTAGAAGTTGTCCTAATAAAAAAGATACCCATCAAGGTATCTCTTGGCTTTATCATGAATGATTGAAAATCAGTTGTCAAGCTCTCTTAGGCCTCTTTTTCTTACGTTTCTTTTTTTTACGTTTCCCTGGAGTAGTTCCTCCCACATGTTTCGGCATTATTTCTTCTTTCCTCTCTTATCTATTTCTCTCTCGGCATTTATTGCTAGAGCGTGAAGTAAGACTAGACTACTAGTCCTACCTCGATAAAAGTTTTGTTTACTAGTTTTAGCTATAGCTTCATCACTCGAGTTAACATCTGACACCGAACCCACTATTTTTTCCTTATCAGTCAAAATAATATGATTAACTACGCTGATAAAATCTTTCCAAACCTTATGACCTTTAATAGTATGAAGAGCTCCTAACTGTAAAGCTGAAAGGGCTCCTAGAATCTGATCTGATTCAGCGGGTCTTCTTCGATTAGACATTAGTTGGGTTTATAGCCTGTCCAGTTGGAACTTGACCACCTCCTTGAACTAGAGCTGGAATTGCTGCTTGAGATTGTTGACCATCACTTAGAGCTGGTAACTGACCACCTCCCGCTTGAGGTGCTGCTTGAGCCTGTCCTCTTTTGTCTTGGAGTATCAACTCTCCCTGAGCATGTCTTTGTAATTTTTCAAATATTTCTTGAGGAGCCTGTTTCATCTGGTCTGACATCATAAACTGAAGGTGAATCTGAGTATGAGCTGGTGGAGCAAATGGAGTCCCATTCTCAGGGATAGGCTTATTCTCAAGTACTAGCTGATTCTCTTGAGCTGCTATGTCAATGATCATGCCTAATCTATTCTCTTCTATAGATTGTTCAGCCACTTCTTCTTCCCGTTTCAAATCTTCTGGATTCAGGTCATTAACTTTCACTAAAGCGTCAGCCAATTTGTCAGCATCGTAGGCACTCTCTCCTCCAGCTGCCAGAGGTAATAGACGGTCAAACATTTCAGTCATCCTCTGTTGTAAAAGTGGCTTACTTACCGGTAATGATGGTCCTGATTCAAACCTAATGTCAAAACCCTCTGACACCGAAGGCAAGAAAAACTCAGGTCTAGCTTCAAAGAAGTGAAAACCCGGCTCTCGACGGACTCTTATCTTTCCTCGCTCATCAAAAATCAACTTTTTACCCTCAGTAGTAATTTGCTTGAAACTACGTCTGAATAATTCCTTGCCTTTCATCTCAAGCAACCCCTGGCTCACTAAACGATTAACTTCACGTTTAAAGTCAGCAGTTCCTCTCTGACCCACAATCTTCTCTAGTTTAGGTTGAGTGTAAAACTGGATAATATTAGACATTCTCATCCGCCCAATATCCACCAAAAAGCGTTTTTGATAGTTAGTAATCTTCATCCGAATACGCTTGAGAGTACTCTCTTTTAAGATAGATGCCTCAGTAGCAGTTGACGGAGCTTTTTGAATCCCAGTAAAACGATCATCAACTCCAGTTACCGCAATTTTATCTTCATTAATAGCGTTAAGAGTACGCTCTACCGAGAGAGGAATATCGTTATACTCAAGTGCCTGAACACTCTTAGGATCGTCAGCCACAATAATGCCATGAGGCCGAGCAATTAAATCATCCTCATCAAGAACCGTGTTTTGAGAAACAATGAAAGTTTTATCAATATCTAAGTGATTACGATCATGGATCATGTTCCGCATCAAGTTCACTTCAGACTGGATACTGTTGAGTAACTCAGGTTCACCTTTCCCATAAAATCTACCTAATCGCTCGACATCAATAGCTTTAGCAAAGGGGAGCTGTTTATGATCAAAGAAGTTAGGGCCAATCCTAACAGGGATACCATTAGCAATAATCACCAGTAAATCCTCTGGAGTTCGACTCCAGTACCAGAGAATTTCTATATCCTCACTCATATCAAACCCCTGGGGTGGTGGAAAAAATTGGCTCTGAAACGTACCCTCGCTAGAAGAAGATATGTTTTGTCCCCCAGGGGTTACGAAACGCCAGTTGTTTAAGTTGTTGAAAATCGGTGAATTTTTAAAGAATGAGTCAGCATCCCAATAACTCATCACATAGCGACGAATACAGTCCCGAGCTTTATAGATACCCCGGTTAACCTCCCGGGCGTTCTCGTCAAACAATACATCTTGAGGATAAACCCACTCCATAAGTACGTTGTCATACTCTAAAACTTCACGCTCTTTAGTCTCAAACTGCTGGGATTTTCTCTTTTTATTCTTCTTACCCATTCCTATAATGTCTTGAACTATTCGTTTATCTTGGAGGTAATATTCCTGAGCAATAGCAGTCCCGTGAATCAAAGAACCTCGCATTATCTTCATCATCTCATCGTCACCATTAGCTACATCCCAGGTATACTCAAAAATAGCTTGCATGACTCGAGCCCTAGGTTCATCCTCATCACCTCGAGGAATAATGAAAGGCTGAGGAAGTTCCTCTATCATCTCTGAGAGCGTAGATTCCACTACCGAAGTGGTCATAGGAACAACGTAATTGGCTTGCCAGTCTTCTCTACGATCCTGACTCCTCCATTGAGCCCATTGCTTTTCACCCTGATCCCAGATCTTGAGAGCTCTCTGACGCTCCTTAGAATCCTCCATTTGATGTTTACGCTTGCTCACCCACTGAATCATATCCATCTCACGCTGAGTGGGCGTATATTTATTTCTGTTGTTGGGAATTTCTTTAACCATGGTTAATAGAGGTATTTATGATTGCTAGGCCTAGTTTTCTTGCGCCTTGGTGAAAAGACCGGAATATCTAAAATATAAGCCAAAGCGTCAATGACATCATCGTGTTTCCCCCTAGGAAACCTTAATAATTCATCTTCCAGATGTTGCATGTTTTTAACCTCTTTATTATGAAGTATTCGTCCATTAGCATAAAGTGGTTGCAATCCCCTAATTCGCTGGTCTTTAGCTCGACCAGCAGGACGAAGAGGTTTTAAGGGCAAATATATGCTTCTCTCATGCATCTCCTGAGTTAAACTATATTGTAAACTCTTCTGGAAGGCAATATCCTCTATACCAATCTGAATCGGTTGATAAGTTTTCCACAACTCAAATATTCGCTCATTAAGTTCAAATGGTTGGATGCGTTCCCGAACTATATCCAAAATGTAAATAATGCCAAATTCATCCACTCCTATGGTAACTATGGCCGTATAATCCGCATTTTTCTCAGTAGAAATGGCTGGGTCAATAGTAATAAATTTGTTGAGTAATCTACCATTAACTTGAGTCGGTTCGTAATACTTAAACCAATCTCTCCTAAAATCGGCATCCTCGGCCGGAATAGGATCATTCATGTACTGGGTAGAATTAGCTGAAGCATATCCCCACGCAATATAGTTTCCAGTTTCAGTCTCTAATCCATAAACCGTTTCTTTTTTACTTCTTCTTTTGATCCACTCAACTTTGTCTTTATCCAAAACATATCTACTATTCCTCTCATAAAGTTTCTCTATGATCTGACTCTTTTTTGCAGGATCACCATATCTAATCATTTTCTTAGCAGCTCTTTTAGAATCATTTAACCAGACGATCATGGTTTGATGCTCATCTCTATAATATTCACCATAATCAAGACCAAGTTCCTTAATAACATCAATTAATCTATCATAAACTGGCTTGTTAACTTTTAAACTTTGACAAAAAGAAATTTTAGCTCCAGCCTTGGCAGAACCATCTGCATCAAAAAAACCAGCTAAATAAAACCAAAGATTTTCCTCTCTCTTGGAAATATTCTCGTCTAAATCATCAACCAACATTAGCCTAGAACCAACTCTAGCCGGTTTATAAAGTCTATGAGTATCATCATCTCTCTTGGTATACCACTTGTGATTCTTAGTACAAGCTACTTTCCTACCAGATTCCATCTTCAAATCACACACATAATCTTCATGTTTTGATATAGCCTTTACTTTAGATCTAACTAAACCACCTCTCTTTTCTGGTATCCCTCTAGTAAAACCAACAACCTCATCACCAACTTTAACTTCAGATATCTTCTTTTGAGTAAAATCACTCATTAAAATCGGAGTATCTTGAGGAGTACAGAAAATATAAGGCCCCTGCTGATCGTAGAGCTTTTTTAAGTGATTCCTGCTAAATTTGTCGGGAAAGAGAGCCTTAAACTCACCATCTTTATCTAAAGTGCCTTCATAAGCCTGTTTAATGAAAACTTCGAAGTCACTTAAAATATTGTTATCATGATCCAAAATCCAACCATAAAGATCACTATCATGCCAGCGTGTTCCCACAATCACCACTTCCCCACCAGGCTCAAGAAGGTTAAGACACTCTTTGTAGAATGAAATAGTTTTCTGAATTTGATCTTGAGTATTGACGAAATCTTTGTTAACAACATCATCTAAAATGATGAGATCGTAGTGCTGAGATGTCAAGTTTGACTCCACTCCCATAGCGGTAACTGTGGGCTCTTTTTTCTTGGAAGTAGACAAAGTTATCTGATTTTGGCTCCAATTTGTAGTATTTTGGCTCAAATCACCCCAAATCATGTGAAACTTCTGATTAAACTTGAGCTGGCGTTTAATATCAGTTAAAAACGAACAAGCCAAGTTATAAGTGGCATTAGCGATCAATATTCTCTTAGTGGGATCCCTGGCGATAGTTTGCAGGGTATAACCGATAGTAACGATGGTACTCTTCAAATGACCTCGAGGAATCAGGCATAACTTCTTTTTTCGCTTGTTTTTATCAATAAACTTACATAATTCTTCATGAACCGGGGCTAGAGGCACATTATCCTTGCCTTTTTCTACATCAAGAACAAATTTATTGAATTTTAAGAGATTACCCTCGAGAATTGGCTTGATTCGGGGGGTATTGACCGCTATACCTTCATTAATCTTGTCGATTAAGTCTTCCCGGGCCACCGCCACCTTAGTAGTAGTTTTGATCCGAGGATCATTGCTATATTTACTTTTCATGAGGGGAGAACAAAGCCTTGGGCCTTAAGTTTATCCTGAGCTATCTCTTCTAAATAATCTGCTGTATCGAGAGCACTAGCTAAAATGTTAGCCACGTAAGAAAAATCAGCATGAGGAGTCCCACTAGGTTTAAAACCCCGATGATGATTGTTTCCCCACCTGTCCTTCATCTTGAGAATAACTCCATCACCACTAAACTCAGACCAGATGAAATAGCCGTGGGGTAACTCCAGGTCCTGAGCCTCTTCCCCCAGCATCCCAGATATTAATCTAAAATAATCAGTTTTCTTAAACTTACGACCTTTGGCTAATTTCTCTTTTTGGAGTTGATTTCTGTACCATTGCTTCTTATCCCATTGATCCATGAACTGCTTAGTATACTTGATACCCAGCTTCTCATTTTCATGACCTATGGCTGCCAGGACATCCTGAGTTTCTCCTACCTTGCGCTTATCGTCAGATATCATGATATGATTTTATCACATGACAGAAACCGACAAAAACCAGCTTATATTCGAAAGCATGGATAGACTAAAAGAAAAAATAAAAACAACCTCTGCCCCAGAGATGGTAGAAACCATCTTCCTTGACATCGCCTTAAATGTATTTGGCAAAGCCTTACTAGATCTATACTTGGCTGCTAATGAGGAAAAAGTTGACTTTTGAAGATAAATGTAGTTAAATGTAGTTAAGTTGTGTACAATCCCTTTTGTTGAGGGTAGGTTAAAGCACAACTTATCCTGACTTCAACAAAGGGGGTTTTTATGTCAGATAAATCAAATTCAAAATACAAGGAATTTCACCAAGATTTAGCTAAACAATTTGGTTTAACTGAAAGAGATATAACTTTTTTCAGAAATAGTTTTTATGCTAATGGGGAGAGCAGGAAAGATATTATTGAGAAGATTCAAGAAAAACTCCCTCATCTAAAACGCGGTAAAAGTTATCGTGAAGAATCTTATTTAAAGAGACTGGCGTTTTTATCTAACTGTTCAGACAGTGACTGGACAGAATTAACAAAATTATCTGGATTAGAAAACTAAAACCCAAGGACTCTGAATAAATGACCTGTTACTCTCAAGACTGCCCCCAAACCGTTTTTAAAAAAGACACCTATTGCTCTGAGTGTCAAAACAAGTACTATGGTCCTAAGGATAAAAGTACTACTATAGAGATAATGCAAGCCCACTTTAGACAACTAGCTAAAAGTGCCCCCCTCAAGATTACTCCTCCCTCCCCTCATACACCTGGAAGTATAGCTGAGAGAATATACAACGTAGCTGATAAGCTGTTCTAAGCACTTTAAAATACTGTCGCCAGCATGGCTAGGTTAGAGATAATTTTAGTTGGTTACATATACCTGACTATTTTTTACTAGTGCCGTTAGCCAGCGGAGCGTTCCAGTTAATTACTGGTCCTAACCAAGCTTTGAACCTGGGCGGATGAGAGTCATTCTCTCGTCTAACTAAACCCATGTTGGCGGTAGCATTTTACTAGTTACTTGTTCGGGCTTTGTAAGTATCTCCATAAGGCCCGAGCAACTAGCTAAAAACTTGTTAGTTAAGTTCTGGGAGAAGCGGGTTCACAATAGCGTTGCAACGCCTGAGTGAGAGTCTAGCAATCACTCCTCCTAGAACCTAACTAATAAGCACATGTTGCACGATGTAACATATGAGAGCTGTTATGTTACATAAACTTGATTTGTATAACATTAGAATATTAATAGAGTATTGAGCGTAGGAGATGAGGTGTGATCGCCCCTTGACTAGTCCTCGAGCTGAAATCAACAGACAGTCTCCTACACCCAGCACTTTATGGCACTATACCTAAACTACCAAGAAAGAGAGTATCTACTGAAAACTCTCCGCAGCTTTAACTCAACTTATTGGGTTACTAACTCTCTTATCGATAAACTAGAATCTGACTCCCAGAGACTAGACACTATTTCCAATTGCACTCATTCTTTTACCAAATATGCCGGTGTTAAAACCTGCTGTGCTCTATGTGGAGGACTTGGTAAAGATATGGGTATATCCTGGACTAACCAGGGGGAAACCTCAGGGGCACCTTCCTCTATCCCGTCTCAAAGGAAAGGGACTTAAAACTAACCGTGGGGAAAGCAGGGCAATCTGTCGGACACCTCAGAAGGGCACGATAAACACTGTTTAAGATGGATTAGAGTCTACAGGGGTCTTAGCTATACCGCAGCTGGCATTAGAGTGATACTCGTGACGAGAGAAACCTCTTTGCAAAAAATAGCTACCAGCGTCTTCCTTTCCAGACTATAGTTCTCCTATAAGGGATCTTTCGTTTCCTTGAACAGCATCCCACAACTAGCAACTATAACAAACAACATCACAAGGTTATTGAAATATATGCGGTACTAAATTAGATCGATGATCTAATTTGAACTAGTAAAAACCTATGTTTTTACGGCGTACCAGAGTGGTGTTAACCGGGTTTTTATATTAAAGAAGTTGGGGTGGTACCCCCCCTTTAGTGTGTAACAGGTAAGCAGGTACCGTTGTGTCGCACAATACTCATTATGCGACGTAAATAACTACTCTACTTCTCCCTCGAGTATAGTAGACCACCATTTGTTAAGCTCTTGTCCTTTAGCCACTAGTTCCTTATGTTCAGCACCGTGTAAATGGAGGTGTTTATGAGTGTTTGAGGTGTCAGTTTGATCCACTCCACCAAGTACACCCATTAAGCTCTCGATTCCTTGTAGATGTCGGTGGCTATCGGCTGGGGATATTCTCATGTTCATCTTCCCATTCTTCCGCATCAACTTAAACCCATTCTCTGCCTGATCCATATAATCACTCACCACGCTCTTCCTGGC
>SDBU01009926.1_pt1 | contig 10614 bp, 7 predicted proteins | sample 2277071 | NCBI WGS metagenome assembly SDBU01 (sample SAMN10397929, study PRJNA504765) | marine sediment metagenome | isolation source: marine sediment core GS08_GC12, 126 cmbsf | place: Arctic Ocean: Gakkel Ridge, Loki's castle | collected 2008
TCCTTAATCTCTGCATAAATCATGGCGTTTCTCCTTTCTAATATCTTAGTCGCCATATCTATGCAAAAATGTTCAAAATCTTTTCTTAAACTTGCTTATCGTGTTCGCTGACATTTCAAGCCGGGAATGCCTTCGGCCAGGCAATGGTTTTCCCTGAGAAAGAGTGGAAGGAGGCCACACCAGAATCTCAGAGCGTGGATTCTGCTAAGTTGAAGGAAGCATTGGGTTATCTGGCGGAGAATTCAGGGAGTGATGGCATCAAAGAGGTGGTCGTAATACGCAACGGTCATCTTATCTGGAAGGGTGATGACGTAGACAAGGTTCACGGTGTATGGTCTCTAACCAAGTCATTCACCAGCACGGCTCTCGGTCTGCTCGTCGATGATGGGAAGTGCACGGTTGACACGCGAGCAAAGGATCATATTCCTGGTATGGCCAGTACCTATCCTGACGTTACGCTCAGGCACTTTACCACCATGACTTCAGGCTATTATGCTGTGGGTGATGAACCGCGGGGAGGCTACATCCACGGTCCCAGTAAAACACCGTTTAAGCCAGCCGACACTCCCTTGTTCTCACCGCCAGGGTCGAGATATGCCTATTGGGATTCGGCTATGAACCAGTTCGCCAACGTACTAGCCCACATCGCAGAGGAATCAACTGAGGATCTGCTCAAGCGGCGGATTGCTGACCCAATTGGTATGAATCGCGATAAGTGGCGCTGGGGAGAGTTTGGGGAGATGGACGGGCTTATTGTGAACGGCGGCTCAGGAAATAATAGCAAACATATCTTCATCTCTGCACGCGAACTGGCGCGCTTTGGTCATCTGTTTCTGAATCGCGGTAAATGGAACGGTGAACAGCTAATCAGCGCGGCGTGGGTGGATGCAGCGAGTTCGGTACAGGTTCCGGCTTCCATGACGCTGGAAGAATTAAGTGGAGCAGATGGAAGAGGCGTATACGGGTATAACTGGTGGATCAATGGCATCAAAGCTGACGGCGAAAGGAGATGGCCCGGCGCTCCCCTGGGAACTTACTCGGCCAGTGGATACAATAACAACGATATGTTTGTGATTCCAGAGTGGAACATGGTGATCGTCCGCCTGGGGCTTGATCAAGGTGATTTTAGGATAACCGATGAAGTATATAGTGCCTTCCTGAGCAAAATCGGTCAGTCGATAAGGATTGAAACGTCCGCCGCTGCTATCAAAGGAGCGGAGAGTATCGCTCCGGGCAAGTTCATTCCCACGTTCGCCATCAAATATGGCGGTACGACGGGTTGGCCGCCGGCCGAGGAAGCCGCTCGCTTTGACCTCATTGACGTCTCAAGCTCCATGGGCCACGCCAGGGTGCACGCTTCGAAATACGGTAATACCTGGCAGACACTAAAACATTTCAATCCGCACATCAAGATCATCCTGTACAAAAACGGTCCAGCCCTCTATAATGCAGCTAGTTGGGGACAGATCGGTGCGGGATGGGATTGGATGACTGAACACCACGGCGCTAATAGCCTGGATCGCTGGGCGGCTATTGGCATCGAACATGGCGGGTATTTACAGGGAAAGCCGTACCCCAATGAGCGTCTGATGAACCTGGGCAACCGGAATTGGCAGGAATACTGGGCGCGGCAGATTTACAGAAAGTTCTGGTCTGGCGAAGAGCCAATTGGCATCGGCGCTGATGGAATATTCGCTGATAACACCCGATATGGTATGCCCTGGCGCGGTCAATGGCATTCTGAGGGGTATCCGGATAAGAAAGATATGGCGGTGGACTACTACCGCGATGGAAATCACCAGGATGAGTTATACAAAACTCACATGAAGCAGTTTTTCGCCTGGATTGTACCGTGGTTGGACGAGCGAGAACGCATATTGGTCCCAAACTTCGGCGGCATGTCACGTGATCCGGGGCCATGGCTTGAACTGGATTCTGAGCCTCATCCAGTCTTCGCCGCAATGGAGGAGGGAGCGTTCGTGCATCCCTGGGGAACACTGGGCAGGCAAGGGAATTTCGTGTTCTGGAGCGAAACCGAATGGCTGAGTCAGGTCAAAACTATGAGAAGCCTGAAAAATGTCCGGGCGCTGATGAACGTCCACGGCCCCGTGATCTCCGATGCTCAAGATATTTCTCGCATGGATGCTGTGGATGCTTCAGGGAATAGGGCATGGGACGTGCTATGGTATACCATGACATCCTTCCTGCAAGGCTTTGATGACCAGCGGCGGAACGCCTATATGAATTTCACTGTGTGGGGATACTCACGTTTCTTCTGGTTCAAAGAATTTGATCCAGAGCATCTCCATCTTGGTAGAGCGATAGGAGAGTCCGGCAAGCTGGAAGGCAGTGAGGGATATGTGTACGCAAGAGAATTTGATGATGGCTGGGTAGTTGTTAATCCAACGAAGGTGGACGCGCTTGACGTGCCCGTGCCTGATGATGGAAAAGCGCGTGTTTTGACGCATGATACGTTCCTGAACGCGGAGACGCAGCCTTTAGTAGGGCAATTCGATCTGCCTGTTCACCGGGGCGTAATACTTCTGAAACCAGGCCGGAAGGCTGGGAATCAGGATAATCCATAGACGTAACTATTCACCGCTTTCTATGAGGGCGTCTCCATTCATAAGTAGGACATGCTCAGATTGTCATTCCAGCGAAGGCTGGAATCCAGTGGTTATAGATGTATCACGTATATATATCTGTATGATGAGCTGGTAAAATGACTGGATTCCAGCCTTCGCTGGAATGACAAATGACTTATCCGCTTACTGATAACCGACAAAGGTGAATATTTACCTATAGACAAGGAGAGAGCCAAATGTTCAAACCAATTCAGTTTTCCCGGAAATTTGTTACTTCATGCTTGATTTTACTGCTGTTCATGGCGTTACAGCCTGCATTGATCTATGGCGAGGCAGGAAGCGCGGACGAATCGGTAATCGCTGCTGATACCCCTTTTGCCATTCCGACTTTCCACTGTCTCGGCGTATATTGGACACCGGAGGATAGCTCTACTCACAGAAATGTTTGGGTCAAATATCGCCCCAAAGGTGAGTCTGAATGGCTTAAAGCTCTGCCCATGCGACACAATCCCATCAGCGATACTACAGAAGATAAAGCCGAATATCGGGGTAGTATTGTAAACCTGACACCAGACACGGAGTATGAGATCCATCTGGCGCTGGAGGGTACATCTAGAACCAGTGAGTTTACAGCGAAGACGTGGAGCGAGGATTTTCCCATAGGAGACACCGTAAAGGTGGGCGATCAGGGGAGCCAGTATGACATCACTGAATCCGGGACTGCCGACGCCTATCGCCTCTATGACGGGACAGCTTCGACCATTGATGTCAACGACAATTCCAACTATTGCATCTCCATCAACGCTTCCTACGTGATTATTCGTGGCTTTACCTTGAAGGGCGCTGGCCAACACGGCATATATATCATAGACGGTCATGACATCATTATTGAGGACTGCGATATTTCAAATTGGGGAGACACTGACGAAAGCGGCAATTACGGCGTAAACTATCGCTCTGGCGTTTTTTCCCGAAACCGTGATTTAACAAGGGTCGTTATTCAGAGGTGCAAGATCCACCATCCCCGCTATGATACCAATAGCTGGGCTGAAGACCATAAGGGCTTTCACCCCAGAGGCCCCCAGTGCATAGCTTTCGCAAACAGCGAAGGCAATAACGTGATCCGATACAACGAATGTTATTCCGATGCCGATCATTATTTCAACGACCCCATCGGCTATGGAAGCAATGCCAGCTACAGGGGATTCCCCGGCGCTGACTCGGACATCTACTGCAACTACGTGGCTGACTGTTGGGATGACGGTATAGAGGCTGAAGGCGGGAGCCAGAACGTGCGCGTATGGAATAACTACGTGGAGAGGTGCCTTATGGCCATAGGAAACGCCCCGGCGACTATCGGCCCTATGTATATCTGGCGCAACGTCTCAGGGGAGAGCTACTGCCTCAAACTCAAGTATGGGAATTTTCTGAAAATGGGGTATGCCAATGGAGTGGAGTGGATGACCGGGCACATGTATGTCTTCCACAACACCATTCTCCAGACTGATGGAAAGGGATTTGCTGGTCTGGGCAGCGCTCGCAGTAGTGGCATGGCGCGCTATATCCATCACTGCACAACGCGGAACAACATCTTACACGTTCGCGAGACAGACAAGATTTCCATCTCCTACCGGGGTCTGGGCAACGATTTCGACTACGATCTTCACAATAAGAATGTCCCTGAAGGACACGAAGCGCACGGCGTCAGAGGCCTGCCAACCTACGTTGCAGGCGCGGGATTCGATCCCGCCGCGCGGACGGGTAACTTCCAGTTGGATGAGACAAGCGCCGGTCATGACGCAGGTGACTTGATCCCGAACTTCAGTGATGGTTACACAGGCACAGCGCCGGATATGGGCGCTCACGAGAACGGTTGGGATAACATGAAGTTCGGCGTCAACGCTGTGTTCATCCCACCCAAGCAGAGAGATTGAACGCTCAGGTGAATGAAAATCACAGACGATGCAGGAATGTCCATTCTATCGTGGATAGATGGACATTCCTGCCCCATCCAGGTATAAAATCTTCGTCCACGAGTTTGGTATTATAAAGTGAGTTCGACATAAGGATGCTTGTCATTCCAGCGAAGGCTGGAATCCAGTCATTTTACCAGCTCATCATACAGGTATATACGTAATTCATATCTGTAACCACTGGATTCCAGCCTTCGCTGGAATGACAAGCATCCGTGAGTGGCGTCAAAATAGCGATATTATATGAATCTTTATATCGAACTGACGTTATTATATCATTTCCCCTTACCGGTCATAAACGGATGAGCCAGCATCCGGTGTAGATTCAGATGTTTGGCGTCCTGAAATCGGCTAAGTCCGATAGTCATGCCTTCATGCCCCGCTTCAGGCTGATCGCGATAAGTGCCGAAAAGCCGGTCCCACCAGGGCAGATTGAAGCCGAAATTCTTGTTGGATTCGCCTCTTATCACCGAGTGGTGTACCCGGTGCATATCCGGTGTAACTACCAAAAGCCGCAGGACCCGGTCAATGCCCAGAGGGACGTAAATATTGCCGTGATTGAACATGGCTGTGCCATTCAGCAAAACCTCGAACATGATCACAGCCAGAACCGGCGGCCCTATCACTGCTATCACCGCCAGTTTGATACCTATAGACAGGATAATCTCTATTGGATGAAAGCGCAGCCCGCTGGTCACGTCGAGATCCATGTCTGTATGGTGCATACTGTGAACACGCCACAGGAGCGGAACTGCATGAACCATAACGTGTTGGAGATATATCACACAATCCAGCGCCATAACTCCCATAGCTACTGCAAGCCAATATGGTACACTGAAATTGTTGAATAATCCCCAACCGCGCTCCTGTGCCAATGCGGCCATTCCTGCTGGTATGACAGGCAGTATTAGTCGCACTAATAAGGGATTCATGAAAACGATGGTCAGGTTACTGAACCAGCGCACAGTTTTGGAGACAGTCAGAGCGCGTCGCGGCGCTAATAATTCCCAGATAGCGACCAGGACGAATATACCGAAGAAGAATCCAAGCCGAATGATAGTCTCAGTGTTTATAAAATCCACCTTCATCACCTCAGTTCAATCTCGCCCATGTATCATATAGACCGTTTGCCAGGCCGACTACGTAATCCTTGCCCTTTTTCCCATTTTCCAGCTTGTCCAGCCAGCGCGATGGTATTCCCTTATAGCCGTGATATGCGCCGGCTATGGCGCCGGTCATGGCTCCAATGGTGTCCGTATCCCCTCCAAGGCTGACGGCGTAGATAACGGCATCCTCGAACGAATCCGGGTGAGAGAGAAAAGAATAGATGGCTGTGGGCACGGACTCAAACGATCTGATGCCGTTGCCCAATTTCCCAATGACCACTTCACGCGACGGGGTTTCAGTTAACAGATGATTTATGGTGGTGATTTTATCGCGGAACACGTCAAGCGCCGCCGGTAGGAAATCCCATAGTTGTCGGACTATATGTCCGGTTTCCGATTTACCTGCCACGCCATAGCATAGAGCGAGGGCAACTGAATAGGCTTGAAGCATTGCGCCCTGTTTTCCCAGCGGATGAGTGTGACTTATGATACTGGACAGCCGGGCAGCTTCGCGCAATTTCTCCTCGTCGTCGTGATAGAATACGCCAATAGGAGCGACCCTCATGGCTGAACCGTTGCCGAAGGAACCTGTGCCAAACAGCCCCTCGCCAGCCTGATCCCACTGCCGACCGGCGGTCAATCTTTCCATGACCCGAAAGGCTCCAGCGCCATAGCCCCTCCTGAAGTCGAAATTCTCCACGAACCTCCGGGCCATATCCTCGCCGTCGAACCCGCCGCAGGCGACGAGGGATTCAGCGACGCCTATCATCATCTGAGTGTCATCCGTGTATATTCCCCCGGTCATTTCTATGGGGCCAGCGATCATACTCCAGCCCTCATAAGGCATACCCAGGGCGTCGCCGACGAACGTTCCCAGCAGCGCGCCTATGAATCGGTCCTTTTTGTCAGTTAAACTCATTGCCCCATGTTGTATCGCTGACCTGTTTCAGAAGATCTAATCGCTCCGAAGACCATCTCCAGACTGCCCAGGTTATTTCTGCCGGAGAAACCAGGCTCATCTCCACCCCCCAGATAGTCGAGGAACTGCTCAAAGATGATTTTGTTGAGCACTGTGAGATTCAGATCGCTAATATCCGTGTCATCGTCCCACGCTACAGGAACTTCCTCACCGTTGAAAGATATTTTGTCATTTACGACGGTCAATATACCTTTTTCCCCTTCGACCTGCCAGTTACACGTCCAGTTCGTCTCTTTGTCGTCCGTGGCGATACCCCGATAGCAGATACGGCATCCGCCGGACATCTCGAAAGCGGCGTAAGCGGATCGCATCCCTTCGCCCTCTGTCCACGGAGCATTCCAGCAGTCCGCCCATACAGCCACCGGCTCCTGATCCAGCGTCCATCTCAGGTAGTCGAAAAAGTGGATGGAGCCTTGCAGCAGAAGCGGATATGGCTGTGGATAGCTGCCGCCGTATCCCTTTCTGCCAAAGAACGCGTCCTGATGCACGTAACCTATCTGTCCCAACGCGCCGGACTGCACCATTTCTCGGATTTTCATGATGACCGGGTGAAAACGAAGCTGTTGAGCGACCACCATCTTAAGGCCTCGCGCTTCGGCTTCACTCACCATTGCCACGCCAGACCACCACTCGTTGCTCATGGGCTTGACCACCACCAGATGCTTACCGGCAGCGAAGGCCTGTATCGCATTTGTGTGATGGTGTAACTGAGTAGTCGAATCAATAACTACGTCGGCTTCTACGTCTGCCCATGCTGCGTCTGCTTTGTCAGGTCTCACGAGACAGCGATCGTCTGACACACCCAACTCCTTAGCCGCATCCTTGAGAGCGCCCTTGTTGATGTCCACCAGAGCGACGATCTCAATATCGGGCGTGGTGTTGAGCGCGTGCCGCCACGTAGCGCCAAATCCCCCAACGCCAAGCTGAATTACTTTGATAGGCATATTATCCTCCCCTGTTGACTTTGCTATAAAGAGATCACTAATGACGCGAATTGCTATACGGTCATTATAGCATCAACATCCCTGAGAAAGTCAAGCCTTTATTCATCTCATCACAAGGATCACCACGTTCTGCTCATGGCGCTGTTCTCGTAGTAATCAGGATTGGAGCCTAACTGCTCCAGCAGCGGGAGCGTGACGGCGTTAAGCACATCTACCAACTCGCTCTGGAGTGATAACGATGCTGCTTGTGCGTTATTTTCGAGTTGTGAAGTGTTCCGCGCGCCAGCGATAACGCATGTAATCCTCGGGTTGGCCATGCACCAGGCAAGGGCAAGATGCGCCATAGGAATATCCTGACCATCGGCTATAGCCCTTATGCGATTGACCGCCTGGAAAGTTAGAGCTTCCGCTCCGGCCTCTTCGTGTCGTGAGTTTGGCCGACTGCCGGAAAAATGTCGAGTTCGTGTGCGCATGGGTGGAACATCATCTGGCGTTGCGTACTTGCCCGCTAGAAGCCCTTGCATAAGCGGCATATATGCCAGAATACCAATACCTCTCTCCTGACACAGCGGCAGGATTTCCACGTCAATAGCTCGCGACAACAAACTGTAGGGCAGCTCATTGCTGACGATCTCCGCGTCTATACCCAGAGCCTCGGTAAGCTGCTGCACTCCGAAGTTGCTGACCCCGATATACCGTATTTTGCCTTCTTCCCGAAGTTTAACTAACGTCTCGAACGCTGTCGCTGTTGAAGAAGGATTTTTGATCACTTTCTCATCGTCCGTAAAGTGCCGGATGGAGTGGGGATGGATGGGCCAATGGATCATGTAGAGATCAATGTAATCGGTCTGTAGACGCCTCAAGCTGGCTTCGCAGTGTTCTCGCAGAATATCTGGAGTTGTGTTGGACGGACTGATTTTTGAGCCGATTATCGCCTGCGCTCGTCTGCCTTTTAGGGCTTTCCCAAGCGATTCCTCGCTGGCCCCGTCATTGTACGCCTCCGCCGTATCGAAAAAATCACAGCCTATATCCAGAGCACGGTGCACCACAGCGTCTACATCCCGCTGATCCTGCTTTCCCCAATAGCTTCCGCCGCCGAAAGACCAGCATCCCACGCCCAGCAGGGGCAACTCAAAATCTGAATTTCCGCATTTTCTTTTTTCCATAGCATATTGCCTTTCATCAATAACAGGTACGATTTCCGATAACCTGATCCAGCCACTCCCGCATCGCTGTTCGCGCTGAACTGGGGCGTAATACCCAGGCATCGTTATGATTGCGAAAGCCCGTGTGCATATACGTAAACGGGGCCTGAACGCCAGTGGACTTGAGATATTGCTCCGTGGCTGCAAGCGACGCGCTGTTCTCGCTGCATATAAACTGAGGACGTCCATTGAGCCGTTTTAGCCGCTGCAACGCAGATCCATGAGTGGGCCAGCCTTTACGAACACCGTCGTAATGGCTGAAAGGGATAAACGCGAGCCATAGATTGGCTATGTCATCGTCATAAAGCCCCAGGTAGTTGCAGGCAATCGCGCCCCGGGAAAAGCCTGTAAGTACCACCGCGTCTGGATCGCCGCCATAGTTTGCGCAGATATAGCGAACAGTCTTCTTGCAGTAGTCCAGCGTCGGCCCAACGTCGTACTGAGGCGGATTACCCCACCACGTCCAGGCGTTCTCAGTCCCGTCGTCGTTGAGGTACGGCATACATATCCATATAAATCCCTCGCCGCCAGAGATACCATATCCCAATTTGCTGTCCTCAACCTTACCTGTACATACATCCCCGTATTCGTTCCTGTATCCACCGTTGCCAGTGTACTCAACGATTATCGGATAACGCTTGTCCGGTTGCCAACCCACAGGCAGGTAAAGCGTGTGATAGACTTCGGTTTCTCTATATTCCGGTATAATTTGCTTCGCTCGCTTGCCTGGCGCAGGTTCAGCATCGCTCATTACCGGAGATATCAAGTCTGACGCTACGCTGTTTATATCACGAATCATTTCAGCACCATATCATGGTTGGCTGCGCGGCTCTACGCCGAGCAGATGCCGAACAAAGAAATCCTGACGCCGCCTGCTGCCATAAGGACTCTCAGCGATGCCGTGACCGCCGCCAGGAACCACCAGCAGGTCAAAATCTTTGTCGGCTTTGATGAGAGCATTGACCACCTGCATGGTGGAAGTCGGATCTACATTTCTGTCCAATTCGCCAACAACCAGCATGAGCTTTCCTTGAAGTTTATGCGCCTGCGCCGCGTTGGACTGTTCATCATAGTGGGAGCCAATAGGCCAGCCCATCCAGAGTTCGTTCCACCAGATCTTGTCCATGCGGTTATCGTGACAGCCGCAGTCCGATACCGCCACCTTGTAGAAATCACTGTGCGCCAGCAGAGCGCGTGTCGAGCTTTGGCCGCCAGCCGAGCCGCCGTATATCCCCACGCGAGAGATGTCCATGTGTGGATATTTCTCCGCGGCGGCTCTAATCCACAGAATGCGATCTGGGAAGCCAGAATCTGCGAGATTTTTCCAGCAGACGTCGTGAAATCTCTTCGACCGGTTCGAGGTACCCATGCCGTCAATCTGCACAACGATAAAGCCCAATTCCGCCATCTCCTGCGGCTTGCGGAACGCCCCAAACGACCTGGGAACGTGGGAACCATGCGGCCCGGCGTAGATCTGCTCGACGACTGGATATTCATAGTCCGGATCGAAGTGCATCGGGCGATAGATCAGACCATAGATGTCCGTTTCGCCGTCGCGACCCTTCGCTACAAAGCGTTCCGGCGCTTTCCAGCCGATGCGGAGTAGCTCGCCCCAATCTGCTTGCTCCAATTCACAGATCAGGCTGCCATCCTTCGCGCTGCGTAGTTCTGTCACTGGCGGGGAGTCCACGCGTGACCAGGTGTCAATCAGGAACCGCCGATCAGGTGAGTATTCAGCGGAGTGCGTCCCGTCTCCTTCTGTGAGAATCACAAGGCCAGTACCGTCGAGATTGGTCTTGCAATAGTGGACGTAATAAGGGTC
>SDBU01009927.1_pt1 | contig 10614 bp, 13 predicted proteins | sample 2277071 | NCBI WGS metagenome assembly SDBU01 (sample SAMN10397929, study PRJNA504765) | marine sediment metagenome | isolation source: marine sediment core GS08_GC12, 126 cmbsf | place: Arctic Ocean: Gakkel Ridge, Loki's castle | collected 2008
AGGATGCGAGCATGAACCTTTCAAAACTGAGACGGCATTAAAAAGCCACTTGAGAAGCAAGCACCCGGATTTTGCACCAGAAGGGGGAGCAAGAGAGGTGCCCATCGTTGAGGAGGACTTTGCCACACTGCTCAGGAAATTCAAGATAAGGGGTGAGCTAGCAACCAACATCGCTGAGAATATCTCTCATACCGGTGGGCCTAACGTCTTTGAGGACCCGGAGCTTCTCTTCAAACGCCTGACTGCCTGGAGCAGCGATGTTAATCCTTCCAGGCGAAAGCTCATAATTGAGCAGTGGTTTGCCGAAAAGGGTGTTCCTATTCCCCCTGAGGTCCAACAAAAGGCAGGACTGACAACGGAGCAAATTCAGAAGGTAGAAGAGGAGACAAAAAGAGGTACTGAGGTTAGATATGTCTACGATGAGAGCGCACACATCGTTAGAATGGCAAAGAAAGATGAGAGGGGAGGAACACTATCCCAGGCAAAGGAGTTACTGAAAATGGCAGATGAACGCGAGAAAGAAGGGACTGAATCACCCTTCATGCAGGATGGGGAAGGCCGCTGGGTACTAAACCCCAAGGCCAGGGTCACTGGGGTGGAGCTTATGGCTGTTCAATTCATGCAACAATCGCAAGCGAAAGGAGAACCAGCCGACCCTATTGAGGCAATGACCAGAGCTGCAGAGACATGGAAAACCCTTCGAGAGGGTCTTGGTGGTGGAGGCAGCGCTCAGCCCGCGTGGATGACAGACCCAGTTGCATTTATCGCGGCGATCAAAACCATCACCGGTCAAGAGGGTCTTGGTGGTGGAGGCAGCGCTCAACCCACGTGGATGACAGACCCAGCTGCCTTTGTTGAAGTGATAAGAAAGGTCACCGGTGGGACCGAAGGCGACAGCGCTGTGAAGGAAGCAATGGTTGAAATGCGCCAATCATTGGATGCGATGAAAGAGCAGAGGTACCAAGACCAATTTGCCAGCCAGCAGAAACAAATCCAGGACGTTACCACTGTTCTTAAGCAAACGATTGACACAATCTCAGACCTGAAGAAGGGTAGTACTGGCCGAACTGAGATGGACATCATTCACGAAATCGCCACTGGGGGTATAGATTTCCTCAAAACAGAGCTCCCCGGAATGAGAAGGGACATCAAGGAAGCAATCAGCTCAGTAGGACTTCCTGCAGCAAAGAGCGCCGAAGAGAGAGATGGCAGAAAGAAGCGAGTGAAGGGAGCCCTCAAAACTGACCAGGAAATTGAGGAGCTCGGTAAGAGGATGTTCTTTCCCCAAGGTTGACACCATCTAAGGGCGGAATTACAATTAACTATAGGTGAGGAGAATGCCTCCAAGAATACCCAAGCTAAGATTGCCTACTCGCCCCTTGGAGCCGCTGCGAGAAATAGTCCGCGGAGGGCGTGAGCGACTGGAGAAAGCCAGCAGCGATATCCACTCTATTGCCGAAGACCTCCGTGGTAATATCCCTGACACGACAGCTACTACTCAGGAAACCGAAAAAGCCCCCGAAATTGAGCCACAGAGCCGCACAGCAGGTACTACACCGAGTGTCAGTGATAAGGATACCCTCCTTTACCAGCTGAACCACCTCGTTGCCGTCTTAAGCCAGCTTGAGATTCACCTTTCCGAAGGCTGTAAGATTATGGGCGTTCCTTGCGACTGCTGTTTAGTACCAGGCACGGTTATCTACAGTAATCCTAATATAACGAGCATTGAGGAACCTAGCTCAACACAGGTCTTAACCCACAGGGGTAGAAAACAATCCATCACCCAACATTTCGAAAGGGAGTATAAAGGTCCCATACAAGAAATTAACTTTGGCTATACTAACATCCCTCTCAGGGTGACACCCGAACATCCCATATTGGTTGCAAAGGATGTAAGAAGGAGGCAAAAAGATCGCTGGAGAAAATCGGGGATAGAGGACAGCCAATTACAATGGGTTGAAGCCAAGTACCTAGGCAACAGAGATTTCATAGCCTTTCCAAGAACAATCAATGGCACTAAAGAATCTGAAGTTAGTTTGGATATGGCTGAGCTCCTAGGCTGGTACATTGCTGAGGGGTCTAAGACCGAAAACAGGATAACTTTCTCTCTAGGTAAGCACGAAACAGCATCCATTGAGCACCTTAATCGGCTTATTAGAAGGGTCTTGGGTAAAGAGCCTAAAATCTACATTAAGCCCACCGTTGTCCATATTTGTTTTACAGATAAGGAACAAACTAAATTCTTTGAACAGTTTGGCAATGGTGCAAGGAGAAAGCACCTCTCAAGTTTAATATTCTCCCTCTCGGAAGAAAGGAAGATAGCTTTTCTCAAGGGGCTTATATCTGGCGATGGCCACATTGCAAAGTTCTCTATTGTCTATACAACGACCTCCAAGGAACTTGCTTATGGGTTGCGTCGCTTGTTCTTCAATTTGGGTTTGCTGCACAGTCTAGAAGAGAGAGAAATAAATAAGACTACGATAAATGGAAGGGAAATTCACCCCAACGGTCCACGGTACGATATAAGGCTCGCTGGAGATAGCGCCAGAGCTCTAGCGGATAAAACGGGCATCGATTACGCTGGCGGTAAGAGGACCGTCGGAAACCATGGCTGGGTTACAGCTAAATATGTATATCTACCCGTAAACTCAAATAGGGAAATCCCTTATGATGGTAAGGTTTATAACCTAGCAGTGGAAAAAGACGAGAGTTATCTCACCGTTCATGGGGCTCTCCATAATTGCGCCAAACATGCCCTTCAGGCACGCACATTTGCTATGGAAACCATCTCGATAGCGGCCCGCATGGGAAAGCCTACAGCCATTTATAACGAGATAGCTACGTGGACGCCTACAATAGAGGCTATCGATACCCCTGAGAAGGTTGAGAGCGGCGACTACGACGAGACCTATCGCAAGGAGAGCGGTACCGCATCACAGTTCAGAAAGACGGTGCAGTCTATGATTGTTGAACTTAAAGGAGATAATGACTGCCCCGGCTGTGAGGAGATGAGGGAATCCATCAGATCCTTTATAGAGAAGAAAAAAGAGGCGGATCGGCTCAGCCCTGAGGATAAAAGCCGGGTCCTGAAGAGAACTGAAGAACTTATCGAGGGGTAAGAGAAAGAAGGAGGTAACCATGGACATGAGCAAGGCAAAAAAGGTTGTCGAGCTTGAGAAAGACGGCCGGAAAATCCTGGTGACTCTTTACGAGGGCGGTCAAGTTTCCAGCTGCGTTGAGGAGGAGACTAAAAAATACTGCGAAACCTGTCAGTGCGATGACGAGACCTGCCAGGAGTGGGTAGAGCACCTGAAGAAGAAGGGCTACCAGGCAACCGAAATCGAACTGGGCGAACTTGCTGCAGAGAGTCTGCCAAAGTTCCTGGCGGAGAGGCAGGTCGCTGATAAAATCGAACCGGTCCCGGAAACAGAGGTGATTGAGCATGCCGACGTCGGAACCGTTGAAGAAGTACTTGGAAGCCCTGGAGAAGTACAACCAAGGGAATCGGAGGGTGGCAGCCCAGAAACTAGCTGAAGCCTTTGGCGCCAAGGAGCCGAGCCCCGTAATAACCCACTCCCTCGATAAGTTTCTCAATTACGGCTCCATGCCGAATGATGCTGCACTACAGATAATAGCTACAGAAGTGGCCAAAAGCGGGGGAGATAATGAGTGAGAAAAAGTGTCCTGTAGAACTGAAACCTATGGCGACATGGGTTCAGGAGGAAGATCCGAAAGGCATCTGCCGGGATTGCCTTTTAGCTCCAGTGCTCCAGTGGTACCGCGAGGAGCTGAGTGACAAAGGCTACACCAAGTTCGTGGGTGAGCTGGACCAAATTGCCCATGAAGCTGAAGTTTTGCCCTTGACACTTTGTGAAAAGCTTGATAATATCAAAGGTGAAGTGGAGGAATCATTGAGGGAGAGGCTTGAGGAGTTCGATTGTGCTGCTCAAGCATATAAACCTGAAGATGATTCATGATGATGAAGAAGTTTATTTAGGAGGTGTCTCCGATGGGTAAGATTCATATGGCTCAGGTAGCTGGCCTACCGGTCCGAACCCTCCGGCGAATGGTTGGGATTCCTGCCCACAGGCCCAGCGCTTTCAATGCTTGCATTGGCGCTGCGCTCAAGGGTAAGAGCTATTCCACACCGGCAGTCGGAACCGGCGGACAGCAAGATAAGAGGATCCAGTCTGCCTTTACCAGTGCAGTTAAATCCTGCGCCGGCAAGAGGAAATAAATACAGCCTCCACTGACAAAAATAAGCCCGTGGTTTGACCTTTCCCTACCACGGGCTTCGTCTTTCTAAAAAGTGAGCTACTACTTCCGCTCTCTGGAGGCCATGGAAAAGTAGCAACCCTCATTATGGCAAGCCTTCCATAGATTGCAGCCAGTCTGCACAACGATCTTGCTCTGTTCCTCGTTTGCCGTGACCTTCAAGGGCGAAATGACTATAGAGACGTTCTGCTTCTTCCCTTTATCATCAATGAACTCGCTGCAGGCACCCTGCGTGGCCTGTATATTGACTTCCATCTTTCCCTCCTTGGTGCTATCTTTATTATATCACCTTGATTATTGCTTGACACCTAATCCAAAGCTTGCTAGGCTAAATCTATATTAGACACTATACCCGAATTGTGAAAGAGGAATCAAATGGAGCTCAGTGAACCTTTGGAGAATCTTAAGCTGGTTTTGACCTCACCCCGGCCCAGGGCCCCCAGCACCCTGGTTGGGTATCTCTCCATTGCCGGTCAATTTTTGGACCACCTTAAGGAACTACCACCGGGGGAGATGGATCTCCGCCGATACTTTGTCTATAGGCGTGATGAGGGAATTAGCGACAACTCCCTCAGAACCGCCTTTGCTGTCCTTGAAAAACTTTATAAGGCTAATCATTGGAACTGGCCACTAGAATCAGATGACCGCCCCGAAGCTCCCTCAGAAACAAATACTCCGGCATTTACCAGGGAAGAAGTCGAACAGCTAATCAAAAACCGTGAGCTCTACTCCAAAGGGGAGAGCTTCTACCTAGCCATCGCCACCATCTATGCCCCCAGGAGGATTGAGCTTGCAAGGATCAAGAAGAAACATATAAAAATTGAGGATATGACTATTTTCATAGACACTGCCAAGCATGGTGAAAAGAGAACCCATCTCATCCCCGATGAAATTATGCCTTATATCGAGGCTTACCGGCCCCGAGAGCACAATGTATCATCACTATCAGCTATGTTTGCCCGCATATGCAAAAAAGGGCTCGGTTCGAGCAGAAAGGGTTATGGTTTTCATTCTTTCCGCCGGACCATAGACACCCTGCTACCAATATCACTGGCCAAAGCTGACAAGCCACTAACACTGGTTGGCTACTTCCTGCGGTGGAGCCGGCGCTCCACCGGGGCCAGGTTCCTGGGAACACCGATGGGCGGCGTGTACGCCCGCCCGGAGATATTAAGCTCCGACCCCTACTTTATCGACAGGGAAGTCTTTGAAGTTCATCCCTTCCTGAAACACTGGGTAGTAAACCATTGATCTAACCTGAAGGCCGCCCAGATTCCGACTACAGAGCGTGGTTTCTCCAGGAAGGGGAGGCTAGCCCCTCATTTTTCATGTTTATAGCTGTTTTTATCAATTTTATATCTAAAAAAATATTTTAATAAATTTTTATAAATATATCTACAAAAAACTTGACAAATAATTTGAGTCCATGATATAGTTATAATTGAAGCTAGGTTAGACATTATTTAGGTACTATCTAGCTTAGTTTAGCACCTTAAAAATTGAATAGATCCGGGAGCTATCAAGAGTTGCGGCTAGGGATCTGGCCCGGTGAACCGCACGGCAGCCTTTGAGTCTTTCTTGAAGGTGCCAAAGCCAGCCCCGACCAGGGGGAACGATAGGTCACTAGCGACCGCTAGTGAAAAAGGAAGGCGGAAGACCTCCGCCCGGGGGTCTTTTTTATTGCTCTAACACTGCGGCCGGGCTTGGTTACATCTGCCAGCGTATGTGTTTGACGATTCTGTTTATCGTAGACCAATTCACTTCGTACTCTTTTGCTAGTGAGGATCGCAGTTCTCCTTTAGCAAAGCGGCCTCTTATTTTATTGACCTGGGCAAGAGTAAGTTTTGCCCTGCCATTGTTTTCGCCGCTATGGGTGCGAAATCGCCTATGTCCCTTGAGTGTCATATCAATTAGGTTATCGGTTTGGCTACCAATAAAGAGATGGTCTGGTCTTACACACCCCGGGTTATCGCATTTATGGAGAATATATTTCCCTTCTGGTATCGGCCCAAAAGTAAGCTCATAGGAAAGCCTATGTGCAGCGATTGTACCCTCTTGCTTTTTGCCTCTACCTAATTTCCCATAGCCTTGTATATTCTTTGCTCCTTGCCACAGCCAGCACCCTTCGGTCTTTAGTACCTTAGCCCAAAATCTTTGCTCTATCAGCTTCATAGCATCTCCTTTTTACCCATATTATAGGTCAGTACTCTGAAGGAAACAAGGCTGTGGTTGCCTTTCATATGCTCTCTGTGATAATCCAGGTCTTTGGTAGGCTGGCTCTCTTATTCCCGGATGAGTACTAACCGCTCGGCACTCGAGTCCCCAGGGCGGCTTGGGGGCTCGCCGCGGGGCGATTAGCCCTAATAAAAAGAAGGGGGTATATAAATAATGTTGGCATTACAGGACCTTGCACGAGCTAATGAATTGGCCGTTGAAAGGCAAAGGGGGAATCCCGGGGACCGCTTAGATAAAGCAGGTTTAATCGAATGCCTGAAGCATCCCGGGTTAATCCCGCAATGCTCCAGATGCTCAAATTACATCGTTTGTCTGGAGATTAGCCAGGCACTTAACAACTAACCGCCCGGCCCACTGCTCCGGAGTTTTAGCAGCTCCGGGGCAGAAGCCAGCCGGTTAGGCTGAGAATAAACAAAGGGGGTAAATATGAGCGCTTTTGTAGTAGACAAGGCACACATCAACGCAATGATTGACGCTGGGTTGAGCGTCCGACACCGGCCAATGCACTGGTATCCGGAAGGGAAAGAGGGGTCGAGTAGCTTAACAGAAATCAATGCCTCAGAAGTAGGGCAGATGCTACTCGAGGAATGTATCAAGAGCGTAGGTTATCGCTACGAGGATAGCGAAGTCACAGACTTACCCGGGCGGAGTGATGCGGAGTATATTATACCCTTCCAATATAGACGCTTTGCTAATCCGCCGACTCCGGTTGAGATTCTAAAAATAATCAGCTGCTATGAATACCAAAGCTGTGAGCCCCCGGGCTGGAAAGATAGCGAAGCATTCACCTTTTGTCAGGCATTGAGACACGCCACGATAGACCGGCTCCCGGGGTATGAAGAGGCTCCCTGGGAGTGGACTAAATGGCCAGAGGAATCACTTAAGCGGATAACCTAAAACGCTGAGCCTTGGGCCGGGAGCCTGGGGGAGCTGCCGGCCCACACTGAGCGCTTTAGCTCAAATAAAAAGAAAGGAGGTAAAACGATGGAACTCAGAAAAGGAAGGCTGATCCAGTTCGGCGGGTCCTGGGGAAGTGGCCTGGGTACCCTGGAGATCGAAGACTCGGAAACCGGCGAGCGCGAGCTTGTGCCGTGCGACAATGGCGCCACCGTCCGGGCCCTCGAGGCCGCTTTCGGCAACGTCATCACCCCGGCGCACACCGCCAACGGCAACGGTTACAAGGGCCAGGAAGTCTACTGGTCACTTGACGAGTTTGGGCTTGTCCTCGCCGGCTTTACCCCGGTCGAGGATGGCTCCCCGGCCCTGGCGGGCTAACAAACAATAAATAAAAAGGGAGGTTTACAATGCCAGAAGTAGGAATAGTCAATTTTGACGATGAAGGTAACCTGCACACAAACAAGGTAACCGTAACCGCCGAGGAGCTGGGGGTCAATTGCTGGCTCCCGGCGCGCTTCCTCGGCGGCGAGTGCAATCGATATTATACCTGCAAACATGCCGAGAAAGCAAACTGCCAGGCCGGCCCGTCCAAGATCGCCAGGGAAAAGGCCGAGCATGAGGAACTTGAGGAAGGCGAGGAATTGCGCCAGGATCTTATCTGTGCCCTGTGCGGTGAGCCGATTGTGCCAAGGGACCCGGGGGACAGGCCATACACTGGGGATATCGGAACATCCTACGAGGGCAAGCCGATATGCGACACCTGCTACGATGAGGATACCTGCGAGCCGGCAGCCACAATCTACTATGGCGGTGATCATGATGAGCCGCACTTGATAGGCTCGTGCCGTAATGAGACTGAGGGCGACTTCCAGGTCAAATGGCATTCTACCGACCCCTGGCGCGGCTACTACGAGTGCGAATCGGGCGAGTATGTGGAGGTCTTCACCGACGCTATACTCTGCGGCCATGAGTCTGAAGAGATGCTCAAGAATCTGTACGACAGGGTGCTGGAGAGGTTTGACGAGGAAGCTATCGGCTTCGCCCGGGTATTCTGCCGGAGCTCCAATGTCTTTATGACTAGCCTGGAGATCTGGGTCAGGAGAGACTTCATGCAACTTCTGAAGGCCCATGCCATTATCGCCCAGGCCAAGGGTGAGGTCGATTACGACAATCCGCTCTACTCCACCGGGATACTCTTCCCCAGGGAGAATTTGGAGAAGTTTAAGGACCTGCTGGGGAAGCGGTATAATATCACGACCGACAAAGACCTTGCCGACTTGGCCGCTGAGAAAGGCAATGACCTGTTAGCGGAGCTGGTCGAGGTGGCGAAAGGAGAGACAAATAAAAACTAAAAGAAGAGGAATTAGGCGATACCGGTGCTGGTTGTGTAGCAAGGATCTCCAGATAACTACGCCGCCATACCAGCGGGGGCTTCATAATGTCTGCCGCTGCGAGGAAGAGGGGCTGCCAGGCGGCAGGCTGGATCCCCCCAGGGACTGGAGCGAAGAACAGATTGAGTATGCCAAGCGGGAATACTCCCGGACACACGAGGAGTAGGGGGTGTTGAGTGATAGTAAGACTCAATAAAAAGGAATTGCTCAAACTGATAGAGGTGCAAGAGGCCGCAGGGACAGACGCTACAGAACTCAGGAGCCTTCTGGCTGAAGTTGAACAGGACAAACATTTTGTGATTGACCCGCAGGTCAATGATGAGGAGTACCTTGAGGAAAAGCGTGGCCAAAGCCAAGTTGAGCACGGCACAGACCTTGAGTGCATGATTTGCCACGATAAATTTGACCACCTGATCAGCGGCACCTGTGAAGTCTGCTTTAGAGAATGGATGCTATCAGCCAGGAAGAAAGATTGACACTCCCCAGCACTAAAGTGCGGGGATTCTCAGGACTTGTGCAGGGGTGTCCTGACGGCTCTGCCCGAGCCTTAAAATGTTCAGGGCGGCATTAGTATCGCGGTCAATGGTTAGGCCGCAGGAAGGACAGGAATGGATACGAACCGAAAGGTCTTTAGGAACTCTTATCCCGCAGCGGGAGCAGATCTGAGACGTGTCTTTGACAGGCACTTCGATGACTGTTCTGGCAGCCTCCTCCGCTTTCCAGCGCAGTACCTCAAAAAAACCGAACCAAGCAGCGTCTCTCATTGACCTGTTGAGTGCTGTAGTGCTGTTCCAGGAGTCCATCTGCTCAATGCAGATGGTATCGTAGAATCCAACAAGCTGGTTGGCGACCTTGAAGTGGAAATCTCGCCTCTGGTTGGTGATTTTCTCGTGGGCTTTAGCGACAAGGATTCTGGCTTTCTCCCGGCGGTGAGAGCCTTTAAGTTTGCGAGATAGCCGCTGTTGCCTCGTTGCCAGGATATCCTGAGACCCCTTGAAGAACCGGGGATTGCCGATTTTCATGCCATCGGAGGTAGTCAGGAAGAACTCCAGCCCGACATCGATACCAGTTGCCCTATCGGTTGGTGGCAATGGTTTAAGAAACACATCTTCACAGGAGAAGCAGACGAACCACTTGCCAGTAGAACCCCGGCGGATGGTGACAGTCTTAATCTTGCCCTCAATCGACCGGGAGAGACGGAGCTTGAAGGTGCCGATGTTCCTGATAGTCAGGTATTTGCCGTCCAACTTCCAGCCTGCCTGCTTCAGTATGAAGGAGTTGTAGCGGTTCCTGCCCTTGAAGCGGGGGAAGCCTGCTTTCCCATTGCCGTTGGTGACCCGCCTGAAAAATCCCTGGTAAGCTTTGTCCAGGCGTTCAAGCACATCCTGGAGCACCTGAGAGCCAACTTCTTTATATTCAGGAAAAGATGCTTTCTCAGGAAGCTCTCTTTTCTGTTCAAAGAAAGAGACAGTGTGATGATTATGCCGATAGGCGGTGATGCGCTGCTCCAGAGCGGCATTGTAGAGATGCCGGCACAAAGAAAGCCACCCCTCAGCTTTTTCAATAGTCTGAGATCTGGCTTCAATTCGATACTTGAAAGACTTTCTTCCCTGCACCATTTAAGTATAGCAAATCTCAAGAAAGGAGGCAAGTCCTAGCGGGCTTCGCCGTCTGTATCCCCAGCTTTAAAAAGCGGGGGTTTAGACGGCGGGATTCTCTAAAGGGTGCCTTCCTCGATGGGGATGGTCCGGGCATAAAGTAGCTCTTCAGAGACTACCTTTTTGTTGTAGGACTTGAGCAGATCGATAATCCGCTT
>SDBU01009928.1_pt1 | contig 10614 bp, 20 predicted proteins | sample 2277071 | NCBI WGS metagenome assembly SDBU01 (sample SAMN10397929, study PRJNA504765) | marine sediment metagenome | isolation source: marine sediment core GS08_GC12, 126 cmbsf | place: Arctic Ocean: Gakkel Ridge, Loki's castle | collected 2008
TGAGCATTAGAAAGCACTTCTATTACATCTTCAAGGTATGGTCGCAATTCCTTATCATAGTGCTCCACTGCCTTATCAGTAGCGGTGTTGGCTATGGCCTTTTCTGGCGTATCTATGCCCTGTCTTATGTAGTGGTATTGTGTATACTTACCCCTTTCTATTTCTTCACTTATTTCCTCTGCTGTTAGTCTAATCTCTTCTATGTCCATTTCTCTCTCCTCTACTGTGCTTAACTTTTGCCATCTGCTTTATCTAACGCTCTGTAAATCAAAAGTTGAGTTTCGTTGCGGACTTGAGTGCCTTCGTCATGTATAATATCTTCATGTAAGTTGTTCAGTGCCTCATACATATCTGGTGCTGCTGCTATGAGGTTAGCGTTGGCTTTAATATCATCCCAAGCTAGTGTTTTTGTGGGGCAGGATGCTATTATTCTTTGGTCTATCTGCTCAACTATATCAGCTATCCCTGATGTTTCAAATATATATGCTTTCCATTCTCCCTTAGTATATTCCATTTTCTCTCTCCTTATACTGTGATACCAGTTTCTTTAGGGCTACTTGAATGGGAAGAGCAAACCCGTCATCGTTATATGTTACTGACCTGCCGTACTTTAGAGCGAATTTATTAGAGCGTAGATTATGGTAATCATCCACAAACTCCACAATCTTCCTCACTGCCTTATCAGTAGCGGTGTTGGCTATGGACTTGTCTATTATGAACTTACGCTCACTGGCTGGATACACATAGTAACCAAGCACTTCTTTTTTAACATCCGCTATTTCCTCTGGCGTCAGCCTAATCTCTTCTATTTTCATGGTTCTCCTCCTACTAGGGTTATGCCAGGCTCTTTAAAAAGTTCCGGCACCCCTCATGCAAAATAAGCTCAGTTAATTTGGTCTGGTTATAGGTGGCGATTTTCTTATCTTTGAAGTAGAGTTCGGTAACATGGTCATCCGGCTCTACTAGGGAGAAGCCGTAGTCTTTAAACTCTCCCAGAGCTTCATCCAATACACTTTGTTTCCCGGTATAATTTGCCATCATTCTCTCCTTTTGGCATTCTTCACACAGATTCCCAACAGTTTTTGAGGGGATCGGTTCATCAGTTTCTTCGATTACCTTTTTCTCACTCTCGCATCCCCAGCACTGATAGGTTACTGGAATCTCTGCCATTTTTATTTCCTTATGCCTCGTAGTATGATTTGTATTCGTATTTGTTGGTGTTGTGATTATATACTATCTCGACAGCCCTTAAACTCATTCCCGCACCAGCTGCTGCCCGGTGTTGTTCTTCAAGATATTTAACTGCCTCATCCTCGTCGTCAAAAACTTTAGTATTACTATTTCCGCCCATTTCTGCCATCTCCTTTTACTTTAATGAGGGGCTGCCTCTTAACACTTGTGTTTGTTAATTTTGCCCTTGCTAAAGGTGAGCTTGCCACACTTCTGGCATTTCCCTTCAACAAATCCGCTTCTTGGTGGTGGTAAATAATTGTCTGCCATGTTCCTTCCCTCCTTACTTTGATACCTACCAATATACGTTGAGGTTGTGCTATTTGTATTCATTCATTATTTCAGGGTGATATTGCTTCATGTGTTTTAGCCATACTTGATAGAGCTTGCGCCGAAAATCCCTATCTATCCAGCAACCGCCCGTTTGCTTCCCAAGTCCTGCGGCATCTCGTCCATGAGGGTAGTTTTCCATATAGCAAAACCGACAGACTTGGGTATTCATTACTACCCACCATCGCCAGTTTCTTTTTCTGAGTAGTTTCATTTTCTAACCCCTTTGATACCTATCCTTCCTCAAAGTTTTTGCAGTGGCCATTATGTCCATTATATTCTAATTGGCAGTGAGGCCACCTTTTCCGAAGCGCTCTCTTATCTGCATGTGTGCAGTGCTTACAGGCCGTCTTTTTTTCTGCTAGTGTCAACTTCATATCCTTACCCCTTTAACTTATTACCCCTATATTATAACAATGACTAGGCACTTTGTCAATAGTTTTTAAAGGAATTTTATGGGAATATGCAAAAAAAGTTTAAAATAACACTTGACAATGACTAGGCAAACTATTATAATAGTAATATGGGTATAAAAGAATTACGCAAACAGCTTGGGTTGACACAGATGCAGCTCGCCCTCAAACTGAAAGTGGATACTGGCACTATCAGTCGGTGGGAACGTGATTTGTATCGCCCCAGGAAGGCAGTATCAGCTCGGCTTAATCGGTTAATAAAAAAGGCTGGCAATGATGGAAATAAGGCTAGTTAAATTTGGCTACCGTCTATACTTCAGGTTGGTATGCCAGGTAAAAAAGGTTGAGCGAGTTACTGGTGTCAATTCACAGATAGACTCCGAGACTCATTTCCTTATGTGGGACTTTGATGATATACCCTTACTTGTTGTCGTGGATTCATTGAGGGCAGTCCAGAATATGTTTAAACTGCCGGCCATAAGCATTGTTAAAACAAAGGAAGATGGGTATCATGCCTATTGCTTCAGGGCGTGTTCCTTTTTAGAAGCTCGTGGTATAATAGCCTTTACACCGAATGTAGACTGGCATTACCTGGCAATCGGAACTGGCAGGGGTTACTTTACTTTACGGTTTACTGATGTAAAAGGGCGGGGTTTTAAACATAGTTGCACTTTAAGAAGTGGAGTAAAAGCTGATTTAGATCCTTTTGATATAAAATCAACTGTAGAATATACCAAAGCTGTAAAATAGGAGGGAAGTAGGTAAATAATGGAAATATCACTTAACTCTGAATTAATGGAGCTTCTTCGGAATCTTGCAAGCACTTTATCAAGGGTGCAATATCAATATTTACTAGCCATAATCCCAACAGTGGCCATATTCGCATTGTATTTCCTAATTATGTTTAAGCCAGGGATTGGCAAAACTAAAGGATGGTGGCAAACTTGGAAATTTGAAAAGGAAACTGGCGGTACTATTATCAAGTTGGTACACAGCCAACCATCGAGCATACTGGATATGTTTAGGATGCCGATGATTAGTCTTGATGATTCTTACGCGGTAATGCGAGCACTAAAGGATACACCCAATAGTCGCCCGATACACCTAATATTACATACCCCAGGCGGTATGGTGATTGCGGCAGAACAAATTGCACGTGCTATAAAAAGGCGCAAAGGCGAAGTCCATGCCTATATCCCACAGTACGCAATGTCTGGGGGGACGTTGATAGCTTTAGCTTGTGGCAAAATCCACATGGGGGATGATGCTTTATTGGGGCCACTTGACCCGCAACTCATGATCGGTTTATTTGACCAGTATCCATGCACATCACTGGTAAAAGCACTGAAAGTTAAGAATACAAATCGTGAGGATAGGACATTGATTTACGGCGATGTTGCGGAGAAAGCCATTTCCCAGATGAAAATAACTGTAACAGAGATATTATCGGACAAGATTGGCATGGAAAAAGCGGAAGAACTATCCTGTAAACTTTGCGATGGTAACTGGACACATGATTATGGGATAAATATGAGAAGGGCAAAGGAACTAGGATTGTTGGTAGATGATGATATACCAGAAAGGATACAGAAGATTGCCGATATATTCCCATGCACTTCTTCGGTGCAATACCGAAAGCGCAAAAAGGATGAGAATAATAACTCATTAAGGATAACACTTTGAGGAGCGGTATAAGGTGATTAGTAGAATATACAAAGGCGGTTAATTAGTGGGAGTAGAAAAAGAAAAACTTGCACAGCTCCAGGACAAGAAGTCCAAGAAGGGTAGGGGTAAAAAGAAAAGCGGTGGCGATTATGATGGCTGGATACTCCGCCTGATAGACAATGTTGAGGATATACAGCACATGTTTAATCTACAAGAATGGTTAGACTTTGCTGCTTCTAAGATTATAGAACCACAGGGATATGATTTAACCACAGCACAGATAGAGGTATTGGGCGAGAAGCAGGACATGGTTTTCGAGGTAATACCGGATAAGCTGAGTCTCAATTTTGAATACATAACGAGGTTTCGTGGTCCCGGCGGCAGGTTTGTAAAAAGTGAGATACCAGGAGCTATCCCAGAAGTCAAAACACGCTATCGCAATATTGAGAAGGCATACGGGCAACGGACTGGGACAATGGTTTCGACAGAGAAAATCAATATAGAGATTAGCCGCTTGAAGGGAGCTAGAAGATGGGATAAATTATGAAATAAGATACCAAGATGGGTTAATGCTTGACAAATGGCATAATCCTTACTAAAATATAATAAAGGGATTATGAAAAGAATAATCCAAGTAGGTATTATCCTTGTCATAGGTTTTATCCTTGTTTATGGGGGTATTGTAATCTATGGCAATTTTTTTGCATTAAATACAGCCCCTTATTCAATGCCAGACTCAGACAAAGCATCATATTCAATTACCGTCAAGAATACAGGCAATACACTTCTATCCAGTGATGTAGAGCAAATAGGGAATATTATAGTTCTTGATGGCTACTGGGAATTAGTTGGGCAAAAGTTTAAATATCGAGATGATAAGTTGGTGCTGGACAGGGTAGTATTCGGTCCAGTGACAGTGAGAGCACGGCCATGAAAAAAATTGGGACTATTCTTGTAGTCATGTTTTTAGTGGGCTTTGCTTACATATTGATGATGATGTTTCAACCTGCTACTAATGCTATGATTGAAACAGCGAATAGTACGGTAAACTGGACAGCACATTCCAGTTTTGGGTATGCTCAAGCCGCAATGGTTGGATGGCCGTTTTGGTCTTACTTGGTGCCAGTAAGTATCGGCACTATAGCGATAGTCGCTATTTTAAAAGGTGATTAATGAAGATATTTAAGGCGTTTTTAATTTTAATGGCTTCTACTATCTTGTTTCTATTGCCATTAACGATGACTGTTTATGATTTCAAAACTGACCAGCAGACAGACCTTTTTAGCATGGTTACTGCCGATACGACTACCGATAACATAACCCTTAGTGAATTGCTTTATGATGCAGATGTTACCACAGTCTATGTGCTTTCCGATTTATCTGACGACATGATTTCATGGGGCTCTTATAATGCTACCAGTAATAATTTATTAGTATCCGGCATGAGTGGTAATACCACTAGGGTATTAACAGCGACCTATGACGTGGATGCACTGGGCGGTAGCACCGCGATTATTAACTTGGTTGACAGATTGGCGTGGATTTGGCTGTTATTGATTATAGCTTTTGCGCCAGCATCTTTGGCAGCAATATTTACAGGGAGGGATTAGAAATAAAAGGGAGGTAATCAAAATGGTAAAGAAGAAAACAAGGAAAGTTGAAGAAATAGGTCGCTCTTTGTTGAGGGGAGGTGAAGGTAAAGACCACGAGATAAGATTTAGGGGGAAAGAGTATGTTCTATTCCGTAATGCATTTTACAAGGAGGCCATAAGAATTGGTAAAGACTTGAAAAGTGACGGGTACGATGTACGTTTCACAAACGCTACATTTGATGGGGCTGTATTGAATATTTATACTAAACCTGCTTTGCCTGATGCACCAGCTCACAGGTATTCTTATGGGAAAAGGTTGCCGATGTCAGAACGTAGTGAAGCAAGAATAACCCCCAAAGTTCCTAAATTAAGGTAGGGCAATATTTACAGGGAGGGATTGAATTGACATTAACAATAACCTTCATGCTATTAATCTTATTGGGGGCGATTCTCTTAGGTGCTGTCATAGCTTTGATGGTGCGAGTTTTACTGATGAAAAAAGACCGCAAACCTCTTTTGGTGTCTATGATTATACAGCATGACGATTGCTCTAGGGTGACGGGGGAATATGTTGATAAACATCTACCTCATGCCACAGGTCAAGTGATAGTGTGGAGAAACGGCAAAGAAGAAGGTGGCGGTGTGGTGAAGTCAGAGAGTTTGAGCGATGAAGAAGCTGTAAAGTTGCTTCTAATGGCAGCCAACGAAATAGGGCGGGGAAATGGAATCAAAACGGCAGTTATTTTGTAGTAATAAACACTACTGGCATTTGAGTCGCAAAAAACTCAAGCGCATAGATATGCTTTTTAATTTGATTAAAAGAGAGCATGGCACTCAGGATGCAGAGGACGTCTTAGGCATTTCTGATGCTGGTCGGTATGCTTCCAATCTTGAATCTAAAAGGAGGTTATAAAAAAATGAAGTTTGCTATTTGGTTCAAATCATTCGGCAACTCTTTAATCAGCAGAGGCCAGCTAATGAGAGAGGAACGTGGCGCAGTAAACCTTCAGAGCATAATGCTGATGGGACTGGGTTTTGTCTTTATCGGCGTTGGGTTCATCGTATTCCAGATATTCATGAATGCTGCTACAGACTTGCTGGACTGGGAATGCTCTGCCAATACATCGACAACCGCGACTACCTTTACCGGGTTTACCGATATAGTGGGGATAACCCCGCTTCTGGTCCTGGTCGGGTTCATGGCTGCCGGTGTGTTTGCCATGTATCTCGGGGTGCAGATATCAAGGGGTGCTGGGAGCACCAAGATGGATCTTGGCTCTTTAATCATGCTGTCCATTGCCATGATCTTCCTGGCCATCGCACTCATCATTCTCCCGGTCACTCTTGAGGCCATCTGTTCCACACTGAGCAACAATGCAGCGGGGGCCGATACTGGTGTAGGCATCAATGCTGCCTTTACTGGTGTTGGAGACTTCTTGCTGATGTCACCGTTACTGCTTATTGTTTCACTGATCGGTGGCGCCATTGTTGTCGGCTTCTTCGGTATGAAGAAGCTTGGTGCTGGTGGAGACTAAGGTAAGTTCTTCGGTGAGGGGAGTTGGGTAATTCCACTCCCCTCACCAGGAGGTGAAAAATTAAAACTAAATTCAGAAACTTAATGGCCACAAAAATATCAGTGCAGACATTAGGCTCAATAGTGTTGGTAGCTTTAGGTGTGATACTGATATTCAGTGGGATTGGTAAATTGATAAAGCCTCCTAACTTAGAAAGTATATGGGCGGCTGGTTTATTCGGTGAACAAATTACGGGTTGGCTTCGTTTAATGTTGCCTTATGCAGAAATCGCCATTGGGATATGCCTGATAGCGAAGTTTAAGTTAAAGTGGATTTCATGGATTGCAATGGCCTTGATTATAAACTTCATCGCAAATAACGTTTGGCTAATATCCATAGGCAAGGGCTTTGAATCCTGCGGTCAATGTCTCGGTTGGGGCATTGATACCTGGCCTATTGGTTCTTTATATGTTGACTTGATGATGCTCGGGTTCCTATTACTGGGAGTTAAATCTCATGTGATTAGACAGAGGGAGGTGGTAAAAGAATGTCTCTCTTAGCAGGCGCAGAAAGAATGAGGGTGCTTTATCTTCGAGAAGATTATAGTATAGAGTCCTCATCCCTTCCGGTTGAGCAATATGCTAGTGATGTGATTACTAAAAAGAAAAATGGTATCAGGGATAAAAGCTGGCTACTACCTCATAAACTATTGAAAACGTGTTATAACGTGCCTGGTATTCCAAATGGGAAAAAGGTTCTGATAATATGTCCGAGGGATGTACGCTTTGACCCATTGGCTCAACTGGATAGCTCTTGGTCGAAGGAGCAGATTAGGATGAAGATGGGCGAGATAGCAAGGGAGCAGCAGCACAAGGCAGATAGCCATAAAAACACTGGTCCCTTAAACGTTACAATGATACTTTTAGCTTCAGCAGCATTTGTACTGTTCTTGTCAATTGCGTTAGTAGGATTATTAAATTACTATAAAGGTGGGTAAGATATGCAGAATATAACAGGTGGTGGGCTACTCATATTATTGATTATTGGCGTAGTAATCTTGGCAATCATTGTTGTTAATCGCTTGATAAATGGGCAGCCACTTCCGTTTGCAGGTTTTTCTTTTAGTAAGATTAAATCGAATGTTAAGTCTGGCATTAAGAGGCAAAAACCTAGCGATGATATGGTGCTTTGCCTTAATGTATATGAGAATAAAATTGTTGGCGAGTATATGTTGAAGAATTCAGTTTGCAAAGATGCTGATATATGGGAATACAACTCAAAGAAATATCTACTTCAAACCAATAAAGATAATCAATGGAAGCGCATAGACTTGCCAGAGGATATATCCTATCCACCAGAGCGCTTAAGCAGGATGATGGGTTGTGAGCCTTTACGGAAGTTGAAATCCTTGAAGTTCACCTGGTATGAGAAGGTAGCTCCCTTTGCCCCAGTTGTAGCACTTCTTATTGGAGCTCTTCTTTTCATCATTGTTTTGTAGGAGGGGGAAAATGGCAAAAGAAATAGAAAATGCTAAAGCCACCGGTAATAATGGGGATGGCAGTTATGAGGATTTTTTACATGAAATGGTCGAGAATGGTGTTATCGCTGATGGTGATAAGATAGCCAGAGATGGAATCGGTTTAATACAACCGCCGGAAGTAAAGCATACCAATGCAGCCCTTATTGCCTCAGTGCCTAATGCAAGTGCAATATACGATAAAGCCGAGAAGATGAAAGGTGTGGTATTGGATTTACTTTCTAGAACTGTTTTGCGGAGCCATGATGAGCGCATATATCTTCTGGACTGGCTTGAGTGGTGCGAGGACTTTGGGGCTGGGTATGATGGGCCGATGCGATATATTGTTTCAGCTATATCAGAGGGTGGGTTAAGCCGGGAACAGTATGTTGACGCAATCACAAACGTTAATAGGATGAGTAATTCTAGAGGGACTTATGGACAAAACAAAACTCAATTTAAGCCTAAGTACAAAGAGGGAGAGCTATCTTAAGCAATACATTAGAGAGCAAGTAATACCTCAGCGATTTATAAACTGGGGCAGGAACACCAAACTCTCTAAGTGTATAGGACTTATCGGCCCTAGAGGTAGTTGCAAATCAATAGCAGCCGCAGCGATGGGTATTATAGATTACCTTATACCAGGAAGTAAATTAGTTTCCAATATGTCTGTAGAGTGGGGACTGAGACTTGGCAATTTGTTAGTTGCTTATCAAAGTGAAGATTTAGACAAAATGGAACTGATGAAGTTCAACATTGAGGAAAACGTTGCGGTTCTTATAGATGAAGTCAATATTGAATTTTCAGAGGCTAGACGGTCTATGACTAATAGAAACCTTATCTTCAACAAAATATTGCAGCAATTGAGGAAGCGATCATTGAATGTCATTTACACAGTCCAGCATGAAATGTGGATCGACAACCGTTTACGCTATCAGACAAATATATTTATAAAGACTCAGGATGTTTGCATGCGGCCCGGTGGGATATATTTACCTTATGATTTTGGCGAGTTTGCTTCTTGGAAGCTATTTGATATGTCGGGGATATTCGGGCAAGGAAGCTATGCTGATACCCTTGTTCCTGTAATAGATGGGTGGCAGTTTAATGCTAAACAGTGGTGGAATACCTTTGATACAAAGCAGATACAGGGTATTGAGGATGTTTATGGTGGGGAGGGGGCGGAACAAATGAAGCTAGAGCGCAGTGATTATGTTATTCAAGGGGAAAACAATCTAAGCACTTTACAAGATACAATTGAGGAATTTCATAATGCAGGGCGCACATTGGTAAAAACAAAGGAATTATATGAGGCATTGGGTATAACTACTCATAAAGGCAAGAACTATGTGGGCGGGCTATTAAAACAGTTAGGGGTTAAGTACCAGCCCTGGAATAGCTCTTATAGAATACCTGAAGCTGATTTAGATAGACCTGAGACTATGAAAGGGACTAAGTTAATAACCACATAACGCCTATCAAAAGAGTTATTATATATAAAGGGGGAGGCAAGGATGCCACTCGGAGGACACAAGAGGGTATTGAGGGGTATATGAAAAAGATATTGAACACATTAACTGGATTTGAGGGGATTGGGGAATGAAGAAGGTAGTAATAATCTCAATTCTGGCAATTTTACTGGGGATGCTGTGTGTAACCCCTGCAATTGTTAATGCTCAAGAGCCTACTGAGATAACCGAACTCAGAAATGAGAATAGCAAGACCTATAGTTTAGGTACTAGTGAGAGGCAGTTAGTCGTCTCTATTGGTGCGATTCACTATAAAGACAACTATGCTAATAAGTCCGAGCTTTGGAAGGATATTGACCTCACTTGGGAAGGCAACCGCATCACTAAAGCACCCTATGAACTTATCCGTGATGGTGGGAAATTAACTATTAAAGATAAAAAGAGTGGTGAGGTTTCTACCATTGAACTCCTAGAGATTGGCAGTGAAGCCATTTCCCTGACTACGGATAAGGATGTGGCACTAGATACAGATATTGAGATTGTAGTAGAGAATAGCAGAGTAAGATTTAGTCGTATTCTCAAGTCTGACAAAGCACCAACTGAAGCCAAGTTCAGAGTTACTGGCAAAATACCCTTTAGTGTTAGAGCTAGTGATATTGAAGGCGAATTGCCGGTTGAGAGTAGCCTCAAAGACGGTATACTCACTGAAAGGCTAGGATTAGCTAATAGGGATATCAAGTATCCTGTCAGGATTGACCCGACTTGGCAGGTTGGAGGGGATGAGGGAAGCACGGATGATTGCACTAGAAACACTGTAACGACTGATTTCTTTTCAACAACTTATTCTGCTTTATATCTTGGGTATAGTTCACCAAGTTATCCAAG
>SDBU01009929.1_pt1 | contig 10614 bp, 14 predicted proteins | sample 2277071 | NCBI WGS metagenome assembly SDBU01 (sample SAMN10397929, study PRJNA504765) | marine sediment metagenome | isolation source: marine sediment core GS08_GC12, 126 cmbsf | place: Arctic Ocean: Gakkel Ridge, Loki's castle | collected 2008
CAGTCCCTACAATATTGGCTGGGTCCTGAATTCTCATCACATCTTCTCTTACAAACGAGACACCTAAAAGTGAGGGAAACGATTCTTGGAATGCTGATAGTGCTCCGAAGGCTTCAGAAATAAATATTTCTGCTTTGAGCGTTGAGTTTTTCTTGAGAATTATTGCACTATCAAATTCTCTAACCCGCAAAACTTGCTCCGATCCGCCAATTCTCAGCCTATTCATAATATGTGCAGGTTTCTCCTTACCATCAATTGTGAACTTTGCTGATTCTAATTTTGGAGAAACGTGAAGGTCTGCTATACCAACAAGGATATGAACAGCTTTATCGAGAATCCTTATTGCATTACCATCAGTTCCTGCTAACAAGGTCGTTCCACTGTGGATCCAATCTTGCACTGCTCCAGTTGTCCAGGTATTTTGTGCAGCTGAGTAAATACCATGTATATCTTCCCAATCGTCACCAATACCAAAGAATGATGCTCTAATTGGTATAGGCCCAGCAATCTTGCCAGGTGCAGGTTGTTCACCATCAATTTCGGCATCCATTTGCTTTTTAGCCACCATTGCCCCTAAAAGGAACTCTGGTCTATGCCTAATCATTATATCATTAAACTCACGGAAGAGACCGTGATGTAAGAAGTTTCGTTCGAAAGCTCTTCCAAACTTAACTAATTCGTGAGGTTTGAGAACATCTCCAACTAATCCTAAATCGCCAAGTAATTCATTGGCATCAGCCTGTTCTGACTGGATTTTATTAACATCTACCATTTTTTCTACACCTAAGTCAATAATTATTGTGTTTTAATGATACCAATGATCATTATAAAAATGTTTGTAGTTGATTTAAATAGTGATTTATATAGTTATTTTCATGAAAATAGTTATTTTAGGGAGTGGTATTTTTATCACTGATGACCAATATGCTGACAATAGAGTTTTTAAAACCTAAAATAAAAATGAAATACTACACGATTCACCTATACACTCTATTGGTGCTAATGGTTGAATTTAAAATGAAGATATTTTAGCCATTTTTAAACCTTAACAAAATACTTATATAATTATATATATTCTGATTTATATGCCGATTTAAATCAAAATATAAGTGTTTTACTATGATATTGACAAAAAAACGAAGAATAATAAAATTGGGTGATTCCGAGTTAGTATCATTGCATCCTGACTGGATTAAGAATCTACGTGATCGTAAGGTTATTACCCCAGATGAAAACGGTAATGAGTATTTACAGCTCGAGTCTCACGACGATTATGCAATAATTAGGCCAATAAAGGAGACAGATATTAGTGTCAACCAGTAATGTAAAAGGAGAGCTACAGAAAATCTCAAAAGCTTGTCATACTTCTTATGAGAAGATAGCAAGGGATTTTTTAAAGGAATATAAGACTGATTTTGTTGTAAAAGATAAACAATTTAAGAATGACAATGATAGAATCCGTTATTGTTTATCGGTTATGACCATTAGATACGGCGATAGACTGCCTGTTAAGCCATATAATATAATTCCTATAGGGCCAGGACCATTAAGGTATGACAAATCCGGAAAATCATATAAAAATATCTACGTTATGGTTGATGGTGTCATAAGAAGAGTTATGGTGAACACACCACAAATAATTGATAATATTGTATATGACTCTGAATATAAAGATGTTTTACTGAGTGCATTTACCAATGATGTAAAATCTGACTTGTCTGCTGATGATAGAGCCATTTTTAAGGATCCAAGTTATATTGATAACTTTGATTTTGAAGCTTTGTCTAAAGTTCCGGTAGTAGAACTTAGTGAGCTTGACAATAACTTATCTAAAACAGATAAACAAGGATGGCCATTAAACTGGGACTGGGTAGGAGTTAGAGGATTTATTAGTCAAAAATTGTCAGGTAAAAACAAAGAAACGAAGAACGAGTGGGGCATTTACCGGATAAAGGCTGGATATGGAGCAATAGAATTCGGATCTGGAAAAGTAACAGATTCTATCACTGGCTGGGTTGCTCCTGAACTAATGCATTATGATATAGAATCAGAGTGTGTATTTTACGGATTATCTGCAATGGATGATGATAATAACCCCGTTTTAAATATATATAGAATAAAACCAATATTTGTGAAAGAGGTGCAAGAATCATGAGTGTAGACGATTTATTTAAAGAATTTGCAGAGGAGAATGAAAAATCTGAAGAAACAAAGCCAGAAACACCAGAAAAAGAAAATGAAGAAAAGGAAACGGATAAACAAACTAAACCGAAAACAGCAGAAGAATTAGATATTAAAGAAATAATTGACTTTATTTCCAAAAACGAAGGTGCTAATGGAGTAATAAAGGAAGATATTAGTAATCATCTGACTCATATGGGATATGATATCAGTGTTGAGAAATTAGATGATATACTCTTCAATATAGCGTTAGAAGGTGATATCTATTCCCCACAATATAACTTTTTCAAAATAAACTATGATAATCAGGCTCCTGGTCCTAAGAAAGAGGAAATATCAAAACCAGAAGAAAAGGTTATAATTAAAGAAGATAAAGAGCAAAAGAAAGACGACGATCTTAGTATGGAAGAATTGCTGGGTGTTGAATTAACTGGTGAACCATCAGGAGATAAGCCACAATCTGGGTTAGTTGTCAAAAAGGGTGATGGATCGATATCAGATGCCAAAAAGGGTAGATTAATGGTATGGACTCCAGAAAATATCCCTAAACAATTTATTATTTATTTCAATGATATCCCATATATCTTAAAAGCAGGATTGCTTTGGTTAGGGCACCAAGTCGGTGTCCGTGAGATCAAACCGAAGATGGTTGAAAATTCTTGGGATAATGAAGAGGGTAGAGCAATCTACGATGCAACCGTAAAGACTACTGACGGTAACGAATACACTTCTAGGAGGGTTGCGATACCAAACGCTAAAAACGTAAAGAATAAAAAGATGTATGCCTTTATAGATGCATTTGCTGAAACAAGAGCTATTTGTTCAGCTTTACGATTGGCAACGAACTGTGGATTCGTTTCCGCAGAAGAAATGCCAGATTATGATGGTCCAATAGATTAATTAAAAAAGGTGATAAAAATGGAAAAAAACATAGAAAAGGTGATAAAAATGGAAAATAATAATGAAAAGATTGAATTTAAGACAATAGTAAAGAGTTTATCTGTATTTTCATTCATTATGATGTGGGTAGTAGTCCTTACTTCAATATTGTTTCTTATAGTCAAAGATATAGTAAATTTTTAGAAAAATGGAGAATTTCCAATGAAAATTGAACTACAAACAGAAAAATTAAAAAAATTGTTCGAAATAGCGTTTATTGATAAAGAGTTCAGTGATACGATACTTAGATTTAACAAAAACGGACTTATGGTGAACGATGTTACAACAATTAAAGGGCTTGGTGTTGTTGCAATATTCCTCCCAGAATATTTTGATAAATTTGAAGTAAAAGAAAGTGTGGATATAATTGTCCCAGGAAGCTTTCAAACGGCTTTAAAAACTCGTGCATTCAAAGCAGCGACAATAGAATTCTATGACGATGGTGAAAAATTACATATGAAGTCAGGAAAAGAACATTATAAAGAAATAATGAGAGCCATTCCTGATGATAAGGATTCAAAAGAGCAATACCGACTTATAACCGTTGTTAAGACAGCAAAGAAAGAATTTGGATTGGTTCCTGAAAAGGGTTATGATCCACAATTCATTGGAACTATGAAGTTAGAAGATTTACATGTTCCAGGAACTAACGAAGATTTCTATATCAAATCTGATGGTAATCAGCTACAATTATACACAAGCATGGTTGGTGAATATACAAGAGATTTAGTCGCAGAACAAGTCATTAAACCAGTAGATTTGGGATTTGAGTATAAATATGATACTATGTATTTTCAGTCAGTAATTAAGCAATTTATCGGTAATTGCACATTTATTATAAATAAACTAAACGATGATGGATATTTATTACTAACAGAGAAGACAACAGAATATTATTTGCTAATGCTACTCGGTGAAAAGGCCTGAACTTGAACCCAACAATTTTTAGATTGTTTCCCACCTTTCCACGGTTAGGAGGAAATCCTAACAAATTCATCTTGGAAACTGAGGAAAAATTTCTTTCACATATAATGGTCAATGATGGTTTCAAACCCGTCTTTGTTGGTGTCTATGCGAAAGATTTAATTATAGATAAACTCTATATAGATATAGACGGCGGAATAGCAAAATCATTACCAATTACCCAAAAATTTGTTAATTACCTTAAAGAAAAAGGATATACTATCATTATTGTTTGCACTGGGATAAAGGGATTTCATATATATATAGAAATCAAGCCATTTCGAGTTAAATTAGTAAAAAAGACTGTTATTTTTATTAAAAACCAACTAAAACTTAGGACACTATCATTAATTTATGATTGCTTTGGTATTGTAGACACAAATTTCTTTGATACGCACGTAATGGGAGATATTGATAGATTGACAAGGGTTCCTGAAACACTTCGTCCAGATAATGACAATAAAACATATTGCGCATTTATGCCTTATGCTAGCTTTGAAGACCTGCATATAAGTGACATCTATACATTAATTAAAAATCCAGTGAGATTTAATTATCCAACTCTAAAAGAAAAGAAATTGACCGATATACCAGTCGTAGAGAAAATAAAATTCCATATAATCGAACGTCCACCAATAACACAATCAATGGAGAATTTAGATAATAATATTTTAAAAAATATTATTCGTCCTTGTTTGTTTAGACACTTAAACGTGCCAGAACCATTGCATACCGTGAGAGTAGCGGCTACGGTTGATTTATTGAGGTTTTACAGCATTGAAGAGATTATTAGTTTATATAGCAAATTAAACTGGGTAGACTGGGATGAGGATTTAACACGAAGATATATCGATGGAATTAAAAATAAAAACTTTAATAGTTATTCATGCTCAAAATTACGATCAGATAACATACCTAGAAGGTGTTGCGTTGACTAAAAAAGAGATTAGAAGTAGAGTCGTGACAAAAAACGAAGAAATAGAGAAAACAATTAAAAAACTACTTTTTGAAGATTTAGAACTTGAAAAAACCCAACATTTAGAAGATACACCTAATAGGGTAATGTTGATGTTAATTACACAATTATTTTCTTCTGTTTACAAAGAACCACCCATTATCAAAACATTTAAATCTAACCACGATCAAATGGTTACAACCAAGCAAATACCATTTTATTCCACGTGCGCACATCATTTGCTGCCATTTTTTGGGACTGCATCAGTAAGTTACATACCTAACGGGAAAATAATTGGTTTATCTAAGTTTGCTAGGATTATTGATTATTATGCTAAAAAGCCACAGGTCCAAGAGGAAATGACTGGAGAAATAGCAGAGTTTATAATGAAAAAACTTGAACCCAAGGGTTGTGGTGTATTAATCAATGCTAGACATCTCTGCATGGAAATGCGTGGGGTAGAAAAAACAAATGAATTTGTAACCACTTCTTTACGCGGTAATTTCTATGAAGATAGTGTTAAAGATGAATTTTTAAGGAGTAGTGGTATTTAGTGCAAATAATTGCTTTTATCACAAAATTTTGCCCATTAAAGTGCGAATATTGCGTAATAGATCTATTTAAGAGCGAAGATAAAAATGCTGACTATTGGTTAGATATATTTGAAAAATTAGATAAAAAATTCCATGCTGATGTGTGTATATCCGGAGGAGACCCGTTTACCTTTAAAGGAATAGAAAAGTTATTACCAAGATATCATTCTGATATGTTAGCTCTGAACCCAGTGGAACTAAGAAATCTTATCAAGCAAAATGGTGCAAAATCAATTGCACTCTCTCTTGACTCAATAAAAGATAATCATTACGATAAATGGAGTAAAATAAAATCAGATGCAACATTAAAGGCTCTACCCTTGCTGGAAGGATTGGATGTAGTCAAAATCATTGGTATTGTGGTGTCAGATAGAAATTATAGAGAAATTCCAGAGATGATCAGAACAATTGGTGACCAATACACCAAAATGAAATTTTTAATTAATCTAGAACATAACCCAGAACCAGTGTGGAAAAAGGAATATGAATGGCTTGCAGATCAATTAATATCTTTATATGAGGAAGGATATGGTGTTGATCACCCTAATGTATTTAAAGCATGGAAAGGGGAGAATAGACTCTGTATTCCACTAAATAACATTTCGGTGGAACATAATGGGACTTTAAGAATGTGTTTTTTACGTAAAGGTCACTATATTGCTAAATACAAAGTAGAAGATCTATTAGATGATAATAAGATAAATAAAATAAGGTCAGACCACTGGAAAGATATTAGCGAAGTTTGCAAAGTGGGTTGTAAGTTCAGCTGCGTCTTAACTCAAGATATGATAGCTGAAGGGAAAATACCAAGAGAAAATTGGTGGTAAATATACAAATTAAAGAGACAATGAAACTTTATGGATTAATAATTGTTGAGGTGCTGTTTGCAATGGTATTTAATGGAAAAAAAATAGTCACTTTATGTGGATCAACCAGATTTAAGGACATCTATGATGAATTAAACGCAGAATACACTAAAGGCGGTATAATTGTCCTAAGTTGTGGCTGGTGGGACCATAAAAACCCTGATGGGTCTGAGAAAGATGAAGAATTCAAGGAATTAATGGATGATTTACATTTAGTTAAGATAGAGTTATCTGACTTCATCTATGTCATCAACAAAGATGGGTATGTCGGAAAATCCACAATAAAAGAGATATTACATGCAATAAAGCATGGTAAGAAAATTATTTACCACGAACCTGGCCATGTTATCGTAGAAACCAATTCTGGTGGATATACGAATTATAAATGCCTCAAATGTAATATAGAAGTAGGACAAAGAAAAACCCTTGAACTAATGGATTGTGCTTATTGTGTCTAAAGAACAAAGAGGACTGATAGTTTTTATTGTCATAACCTTCTGGTTTATAGTAATGATGCTAAATCTACTACAAATATTTGGAGTTTTATAATGACAATAAAAAATAAAATAGAAATAAACATAGTAAAAGGAAAATATGATGAAAATAATGGATTAATGGATGTCATCGAAAAACCTGCGAATGCTAAGAACTTCGAAATAGCAAACTACCAATCATGGAGAGCATTTTGGGATCTTATTGAACTAATTGCGAGTAGTGAAGAAACACAAAAACAATTACCATTTATATACGAACAGACGCTAAATTATGCTAAGAAATCCAATCCAAACCTAAAAATAGAAGAAGAATTATGGTTATTCTCATTATCTGGATGGGTGGAAGAAATGAAGGATATTTTAAAATGACAGTAATATATACACCAGCTACCTTGCCGGAAAACCTGAAACATAAGGATACCAATAAATTAGTTTATACTCCATCCTTAGCTGGTGTGATAACCAGACAAAAATGGAATATTAGATGGTGGGGTGATGGTGCACCATTTCAACACCCAGCGTTACTTATTTCAGCGTTTAATGGTCTACAATATTGGGACTTTAGGGAGAAATTTGAAATTCCAAGGAAAAACTTCACATTCTTCGCAGATTCGGGTGGGTTCCAGATTTTAAACAAAGGAGTATATCTAGATCCATTAGATGTTCTAAAATGGATGGAACACAACGCTGACATTGGTGCAATGCTAGACACACCACCAAACTTCGAAAGTGGTGCGTTGCTGGGAAAAGAGTTTAAAACACTTGCGAAAAAATCACTGAAAAACTATGAAAAGATGGATAGAAATAGAAAAGAAAGCAACTTTAAACTATATAAGCCAATTCACGGAAATAACACCGAAACACTAAATTGGTGGTATAATTATGTCAAAGATGTCCCATGCGATGGCTATGCTTCTTCTCCGAGGAGACCCAGTGCTGAACTCGCTGCATTTACTCTTAGCTTTGCTATTCATAATGATTTACACAATTTTCACTTATTCCTTGGAACTGGGTTTCATGTCATCCCGGTAATTGTTTATGCTTCAAAATTTCTGAAGAACTTGTCGTTTGATTCAAGCTCCTTCTCATTGATGGGTGGAAGACTTAGACAATATATTATGCCCTTATTTTTTAATGTATCTATCCCATTTGGAAGAGGATTTGATGGGAAATTAAAAGAACTTCCCTGTTTCTGCCCAGTTTGCAATGTATCAACACCAGAAGCAATGAATGCCGAAACGGCTGAAGGAGCGGGGCTTATTCTTCTACACGATCTCTATATGTATCTAATAAATATCAAAGTTCTCAATAAGTTAGTAGATGACACTGAAAAATACAAAGAAGTAATTAGAAGGAACTTCCCTACCAATACAATGAAAGCAATCGAATCTATTGACGCAACTGTCGAAGGAAAATTTGATGAAACTTTTAAAAGTGGAAAATCTAAAGAATTAGATGGATTTGTATAAAAATGATGAGTTTAGAGAAAGAAAGTAAAGAAAATAACGAAATAAGCGAAATTGATGTTCTTAGAGCACAAATAGATGCCATAGGATCCAGATTAGCAACACCATATAAAATAAGAAGACCGAAATTTTTACTTCGTGCTAAAGATAGCTTCGATGCTGCGCATCATTTACCATTTCATAAAGGTAAATGCAAGGAGCAGCATGGACATACTTATAATGTTGAATATATCTTTGAATTTGACGATTTAGACGATAATGGTATAGCTCAGGATTTTGACGAAATAAAAGATGTAACAGGTTATATTAAGAAAGAACTTGACCATAAAGACCTTAACGTGGTTTTTAGTTTTACTACCACAGTAGAACATATTGCACAGTGGATTTATGAACATCTAAAACGACTTGACATTCCAATTTTCCAAGTAACACTCTGGGAAACAGCAAAATACGGGGTATCATACGGTGAGTATTAATATTTCTGAGATATTTTACTCAATACAAGGAGAAGGCCCACAAATAGGGACTCCTGCTATCTTTATTCGGTTAGCTGGTTGTAACCTCACTTGTGAGTGGTGTGATTCGAAATACACCTGGAAAAAAGATCTAATAACATCTACAGATATAAGTTTTAAAGATTTATCAGACGTTATTTGTTCTTACTTAATTAACAACCCACATCCTCCTAGATTACTGATTTTTACTGGTGGTGAACCATTACTCCAATGGTCATCAATAAGGCAATTTTTACAATATTTAATGGATTCAGTAGGAAAAAACAATCTAAGCGTATTAGATTATAATTTAAAACATTTAAATATTTCATTTGAAACAAATGGGACTATTTACCCTAAACTTATCCAAAATATCGGAGCAGAGAAAAAATACATTAGTTATTTTAGTGATTGGTCAATTATCATTTCCCCAAAATTACAATTTTCCAATCAATATAAGGAACATTGGTGGGAAGGTATTAGTCCCGTCTATAACTACCTATTATATCTGAAATTCGTTATCAGTGACAAAAATGATTTAAAAATAATTGAAAAAGACTTTCTTCATAGACGAAAAAATAGTTGGGATGGTGTTAGAAACGAAAAAATTTATTTAATGCCAGAAGCTACGACAACAGAACAACAAATTGAAAAATTACCAATGTTAATTGACTTTGCACGAAAATATGGTTGTAAAGTTACTCTAAGACTTCAAGTCATGGCGTATGGGAATATAAGAGGTGTTTAACATGGAGAAGATATTTCAGTTAGGTAGATCAGGACGTCCTAGGGGCGCGGGTTCAAATCCCGCTCTTCTCCCTATAAGTGTGCAAGCAATCCCACAGAGCGGTAAATACCCAGTTTATTACCGTCCGAACAAACCTATTGCAATGTTAGGCGGTCTGGTGCTCAAATGGGTGCGGCATAGAACTTTTTAGGTGATTTAATGAATACAATTGGTTTGGTTTTATTTAGTGGTGGAATAGATAGCCTTGCTGCATTACTCTATGCTATGGATAATGAAACTGATGTCTATCCTTTTTATTGCAGATTAGAACATGAATATGAGAAAAAAGAGGTTGTTGCGTTCAGAAACATTCTAAAAATATTGGATTTTCAAGGATCTTATGTTATTGATGATAATCTTAAAATTGGTAATTTTGAACAATTAGACGCTAATATTCCACTTAGAAACTTATATCTCGCAGCAATACCATTAATGTATTTAGGAGATAGCACATTCAAACATAAAGATGGAATAAATATCTACATGCAGAATTTACAAAGAGGAGAAAAAGGTCCAGACAGAAATTTTGACTTTAATCTTGATATGTCCATATTATTCTCAAGATATTTTGGATCACCAGTCAAAGTTATCTCCCCATTTGCAGAAAACACTAAATCAGAAATTGTAGAGTATATAATGGATAAATTCACAGACCAAAGAGAAAAACTTAATGATTTAATTAACGCTACTATTGGTTGCTTCTCTCCGGAAGATGGTCACTGTGGTGCCTGTGCTGCCTGTTTTCGTAGATTCATAGCACTCGAATATGCAGAATTTAAAACTGAGGGATTCTTTAGAAATAAGGTATTAATGTGGAGTGGCACTAAAGATTATATTAAGAAAATGCAAGCCGGAAAATACGATAAACAACGAGAA
>SDBU01009930.1_pt1 | contig 10612 bp, 10 predicted proteins | sample 2277071 | NCBI WGS metagenome assembly SDBU01 (sample SAMN10397929, study PRJNA504765) | marine sediment metagenome | isolation source: marine sediment core GS08_GC12, 126 cmbsf | place: Arctic Ocean: Gakkel Ridge, Loki's castle | collected 2008
AGCTGGATTTTTGCCTGGGCAAAAGTTTTTAATAGAGAATATTACTAATCAAAAAGCTAACATTAACCAACAGCTTGAAGACAGCGACCACACTATTACCCTACTGGCAGTAGGTGATATTATGCTTGATAGAGGAGTAGAGTATATGGTTAATAAGTATGGCTCTGGTGATTTTAGGTTTCCTTTTTTTAAATCAGCGCTTGGGCTTGACGGCGCTGATATACTATTCGGCAACCTAGAAAGCGTTATATCCGACAAAGGCAATAAAGTCGGCAGTATTTATTCTTTTAGAGCTGACCCAAAAGCAATTAACGGATTAAAATATGCTGGTTTTGATATTGTATCTTTAGCTAATAACCATATGCTTGATTACCAAGCAATTGCCTTAGAGGACACTATGACTCGCCTTGAGCAATCAGGCATTGAATATGTTGGTGCTGGGTTTAATGCAGAAGAGGCATTTGGGCTTAAAATCATAGAGGTTAAAGGTACTAAAATTGGCTTTTTAGCATACACTAATGTTGGCACATCTTTTTGGAGAGCCAGAAAGGGCGAGGGTACTGGTATAGCATGGATCGAGCAAGCCAGCTTTCCTGATTTAGCAAATAACATAGCAGAGGCAAAACAGCAAGTTGATATTTTAGTGGTTTCATTCCATGGCGGGACAGAATATTCGCATATTCCAAACTCTTTTCAAAAATTATTTGTCAAAACCTGCATTTTAGCTGGCGCTGACTTGATTTTAGGGCACCATCCTCATGTTGTTCAGCCAGTAGAAGAGTATAAGAATGGATGGGTTGTTTATTCTTTAGGCAATTTTGTTTTTGACCAGGGCTTTTCAGAGGAGACAATGCAGGGGATGCTTCTCGAAGTAATTATAGAAAACAAAAAAATCCGGCAAGTTATTTCTCGCCCGATTCAAATGAATAATTTTTTTCAACCCGAAATTATTGGGATTTAGTTTGAGTTGCCTCTAGTACTTTTTTGAAGATTTCCGGATGGCTTTGAGCTAATTGCGATAAGACCTTACGGTCAAGCTCAATACCTTGTTTTTTTAAACCGTATATAAATTTACTGTAAGAGGTTCCCTCTGCCTTGCAGGCAGCGCCTATCTGTACTTGCCAATTCTTTCTGAAAACACGTTTCTTTACTTTGCGGTCACGGTAGGCATAGGTCCATGCCTTTTGTAAGGCCTGTTTTGCCAACTTATACTTTGATTTTCTACCCCACCTAAAACCCTTAGTGTATTTTAATACATTTTTTCTTCTTTTGTTTGCTGTTGTGCCTCGTTTGACTCTACTCATAGTTACATTTTACATTAGTTTTTTAATCTTTTTGGCCAGCGATGGTGACATTGCAACCCAGCCCCGCTTTTGTCGGATTTGTTTTCCAGTTTTTTTACTGCGGTAATGGTCTTGGCCTGTGTGCCTGCGTAACACTTTGCCGGTTTTAGTTATCCTGAATCTTTTTGTAAGTGATTTGCGTGTCTTTAGCATATTACTGTTTAGCCACAATCATAGTCAATCCTCTTGGTTGTCTTTTTAATTCTTTTTCAATTTTAGTTGGTGTCTCGGCATTAACAATCTCTAAGAATTTTTTTATTTTCTCAGTAGCAAACTGGCCTAACGCCTTTTCTCTGCCTCTTAGTCGCATTTCTATTCTGACTTTAGAGCCCTGATCAAGAAACTTTTTAGCTGTTTTAGCTCTTGTTTCCATATCGTGTTGTGAAATGCCGAATGTTAGTCGAATGCTTTTCAATTCTCCGCCCTTGCTGGGCTGTTTTTTATCTTTTTTGCCTAGTTGGTAAGCATATTTGCCGTATTCAGTGATTTTGCAAACAGGAGGCACTACTTTTTCAGTTACCTGAATTAAATCAAGCCCTGCTTCGCGGGACTTTCTTAGCGCATTAACCAAGCTTACAACGCCTAGTTGTTCGCCCTTTTCATCAATCAGCCGTACCTCTTTAGCTCTTATGCGATTGTTACTAATAATATATTTTCTCAAATGTTTGTTTTTAGTGGAGATGGAGAGATTGAACTCTCGTCCGAAAATTGCCATTAAAGCATTTCTACAAGCTTAGCCAGTTTAATTGTTTTAAGAATTTAGAATGAAAAGCTGGCAAAACTTCTAAAATCCGAGCCCTAATGTTTTAATAACTACTTTGGGCAAAGCAATTATCTATCCTGATGTTTGGCACCTCAATCTGCGTATCAGGAATTAGCAGTGAGATGTGCTTTAAGCAACAGCTAAAGCAGGTTGTCTAAATAAGTTTGCACTTGATTTAGGTTTTTGAAAGTTTAGCGAGATTTCAAGCTCGGCTTGCATAGTTTAAGGCGAAATTCCGTCTAAACAGTCATCCCCGCGTTTTGAGGGTTCTGCGTATTTCGCGGTCTGTTTCCCTATTTTTTATCTTCTCTCGTTTATCAAATTTCTTTTTGCCCTTAACGATGGCAATTTCAATCTTGATTTTACCTTTATTAGTATACACTACTAGGGGTATCATAGTCAACCCTTGCTGTTGAGATTTTCCAATTAATTGACTAATTTCATGTTTAGTTAGTAGTAATTTTCTTGATTGGCTTGGGTTATATTCTATCCTTAAGTTTTTAGGTTGGTAAGGTGGAACATTAGCGCCTACCATATATACCTCTTCTCCTTTAAGCACTACAAAAGACCCTTGCAAGTTTATTCTCCCAAGTTTTATTGATTTTACTTCCTGCCCTGTCAAAACAATTCCTGCCTGAAATTTTTCTAAGATCTCATAATTAAACAACGCCTTTTTGTTTTTTGTAATGATATTCATCAATTTCAGCATATCACCTTTTCTACCCGCAATCAATTGATTATCTTGCCAAAATACGGTAAATTAAAGGAATGATACGAAATGAGATAAAAAATATATTGAAAAAAGTAACTGGGCGCGTGGCAAAGATAGAATATCCTATAAATTCAGAGCATGGGGATTATTCTACTAATGTAGCGATTGTAGCCAAGCTTGAGCCAGAAGATATTATCGCTAAAATCATCAGTTCTACCTCGGGAGTAGAACTGTTTGAAAAGATTGAAGCCAAGAATGGCTTTATCAACTTTTTTATTGCCAAAGATTATTTGCAAAAGCAAGTTGAGGAAGTCCTTAAGCAAAAAAATAAATTTGGCAATTTAGATTTCGGAAAGGGTATAAAAACGCAAGTAGAGTTTATTTCTGCTAACCCAACCGGGCCTCTAACTCTAGGCAATGGCAGAGGAGGGTTTTCTGGTGATGTCTTGGCAAATGTTTTAAGTAAGGTTGGTTATGAAGTTGAGAGGGAGTATTATGTTAACGATAGAGGAGGACAGATAAAGCAACTTGGGCATTCAGTCATCGGCGATGAGCAAGCAGTTTATAAAGGGGATTACATTAAAGAGCTAAGAACAAAATTAAAGCCAAAGCAGGGCGACGACCCAGAAAAAGTTGGCGTAAAGGCAGCCAAAGAGATTTTAGATAAGATGATAAAGCCAACTACTAAAAAGATGGGTATCAAATATGATAAATGGTTTTCAGAAAGTAAGCTATATGATAAAAAAGAGGTTGAAAAGGTGCTGGGCTACTTGAAAAAAGAGGACTTAGCTTATGAAAAAGAGGGTGCCTTGTGGTTTAAATCAACGAAATATGGCGATGAAAAAGACAGGGTATTAGTTAAGACAGATGGCGAAAAAACCTATTTGGCGCCTGATGTGGCTTATCTAAAAAATAAAAAAGATAGGGGTTTTGATAAAATTATATATTTTTGGGGAGCTGACCATCATGGTTATGTAGCTCGGCTTAAGGCAGCCGCCCAAGCTCTTGGTTATGATAAAAAGGATGTTGAGATTATCCTAATGCAGCTAGTCAAGCTTTTTAGAGATGGCAAAGAAGTGAAAATGTCTAAAAGAGCAGGAGTATATATCACTTTGGACGAATTATTAGATGAGGTTGGTGCTGATGTGGCAAGATTTTTCTTTTTAATGCATTCAGCGAATAGGCATATGAATTTTGATATGGATTTAGCCAAGGAGCAGTCAGACAAAAATCCTGTTTATTATGTCCAATATGCTCATGCTCGTATTTGTAGCATACTAAACAATGCAAAATTAAAAATGCCAAATGTCAAATCAATTTCAAATGCCAAATGTCAAAAATTAGAACATAAAAGTGAGTTGGGTTTGATTAAACAATTGATAAAATTGCCAGAAATTCTTGAGGACACGGCCAAAGATTACCAATTACAAAGATTATCTAAATACGTCACAGATTTGGCTAGTATTTTTCATAGATTTTATACCGAATGTCGGGTGATAGATGAGAAGAATAAGGAATTAACTCAAGCCCGGTTGGCTTTAGTTGAAGCAACAAAGATTGTCCTAAAGAATATCTTAGATATAATGGGCATATCAGCTCCAGAAAAAATGTAACAGGCGTTGACTTTTGTGGTCATTTTTTATAAAATAGCAACATATGCGCAAAGTAAATCTCAAAAACGTTACTTGGAAAGAGGGCAAACACTATGTTGCCCAATGTTTGAATGTAGATGTTTCTAGTTTTGGCAAAACCAGAAAAGATGCTTTAGAAAACCTAAAAGAAGCATTGGCGTTATATTTTGAAGACATTAAGGCGCCTCAGATTCTTAGGGTGGAAAGACCAGAGTTAGTCAAAAGGTCTTTTTCTTATGCCTAAACTTTATTCTTCAAGGCAGATTGTCAAAGTCCTGCGGCGCAAGGGCTTTGTTTTTGTTTCACAAAGGGGTAGTCATATCAAGTTTCGCAAAAGAACTTTAACGATTATTGTACCTGATAATAGAAAAGAGATTCCTTCTGGCACTTTTAGGTCTATTTTAAGACAGGCGCATCTATCTGAACAAGATTTCAAAAGTTAAAACTATGGATTTTATAGAAAATGAAAAAAAGGTATTAGAGTTTTGGGAAAAGGAAAAGATTTTTGATAAGTTAAGGAAAAAGAACGCTGAGGGCACCCCGTGGAGTTTTTTGGATGGGCCAATTACTGCCAATAATCCAATGGGTGTGCATCATATTTGGGGAAGGGGGTATAAGGATTTATTCCAAAGATACAATGCAATGAAGGGGTTTAACCAACGTTATCAAAATGGTTTTGATTGCCAAGGGCTTTGGGTAGAAGTTGGAGTAGAAAAAGACCTTGGTTTTAAAAATAAAAAAGATATCGAAGCATATGGCATAGATAAGTTTGTAGAAAAATGCAAAGAGCGGGTAATGAAATATTCTAAGATACAAACAGAGCAGTCAATACGAGCCGGGCAATGGATGGACTGGGACAACTCTTATTACACCATGAGTGATGAAAATAATTATGCTATTTGGGGCTTTCTCAAAAAGTGTAAAGAAAAGGGCTATTTGTATAAGGGCAGAGACAGCGTGCCTTGGTGCCCAAGATGTGGCACAGCTATCTCACAGCACGAGATTTTAACAGAGGAGTATAAAGAGTTAACTCATAAATCAATTTTTGTAAAATATCCTGTTGTTGATAGCCCAAACACTTATTTTCTAGTATGGACAACAACACCTTGGACATTACCGGGCAATGTGGCTTTAGCTGTCCAGCCAGATTTTGACTATGTCAAGATTAAAGATAAGCAAGGCGATACATATATTTTATTAAAAGAAAAAGTTGATTTAATTGAAGGCGGCAAAATTATTGAGGAAATAAAAGGCAAGAAGTTGGAGGGTATAGAGTATCACGGTTTGTTTGACGACCTGCCCGCAGTCCAAGATGAACTCTGGACGGAGCTTAGCTCCGTCAACAAAAGTGGACGGAGCTTAGCTCCGTCAAAACACAGAGTGATTTTATGGAAGGATATAACCGAAGAAGAAGGCACAGGTATTGTGCATATTGCCCCAGGGTGCGGAGCAGAGGATTATAAATTAAGCAAAGAGTTGAAATTATCAGTGATTGATTTATCAGACCAAGAAAGTAATTACAACGCAGGATTTGGCGAATTATCTAGTAAATTCGTGGGCAGTGACGAGGTGCGGGAGTGGATATTTAGCAGTTTGGAGAGCAAGAACAGAGTTTTTAAAATTGAGGATTATACCCATCGCTATCCAACCTGCTGGAGGTGCAAAACAGAATTAATATTTAGAGTAGTGGATGAGTGGTATATTTCTATGGAGAAATTACGTAAGCCACTAATGGAAAGCGCTAAAAAGATAACTTGGTTGCCTAGTTTTGGCTTAGACAGAGAGCTTGATTGGTTGAAAAATATGCACGATTGGTTAATTTCTAAAAAACGCTATTGGGGCTTAGCCTTGCCTATCTATGAGTGCCAATGTGGTAATTTTGATGTGATTAGTAGTAAAGACGAGTTGAAAGAAAGGGCAGTAAGCGGTTGGGATAAATTTGAAGGCAATTCACCACACCGGCCGTGGGTAGATAATGTTAAGATTAAATGCTCTAAATGCGGGGCAGAGGTAAGTCGCATTAAAGATGTAGGCACGCCTTGGTTGGATGCTGGTATTGTGCCGTTTTCAACAATGCAGTATTTTTCTGACAAAAAAGAATGGAAAAAATGGTTTCCAGCTGATTTTATTACTGAGTCGTTCCCAGGGCAATTCAAAAATTGGTTCTATACTTTATTAGTAATGAGTCAGGTTTTAGAGGGAAAGCCACCTTTCAAGACAGTGCTTGGGTTTGCTACTGTAGTGGATGAAAAAGGCGAGGAAATGCACAAATCAAAAGGCAATGCTATTTGGTTTGACGATGGTGTTGAGAAAATAGGGGCTGATGTGATGCGGTGGATGTATGCTAAAGCTAATACAGTTAATAATATGAGATTTGGCTATAATATAGCTGGTGAGACAAGGCGAAAGTTGCTAACGCTTTGTAATTGTTTTACATTTTTTGAATACAACAAAAAAGGTATTGATTACAAACCAGCAAAATCGAAAAATATTTTAGATAAATGGATATTATCGCGGTTTAATAGTTTGGTCAAACAAGTTACTGAGAATTTAGATAAGTTTGACTCAATGCGCGCCAGCAGGGCAATAGAAAACTTTTTTATTGAGGACTTGTCACTTTGGTACATTAGGCGCTCTAGAAAACGATTTGATGAGGCAGCTCCTACGCTTTATTATGTTTTACTGAACTTAGCTAAACTAATTGCTCCCATGATGCCGTTTTTGGCAGAAACGCTTTATGGTCAACTAAAAATTGAAGACGCGCCAGAGTCCGTGCATTTATGTGATTGGCCTACAGTAGACACAAAAGCGATTGATGAGAAATTAGAAGAGGCAATGAGTGAATTTCGCGAGAATTATGTGGCTCCAATGTTAGCTAAAAGAAGCGAGTTAGGTATAAATGTGCGCAGGCCTTTTAGTGTTAGTTTTAAAAGTAAACCAAAATTGTATTTTATAGACGCAAATGGCACAACAACAGCTTTTCAGGAAGAGACAAATGTTGATGTGCAGTTTGGCGCAAATATAAAAGAAGAATTGCGTTTGGATACAGAGTTAACAACAGACAGAAAAGAGAGATGGTATAAAAGAGAAATAATTCGCCATATTCAGTCATTACGTAAAAAAGCAGGGCTCATGCCTCAAGATAAAGCCGTTGTCTATTATCAAACAGATAGCGATGATTTGCAGGAATTAATCAGCGGAAATGAGAAAGAAATTTTACAGGCAACCAAGTCCACAGAGCTTAAGTCGGGCTCTGTTGATGATGGCTCTGTTAATAAAGAGGCAAAGATAGACGGCCAAGTAATTTTAATAGCTATTAAAAAAGTATAATTATGGGCATGGGGAAAATTATAAAATTTGCTGCTGGTACTGGACGTGTTATTAAGGAAGCACATCAGATTCCAAAAGAGCCGATTAGTATGCCAGAAGAGCCAACAGGCAACAGGAAGGTGGGTAAACATAATATGAGCCGAGGAGAGTCGTCGGAGGTAAAAGCGCCAATAAGCATTGCGAAAATTCTCTCTACAAAATATACCCATAGGTCCAAAAAAACAGAACAAGTTGACTCGTCCCAGCTAAAAAAGAAACGACTTAGTGCGTTTGATCTTGTCTTTGGTAATGTGGTCAAAACACCAGATGAGCTAGGAGAACCAAAAGCCCCAGCCACTCTTTTTGAAGGGTCTCAAGACAACAAAGCCAAAGGTAAGCACTATGAAGAAAAAGTACTTAATTTGTGGTTTGAGAAGCACCCTAAAATTCCAAAAGGGAATATTATGAATAATGAAAAAAGAAAGCGCGAGATTTTAGAAAGTATAATAGGTGGGTATAAAAAAGATTGGTATGGCAAAAGACCTATTCGTTTAGATATTAAGAAGAGAAAAGATGATTTGGTGTATGGTTGGAAAAAGTATGGCACAGATAAACATGGATATAGTCAAGAAGAGGAGGCACGTAAAGAATTAGAAATATTGCAGGAAAGCGATATAAAATTCAAGAAAGCTGCTTAGCTTAACATAGACCTACTGCGTGATAATCTTTCGTATCTCAGCAGTTGAGTAGAAAGGATTATTGTTCAGGAGGTCTAATAAATATGTCGCATACTCGTTATAGGACAAAAGCAGTTTTCCTGAAAAAGGAAAATAGGGGAGAGGCAGACCAGCTTTTTACTTTGTTTACAGAGGACTTTGGGAAAATAAAGATTTTAGCAAGAGCGGTTCGGAAAATTACTTCAAAGCTGCGCTCTGGCACGGAGCTTTTTTATTTATCAGAAATAGAGTTTATCCAAGGCAGATACCAAAAAACACTAACAGATGCTGTTTTAATAGAAAAATTTATTCTAGTTCCTGAAATTACCCAAGCAATAGACGCCCTAATGGCAATAGAGCGTCCTGATACTAAAGTTTGGCGGCTACTTTTTGCCACGCTACGCAGTTTAGAGCGCCCGAGGCCCGCCCTCGGGTCAGCCCGAGGGCGGGCCTCGGACAGCTTGGCTTCTCTTTACTTTTTATGGCAATTATTTGCTGTAGCTGGTTACAGCCCGGAACTCTATAACTGCGCTCAATGTCATAAAAAGCTTTTGCCAAACACTCTATTTTTTTCTGCAGAAGAAGGCGGAGTAGTTTGTAAAGATTGTTCGGGACTAGAGGGGGTTGTAGCTATTTTGCCTGGAACAATAAAAGTTTTGCGGTTATTTTTGACAAAACCCATCACTATCATAGAAAAATTAAAGCTAACGCCTGAGATAATTAAGAATCTGCATAATGTGTCTAAAATTTATTTAAATTTTTTAAATCCATAATCCAGCGCTTAACAGCGCGTGTTGTTTTCCTTGGAGAAATTCCGCTGACATCATAGGTATATTGGTGATCATATGTTAAGTTTTGGGGCGCGGACCTAGTTTCGCGCTCTTCTCTTGCAGTTTTATTTTGAAAAAGGTAATATATGCTCAAGGGCGTACTTTCTCGCTTCGTTCCAAAGTACACCTTTGAGCATGTTTTCTCGTTTACTCGGAAATACAAAAGATTACTTTCGCATTTCTCTCGTTTCACTCCAAAATAAAAAATATAATCAAATATTTTTATGAGCAAGTCACTTGTTTTTTTTCTTTTGTTTTTGGTAGCTGTGGTTGCAACGGCCGGTTTTTGGTATTGGCAAGGTAACCAGTATTCTAAAGAGATTTTAAAATTAGAAATTTTAAGTTCAACAGATGCTCAGGCAGGGCAAGAGGTTAATTATTTAGTAAAGTTTAAAAACAACGGTAAAGTTCGGCTAGAAAGCCCAGAACTTATTTTTGAATATCCAAATCAGGCGCTTCCACTAGACGACAAACCTCGAAGAATAACAGAACAATTAAGTGATATTTACCCAGGCGAAGAAAGAGTAATTAGCTTTCCGGCAAGGGTTTTTGGCAAAAAAGGTGATATTTTAAATGCTCAAGCATGGCTTTCCTATACGCCTAAAAACCTTAAAGCTGTTTATGAGTCAGAAACAAGCTTTACTACCCAAATTAAGTCAGTGCCAATAACATTAGAGTTTGATTTGCCATTAAAAACAGAGCAAGATGAAACATTACAGTTTTCTATAAATTATTTTTCTAATATTGATTATGTTTTAGACAATCTACGGCTTAAAGTGCAATACCCTACTGGTTTTACTTTTGTTAGCTCCGAGCCAGGCGCATTAGACGAAATAGAATGGCGTTTGCCAGCGCTTTTTAAAGTTGATGGGGGCAGAGTAGATATACAGGGCATTATTGAAGGAGCAGAAGGCGAGAAGAAAATATTTAAAGCCCAGCTTGGCGTTGTTAGAGAGAATGAGTTTATCTTATTAAAAGAAACAGCCCAAGCAGTTGAGATTACTGAGCCATTAATGCATATTTCGCAATTAATAAACGGACAGCAAAGCTACACAGCTAATATTGATGAGATGTTGCATTATGAGGTCTTTTTTAGGAATATTGGGAAAAAGCCGATTCAAAAGAAGTTCCTTTTTGCCAAACTAGAGGGTGATTTATTTAATTTAAGTAGTTTAAAATCAGAAAAAGGTGAAGTAGGCAGAGGCGATAATTCTATTATTTGGGATTGGAAGAATGTCCCAGACCTGCGCTTTTTAGACGCGGGTGATGAAGGAAAAGTAGAGTTTTGGGTTAAAGTTCTTGACTCAG
>SDBU01009931.1_pt1 | contig 10612 bp, 13 predicted proteins | sample 2277071 | NCBI WGS metagenome assembly SDBU01 (sample SAMN10397929, study PRJNA504765) | marine sediment metagenome | isolation source: marine sediment core GS08_GC12, 126 cmbsf | place: Arctic Ocean: Gakkel Ridge, Loki's castle | collected 2008
GAATTCCTTGGTATATTTTTCCTTACTGACATCCTGGGACTCATCTATTTCCAGCAGTATATGAGCCGTGTTACCCACCACATTAGCCGATTCATCAGCCGATAGGAATACCACCCTGGCATTTCCCAGGCGGATGATATAGCCCAGCTCAGCCAGCCAGATACCACTGAAGCCGGCATCGTTCAGTCTGTCTTTGAGCCGCATCATTGAGATAACTGTCTGTGGCTTGAAGGTAGGCGAGCACTTCACCAAGTTCTGCGACTCACCCATATAGAGGGTCAGGAGTAGAAGCTCAAGCTGTGCGGAAAGCTCATTCTTGCCCCCCTGGCGGGCAATCTCCACGGAAAAAGTGAGCCCCTTCCTGCCAAAAACGCTGTCCACTATCGCCAGTGCCACCTCTCGCTGGTAGGGTCGCAGCTTGCGCAGGGTAAGCGGACTGGACCCCTCACTTATCGATGGCTGCCCCGATGCCGATGCCGAGAGGAAGGGCAACATCTCTGAGGACATTACCTATTGCCTCCTTCAGTCCTTTCCTGTCTTCCTTGCTGATGTCATATCTGGTCCTGACCAGCCTGGCTAAGGTGCTGGTTGCCTCCATGATAAGTTTAATATTCTCCGGGTCATGCTCCAGAAGCGACTTTACCTTCACCCTCAGCAGGGCAATCTCATCATCAATACCCTCAACACCAGTGGCCAGCTCGAAATCAAGCTGTTCCGCTTCATCAAGAACCTTGGAGTAGAACCCATGCTTCCTGGCGTTCTGATTACCTTTTGGGGCGCCTCTTCTTCTCTTTTCTTCCGCCGCCATTTGCTTTCTCCCCGTTCTTAAGAACATTAGCAGTAGCTAAAACGATGGTGTGGGCCGCCAGGTCCCATCTCTGTCTCTCCACGGCTAACCTCAATAGCCTCATAACTTCCCCCCTGTCAATATATGCTGATATAATAGCACATACGTTCTATTTCGGCTATCAGATTTTGTCGCACTTTCCCCTGTCATTCTGATCCGAAACCTGAGCGTAGCGAAGAGACAGCGAAGAATTTCACCGCCAGCGCCCCAAGCAACCCCACTGCTGAATTGATATTCCACTACAGCCGTTATAGAATAGGGTGGAAAAGATGAGCGTTGTTAAGCAACTTCACCAGCTACAGGAAATTGACTTGGAGCTTGAATCCAATGAGCGGGCTCAGAACCAGATTGCCAGCCAGCTTGGAGAAAGCCAGGAAGTGGCTGAGGTTAAAGCCAAACTGACCGCGGAACAGCAACGCCTGGAAGAACTGGGACACCAGCAACACTCCGCTGAATGGGAAATAGACGACCTCGTCACCAAGCTCACGGATAATGAGAAGAGTCTATACAGCGGCAGAATAAAGAACCCTAAAGAGCTTACCAATCTTCAGCAAGAAGTCGAGGAACTGAAAACCAGGCGTGCCCAACTGGAAGATAGGGCACTGAAAACAATGGACCAGGTTGAACTCACCACGGCCAATGTGGCTACCCTCAGTAGTGAACTTAAGAGGTTAAAGGCTGAGTGGCGCCGCCAACAACAACAACTATCTGCCGACCTGGAACAACTCAAAACTACACAATCCGACCTTCAGCATAAGCGGCAACCACTGTCAGCCGGGATTGACCCTCAGGCGATTGAGGTCTACCAGCAACTCAGACAACAGAAAGGGGCAGCCCTGGCTAAGGTAGAACAGGGAATATGCCGTGGTTGCCAGATGGCGCTACCCACCACCGAGCTTCAGCAGGCAAGAAGGGGTAGCCTGGTGCGATGCAGTAGCTGCGGGCGTATCCTGTTCCTGGCCTGACGAAGATAATGAGAGTGGTAATTAACAGCGACGGCGCGTCACAAGGTAACCCGGGACCATCGGCTATCGGTGCCACCATCAAGGATGAGCAAGGCAAGGTCATTGCTACTATTTCTCAACCCATTGGCCGAGCCACCAATAACCAGGCGGAATACCGGGCTGTCATTGCCGCCCTGCAAAAAGCCATCGGGCTGGGCGCCAGACAGGTTGATATTCGTGCCGACTCAGAGCTGGTGGTCAGGCAGATAAACGGCAGGTACCGGGTAAAGAAAGCGTCCCTCAGGCCCCTGTACCTGCAAGTTGGTCAATTGCTAAGCCAGCTTGAAGACTTCACTATTGCTCATGTCCCGCGTGAGCAGAACACAGAGGCTGATAGTCTGGCTAATGCCGCTCTACAGCGACCCGGGACTACTCCTTAATCAGGGTCATAAGACCCAGCATCGCTACAAAGGCAAGACCAGCCCCAAGGTAGAAAGGAGTCGCCGGGCTAACGGCATCCCACAGCCAGCCAGCCAGCAGACTGGCCGGCAAAAGAGTGAGACCAACGACACCGTGATACAGGCCGTAGGCTGTGCCCCTCTTCTCCTCGGTTACCAGGTCAGCCACAAAAGCTCTGGCCGCTCCCTCAACTATCCCGTAGTAAATTCCATAGCAGGCAAAAAGCAGCCACACCTGCCAGACGGTTGATGCCAGAGCAAACCCCAGGTAGACCAGGACATAGATAAACCAGCCCAGGGTAATGACCCGCCTTCTACCCAGCCTGTCCGACAGCATCCCCATCGGCAGCGCGGTAAGTGCATGGGTAGCATTGAATAAGACCAGCATCATTACTACCTGTATCAGCGGCGCTTCTATATCCTGCGCCCTGAGGATAATAAAAAAATCACTGGAATTACCCAGGGTAAACACCGCCATAATCGCCAGAAATACCTTGAAACGGCTATCAAAGCCTGCCATCAGTCCCGTCGGGGAGAACCCGCGTTGAGAGCTATCAGTCGGTGTCTGTTGTCTTCTCCTCTCGCGAACAAAGGCTATCAGCACCAGTACCGCCAGCACCGCCGGAATGATGCCAATCACTACCAACCACCGGTAGCTCTCGCGCGTAAGTTGCCACGCTCCACTCCCTTGGACGGCATAAACAATAATGGCAGCTATCACCAGACCCAGGACAGCGCCCGTGGTATCCATCGCCCGGTGCAAGCCGAAGCCCTTGCCCCTCTCCTCCGCCGAGACAGAATCGGCAATTAGCGCGTCGCGTGATGAGCTGCGAACACCCTTGCCAATCCTGTCGCCAAACCTGACGGATAGCACAGCGCCCCAGCTGGTAGCCAGTAACATGAATGGCTTGGACACGGTAGAAATACTGTAGCCCAGCACTGCCAGCAGCTTGCGCCTGCCTATCTTGTCACCAAGCCAGCCACTGAATATCCTGACGATAGCATCAGCGCTTTCTGACAGCCCTCCAACCAGACCAACGACAGTAGTAGCTGCCCCCAGCACGTTGCGCAGAAATAGTGGCACCAGGGTAAAAATCATATCGCTACTGACATCAGTCAGCAGGCTGACCACACCCAGGAAAAACACGTTGGGATTAAGCCCCCAGATTCTCCGGCGGTTGGTATCAATCGCCAAAGGTTCGCTCAATTACTTCTCCTCCATTACCTCGGTCACCAGTTCCCTGATCTTCTTCCTGGACTCTTCCAGCACCAGCTTCCCTTCGGTAGTAGCCCGGTAGTATCTCCTCGCCTTGCCATCAACCACCTTTGAGCTGCTTTCCAGATAGCCTTCTTTTTCCAGGCGGTGCAGTGTGGGATAGAGAGTGCCGGGACTAATGCGGTACCCATGCCTGGCCAGCTCCTTGACTATCTCCACGCCAAAGATTGGCTCCTTGGAGGCATGGTAGAGAATGTGAATTTTGATAAACCCTAAAAAGAACTCCCTGTCGACCATGATAACGGTTCCCGATATTGTGATGTGATATTATAGACCTGGGTTTGGCTCCCTGTCAAGAGTTGCCGGGACGCATTACTGCACCACCATCGGTTGGGAATGATGTAGTAACCTCGCGGAGCAGGAGTCACATTCTGTGACATTCCTGTGATGTTGTGCTGTGGTTTTGTGATGCGTTTGTGACTTAACATTGCCAGACTGCAAATTAGCCAATCATTAATAGCGTTAACTGTGTTATATTTGACGACCTGGGACTACTTGCTGGGGTGATACACATGGGAATGTGGAAGTTGAAGAGCTGCCCTCGGTGTCGGGGTGATATTTATATTGGTATAGATTTACCTGGGTTGTACCAGCAGTGCCTCCAGTGTGGCTACGAAAGTGATTCACCAATCACAGCCAAAGTACACCAGCCCACTGATAATAGGGAGAAAAACCTATTGTCCGGACTACTTACAGATTCATCAGACATTTCTGGAACAGGGTATCAAACCCACGGCCTGTTTGATTACGAAGCTGATAGAACACCATACGGGCGTCAGTAAACTTTGCGGATGGTCTCAAGGTTTATCCCCCATGATAAACCGGGAGCAATAGCGAACGTGACACGTCGTTAACACCTTAGCAAGGTAAGCGGTGACAGTTCAGATTCCCAAATCCCTTTCTACAGATGACCTATTGACATAAGCAATTGACAATAGGCAGTTCATATGCTACCATGTAGACTGCTGACATTTTTTGAAAGGAGATAGATAAACTCGAAGCTGCGTTTGATATGTTATCATGTTACCCGGAATGTGTTAGAATATCGAGAACTGAGGAGGACTCCCAATGGGGACTTTGAGTTATGTCGGTATTGCGGTGATTGTCATTCTGATAGTGTTGTTTTTTGTAGTTAGGTCAAGGAAATAGAGTTTAAATCGCTGATGGCACAATCACTTCTTTGCCCCCAGGGCAGAGGACTAACAGTTCTCTGCCTGTCTCTAATGTAGAGCACAACAACGGACATGTGCTTACAGGCTCCGGTTACCCTCTCCAAATAGTCCTGAAAAAGCCTGCTAATGCTCAATCTGCTTAATCCGATACCGCAATCTGCCCGCTGGCGCTGTTACCTCCACTATCTCCCCCTGACTTTTGCCGATAGCGGCTTTACCTATCGGTGAAGCATCGGAAATTTTACCTCCGGCTGGGTCTGCCTCCCTGGGGCTGACCAGCGTATAACGCAGCTCTTCGCCAGAGACCAGGTCCTCTAACACCATACTGTCGCCCAGACTTACCTTGAGGATGTCCTCTCGCCTCTCATCCATGACAACTGCCGAGCCCAGAGCTTCTTCCAGCTCCATAATCCTCCCCTCTAAGTACCCGCGCTTCTCTTTAGCCGCATCCAGAGGCGCATTCTCCTTGAAGTCCTTATCGGCTGCCGCCCGGCGCATCTCATCAATTGCCTCAGGGCGTTTATCCAGAAGGGCGTCAAGCTCATCCTTCAGTTCGTCATATCCCTGCTGAGTTAAAGGTAAGGACTCTGACATGCCCCGCCTGGACGAAGACCTTGCTCTAGTTTTACCCTTTCTGGCCTTAAGGTGCACCGCCAGATTATCCTTACTCCACCCCTCCTTCTTGGCGTAAACCAGGAAGGCCCGTATCAGCTTAAGTTTTCTCACGTAGTCGGTATCCGATTGTGACAACCGCTCAGCATAGTTATCCACCTCAGGGGCACTGAGCCCGGCAAAAGGTCGTTCCCTGCCATACCAGCGAACAAATTGGTATACTTCTTGCTGGCTTGTTCCTCTTTCACTGGCCGCTAAGCTAGCCAGAAAACGGCTGGCCGCTTCACCCAGACCCAGGCTTTCACTCACGCTACTCATTTTCAGGATACCCCCTATGCTAAGTTTCACCATCTATTCTAATCATCAAGTATGCCCGATATCAAGTTATGGCAGTCCTGACCGGGCAGAACAAAGTCACCTTTCTATTTCAAAGGTCTGAAGGGAATCTTCATCGCCTCAATAGTCTTTAAGAATACCCTGTGCCCAATCACCCTGGATATCGCTCCACCATGCCAGTCAAAAGATAACTCCTCTGCTTGAAGCAAATCTTCAATAATGCCACTGGATTCTGTTACCTCGAATATCCTGTCAACCTGCCTGTCGCTCAGCAGTTCATAGAATTTCCGAGCCCAGTAGCCAGTTCTTAGCTCACGCCCCAGCTTCTTCCTCCACCCACGCTCATAGCTGGCCAGGTTCTTGGCAGACAGGGCGTTAGCTTCCAGTGCTCGGTGTAGGCTATTAGCGGCAATATCAGCGCAGAGCAGGCCGTAATAGATACCGCCACCGGTGGTTGGTTTCACCTGCCCGGCCGCAGTGCCCACTACCACCATCCGCTCACCATAGGTTCTGGGCAACGGCTTTAGCGGAACCCCGCCATAGCTCATTTCAACCTCATCAGAGACTATTTTCCCCTCGGCTAGCAGGCATGAGATTAACTTTCTGAGATAAAGCCCAGGGCTACGCCGGGACAGCAACCCCACCCTGGCCCTCCCCGGTGAGGTCGGCACCAGCCAGGCAAAAAAGGAGGACGCTATCTCCTGCCCGCAATAGACCTCCACCTCGTCTACCCCCATCGCTTCTACCTCAGCCTGCGCTCCCATGACAGAATCGCCAACCCTGCCTAACCCTAACTCCTCAGTCAGCCTTGAGCCAAAGCCGCTGGCAATAACTACCACTCTTGCTTCGAAGTCTAGCCTCTCTCCCTGGCGAACCGCCTCAACTCTAACTCTATCACCCCCAACCTCTATGCTCCCGACCGGACTACCCAATACATATTCCACTCCCTTACCCTGGGCCCGCTCAGCCAAAGCCACATTAAAAGCCTCTCGGTCTACGATAGCGGCCTGGGGTTTCTCCCGCCATAGCCTCACCACCCTCCCCGAAGGTGAAAATACCTTGGCACTGTTTGCCCATCTCAGGATAACATCTTCATCAACAGCAAAGGAGCTAACACACTCCCGGCTAATAATGCCGGTGCAACAGACCGGTTCCGCCAACCCTTCCTTACGCTCTATCACCACCACCCCATACCCCATCCCGGCCAGTTTATATGCCACCTGGCTCCCGGCTGGCCCACCACCAATAACTACCGCATCGTACAACTTCAGCCCCCAGTCTCAAAAAATAGCTTGCCTACTAGCTTACCACGATTTTCATCTTTAATCGAATTGAGAGAGCAACAATAACCCCGCTGAAAAAAGCATCCCCCACTACGCTACCCCTACCACCCTCCTCTCTGACAAATTCAGGACAATACGGCAGCAATAGGCTTTCAAGACAGATGACTATTACTTAACCTCTCCCTGCACAGCTGCTACTACGCATCAGTCGGCAAAAATAATTAAAAATTGCTTGATGTCCACATAACAAACTATAAATTGCCTATTGACAAATAAAACATTCCGTGCTACACTGCTTCTTAACCATAGAAACGCCTATTGGCACATTAGTTTATTTTTAGAGGAGGGTAGTAAAATGATTTCTACCGTTACCGTCAGCACTATCACCACCATCAGTACCGTTACTGCTAGCAGTGTCACTACCACCGCCGCCCTGGGAATGGCCGCTGCCCTGAGCATCGCTGCCGCCATTACCCTGATTTGCCTCTTGACCACTAAGGAGCTGGTCAGCATCAGAGGAGACAGTTCTTCTCAGCGTGTTGGCAGGTTTCTCAGCGTAGGTATTACCCCGCTAATCATGGTATTCGCCGCCGCAGTAACCACAGCAATTGCCCAGGTGTTCTAGAAGAACAAGGGTGCTATCAAATATAGCACTATATTAGTTATCCACGAGACACGGTCACTCACAGTAGTGACCCTGTTCTTTTTACCATCCAGGCAAAGACAACATCAACCCATGAAACCAGGCAGAGACCCCTCTCAATTGGTTTTATTTGCATTTGGTTGGTGGGGGTGGGCGATGAGTGGTAGAATAGCAGTATGCGGATATTTGGTCGAGATATATTTAGGCATAAATACGATTTATCCCGTTTTGGGGAGTTGTTTAACCCGACTGTCCTCAATTTTACCTTCTGGCTTGCTACGGCAGCCTTCTGGTTCTTTGCGCACCAATCCCTTTTGGCAAGTAGTAAGGGGGTTGGGATGGGTATGATATTCAAAGAGGTTACAGCATATATATTCCTTATCTTTGGTTGGCTTTGCATCGCTGGTATAGGGTACTTGTTCATTACTTGGATATGTGGCATCAGGATACACAAAAAGAAAACAAAGGAGAAACATTTAGATATTATTAAGGCTAAATTAGACATACACACAAGAGAAGTTAAAGTCCTTAAGAAGCAACTAAAAGAGGCGGAAAGTAAAATTGACGGAACTAGATGGTAAAACAATTGAATGTAAATACTGCCAGTCCGAGAACATCATCAAATACGGCAAATATGAAGACGTTCAGCTTTACTACTGTAAGGACTGTGGTAGTAAATTCAAGGGTGATGATACCCTATTCCATATGAAAACCCCAGCTAATCAGGTATCATCGGCACTCAATATGTATTATGAGGGAATGAGTATAAACGCTGTCCGCAGGAACTTAAAACAGGAACACGGCAATCTGCCATCAACTGCCACGATTTATGAATGGATACAGAAGTTCACTCAATATGCTACGGATAGCATTAAGGACTATAAGCCCAAGCACACGGGTGATGTTTGGATTGCGGATGAGACTGTCATAGAGATAGACGGGCAAAACGTGTGGCTATGGGACATCATTGACTATGAGACTAGGTTTTTGCTGGCAACCCGCATATCAAGAAGTAGGACTGCTAGGGATGCCCAGATACTTTACGATAGGGCAGTTGCGCTGGCTGGCAAAGAGCCAGACAAGGTTATCACCGACAAACTAGCCTCTTACTTGGACATTCGCTGGGGTAATGACACTGAACATATACGAAGTGGTCCGTTTGCTGTCGAAGACAATACCCAGATGATAGAACGCTTCCACGAAACACTAAAACAACGCACAAAGACAATGCGTGGATTGAAGAACATTGAGTCAGCACACGATTTCATATCTGGCTGGCTGGTTCACTATAACTACATCAGACCGCACACAGCGTTAAAAGACAAGACTCCAGCCGAAGCTGCGAGGATAGACTATCCTTACGAGAATTGGGCAGACATTACCCGCCATAAGCCCTCTAAACCTGTCATCATAGAGCATCAGCCCAGAGATAGAGTAAAGTTACCACCTATTCAGATAGGTAAACCTAAGAAGCGTATCAGGAAGTCAAAGCGTTCACAGCGTGATACTCCACAAACAGTCCTGTCTTCTCTAAGGCGTAAAAGGTGAAAATATGTCTACCAACAAAATGCAAATAAAACCTCCCAATTCGCCTATTGACAAACTGGCTGTTCTATGCTATCTTTTATCAGACCTTTTCACTGAATCTTTGCGAGGGGTAATGAAGTGATTACTACAGTTACCGCGAATACCATTACCGCCATGGGAATGACTGCTGCCTTGGGCATCACTGCTGCGGTGACCCTGATTGCTTTCTTAACCGCTAGGGAGCTAATCAGCATCAGAGGAAACGGTTCTTCTCAGCGTATCGACAGATTCCTCAGCGTAGGTATTACCCCACTGCTAATGGTATTTGTCGCTCTGGTGGCCATAACAATCGCTGGGGTGCTCTAGAAGAAGAAGGGCGCCACTAAATACAGCACCATATTGGTTATCCCGTGAGAGAGGGTCACTCCCAGTAGTGACCCTGTTCTTTTCACCACCCAGGCAAAGAACATGGCAACCGCAAAGACAAAGACAACGTCAATCCAGGAATGAAATCCAATGTGCAGAATTGCAAATAGCAGACTAGCATAGATTATCCCCCGCCACCCCCACAACGCCACTGCGCTACGCTGAAGCACCCCGCGAAAAATCAACTCCTCCACAAACCCGGTGCACACCAGAAATATCACCGCTGGCCACCATACCGCCTGCCAGGTGAACTCGGCTACTATCGGCACCGCCAGTGGCTCAGTAGAAATCCCGAGCACCCCTGCTACCGATGACGCTGGTAGTTCAACCAGAATAAAATACTCCGCCACCCCAAACCCAAGCCCGGTCAGAGCCACCAGTAGCTGAATCGGAATGCGCTGGAAGTTCAGCCCTATCTCCGTCGCCCGATACTCAGAGTAACGCATTACCACAAATGATGCCACCAGTAGTGGAGCATAGATAATCGGGTACCACCAGATCTGGGGAATATTGCCCAGACTCATGGACAGGCTTATTATTCGCACCAGAGGAACCAGCGCCAGCGCTAGAAGTATCCGCTGGCGAGGCTGCTCCCTGACCAAAGACGATTGAATCAACACGGCAATCAATACCCCAACGTGAAAGACCATCCCCCACAGCGGCATGTAGAAAACAGTAACCACCTCTGCCGCAGTAATCGCCACCAGATAAGCAATAGCTTCTAACACTCTTGTTTACACTCCTGACTCAGAGCGGGTACGCAGAAACGTGGCCAGGTTATCCCGGGCAATCAGCCCGATAACCCTACCCTCGTCTACTACCGGCATCTGACTTATACCACTCTCATCCATCTGCTCTAATATGCTCAGAGCATCCTGCCCAGAATGGGCTACCTTCAACCGGTCAACCGGAGTCATTATCCCCCTTACCTGAGTAGTATCCCAATCTGGCCGCGGAACAGCCTTGATATTATCCAGTGTCAAAGTCCCCATCAATCTGTCTTCATCAGCTACCAGGAAGGAGCGGCTTTCACTGGTAAGAATGTATTCCTGAATCAACCGGTCAACAGTAATATCCGGGGGTACTAC
>SDBU01009932.1_pt1 | contig 10612 bp, 4 predicted proteins | sample 2277071 | NCBI WGS metagenome assembly SDBU01 (sample SAMN10397929, study PRJNA504765) | marine sediment metagenome | isolation source: marine sediment core GS08_GC12, 126 cmbsf | place: Arctic Ocean: Gakkel Ridge, Loki's castle | collected 2008
GAACTTGAAACAGCTTCATCGCAACGCTCTGAGTCGGATGTCCTTGAATCGAATCCGCAGGGGGCCGCCTGGATGTATCTGCAAGCCGATATGGCCCTTTAGTCCAACGTTGTGCCTGCGGTGGTTCTCATCGTCCAGATGTCCCTTGCCGTCATAGTCCGTTACCGTCACGCCGTTGACCGTTGTCTTGATCCTGGTACCTTGGCAGAGAATGCGGACGTCATTCCACGCACCCTGGTCATCTGCGTGTACCCATGTCCAGCCTTTCGGTGCGTGTTCCGGCCTGGCCACGCTGGGCTTGCCAACAATAGGGCTGACCCATATCCTGGCTTCACGCGTTTCATCGTAAATAAATCCGTTTCGCCATGGCCCGGGCGGATTGATATCGACCTGAGGCCCATCAAGCCAGCCGGCACTGTCGTCGTATCGGCTGCGGACCTGTACACCGCTATTGCCCTTGGAATCACTGTACGTTTGGACCTTCAGCCTGAGATCGAAGTCGTCGTATTCATCTTCGCTCAGCAGCCAGATGTAGTCGTGATCGCTTCCGGGGGGCACCTCGGCTGTGATGGCACCCTTATCCACTTTCCAGTACTGTTTGTCTCTGTCCTTCGGACGACACTTAACAATCCATCCGTCCAGGCTCTTCCCATCAAAGAGACCGACCCACGGCCCGAGATTCTCCGGAACACGGCCTGTCAGCTTCCACGACACTTCGCCACTCTCTGAAGATTCGATAAGTACGCGAACACCCTGTTTGGTCGCGCTAACAAGTTTGATGCTGGCGCCGTCGGCAGAGACTTGCGTAACCTCCCAGGAACCGTCTTGCGGCAGTGCTATTCGCAACTCGTAAGGATCGTCCCCGACCACAAGACTTCTTCCGGAAAGGGTTTTCTTCTTCTCGTCCCAGCGTTCCTCCAGCACGTCGATAACACCCTGGGTGATGTGACGTGACGTGCTGATTAATTGAGGATGGTCTGCTACAGGGCGGACGGCCAGAATCTTGCAGCTACCCGGTTCCAGGGTTTCTCTGAGGATTCCTTGTATGGGCTTAATAAATTTGTCCGCCCAATAGTCAAAGGCCGCGTAGGTAACTTTTGGATTCAGCCCCAGTTTGCCCATGTCATAGGTTATTGTATCTGCCTCTTTTTCCTTCCAGTTGAACAGGCCTATAACATCCCGGCGAACGTTGCTGCGCACATCAGTAAGCAGCCATATCCGGGCAGTCTTTGATTCGAAAAGATCGACCGGTCTGGCCACCGCCTTGTGCCCCGGCACAAGGCGCTTGAGAATATCCAATCGCTCATCGGGCAGTTCGCTGAACTGATAGCTGATTGTGAGCATGTTCCCGGAAACGGCCACCCACGAAGCCATAAGTTTAGCGGCATTGAGCGGATTCGACGACCGCAAGTAAATCGGGTCGGGGTCGTTGTGCCAGACTCGACGGTTCAAAAAGTAGAGATTGCTGCCGTAATGTGGCCCGATCATGACGGAATTCCATCGGCCCGAACCGGCTCCGCCGTTATCCGGGCCTATACGCATAGCGTCGATCAATCCAAATGCAGCCCCCATCGACCGCATGTTCTGCGAGACGTTACAGCCGAGAATAAATACATCTGGGGCCGCCTCACGCACGATTTCAAGCCCCTTGCGATACGCCTCGATATGTGTCATCCGCGGATCGTGCAGAACCGTTGAGGGCGTCACCACATCCGCTGCTCCAGGCCCGGCCTCCTGATCACCAACGAAGTTCCGCGTGTTAAGCCATCGACCGCTCGTGGCGTAACCGGTGTTCACATAGACATTGTGCGTAACGGCGCCTGTGTGCATGCCGTCGAGCTTGAAATATCCGTATCCCCAGTCAGCGATTCGCCTCACGCGGTCGCGAACAAATGCCTGCGTTTTCGGATTGGACATGTCCAGAAGCGATCCGGACCACCGTGTGACAACCGCCGTTCCATCCGGCCAGTGTGCGAACATATCCTGCTTATCCGCAAAGTACGGATTATTCCAGGTCCCTGCAAAGGGCATAAACCATATTCCCGGAATGAGATCCATCGCCCGCAGCTTCTGGGCCGTGTACTTCATCCCTTTGGGAAAATTTTTATTGGCCCCGAGAAATACTTTGACCGGCCCGACGCCCTTGAACTTCTTCTGCGAGTCATCGTAACTGTTGTCTTCGGGAAATCTGGCCTGCCACTGGTCGTCAATCTGAACCACCGAGAATCCGAAAGGTTTTAAGTGCCGGCGAGCAAACTCGCCATTGGCCAGAAGCTTCTCTTCGTTGGAGGCCCGTGCATGATACCACGTACAGTAAACCGAAGGTTGAGGCTCCAGCTTGATCGAGTATAGTTTGGCAACGGCATCGGCATAGGCTTCCAGTCCCAGTCGAGCATCATCGAAATAGCCGATAAGCAGTGTTTCGGTTTGACGGGATTGACCGGGATCCACCTGATAGCGACCAAAGTCAATGCGTGCCCGGACGTTCGGACGGGCGTTTTTGACCTCCGTGAAAAAGACTCCGCTGCCACGCTCATGTGTAAGATAGGCCGCCACAACGCCGTTCCGCGTGTCCGGATCTACGACCGCAGTAAACGAGAAGCTCCCTGGAGCGTCTTGGAGAGAGTTCAGAAATCCCGTCCCGTAGGATCTCAATTGGCCGGGCGGCAATCCAAGATTGACTTGAAACTGAACGATTTCCTCACAGGCGGAAACATACGGTTTAGAGCTGCTGTTGTGGACCGTCGTGTGAAGCTGGACGAATGGACTGTTCGGAAACAACCGCAGCGTGCTTTGCCAGCCGTTCTTGTGTTCGACCTCGATCCCCTGGCTTTGCCTCCGGATTGGGTCGGAAATCGAAGTTCTTTTGGCCGTTTTGATTTCATGAGCGAACCGGCCCTGCCTGACGAATACTTTGCCTGACTGCCTCGCTGCCAATCTGAAAGTATTCTGCTCCGGATTAACAAACACGCGCATGAATTCATTCTCAATCGTGGTCTCTGCACTTTCTGCTGCACTCGCCGCCGCCAGACTCAGTAAGGCCGTCAGCACAATACACATCACAAGTTGAGTTGCTTTTGCCATGCTACGGCAGCTCCAGTTCAGCAACCGGCGTGAAGTACCGGTGCCACTTGTACTGACACACTTTCTCCAGCGAAATCCGCTGGACGTGTGTGTCCTTGAATAGGATATTGATTCCTCTTCCATGGCGCTCAAGGAGGATACGAGTGAGCTGGTTGGGGCTCATCCGATAGGTGCCGCCGGGGATTCCAGAACCCTTTAAGTCGAGGAACAGGTTTGTTTCGGCTACGTGCGGATTGTCCGGCCACGCGTCAACCCATCCTCCGTCGGATATCAAGGGGCTCTCGCCACGGGCGTCATCATACTTGAAGTAATACTTCCTGACCCGGTCCGCGGCGTAAGCCGACTTGCGCTCCGCGCTGAGGTTCTGCATCCAGCCATTCAGCGTATAGCTTCCTTCATGTACCTCTTCTCGTCCATGGGCGCCGACCTGTGAGCGCCATCGCCAGGCCAGGTCGTGGGCCCCGTACAGTGGAGAACTGTCACCATATCTGTTTTTCCACACTCTGGCCGCCGGACACCTCAGAATCTTTAGAACACCCTTGCGGGTGTCGCCCTGACCCTTGGCGAAATCTTTGGCGCTGAAATACGGGCCCAATCGATAGAACCAGAATCCGCCACTGGCCCATTGTGAGGAAGGCGCATATTCAGTATTAAAGCCGTCGTTGTCGTCGGCATACTGACTCCAGGCCAGCCCAAACTGCCGCAGCTGAGCGGAACAGGCCGCCATCTGGGCCTGCCCCTTGGCCCTGCGCAGGGCGGGCATCAAAATAGCCAGCAGCAAAGCGATAATGGCAATGACTACGAGCAGCTCTATTAACGTGAAACCGCTTCCTTTGCGCATCAGCCATCCTTTCTTTCTTTTGTGAAAGGCTTCCATCCCGTGTCAACAAACAAATAAGGGCGGGATAGTAATGATCATATAAGTAATCAACTTAATTGCTGGGTTCGTAGCCGAGCTTCCCCCAGGCTGCTTTCTGGACCGCGTGCAAATCCGCGTTCCCCGGCTGTGCATTCTGAGAGATTGTCATTTCAGCGAGTTTCACTGTGCGTGGGTCTTTCCATTTCCAGTAGTCGCTATGTCCGTCGGCGAATGAGAAATTCGTACCGTCACCGTGCCGAACCATCGGCAGGTCCCACCAGCTTTCCTGGTCGTAGAACACGGTCCAGCTATCGGGAGATATCTTGCCTTCGTCAACAAATACGAACCGCTCTCCCGGCCGGCGGACCTGACTCAAACGCTTGATCATCACGTCATTGGTTCCCGGTATGCTCGTCGCGCCATTCATCGCATCAACGATCGCGTACGTCAGAACTTCTCCACGAATCCCCGTGGGACATTTGAAAATATCGACATCATTACAGTATTTGTAGAGGAGCCCGTCTTTGAGGTTTTCTCGCCGCTCCTGTTCGGTCCCGTTAAACTGCCACTGCGAGCCGATCCAGGCCGGCTCGCCCGGTCGTGGGAAGAAGGTGCTCGCGTTAACGATTTTATCATCGTTCTCATACGCGTACATTATCCACGCAAGGGTAAGCTGCTTGACATTGCTCAGGCACACGGCACGTTGTCCCTGCTCTTTGGCCCGTTGAAGGGCCGGCATCAATATCGCCATGAGAAGGGCAATGATTGCTATAACAACCAACAGCTCGATGAGCGTGAAACCATTTCGTTGGACCATGTCGTCGCCTCCTTAACCTATGGCAAAATACACCTTTCTTATTTAGCCTCGCCATTGGGCGTTCATGCTCTCATTCTGCCTGCTAAATAATCGGCAAGGCTGCTATATGATTATACCTCCTCCGGGCTGCGGAATCAATAATATTTAGCCACGCAATTTTATGCCCCTGTGCCTTAGAATAGGTATTATTACGGGCTCCTTGTTTAGCCGTCGTCGGCACGACGACTGTTTAGCCCACGGACCTGTGCCGTGGGGTGCGCAATGCAATCTTCAACGCGGCAATCTACAAAATAATCAATTACCATTCACCAATTACCAAAAAAAGGGGCCTATACCGATTGATTGGCATAGGCCCCGAATTAACGCGAATCCGTTGCCCTGTCGTTTGTCGCCGTCAGTCCCGCAACGTCGTTTAGTCAACGTCATTCGTAATCAAGATAGCATCAAGGAGTCCACCATCTTCACGACGGACGATCTCCAGTGTGTGCTGCCCGGCCGGCAACGTCCAATTCACAATCGCGTCGCCGTGATCGCTACTGTGGACCTCGTCCCAGTGCCAGTCAGCGCCTGCCTCTATGTCATTCCACCTCACCCAACCGGTACCGGGCTGGTCAGGGTCTTCATGGGTTTGATTAGTTGCACCCACTATCCGGAACCAGAACGAGTTGCCTTGTTCGGGTTTGACGCGGCCCAGGATCTTATAGATTCCGCCGGCAACCGTGAAATTGTAAGTCGCGACACCGTCAGCAGGCGCAGCGTCTTGTTCATCGCCGACGATGCCATCGTCTGTGCCGATGTACCTTCCACCCGATGCCAGAGGGTCATCATAAGTCTTCATGGGCGATGTGATGCTGTCCGCAGCTTCTGCTTCAAACCATATTTCCTCAGAAGGCTCAGGAGTCAACCGATACAGCCGGATGTCATCTAAGTACAATATACCACTGGCACCACTGCCCTCAATCCCAATAGTCAGCGTCGTGACACTCTGCAGGTTCACGCCAAGCGATGCAAGGTCGATATTCCACTGTTTCCACCGTGGTCTCACTATGTCACCCGCATCACCGGGATAGACCACCTTGGAGCCGTTGACCTTCACGTACAACTGCCCGGTGTTGCCCGGAGTGCCGTGGAAGTACAGCGCCAATGTCTGAACGCCGGCTTTAGTCCAATCCTGCGGAACAGCAAAGGTGCGTTCGCCCTCTGAATATGCTGCGGTGCCGGTGTTGCTGTAAAAGAACGGCATCGCCTGAGAGCCGCCGTGAACAATCGCAGTCTCAGCATAATTTTCACCCGCGAGAAAATCCGGATCAGGATAACCTGATGTGGCGCCGTTTGCCGAGACGCCGTATCCGTCCACCCACGTCCTCCATATCTCGTCGGGCGGATAGTCGTTATAGTCCTCGAAATCGTCCACGATAAGATGGTCGGTTGTCGCAAAGCTCCAGAGGTCGCTTTCCCAGTTAGCTGGGATCTCGGCCTCATTGACCTCATTAATCTTCCAGTAGTAAGTCATGCCTAAATCAAGGGACAAGGGACCATAGCTGGTCTCGGTCACGGTGATAACAGGGGCATTACCGTCAATCACAGCCTGCTCGTCAGAGCTAAAGTACACATCGTGCGTGACTGCTTCTCTTCCTGCTCTGAAGCCAAGGACCACATCTACGTCCACATCTGCTGCGCCCGAATCCGGGTAGGGCTTTCTTGCATACACAGGTATATGGAAGAAGCGCACCTCACTGAGACCATATTGGGGCAGGAGGCCTTCTCCCCAGTTGCTGTTAGCTGTGAGCCTGACGTACTTTGCTGCCGTGCCGCCAAAATCAACCGTGGTGTTGTGTGCATAGTCGGCCGCACTCGACGCCCGGACAAACTCATGAGTTGTACCCAATGTCGTATAGTCGGTACCGTTGGTCGAATACTCGATCGTAACGTCCTTGAACCCGAAACCGATAACAGACTCCATCGCTCCATTACGGTTCCATACCCACATCTCATACAGTTTGTGAGCCTTGTCGAGCTCATATTCGATCCAGGCCTTGTTCGGTTCCTCTTCCTCGTCGCTGAGCCACATATCCGTCGCTTCCGTCGAGTGCAGGTCGTTAACATCCAGTCCTGAGCCGTTGATAGTATTTTCAGGGCCCATATCCTGGCCCGGGCTCGTGCTGGAAGCTGTGGCGGTTATGTTGTTACCGTCAACAGGATATGTAAATAGCTCGGTCGTAAAACTCCAGACACTGCCTATCCACGGACTGTCGGGGTTGACGTTATTGACCTCATCGACGCGCCAGTAGTAAGTCGTGTTGAAATCAAGGCGTTGGGGCGGAGTATAGCTGGTGGCACTCTGGGTGATAGCGCCAATGCCGTCGTTGACGTCGTCGAAGCTCTCACTAAGGTAAACTTTGTGCCCATTGATTGGCGTCGCGTAAGGACCCGGATTCCAGCTAAGGACCACCTCTCGTAATACATCTGTTTGGCCATCATGCGGGCTGGGGAAAGTAGCGGGTCCACGCACCCATTCTATATGCAGCAGCGCCGCCGAATCCGGCTCCCCCTCGAAAGCCTCGGCCGTGTTCTCGCCGCTACCGGTGATGATGAGCAGCAGCGAGTTGCCCTGGAACCAGCCAGGCCGGTCCACTATCTCCTGGATAACGGCGGAGATGTCCGAGGTCCGCTGGTCAGGACCTTCTTCGTGCTCCGTGAGCCAAAACGGCCAGTCCCAGCTCGCCTCCGCGGACGTTGCTGGACGGGACGAGAGGTTAAAAGGGGCAGAAGTTGAAATGGGCGAGGCATTGTCAACGGCTTCGCCCCAGAGGAACTTTGTACCAGGCCGGTTGTCACCAGGAACGCTCGTCTCATCGACGTGGAACTGGACATAGGCATTGATGATGATGGCCCCTTGCGGGACGACAACGCCGTTGAAGCGAAAGCCGATAAACTGGTTGCTGCCGGGGCTGCCCTCTTCGCTTATCTCCAGGTCCGAGCTGCCGGGATCCATGGCGCCGGTCGCCGCATATTGCTCCATATCATCATCATCACTACTGATTCTGCCCTCCCACACTACCTGGCCAAAGGCCACATTTGTACCGGACAGAGCCAGTACTAAAACAAAAGAAGTTAAACAGATCAATTCCTTAGACATAACAGTCCTCCTTAAAAAAAGTTAAAATAATTAGGAATTATGCTTTGGCCACACACCAAAACATTCTTTGTTTCCAATAAACATCAAACATCGCGAATCGTAGATTTTTCGGATCTGCCCGGGATGAGTTTTTATACGAAATGTAACCACCACCATTCCTTAAAAAGCCCAAGCCAAATATGACCGACTGAGCGGACAGAGGAGCCACCTTATTTATACCAAATGAGCAACTCTCTCGTCAAGGGAAATCTTTCGTGCTATTCATTTTTTTTTCAACGCCGTCAAACAAAATCTGAAACCAAAGCAAAAAGGAAGTCGAAGCGATAGCGGAGATCCTCCTATGCCTGTGCCCGCGAAGGCGGGTAGCGGGACCTGAGCGAATAAAGCCTGCCCTGAATAAGCCGAAGCCCTGCCTGCCCTCCGTAGCTTTAGCGAAGGGGGGAGCTTGTGCCCAAGGTGCTTGTGCCTAAGGTGCTTGTGCCCAAGGTGCGTAGCCGAATGGGCAGGAATCCAAAATAAAATGTCATTGCGAGCACCTCACCGGATTCTAAGGAGGTATGTAAAATAAACTAAGATATAGGCTGGTTCGCGATAACATGTTACTATTACAATACTTACAGATAATATCGTGCCGAATATGATTTCTTAGTTCATTAGGAGCATCCAGCAATCCTGTCCCGGCGCGCCGGGATCCAGCACCGAGACGCCACTTGCCTACCCCCACCCTTACCATCCCACCCACACACTTCCATATATAGCCAACTCCCCTCACAAATCGTAACGTCCTATAATATTTTAGGCCTTCCTATCTTACCTAAACTAACAAAATGTTAATTTGAAAAAAGTGTTAATTTTCACTCATTTTTGCTAAAAAAGCTGAATTTTTCCGAATTTATTGAAATTTTTGCCCATTTATGCCAATTATTACGCGTTTTTTGACGAATTTTTCTTACCTATATCGCCCACGCCCCACAAGTTAACACACCAATCCCCATTTTTAACCCAAAAACCAATATCCGCTCGAAAATGAACAAAAAAAACCTGAAAAACCCCAATTTTCACCAATTTCTGAAAATTTAAAACTCTATTGTTGGTAAATTAGGTACTTTTTACTTTGCTTTACGCAGCTTTTGGATTTGCACTTCGCGGACATGCAAATCAGCGGGGTGTCCCTCAATATACAGCCCGATTTCACCTTTCGCAGGCCCAGAGCGTAGCAATCACTTCTTGACCCGGAGTTAGGGAACCGCTAAGATAAAGTCCTAAAAGTACGAGTAATCTTTGTGTAGAAAGGATATTTGTTATGATTTCGAAATCAGGTACAACGGTGGTTCTAATTAGCCTTCTTTTTGCAGTCTATGGTTGCGGCAATAGTCTTTCAGATGCACCTTATCAAGCCACTGGTATCAAAATCGGCGAGGTGACGGACAATGCAGCAATAGTCTGGACGCGCCTGACGCGCAATCCGGAACGGGTCGCCTCGGAAGCGCCTATGCCCGAGGTTCGGTATCATGATTTCAAGACCGGAGAACTGACTAAGAAACCCAAAGGAAGGCCCGATTTGGCGCCTGTCGTCAGATTTCCCGAGGGCTCGACGATTGATACTATTGAAGGGGCCGTGCCGGGGGCACTGGGAGAAGTAAGGGTGCTTTACAAATCCGAAAGAGCCGCCGATTGGAAAGCCACCGACTGGCATTCAGTCGATTCGGAACGAGATTACACTCACCAGTTCAAATTGACCGGTCTGGGCCCTGATACTAAGTACCAGTTGCGTGTGGAGGCCAGGGTGGGTAATGGAGGAAAGAAAGGACAGGTCGTCGCCGGTGGATTCCGAACGGCACCACTCGCTGATTACACCGGGCGGATTCTTTTTACGGTTTCAACAGGTCAGGCGTATCCGGACCAGGATGTTCCCGGCGGCTACAAGATATATGCCGAAATGCTCAAGCTTGATCCGAGCTTCTTTCTCCATACCGGCGACATACTCTATTATGACAAGCTGGCCAAGACAATAGAACTGGCCCGCTGGCATTGGCAGAGAATGTACAGCCTTGCCACCAATGTCGAGTTTCATCGCCGGGTAGGGAGCTATTTCATCAAGGACGACCACGACACGTGGAGGAACGATTGCTGGCCGAGCAGGGAAAGCAAGTTTATGGGTGATTTCACGTTCAAGCAGGGCCAGGCTGTGTTCCTGGAGCAGGTGCCAATGGGCAAGCGAACCTGGCGAACCTTTCGCTGGGGCAGGGACCTGCAGATATGGCTGGTCGAAGGCCGTGACTTCCGCAGTCCTAATACGATGCCCGACGGACCCGACAAAACAATCTGGGGCGCCGAACAGAAGGCGTGGTTCAAACGGACTGTCCGGCAATCAGATGCCACGTTTCGTATTCTAATCAGTCCGACACCGCTTGTGGGACCTGACCGAACGAATAAAAATGACAATCACTCAAACGTAAATTTCGCACATGAAGGTAATGAGCTAAGGCAGTTCATCTCAAAACAGAAGAACATGTACGTCATCTGCGGAGACCGTCACTGGCAATACGTATCGGTGGATGCGAAAACGGGGGTGCGAGAATACTGCTGCGGCCCGGCCAGCAACGAACACGCCGGCGGCTGGAGCAATGATAAGAGATACCCCGAACATCAGTACCTGAATGTGACCGGCGGATTCCTCGCGGTTACAGCCGACCGCCCGCAGGGCAAGCCA
>SDBU01009933.1_pt1 | contig 10611 bp, 11 predicted proteins | sample 2277071 | NCBI WGS metagenome assembly SDBU01 (sample SAMN10397929, study PRJNA504765) | marine sediment metagenome | isolation source: marine sediment core GS08_GC12, 126 cmbsf | place: Arctic Ocean: Gakkel Ridge, Loki's castle | collected 2008
ACTCCTTCATAAAGATGCTCTAATGTACCAGCGCCACCTGAAGCGGTAACTGGAATACTAACCGCCTCAGCCACAGCTTTGGTCATCTCCAAATCATAGCCTTCCTTGGTGCCATCAGCATCCTTGCTGGTTAGCAGAATCTCACCGGCTCCCAGTTCTTCTACCCGCTTTGCCCAGTCAACAATCTCGATACCAGTAGCCTCATTCCCGCTCCTCACTACTACCTCCAGTCGGGGAGAACCACTACCAGGTGGGTTCTTCCGTCCATCAATCGCCACCACCAACCTTTCCCTGCCAAATTCCTTAGCTGCTTTTTCTATAAGCTCAGGATTCCTGACAGCAGCCGTATTTATAGACACCTTATCCACACCAAGGTCAAACAAAGCTCTCATATCCTCAATGCTGCCTATGCCACCACCTACGGCAAAGGGAATAGTAACCACCTCACAGACCTTCTTAACCCATTCAAGTTGTGTCCTTCTATTCTCTACAGTAGCGTAGATATCAAGAAAAACAAGCTCATCGGCTCCCTCACGGCAGTAGGCGGTGGCTGCTTCTACCGGGTCCCGGGCATCCCGAAGATTTTCAAACTTCACTCCTTTGACCACTCTCCCCTCCTTGACATCGAGGCAAGGTATAATCTTTATCTTTTTCATCACTAGCTCCTTATATAAGACTCTGAAATTTTACTAAACTCTGATACTCAACCAGGGTGCTCATAGCCTGATTTTCCGCCTCTATCCCCGCTTCTTCAGCAGCAGCCACCGGGGTAAGCCCACCAAGGAGTATCATTCCTACCCTATTTAAACTCACTGGTATGCCGCATACTGTCTCACTGGTATTACCCATCATAATCAGCCCCCCCAACTCTACCTCTTTTAGTTGACTAGTCACCCTTTCTACTAAAGGCTGGCACTGAGCTGGTATTTCACGGAAGTTAGCCAATACTTTGCCCTCCCCTTTTCTGACCACACCCTGGACATCAGTCATCTTTGCCCGAATAAATACCTGTGATGGGTCTAAGGTAGAACCAGAATAGTAAATAAGATTGACAAAGCGTAACGGCTTGTTATTTCGTATCTGAAGTACTCCCCCAAATCTGGAGTCTATAGACACACCTGCTTTGAGTAAACTGCCGTTGATTATGATGCTACAGACAGTAGCCAAACCAATCTTGCCTTCCGGCACAAGCACTTCACCTAATCTCTCCCCCTCTGGTGCCATAGCCACTAGCTCACTCACGCAAAACCCAGCCTCAAACGCTTCCCTCATCGCCTGAAGAGCCTCAGCAAACTTCTGTTTAGGAAAGAGGGAAATATTAACCGGCACTAGACCGGTGTGCCTTTCTATATCAAAGGAAGTGCGGAAAGCAAGAAGTTCTATCTTCTCCAGCACAAAACCAATCTTATCGGTAACTAAGGCGTTATTTAGTTCCTCCACCCCCAAAGGTGTGATCTCCCTTCCATCCCATCTCTCTGCTGGTTGGGTAAGTCCCCGCTCATCCATTAGTTTAAGGTGATACCTTACCGCTCGCTCTCCCAGCTCTACCCCGTGCTCCTTCAACTGATGGGCAATTAGCCTAGCCCCCAAAGGCTGGGGGGATTCACTGAGAATCTTCAAGATGGAGATAACCTTTCTCTCAACCTCGTGGCTACTAGAACCTATCACTATTTACCTCAACTTATGAAATAGGCAACCGTTTTCCTATTATAAAACTTATAATATATTTTGTCAACCCCCTGTGCCATCAAAGGGAAGTATTTGGCTGTTGCTGTAGACTAAAGGGTATGTTATACTATTTAATTAACTCTAGTTATTAACAGTTAGAAAGGGGTTAACTTGCCAGACATAGCTACCATTAAGGAACTGCTAGAAGCTGGAGCTCATTTTGGGCACCAGACCAGCCAATGGCACCCGCGTATGAAGAAATATATCTTTACCAAGCGTAATGGCATCCATATTATTGACCTAGAACAGACCACTAGCATGCTATATAAGGCTTGCGATTTTATTCAGCAAGTGGCAGCCGAAGGTGGCAATATTTTTTTTGTTGGCACTAAGAAGCAGGCTCAGGAGTCTATAGAACAGGAGGCTCAGCGCTGTGGTATGTATTATGTTAACCAGCGCTGGCTGGGAGGGATTCTGACCAATTTTGCTACCATTCAAGCCCGCATAGACTATCTAGTCCGTTTGGAAGACCAGCAAGCTAGGGGAGAGTTTAGTCGCCTACCTAAAAAGGAAGCCCTAAAACTTGAGGGGGAAATCTTACGCCTCAATCGACAGTTGGGTGGTTTTAAAGAGATGACTAGCCTACCTGATGTTCTCTTCATTGTTGACCCGGTAAAGGAAAGGAATGCTCTGGCTGAAGCCAAACGAGTGGGGATACCAGTGGTAGCTATAGTAGATACTAATTGTAACCCCGAGGATATAGACTACCCTATTCCAGCTAACGATGATGCTATCAGAGCCATTAAACTGATATGCAGTAAAATCGCTGATTCAGTTAGTGAAGGTAAAAGCGGCGAGGCGGTGATTCCAACAACCGAAGAGGTCATGGAGGAATTTGAGGCTACGGAAATCACCGAACCACTTATATTTACCCCTGATGAGGAATAAGGCAGGGAAGAGATTGGAAATTCCAACGGTTATGGTAAAGGACTTAAGGGACCAGTCTAGAGCTGGCATTATGGACTGCAGGAATGCCCTCGTTGAAGCTGAAGGGGATATGGAAAAGGCACTCCAGATTCTGAAACAAAGAGGCCTTTCTCAGGCAGAGAAAAAAGCAAAGCGCGCTACCACCCAGGGATTAATTGAAGCCTATATCCATAGTGGGGGTCGTATCGGGGCTATGGTTGAAGTGAATTGTGAAACTGACTTTGTCGCCCATACTGACGAATTCAAGGAACTGGCTCATCACCTGGCAATGCAAGTAGTTGCCCAAGACCCCCAATTTGTTTCGGGGCAGGAAGTCCCTGAAGGGGCTGATATAGAACCTGAGGCAGCCTGCCTACTTCTTCAACCCTACATTAAAAACCCTGATAAAACTGTTCAAGATATTATTACTGAAACTATTGCCAAAGTAGGAGAGAATATCAAGGTAAGCCGGTTTGCTAGATTTGAGCTAAGAAAATGACCACTACCAAATATAAGCGTGTTTTACTTAAACTTAGTGGTGAGGCTCTCAGGGGTCAAGCCGAGTTTGGTATTGATACCTCTACCTTAACCGGGATAGCCAGGCAGGTTAAGCAGGTGATAGAAATGGGGGTGGGTGTAGCCATTGTGGTCGGTGGTGGTAATATCTGGCGTGGGGCTAAAGCTGAGGAGGATGGAATGGATAGGGTTACTGCTGACTATGCCGGGATGCTAGCTACAATAATAAATGCCCTGGCTCTCCAAGATGCCCTGGAGAGAGAAGGAGTAACCACCAGAACCCAGTCAGCCATAGATGTTCAAAAGGTGGCTGAGCCTTACATCAGACGCCGGGCTATTCGTCACTTAGAGAAAGGTAGAGCCGTTATTTTCGCTGGGGGCACCGGCAATCCGTATATGACCACTGATACTGCGGCGTCACTACGAGCCATAGAGATTGAGGCAGAGGTTCTACTTATGACAAAATATAATGTTGATGGCATCTACAGTGCTGACCCTCTGAAAAACCATAATGCCAAAAAGCTTGACAAAATTACTTACCTTGAAGCATTAAATATGCGTCTAGAGGTAATGGATGCCACTGCTCTGTCTTTATGCCTTGAAAACAAGCTGCCTATAATTGTTTTTGACCTTCAAGCTCCCCGTGGTATAGAACGAGTTGTAATCGGTGAGTCTATTGGAACCCTAGTATGCAGCGAAAAGTAAAATGGTTAGCCGCGTTTTATGGAACATTGAAGAAAAGATGCGAGCCTGTGTTGAGGGTTTGAAGCGGGAATTAGCCACCATCCGCACCGGGCGGGCTACCCCCGCCTTAATCGAGCATATCAAGGTGGAATATGCTGAGGTTCCCACTCCACTTAATCAAATTGCCAGCATTTCTGCACCTGGAGCTAGGCTCCTTGTTGTCCAACCCTGGGACCGAGGTAGCATACACAGTATAGAGAAGGCTATCCTGAAGTCTGACCTTGGACTAACTCCCAGTAACGATGGCAGTGTAATTCGGTTAAATCTCCCGCCGCTTAGTGAAGAGCGGCGACAGGAGCTAATCAAGGTAGTGCGAAGAAGGGTTGAAGAGAGAAAGATAGCAATACGCAACCTAAGGCGCGAAGCTATGGATGAATTAAAGGGGTTAGAGAGAAGTAAGGATATATCACAGGATGAGAATAAGCGCTCCCTGGACCAAGTACAGAAGCTTACTGATAGCTTTATCGCCGATGCCGAGCAAATAGGACACAATAAAGAAATAGAACTAATGGAGGTCTAGTTCGGACTGGAGAAGTTTGTACCTAATATTGAGTGGCAAAAATGATAGCTACCTCATCAACTATGAAGAAATTTGCTCGTTTGCCCAACCATATAGCCATTATTATGGATGGCAATGGTAGATGGGCAGAGCAGCGTGGGCTGCCCCGGCTCGCGGGACATGGGGTAGGGGTAGAGAAGTTACACTCAATAGTTGAATATTTTGGCAAACGCCAACTAAAATACCTTACAGTCTATGGCTTTTCTACAGAAAACTGGAAGCGCCCCGAAGATGAGGTCAGAGGTTTGCTCAATCTATTAGGAGAGACGATAGATAAAGAGACTCCTAAACTTCATAAGCGGGGTATTAGAATTCGCCATTTGGGGCGGCTCCAAGAACTCCCATCAGGTCCGCAACAAGTCATAAGTAGAGCTGTAGAGCTAACCAAAAACAATACTGGAATGACTTTTAGCTTCGCTTTCAACTACGGGGCGCGCATTGAGATTTTAGATGCAGTTCGCCACCTTATAGCTGAAGGCATCCCCCCTGAAACTATAGATGAAAAATTATTTAATAATTATCTCTATACTACCGGTCTACCTGATGTTGATCTGGTCATTCGAACTGGCGGAGAGATTCGCCTCAGCAATTTTCTAATGTGGCAAACAGCCTATAGTGAATATTACTTCACTGAGGTTTTATGGCCTGACTTTGATAAGAAAGAGATTGACAAAGTATTACTAGCTTATAGTCAGAGGCAAAGGCGCTTCGGTGGAGATTAAAAGAAATTGTTTATCAACCCTATTCTCTGTATCCCCTTTTCCTTAATAAGGAGAAGGACATAAGAGGGAAGGTTGGTAGATAACTTGATGCTCAAGAAAAGGATTATAACTGCGCTCTGGATTCTTCTTCTTCTAGTCGCTGCTGTCTGGCTTGATACACCATTACCCTGGTTCACTATATTTGTGGCTATCTGGGGATTACTGGCTGCCTTTGAATTCTATAGGATGGTGGCTGCGGCGAAGGTGCTACCCCTTACCTACCTCGGGCTAATTTGGACATTACTATTTATCCTGAGCCCCCATTTTGACTATGACTTTCTTATCCCGTTTCTATTAACCTCAGCCGTAATACTATCTTTAGTCTGGCTCTTACTGCGCCCACAAAAAGAAGAGGCTTTTATCGGTTGGGCATGGACAATAGCCGGAATTCTCTATGTAGGTTGGCTTTTAAGCTACTTCGTGGCACTAAGAGGTCTGGATGACGGCAGAAATTGGGTATTTTTTGCCCTGTTTACCACCTTTGGCTCCGATACTAGTGCTTTCTTTATTGGCAGGGCGCTGGGTAGGCACCACCTCGCTCCAGGTATCAGTCCGGGCAAAACCTGGGAAGGAGCCATAGCTGGAATCCTTGGAGCCATCATAGTTAGTCTGCTCTTTATTTTACCTACTCCTCTCCAAATTCAGCATCTTATCTACTGGCAGGCAATACTTTTAGGCTTACTGGTTAGCATTTTTGGTCAACTTGGCGACTTAGTTGAGTCCTTGCTCAAACGCAATGTGGGAGTAAAAGACTCGGGTAAGCTACTTCCAGGACATGGGGGTTTTCTGGATAGGCTAGATAGCATTGTCTTTGTTGGCGTAGTGGTATACTATTATGTGATATGGGTGATGTAGTAAAGCAACTAGCTGTTCTGGGTTCAACCGGCTCTATAGGTCGTCAAACACTGGAAATAGTCCGTGCCTTCCCCCACCGGTTTCACATAGTTGGGTTAGCTGCCGGCAAGAACGTTGATTTACTGGCAAGACAAATCAGTGAGTTTAAACCAAGGTTTGTTTATTACCAGGATAAAAAGGCACAGGCTCGCCTGGCTAATGCCGAATGTGAATTCCTCTCGCTAGATGACATTGCCAGTCATCCTGAGGTAGACACAGTGGTTATGGCTACCTCTGGGAAGTGGGGCTTAAGCCCGACATCGGCTGCAGTAAAAACAGGCAAGAAGGTCGCCCTGGCTAATAAAGAATCATTAGTTATGGCCGGCGAGATTATTACCAATGAGGCAAAACTAAATGAAGCCCAGATTCTGCCCATTGATAGCGAGCATAGCGCGATATGGCAATGCCTCAATGGGGAAAGGCAACCGGCTGCCCGCCTTTTTCTGACTGCATCAGGAGGACCCTTCTACCATTATTCATCAGCCCAACTAAATGGGGTTACGGCTAAGCAGGCTCTCAAACACCCCTCGTGGCAGATGGGAAGAAAGGTTACCATTGACTCAGCTACTCTGATGAACAAGGGGCTTGAGGTAATTGAAGCCCACTGGCTATTCAACATGCCCTTTGACAGCATTAAGGTTCTAATCCATCCCCAGAGTATCGTCCACTCTATGGTCGAATTTATAGATGGCTCAATTAAAGCTCAGTTAAGCTCCCCTGACATGCGCCTACCCATTCAGTATGCCCTGTCTTACCCTGAACGCCTGCCCAATCCGCAGCTTCCCAGGCTTGACTGGGGAAGCATTAGTAATCTGACCTTTGAGCAACCTGACATTGATACCTTCCCTTGCCTCAGGTTAGCTATTGAGGCGGGGAAGAGAGGGGGAACCTACCCAACGGTGCTCTGTGCTGCTGATGAAGTAGCCGTTGAGCTCTTCCTATCTCAACGCATCAAATTTACTGATATTGCTAATCTGGTAGAACAGACATTGGAACAGCATCAGGTCATAGCTCACCCGGCTCTGGAGGAAATTATAGCGGCTGATGCCTGGGCTAGAGAAAAAGCCCTACAGCTCATCGCGGAGTATAATCTATGATAATTACTATATTAGCCTTTCTTGGCGTTCTGGTAGTGCTTATCATTGCCCATGAGCTTGGGCACCTTGTTACTGCTAAAGCATCAGGGGTAAGAATAGATGAATTTGGTCTTGGCTTCCCCCCGCGATTATTATCCATAAAGCGGGGTGAAACACTATACTCACTAAATGCCATACCCTTGGGTGGATTTGTTAAGATGGCTGGCGAGGAAGACCCTAAGGTGCCGAGGAGCTTAGCCAGTAAGAGCATTGGCACCAGGCTATTGGTTCTCAGCGCCGGCTCACTAATGAATGCCTTGCTACCTCTCCTCTTGTTCTCCATTGCTTTTATGGTTCCCCATAATCTGGTAATTGGACAAGTATTAGTAAAGGAAGTGGCTCCCAATTCACCAGCCGCCATGGCTGGCATTGAACCTAGAGATACTATACTCAGCGTAAATGAGAAATCGGTGCATAATATCGGCGACCTGCACCGCAATATTCACCTCAACCTTGGTAAGGAAACGACCATGATTATCAGACACAGTGATTCAACTACAGAGGCTATTCAAGTAATACCCAGGTGGAAGCCTCCACAAGGTCAAGGGGCAATCGGCATTGTAGCCAGTATGTCATACCCAGCTATTGTTCGCCAACATTACCCTTTCTGGAAAGCCATACCCCTGGGAGCTAGTGAGTGTATAGAGACCTTCGTTCTATTCAAGAATGGAATAATCAGTATGGTTATTGGTGCCATACCTGTGGAACTGGCGGGACCGGTAGGTATTGCTCAAATCACCGGGGAGGTAGCTAAAGCTGGGATTAGCCCACTGCTAGAATTTGCTGCCTTTCTCAGCATAAACTTGGCAATAATCAATATCTTCCCCCTCCCCGCCCTTGATGGTGGCAGAATTGTGTTTGTCCTTCTGGAATGGGTTCGGCGGGGCAAACGCATATCACCCAAGAGAGAGGGACTGGTGCACCTTATCGGCTTTGCTATGCTAATGGCAGTAATTGTGGTCCTCACCTATCAAGATATCATACGCATTATAAGTGGAGGCAGCCTGATACCGTGAATCCACGGAGAAAAAGCAAACCCATTCAAATTGGCAAGGTAACCGTTGGCGGTAATGCCCCGATTGTGGTGCAATCTATGACCAAAACCGATACCTGTGATGTTATGTCAACTATAAAGCAAATCAAGGAGCTTGAGGACTGCGGCTGTGAACTGGTGCGGGTGGCCGTGCCCGATATGGAAGCAGCACAGGCAATATCCCCTATCAAAAAGGGTGTCTCCATACCCATTATCGCCGATATTCACTTTGACTACCGCCTCGCCTTGATGGCGCTGGTGGCTGGTTGCAATGGACTGCGGTTAAACCCAGGCAATATCAGTCAACCAGAAAAGGTCAAAGCAGTAGCTTATGCAGCTAAAGAAAGAAGCGTCCCTATCCGCATCGGGGTAAATGCCGGGAGCTTGCCCAAGTCAGCGAATCCCCAACTGACCATCGCTGAGCAGATGGTAGATGCTGCCCTACAGCAGATAAGGCTACTGGAAAGCCTTGACTTTGACCTGATTAAGGTCTCCCTCAAAGCGTTTGATGTCCCGACTACTATTGAAGCCTACCAGAGCATTGCCCAGAAGATACCCTATCCCCTACACATAGGTATCACTGAAGCCGGCACACCCAGAACAGGTATTATTCGGAGCACGGTGGGCATCAGCACCCTTCTCTACCAAGGCATTGGCGATACTATTCGGGTTTCACTAACTGCTCATCCCAGAGAAGAGGTTATCGCTGCCTATGAAATCTTAAAGAGCCTGAACCTGCGTCAGCACGGTCCCATTTTAGTTAGTTGTCCCTCCTGTGGTCGGGCTGAGGTTGATATTGTAAAATTAGCTGAGGCGGTGGAGAAAAAGTTGTTAAAGGTTGACAAACCGATAAAGGTAGCAGTGATGGGCTGTGTAGTCAATGGTCCTGGCGAAGCCAAGGATGCCGATGTGGGCATCGCCTGCGGCAAAGGCAAAGCCGTCCTATTCAAGAAGGGCAAGAAGATTAGAACTATAGAGGAAAAGGATTTTCTAACCGCTCTGATGGCAGAGGTGGAGAGGTTTTAGCTATGGGAGACGGAACAAAAGAAAATCCCTACACCCGCGAAGATGTGGGCAGGCTAATAGAAGAACATGGTGGCTCTGCCAATGGTCTTGACCTTTCGGGGAAGGTATTTGAGGATGGGGTTGACCTCCGCGACCTTGACCTCCAGGGGATTATTCTTAAGAAGGCTTATTTATGGGACACCCGCCTTCAGGGGGCTGAGTTACGGGGCGCCCATCTTGAGAGGGCTACTTTATCTGCCGCCCACCTTGAGAGGGCTACTTTATTTGACGCCCACCTTGAGGGGGCTATTTTATTTGGCGCCTACCTTGAGGGGGCTGATTTAGCAGGCGCCCACCTTGAGGGGGCTTTTTTAGCAGGCGCTGAATTCTCGTCTGATACCATATTAGACAATATAGACTGGGGAAACTTTATTCTGAAAGAGGAGAAGGGAAACTTTTTTAAAGAGGAGAAGCCTAGCTCATTCTCATTCCGTATAGCAGCAGATACCTACCGACGACTAAAGATGTGGTATACCAATGCTGGTGTGTATGACATTGCTGGTACGTTCTTCTACCGTGAGATGGAGGCCAAGAGGAAGGCTCAAAGCTGGAAAAAGGAGCCAGCTTCAAAGCTGTGGAGTTGGGTTATGAGGCTTCTCTGCGGGTATGGAGAGAGATATGGAAACGTTGTGGTTGCAGCGCTAGTAATAATATTTGGCTTGGCGGTGGTCTATGGTTTCGGAGGGCTAAATCTGGCATATGCCATATATTTTAGTGCTGTATCGTTCACCGCTTTAGGTTATGGAAGCTGGGTTGATATTACACCACAAGGTTGGGTACAAGGACTTGGTGCTGCCGAGTCGTTTGTTGGCGTTTTCATGATGGCACTATTTCTGGTAACTTTTGTGAGGAAGATGACAAGGTAAGGGGTGAGGTAGATAAATAACCGCTAAATGGAGTAGAAAATGCGTGTATCAAAGCTATTCGGTAAAACTCAAAGAGAGGTGCCAGCCGAGGCGGAGACGGTTAGCCACCAGCTACTGCTAAGAGCCGGGATGATTCATCAGGTAGCCGCTGGAGTCTATTCCTATCTGCCTTTGGGCTGGAGGGTGCTCAAAAAAATGGAGAATATAATCCGTGACGAGATGGATAAAGCCGGCGGACAGGAACTAATGCTCCCTGTTCTCCAGCCTTTGGAGCTGTGGCAGGAAACAGGGCGAGACCTTGCCTTCGGCAAAGGGCTGTTTACCCTCTCCGACCGCAGAGACCGCAAGCTATGCCTGGGACCAACCCACGAGGAGGTCATCACCCGGCTGGTTAGTCACAATG
>SDBU01009934.1_pt1 | contig 10611 bp, 18 predicted proteins | sample 2277071 | NCBI WGS metagenome assembly SDBU01 (sample SAMN10397929, study PRJNA504765) | marine sediment metagenome | isolation source: marine sediment core GS08_GC12, 126 cmbsf | place: Arctic Ocean: Gakkel Ridge, Loki's castle | collected 2008
GATAAATATGTTTACTCTTCCCAATCCCATCCATAAAATATCCTAATTCTGCATCATTCATTTTTATAAAATTATTTTCTATTTCAATTTTAGGAGGATATAATTTAAACCCCACAAAATCAGGGAATCCACCTTTGCCCATCATCATAGTCTTTGTAAAATTATTCCACTTTGCTTTTGCTGGGATTAAATCTCTAACATATTCTCCAATATCTTGCTCATAAACATCTGAAACATTATTCGTCCACCTATCAACAATCCAACCTTTACTTTCTAAATCTAATCTCACTCGTTTTTCGAATGTTGATCCACTTGCTCTATTCTTTTTACCTTTTGTTACTGCTTGTTCATGTGTTTCTACCATAGTTCTAATTGTCCATTCAATTTATTTTTAATAGAAAATTGTAATGAAATAAAATCATTTTCCCATTTCATAGCGTTGAATATCTTCTCTATTTTCATAAAAATTAATTTTTCAATCATCTTATTATAATCCACTTCAATATTTAAAGGTTTTATTTGTGATTCATCTTCAAAACATATTGCATCATTTTCACCTAATGTATATAACATCAAGACTTTGCTCCCAGCTGTGTAGTTAACATTTAAATTTTTATTAGCCCATTTGGCTCCTCTAACACGAGGAATGTTTGTTTTATAATCTTCTAATTTCTTTTCAAATTTAACAGGAATGGCAACATCTACTAAAGATTTGGATTGGATTTCTGATGTAACTTGTTTAACATATTGTATAATTTCTTCTTTATTTTTATTTTTTAATATCATGTTAATTATATTCTTTTGTAAATTTTTACTTATTTTACTTGAGTCACTTCTTTTAGCATCTAATCCTATCAATTGTATGGCATCATCTGCATCACCATCTTTCCATACTACATGACCAGCATATCTTTTTTTGGCAACTAATAGATAATTTGAATATACTTTTTCAAAATCTAATCCTAATGTATGTTCAGTAACATTAAATTGTTCAGTGAATTCTGTTAATTTATCATTTATTTCTTTAGCCAATTCTTTTCCTTTAACAATACATTCATCAATTGTGAATTCATCTGGTAATTTTATAAAACATGAATCTGTATCTTGATATATGGTTTCATATCCTCTTTTCTTTGTTTCACTCTTAACCCAATTAACTAATTCTCTTCCTAAGTATGTTATAGTTTGTGCAATGTAATCATTATTCAATCTAAATGTAGATAATGCATTAACACCATAAACTGTACATGCCAAATTCTTTGCTGCTTGTTGTTTCATATCCCATGTTTTAAATTCAGGGTCATCATATCTTAACTCTTTCATTTTACTTTTAAAAGATGTTCTTAATTTACCAAGTTCATCTAATATAGAAGGGACTATACCTTTGAATTTCTTAGTGAACTTAATTCCATTAACATTAATTTCACCATCTTCAACTCTTGTTTCAGGAGAAAGATTAAAAGAATTTATAAGATTCGGATAAATGGTATTAAGGTCAATCACAATTGTGTTTTTATGTAACCCAATTTTTGGTTCCATGACATATCCTCCTTCTAATACTCTGTCTGGATTATATGGTTTTTTAGAAGGAAGAACTATGTTATTTTGTTTAGCATATCTTAAAATAAACATATCAACAACTCTACCATAATATTTACAATCATCAATATTAACATGTGCTATTGTTCTCATTTGGTCAAAGAAATCAAACACTCCACATTTTTCATCTATCTTCACAATCAATTCTACATCTTTTATATTGTATTTTATAACATTCATCCATTCATCAGATTTCCAATCATTATCTATAACATGATATGTATCCGTTTTTTGTTCTCCTAACTCTTCTTCAGCAACAGAATTTAAACTATAACTTGATAATTCACCTTTATGGACTTTACGATAATATGATAATAAATCAAATATTACTATCCCTTTCATAACTGGGTCTCCAGATGTTGCTCTTTGATTACCTGTTTCTCTACGCACATTATTTGTGATGTATACTGAATTCATTGGTGACATTTTTCCTGTGTTTAATCTAAAAATATTTTTCATTCTATTTATTAGATATTTCATATCAAAATGCCTTACATTCCAACCTAAAAATATATCAGGTTGTTCTTCTTTCACAAAATTTATTACATCTTGTAACATTTCTTTTTCATTTGAAAATTTCCTCATTTCTTTTTGTGAACAACTTAGAGTTTCTTTTTTAAAATCTTCTCTCCATATCCAAGTTGTATATATTTTTGAGAATGAATCATAAATTGTTAAACATATTATTGGTTGTTGGGTTGCATCTACATCTGGAAATCCACCTTCGGATAATGTTTCAATATCAATATAGAATTTTTTATAATCAGCTTTTTCAATTTCTTTAACTTCATCAATCAAAAATCTATTAGCAAATATTATATCTGCTTCATAATGTTTATATCCTTTTTCTTCTATTTTCTGACGAAGAGGGTAAACTAATTTAGTAGATATCATATTTAATTTTTTAACTTTGTCTCCAAAAATACTCACAAACCCTTCTTCTGTATTTGTAAATGGTGCATCATCATCGACATAAATATAAGGGCGAAAACTATCAATTCTCTCTATTACCTTTTCCCCATTCTTCAACCTACTAAAAGTAAAGATTTCTGTTTGATTCGTCTTCCAATTTTCTTCTTGTTCAACAAGATAGAGTCCTTCATACTTTTTCATTTTTATTAAATTTTAGTGCTTGAAGATATAACATAAATGAATAATTACATAAGTCCACAGCCTCTGCTTCCATCTCTTTTTTAATATTTGCTGTTCTAAATTTGCCATGATATTTTTTTTCACCCATTTTAAGTCTTGCCCACATCTCTTTAGTGAATATATCAAATTCTTTTTTACTTATTCCTTTCATTTTATATTTTACTATCTAATTTAATTAATGTCAAAAATTCCTCTTTTGGATTTTTATTCTTATCAGGACATAAAAATTTCCCAGTAGCTGATGAAGTGATGATTGAAGAACCTAATGCCTTAATTCCTCGTGCTTGCATACATGTATGTATTCCTTGCACGACGCAAATCGAACCTAATGTTTTTAAGTTAGTATCTAATATTTTTGTAATTTCTTGTGTTAATGTTTCTTGTAATACAGGTTTTTTAGCCAATAATGAAACTAATCTTGGAATCTTAGATAGGCCAATACATTCTTTATTAAATATTATACCAACATGAATCTTATATTTGACTGGTAAAAAATGATGAGGGCACAAAGAGTAAACTTCAATATTTTGACTTGTAACCATACCTTCATATTCTGAAGGAAATTTAGTTTTTAAAATTTCCTTAATTTCATTATCAGCAAAAAGACCCTCACACATTTCCTTATACATTCTTGATACTCTTGCTGGAGTATTTCTAAAATTTTCATCATTTATATTAATATTTAATGCCTTTAATATTTCAATCATGGCTCTTTTAATTGTGTTATCTCCTTTAAAAAAATCTTCTTTTTTTCTTAGTTCTTTATGTAATTGACCATGACATTTAATACATAGGACGCTCAAATGTTCTTTATCAGCAGTATATAAATAACTATTATGATGTATAATTAATTTTTTAGAATTACCACATCTATTACATTGGTTATTGTGTTCTTTTAATATCTCTTTTTTAATTATAGGAGAACTTAAATTTAACGTTGATTTCTGTTTCATTTGTATATTTTTAGGATTATTTATCCATTGTTTATGAGTATCTTTTTTTCTTTTGTTTATTAATTTAGGAGTGTAACTTTTTATAACTCCTTCTGTTCTTCTCTTTCTTGTCTCAGGTTCATTCCATTTTTCGTTACTTTTTTGAGCCGCATAACTTTTCTTCTTATTAATTTTCAATACATTATTTATTTTCAAAATTTGTCTTATTCTATAATTACTTTTATGATATTTATTTTCAAGTTCTTTTAAACTCATACCATTTTTATAATCATTCTCAATTTTTTCTTGGTCAACCATTTTATTCACTATATTTATGAAACTCTCTTAAAAATTTATCAGACCTCATAAAATTTACTTTTTCTAATGTAGGAGGTTCTATATACCATGTTTTTAATTTTGAGTTATATTCTACAATCCACATCCATAATTTTTTATATGGTGCATTATGACTTTTTAGATAATAAACTTTGATATTATCACTATAATGAATAGTTTTTTCATGTTGTATTAACCCTTGTGATTCGTGTAAATAATCTTCACACTCTTTTAAAGACTTAAATCCACCATGAGTATTTCTATATTTTTTCATCCTAACTCCCTCTTCAACATTTTAATATTTCTAACTCCAATTTCAATTTGTTTATCTGTCATCATAGAATCCATAAACAACTTCTTTTGTGGTTTTACTTTATCATCAAAATTCCAAAATTGATTATTAAAACCATACCTTGCCATCAACTTACTATCACAACTTCTAACATTAGAATTTATACTCCACAATAATTCGCATGGTAAGTTGTTCCCCAATAAATGTATTGGTTTATCGATATTTACATAATCTAAAAACATTAATCTGTTCCATGTACGATTTTCTTCTTTTGTAGTGTCGTTAAATTGGCAATAATTGATTCTGAAAGGTATGCCTATTACATCAATTCTATCATCTTCTTCTAAATCTAAAATGGCTTTAATATAATCATAAATTATTTCTCCTTGTATAACACTTTGAAGTTTGATACCATTTAATTGAAGAATGTTATAATAATCTTCTAAAAACTTCTCTTTCATCTTTGTAGTTTTTTCATAATTCCCAATTTCATCTGGAATGATGAGTTCGTCAACTTTCATTTCAATAGCCAATTCAACTAACTCTTCATTTGAAATAAGATTATCTTCTGCCACACCATTATCCATAATGATAAATCTACCTTTCTTTTTCTGGTCGATAAAATATTGTTTATATTTTGGGTCTTTACAATAAGGCGCAAGACAAAATTCGATGTCACCTAATGTGGATATTTCTTCCAAGGCGCATGTTGGTGCTATGAATGCTAGTTTAATCATATTCAACAGGGTCCTCCATTTTAGCCTTTTTGAATGCTTCAAGCCGTTCAACACAAGCTCCACATTTTCCACAAGCTCTACTTTTTCCTTTATAGCAAGTCCATGTTAAAGAGTAATCAACATTCAACTCTTTACCTTTAATAGCAATGTCACCTTTATCTAAGAATAGGTATGGTGTCTCAAATTTGATTTTTTGTATTTGATAGGTTTTTCCTCTAACACTAGGATTAGATTGGTTTACTTTTCTTTCAAACATATCTTTAAATTTAATATACCATTTATCAAATTGTTCTTTCTTATGTTTTGTTTTAAAATTATCTTTCATTAAATCAATCATTAAACGACAATCCTGATGTTGTAATTTATAATCTCCACATCCTTTTTTATTCATATATATAGTACCTCTTCCATAAAAAAATTTCTTTATTTCTTCTAATAAATTTTTATCTTTTTGTGATATTATTACATAAGGAACTTTGGTAGGTTTACATATCCCTATTCTTTTTCCAGTACTTCTATTATATTGTATTTGCTTATAATTTCCTGAAGTGAAACATCCTTCAGCTTCAAAAAAAGCTCTAATCCATGTAGGTGTTAAACTCCCTCTATTATCACTATCCCATACATAAGCATTTTCATTTAAAGAATTAACAGCTTGTTCTCTACAATCTTCGTATATGAAATGGTCTCCTCCATGAGTACCTAAAAATATTTTAGATGCTTTTATAGTTAATGCATACGCTAATGCTAAATTTCCCATAGTTAAATTCCTATTTGGCACAACTGTTAACTTCATACTCTCATCTTCATAACTTCCTTCTGGAACATCAATATCATCACGAGTTAATGCTGATGGTGCAAGTTCATTCAACACACTCAAATCAATAACCTTATGAGGAATATTAAGATTGGTGCAAGTTTGTGCTGCTACTAATAATTCCTTTTTATGTTTTTGTCCATAATTAAAACTAATTGCTGAAACATCATAACCTTGATTAATTACATCATATAGTAATGTAGTACTATCCATTCCACCTGATAATACTACTACAACTTTCATCTCAACTCCTCTACTTGTATACAATTTATCATTTTACATTTACCACCTTTTGGTGCAACTTGCATTACTCCACAATCTGGACATCTCACTCTTATTGTAGCTCTACTGAATATAACATTTTCACAATTGCATTTTTTGCAAATCACTTTTATGAATTTGGATTTACTATTGCTACTCATTTTAATCTGGTTTTTTGGCATCATCTTCCCACCAGTAGACAACCCACTCCTTTATATTTTCAAATTGTTTATCTACCAGAACAAAAAAGTATGGAAAGTTTCCAAATGAATGTCGTGTTGCTCCTGAATCAAGTACGTCATCCAAAATTGCGGTATGCTTTCCATTTGGTGAAGCTGTTATTGGAAGTCCTGTTAAATATGATATTCTGTAGGACATAATACTTCCACCACGAGGAACTCCATAAATATTTTTGATATTCTTATTACTTAAAAGTTCTTTTGCAATATCTTTACATCTTCTTTCAAACTCTTCAAAACCTAAGTAGTAGGTTTCTTTATTATTCCTCTTTACCATCCATTTTATCCTCCTTGTCTATTTAATTTTATCATTTTGTGATTATTATCCCCCTCTTTTAACTGTTATCATTTTGGTCTTATTCATATAACTGAATAAGTGTTATTAGCTGGAATCGAACCAGCAACGTATCCTTATGTAGGATATGCTTGACCATTAAGCTATAAGTGTCATAGGAGGGGGTCAAATTTTTGATTTTGTTTTCTATGACTGTGAACCAGATAATTACTTATCTGGCTTTGCAAGTTTTCCAAACCTTGCCAAACTATCATTAATACTTATAATAAGTTCTTTGATAGTTGATTTCCGTTCCTCGACTGTCTCCTTGAGTGTAGTAAGCTCTTCATTAAGGTCTTCAAGCTTCCTATCCCATGCAACTATTTGGTCTCCCTTTTGCCTTTCAACATCTTTTACTCCCCTTTCCTTTACCTTTATTGCATCGTCAAATCCATCTCTTTCCCTAATGAGTTCTCTTTTCTGAACTTCAAGGTCAGATATAACTTCATATCTACTTTTCGTTTCCATTTTTACCTCCATTCTTATTTATTTCACATTTCATTTTCTAATCCTTTCAATTTTCCACATTTCAAATTTAGTTTTTAATTTCATTTTCCTTTCTTCTTCCCCCAAACTTCAACATGGATACGATGAGCGTATTTAATATTATTATCAACACAATGCTGCCAAACATCTTTTTGTATTTGTTTATCATTATCCTTATCATAAGTTGTAAGTGGCATTAATATTGTTGCATTTGATATCATGTCTTTGTTCAATTTCAAATCTGTTACAACTTTGATATCCCATTCTGGACTTGGAACTTGGTCACTAAGCTGCATACAATAAGCCAAAACATTATCTTGAATTCTTTTTTCTTTCGGACTGAAAGCAATATAATGAAAATATCCAGGAGCTTGTGGTAATATGTCTCCATTAGTTTCTAAACAATGTCTGTAATTTTTAAGATTATGTTCATAAGCCGATGACATTTCAATTACTTTATAGATTTCTTCTTCTTGTAACATTGGTTCTCCTCCTGTCCATACTACAGTTTCTAATCCACTATTAATTATTGACTTTGCTACTTTTTCTATAGTCATTTCTTTTCCAGTCATATGATATTGTGTATCACAGAAATCGCATGACCTTGTGCATCCACTCAATCTAATAAACAATACTGGATGTCCTGCATACCTTCCTTCACCTTGAATTGATTTGAATATTTCGTTAACTTTCATATTGAATACTCCGCATATGATTTTGGTGATTCATAAACTTTTACTTTAAAATTCAAATTAGGAGTAGTGCCTTTCAAATAAGATAAAATAAACTTTGTAAGGTATTCTGCTGTTGGGTTTTTATATAATAATACAACACTATCTTTTCCACAAACATTTTGGATTACTATAATTAATGAAGCATTTTCATTACAATCTTTAAGAAGAGTTTTATGGTCAAACATTTCTTTTAAGATTTTTGTATTTGTGAAGTCCCACATTATTTCAACATCATCTAATTCATTTCCTTCAACTTCAATTATTACTCGCCATAAATGTCCATGAAGCTGTGAACATTTTCCTTTATACCCTACAAGTCTATGGGCGGAGTCGAATGAGAATTCAGTTTTTAATTTCATTTTCTTTCTTCCACCATTTTTTAAATTCTTCTCCTCTTGGAGAAAACATAATTATTATTTGTGCTGTGCATTGAGCACTGAATCCTGAATGATAATTAGTTTGTGTCATAGCAGAATCCCATGCCTCTTTTGGTGACATTTTTATTCCAACACAATCACTACCTTTCTTTGAAATATGTCTCATTAAATCTTCTAATACTAAGTGAGCTGTTAAAATACATCCACAGCTGTAAAAATCTAAGCTATTCACTTTACAATGTTTTTTAAACTCTATCCATAACTCTTTCTTTACATATTTTTCATAATCTTTATTTGTCATCTCCATTCTCCCTCAGCAGTTTTAATTCCAAACTCCATATCAATTGCTCTTAACAAATCTTTTGCTTCCTGTATTGCCCATGATTTATCTTCATCAGTAGCATTATCTTTTTCATTCATAGGCAATCTCCAACTCATTACTTTATGCTTAAATTCCTTTAATCTTTTTTGTAATTCTTTTGATAATGTTTTTGGTATTTGTAATTCGTATATATGGTCTGCTGCAGCATAGAACCACATATGTGGCTTATTTATAATTCCTTTTATTCTATCATCCTCTGTCATTAAATAATCTCTTTCACTATGACACAGAAATAGTCCAAGGCAATAAGTTAACCCTTTTCCAAATTCAGAATTCATTTTACCAACTCCTTCAAATATTCTTCAAAATCTTTATCTTCATTATTCCATATTCTTATATCATCATTAATAATTCTTGCATTAATCATCATTTGTCCAAATCTTTGGTCTGGATGTTTCTTCCAATAGTCTCCAATGAGTTTTAAAATCCTATCTATTCTTTTTGGGTCTCTCATGTCCAAAAGCCTCCAATCATTAATCCTAAAATAATTCCTAAAACATATATAAAAAGAGATTGTACAAACCATATATTTGTCCATTTCTTCCAACATTTTAAAGTATTTCCCCATTCATTAAAAATATCTTTAATTAATTTTTTTCGCTCTTCAATATTTTTTTCCAATTCATTAATCAATTCCTTTTGGATATCAATCAATTCTGTTTTTTCTTTTGATGTTAATTGTTTCATCATATCACTCCAAAGAATTGCATCAATTTAATTATAACCCAACCAAAAAATCCCATTGCTGTGATTCCTAAAAATATTATAATTCCAATCCAGATTGCAAACCATGATTCAGTTTCCATTCTTCACCTCTGTATTAATTTTATCATATTTTTTTAATAATTTCATATTGGTTTCTACAAATAAAATATCTCCATGAAGCTTCGCTCCCTTTGGGAGAATAGCCAAACCATGTCCCATCGCTTGTGCAGAATTTCCAGTTATCTCTAACCTCTCTGCATTATCAATATCCTTGTAGATAGATTTTTTAGAATGGTCTGCACCAACTAACATCCCACTCCCATTAAGAAAAGTATGAACCATTCCATTATTTAATGCTAATACTTCTTTTGCTTGTTCTGGTGTTAATAAAATTTTATCTTCAACCATTCTTCACCTCACTCAATTTACAATTATCATTTTGCATAAGATTACAACTCATAATACACTTAGTCTCTAATGTCCCATCATGGTAAATAGAATTACAAGCATCTAAACATTGGTCATATTCTGATTCTAATGTTTCATGTATTGTTATTCCTGCAGATATTATTATAACTAATCCTATAAGAACTATAATAAAAAATAGCCTTTCATCCATTATTCTTCACCTCACTCAATTCCTTCTGAAGACCCACAAAATCCAATCCAATAATGTTTTTGCCCATCACATCTCCTGACTGTCGACACTTTTCAATTGTAGTAGCAAATATTGTTTTACCAAACTTATCAATCTTCTTTGTATTGTGAAGAACAACATCAACCCAAAAACCTGTAGTTTTCTGCCATTTGGCTTTCACTTGACTTGTTGGTTGTCCTGCTCCAGCATACACTTCTGATTCTCTTGCAGTCACAATAAGATTGCATTCAAGTTTAAGAAGATTCATTAATACTTTCATATAACATTTGTTTATTACTCCCCAATCCCATTGCTGTGCCAATCTTGCTTCAGGTTTGATTTTAAAGATATTTACTTTAGCATACTCTTGACAGAATTCCCACAAATCAGTAGCACTATCCAAAATCACAGTTCCAACTTTCTTTTGTGAGGAGATATACTCCACAGCTTCCACAATCTTTTGATATGATTTTGTCCCATCTCTTTCAGCAACGTCCAGCACTCGAACATCTTTGTCTTTGAAGAGATGTGCTAATGGTGCTGCACCCATTTCTGTGTCAATTATGAATATTGGTTCTGTGGCTGTTAATG
>SDBU01009935.1_pt1 | contig 10610 bp, 7 predicted proteins | sample 2277071 | NCBI WGS metagenome assembly SDBU01 (sample SAMN10397929, study PRJNA504765) | marine sediment metagenome | isolation source: marine sediment core GS08_GC12, 126 cmbsf | place: Arctic Ocean: Gakkel Ridge, Loki's castle | collected 2008
AAGTCAGACGATGTAACCGGTCGCGCCAAGACCTATGAGGCGATAGTTAAGAACGAGGATATTCTCCAACCAGGCGTGCCCGAATCGTTTAAGGTTCTGGTCAAGGAACTGCAAAGCCTGGGGCTGGCCGTTGAGGTAATTACTGAGGAAGAGGAACGGATGGCGGCTGTTGCCGAATCTGCCAAGGCGTTTGAACTGGAAGGCGGGCTTATCGGTATTGAAGATGCGGACTTGAGAGGGGAAGAAGATGCTTGAAGTCAACGATTTTGATGCAGTTCGTATTTCCCTGGCCTCACCGGAGCAGATCAGGAGCTGGTCCTATGGTGAGGTAACCAAGCCAGAGACAATCAACTACCGCACCCTGAAGCCAGAAAGGGACGGGCTTTTCTGTGAGCGGATCTTTGGTCCGACCAAGGACTTCGAATGCTACTGCGGCAAGTATAAGCGGATACGCTACAAAGGGGTTATTTGCGATAAGTGTGGCGTCGAGGTTGCCCGAGCTAAGGTACGCCGGGAGCGTATGGGGCATATTGAACTAGTTTCCCCGGTGGCTCATATCTGGTTTGCCAAAGGAGTACCCAGCCGAGTGGGTCTACTGCTTGATCTGTCGCCACGGAGCTTAGAGCGTGTTCTCTACTTCTCTCACTACATCATCATCTCCATTAACGAAGTAGCCCGTCAGGAAGCAACTAAACAACTGGGGGAGAAGTACTCACAGGAGGTGACTGAGAATCAGAGAGTGCTGGAGGCCAAGATCGCCGAGCTGGAGGAAAAGCAAGCAACGGTAGAAGAGATAAACCAACTGCAGCGCGAGTTCGCTGAGGAAAAGGCACAACGTGAAGAGCAGCTTTCCGCTGAAGTTGGGCAGCTAAAAGACCTCCGTCCGCAGCAACTACTCAACGACAGTCAATATCGCCAACTCAAACAGCACTACGGTCAGGTCTTTGAGGCGGGGATAGGAGCCGAGGCGATTCTGCAAATTCTTAAGGGCGTTGACCTCGAAAAGATGCGCGCCGAGTTGATTAGGGAAATCCGCTCTGCCTCAGGCCAACGGCGCCGGAAAGCCGCCAAGCATCTGCAGGTGGTCGAAGCCTTTCGCCGCAGTGGCAATAAACCGGCGTGGATGATCCTGACCGTGCTCCCGGTGTTGCCCCCTGAGCTTCGACCTATGGTTCAGCTAGACGGCGGTAGATTTGCCACCAGCGACCTTAACGACCTGTACCGACGGGTGATTAACCGAAATAACCGACTGCGCCACTTAATGGAAATAGGGGCGCCACAGATTATCATCCGCAACGAGAAGCGGATGCTCCAGGAAGCAGTCGATTCGCTCATTGATAATGGCCGACGGGGGCGAGCTGTCTCCGTTAGCGGTAACCACCGGCTAAAGTCACTCTCGGACATGCTGCGGGGAAAGCAAGGACGTTTTCGCCAGAATCTACTGGGCAAGCGAGTTGACTACAGCGGGCGCTCGGTCATCGTTGTTGGTCCCGAACTCAAGCTTCACCAGTGCGGGTTGCCCCGACGCATGGCTGTAGAGCTGTTTAAGCCGTTTCTTATGCGTCGGCTGGTGCAGTTAGGGCTGGCCCATAATATCAAGAGTGCCCGACGGCAAGTGGAAAGAGCTAAGCCGGAGGTGTATGACATATTAGAGGAGGTTATCAAGGAGCGGCCGGCGCTGCTTAACCGGGCGCCTACCCTGCACCGCCTCAGCGTCCAGGCATTTGAGCTGGTGCTCATTGACGGTAGTGCCATCCAGCTCCACCCGTTAGTCTGTGCTGCCTTTAATGCTGACTTCGATGGTGACCAGATGGCAGTTCACATCCCGCTATCTCGAGCGGCAGTCCTGGAAGCCAGGGAGATGATGCTCAGCATCCACAATATGCTACTACCAAGCTCTGGTGAGCCAGTGGTCGCCCCCACCCTGGATATGGTTTTGGGTTGTTACTACTTGACCAGCATCAGGCCTGGTGCCAGGGGTGAGGGCTCACTCTTCGGCAGTTTCGAGGAGGCGAAGCTTGCCTATGAACTTGGCGCCATTGACTTCAGCGCCGAGATTGAGGTCAGGGATCAGGAAAACGGCGGGCAGAGGGTCAAGACCAGTGTCGGCCGCGTTATCTTTAACGATGTTTTGCCATTGGAGCTGCGCTTCTTGAATAAGGTTGTTGATAAGGCTACTCTTAAGCAAATCGTTACCGATGGCTATAAGCTACTGAGTCACGAACAGACGGCTGCCTTGCTAGACAGCATCAAACAATTAGGCTTTCACTATGCCACCAGGTCAGGGACAACCATTGCTATGAACGATATTGAAGTTCCCCAGAGCAAGCCAAAGCTACTGGAAGAGGCGGAGGAAAGGATTGCCATCGTTGAAAGTCAGTATCGCCGTGGCTTGATCACTGCTGACGAAAAGTATAATGCCGCCATAGGAATATGGACGGAAGCTACTGACCGGATTACCGACACCATTTCCCAAACCCTCGACCGCTATGGCGGTGTTTACATGATGGCAACCTCTGGAGCCAAGGGAAACATCTCCCAGATTAGACAGATGGCGGGGATGAAAGGATTGATGACCGACCCTTCGGGCAAGATAATTGATTTCCCCATCAAGTCAAGCCTGCGCGAAGGCTTGAGTGTTGTCGAGTTCTTTATCTCGACCCACGGTGCCCGCAAGGGGTTAGCCGATACTGCCCTGCGGACATCAGATAGCGGTTACCTCACCCGACGCCTGATTGATGTTGCCCAGGACGGTATCGTCTTTGAGGAAGACTGTGGCACTACCGCCGGGATATGGCTATCGGAACCGCAGAAGGGAGAGCTACTCCCATCACTAACGGATCGAGTGACCGGTCGGTTCGCTGCCAGCAAAGTAGTCAATGCCCAGACTGGAGAAACCATTGTTGACCGGAATGAGGAAATTGATGAGGAGAAGTTAACCAGGATTGTTGCCGCTGGTATAACCCAACTCCATGTCAGGTCTCCTCTTATCTGCCAGTCACGGCTGGGGGTTTGTCAGCGATGCTACGGGAGAGACCTCGCCCGGGGGCATCTGGTTGAGCTTAATACCGCGGTTGGCATCATTGCTGCCGAAAGTATTGGCGAGCCGGGCACCCAGCTAACCCTGCGCACCTTCCACACCGGCGGTGTGGTTGGACTTGATATCACCAGCGGTCTGCCCAGAGTCGAGGAACTGTTTGAGGCGAGACCGCCAAAAGGCCAGGCAGTCATCTCCGAAATAAACGGAGTGGCTGAGGTGATTCAGGATGAGGCGGGGAAAAGGATAAAGGTCACTAGTTCTGACGTGCTGCGCGATGAATATTCACTACCTGCTAGCTGGCAAATTATGGTTGAAAGCGGTCAGTCGGTCGATATTGATTCAGTGTTAGCCTCGCCGGCATCTGAAACCTCATTGCTGCCAGCAACTGAAACCGCCGGGAATCAACCTATCCTGGCTCGCGTCGCCGGGGATGTTGTTATCAACGATGGGCAGCTGTTTATCACATACGAGGAGAGGGACGAGCGAGAGTATCTGGTTCCGGCGGCTGCCCGGATTCGCACCCGAAGTGGAGATCATGTAATGGCGGGGCAGCAACTCACCGAGGGCTCGATTAACCCGCAGGATATTCTGCGCATCTTGGGCAAGGAGGCGGTCCAGCAATACCTGGTAGATGAGGTGCAGAAGGTCTACCGCTCACAGGGAGTAAACATAAATGACCGGCATATTGAGGTTATCGTCCGCCAGATGCTAACCAGGGTTCGTATTGATTCCTCGGGCGACACTGAGCTGGTGCCTGGAGAGTTGATAGAAAAGTTCCGCTACGAGGATATTAACGCTAAAGTGCTCGCTGAGGGTGGTGAGCCAGCCACTGCCCATACGGTTCTACTGGGCATAACCAGAGCTTCGCTGAGCACTGATAGCTGGCTGGCGGCAGCCTCCTTCCAGGAGACTACCCGGATACTTACCGAGGCGGCACTTAAAGGCCAGGCGGATAGGTTGGTTGGGCTTAAGGAGAATGTGATTATTGGGAAGTTGATCCCCGCCCGCCACACACCGACGATGCTGGTACCACAGTTGGAGGCCGATGAAGAAGTAGAGGAAGAAGAGGAACCGGAGCTAGCTGCCTAGGTTTGTCTACGCCGCTATTTCATAATCAAGGGTCACCCTAATATAGGGTGACCCTTTTTGGTGACAGAAGGTGTGGTATAATAAGGTTGTTCATTTGAGTGTGGGCAAAACACACTGAGCATCCGTGAAGGATAATATGACGAGGGGTGAGGGTGAAATAGAGCGAGTCATATCAGGTAAACCAAGCGCTGAGGACATGCCCCTTGACACGAGCCTCCGCCCACGGCGGCTTGATGGGTTTATTGGTCAGACCAAAATCAAGGACAATTTGAGTATTGCCATTACCGCAGCCAAGGGCAGGGGAGAGGCACTGGATCACGTGTTGCTTTATGGCCCACCCGGTCTCGGCAAAACCACCCTGGCGTATATCATCGCCGCTGAGATGGGGGTTAACATTAGAATCACCTCAGGCCCGGCACTGGAGCGCACCGGAGACCTGGCGGCTATTCTGACCAACCTGCGTAGCGAGGACGTGCTGTTTATCGATGAAATCCACCGGCTTAATCGGACAGTGGAAGAGGTATTATACCCGGCCATGGAAGACTTTGCCCTGGACATCATCATCGGCAAGGGACCGGGGGCCAGAAGCCTGCGATTGAGCCTGCCCCAGTTCACGTTGATTGGTGCCACCACCCGCTTTGCCCTGCTCAGCCCGCCGCTGCGCGACCGGTTTGGTGCCGTCTACCGGCTGGATTTCTACGACCAGGCGTCTATTGAGACTATTCTCCAGCGCTCCGCCAGCATTCTCCAGGTGAAAGCTGAAGATGACGGTCTGGTAGAAATAGCCTGCCGTGCCCGGGGCACACCTCGGGTGGCTAACCGCTTGCTCAGGCGAGTGAGAGACTATGCCCAGGTAATGGCTGAGGGCGTTATCACCAGACCAGTGGCAATTGAAGCGCTATCTAAGCTTGAAGTCGACCATATCGGGCTGGATGAGATAGACCACAAGGTGTTACGCACTATCATCGACAGGTTCAACGGTGGCCCGGTAGGACTGGAGACTATCGCCGCCTCGATCAGCGAGGAGGCAGATACCATAATGGATGTCTATGAACCTTATCTGCTGCAACTGGGCTTCTTGGAGCGAACCCCGAGGGGCCGGTTAGCTACCCCGCCAGCCTATCAGCACCTCGGTCTGCCCTACAATAAACAGAAACCACCTCAGGCCACCCTTTTCTAAGGACGTGCCAATTGTGGCGAGAAAATCGGTCATCGTCCATTGCTGCTGTGCCCACTGCGCTGCCTACACTGTTGATTACTGGCGGCGGCAGGGATATGACGTCAGCGCCCTGTGGTATAACCCCAACATCCACCCCTATCGGGAGCACCAGCACCGCCTGGAGGCAATGAAGTCTTTTGTCCAGGGGGCGAACCTGCCACTGATTATTGTTGATGGTTATGACATAATAGAATACTTCCGCCAGGTAGTCGGGCATGAAGCTGAGCGTTGCCAGTATTGCTTCCGGCTTCGTCTGGCGAAAACAGCCGAAACTGCTCTACAGACCGGCGCTAACGCCTTCACCACCACCCTCCTCATCAGTCCCCAGCAGAAACATGAGCTAATCCGTGAAGTGGGCAACCAGCTGGCTATGGAAACGGGGATCGACTTCCTGTGTGCCGACCTCAGGAAGCGCTACTCGGATAGCCGTCGGCTGACTAAAGGGCTGAATCTCTACCGTCAGCGATACTGTGGTTGTGTCTACAGCGAGTGGGAACGCTACGCTAACATAACGATAAAGTGAGACAAAGTGGGTGCCCGGAACAATCGAACCATAATTGGCCCAACCTTAAGTACTCTTTCCATTTGGTGCGATATTAGGTATAATTGCCTAGACTTGACTCGTCAGATTAGAAGTATTGATCCAGGAGGCTTCACCAGTGGTTGACAATGAGTCACCTCATGGGCTTTCGAGTATATCACCGAATACGCTATCTTTGGGATTCTGGTCAGCGGTTGTAGCGACCATTTTCCTCGTCTTTTCCGGTATCACGGGCGACTACGGCGTTTAAAACTCCAGCGCCTAGCTCAGGACTACTTCTTGTCCTAGCACTTACCGTATTGATGGCATGTATCCGTGATTAGGCTCCTGGGCAAAGAAAGGTCTACAGTCGACTGGGGTTTGTTCTACCGTTGTGTACGCGACGATTAGATTTGCCTTGTACAGCCTACAGACTCGCTGTTTGTCGCAGCACTGGTGCTTCAGCTTCAGTAGATCGAGGCGACCGGGTGACGGAATCTTTGTTGAGTCAATAATGAAAGGGTAAGGCAGTTCATGAACATTCATCGATGGATGTACGCCCTTGTGGCAATTACTCTGCTGGTTGGTTTGATCATTCCTACCGCCCCTTTGGCTGCTGACGGGAACCCCTATCTGGTGAGGACATTCGTTGATGACGAGGGTCGTCAAATCGACGAGGTTGTTGTGCCCGGACGTCCCCCGGAAATCAAGGCCGAGGTAGCAATTGTTCCCGAATCCAATGTTGCTATGGGGATCAACACTCTCTCAGACGTACCGGCGTTAGATTGGTCCTACGGGTGCTCTGCCACTGCCGCGGCTATGATGGCGGGATATTATGACAGGACGGGGTATTCAGGTATGTATACAGGGCCCGAGAACGAGGGAGTCTTTCCGTTACCTATCGACGATAGTATCTGGGGAAGTACTTCTTGGCCAGATGGAACTCAACCCGTGACTTGCATGGAATGCCCGTTAAGCGCAACACATGATGAGGTTGACGAGCGCTCCATATATGGGCACGTTGATGATTACTGGACCGGGTATGGTAACTCCGGTGATGACCCGTTTGATGGTTGGTGGACGGAACATACCCAGGGTGATTGCACCGCTGACTACATGGGTACCAATCAAGATTACTGGAATAATATTGATGGGGGGACAACGTTCTATAACTATACAAATGGTGCCCCACTTTATGATTTTACTGACTGCGAAGGGTACACGCCTCGGAAAAGAGACGGATGTCGCGGTTTAAGATTGTTTCTCGAATCCAGAGGGTATACTGTAATCCAGAATTATAACCAGTACAGATACGGTTATAATGGCAACACGCTAGGTTTTACCTTTGCTCAATTTCAATCTGAAATCGATGCCGGACGGCCTGTGCTTATTCATGTCACAGGACACACGATGCTGGGTTACGGGTACGATACAACAACGGGCAACGTTATCTATGTACATGATACATGGGACTATAGCGACCATACTATGACCTGGGGCGGAACCTACCCCCATTCCTCCGGTCCCCTGGCCCACTTTGGCGTCACTGTCATCCATCTACAACCGCTGGGTGCCCAGACCTGGTATCTCGATGAGAATAACGTGATGTATAAAGGGGTCACTAACAATGCAGAGGGAAGCATCGTGATAGGTGCCGACGGGTCCAACGTCTGGATTGCAGATGAGGCAGCGACTGTAGACGTCGGTTTTCCGGCTGCGGCTTGGACGGGGCAGGTGGTCTTCACCTCAGCACCATCCGCGGCCGATACCTTCACCATAGACATAAGCAGTGCTGACGCCGGTGGCTCCAATTTCCAGCCGGGTGGTTCAGATGCCACGCTGACCGGCGATGGCAGCGCAACAGTTTTCACCTACACCACTGATGCCGCTTCCTTTACCGTGCCCAACACAAAATACCTTGCTCTCAAGATAACCAACAACAGTGTCTCGGGCTATACCGTAACCACTGGCGAGGCTTGGAGCTACATCTGCAGCCCGTCTTCTGACCCTGGCTACCCAGTTCCGGAGCCAAGCACTATAATCCTTCTTGGAATCGGTCTGACCATGTTAGCTGGCTATCTTATTTGGCACAGGCGGAAGAACAGCTACGAACGCGCATAGCCACCAGGAATGTACTCAAACAAGGAAGATCTTTCTGGGTGCTTAAAGAGGGTGGGTTGGTAAGCAAAGATGTCGTCATAGTTGGTGCTGGACTGAGTGGCAGCCGGATTGCCTTTAGGCTGGCTGAGCTTGGCTACGAAGTGCTGGTTGTTGATAGAAAGGGGGCTGCTGGGGAGGAGGTATGCTGTACCGGCATCGTTAGCCGGCAATGCCTTGACTGCTTTGCCATCGATAGCAGTCTTGTCTTGAGGCCAGCCAGCTCCGCCAAAGTGGTGGCACCGTCAGGGAGATGGCTCAGGTTGTGGCGGGACAGTGACGTCGCCTATATTCTCGACCGGCCGGCCCTTGACTCATCACTGGCTAACCGAGCCCGACAGGCTGGAGCGGACTACGTCTTTGACACACAGGTAACAGATATCAGGCTTGAAGCTGACTGCGTTCGACTCAGGGCAATTTCTGGGGAACAAGACAGGGTTCTCGAAGCCAAGACCGCGGTTCTGGCCACTGGCTTTGGTTCACCCCTGCCGGGGAGGCTTGGCTTGGGAAAGATAAGTGACTTTATCATCGGCGCTCAAGCCAGTGTGGAGATAAATATGGTTGATGAGGTAGAGGTCTACTTTGACCAGGCGCTGGCTCCTGGAGGCTTTGCCTGGCTGGTGCCCACTACCGGTGGCAAAGGCTTAGCCGGGCTGCTTACCCGTCGCCACCCAGAGTCATGCCTCAACAGCTTACTATCGCGTCTGCGGGCGCAGAAGAAGATAGTTTTCGCCGAGCCAGAGGCGGGCTATGGTGCTATCCCCCTCCGTCCCCTCCCCAGAACTTGCGCCGACCGCATCCTGGTAATCGGTGAGGCGGCTGGGCAGGTCAAGCCAGCTACCGGCGGTGGCATATACTACGGTCTACTCGCTGCCGATATCGCTGCCGATACTCTTCATCAGGCTTTTGTAGCCGATGATTTCTCGCAAGCAAGGCTCTCTTCCTATGATAGGCAGTGGCGGGCCAGGCTTAACCGGGAACTGCGAATCGGCTACTGGCTTCTCCGTTTCTATCAGCGGCTTAGCAATCGGAATATCGAGCGCTTATTCCAGATTATGAGCCGTAACGGCGTGCCGGAGCTTATCGCTGGGCTGGAGACCATGCCTTTCGACTGGCACAGCACTCTCATGGTGAAGCTGCTAGGACACCTGGCGACCAATGTGCCTCGCCGGGCAATCAGGTCTCTGCTCACCGCCATCAGAATCAGGGATTAAACAGATTGTGTAGCGGCCTATCCCCCTATCCTTTCAAGGAGAACAAGATTCGTAGATAGGTGTAAGGCTCTAATGTGTGAGATTCTAAGTATTCTACCATTCCTGGGGAAGAGTAGTAGCCCTAAATGAGGCTCTGCGTTTGGCAGAGCACCTGACTTTTAATCAGGGTGTCGCAGGTTCGAGACCTGCACGGCCTACTTCCGCCGATTTTGAAGCTAAGTTCTCTCCTGGACAGAAGAATCCCCTGAAGAACAGCCCCTTTTTGAGCACCTGATTCGTGAAAAAAGGGGGGTACGATGACAGGATTTAGCCTCAACCTTGTTCGCCTGACAGAAAGTTATACGCTCTGTTTGAGCACTGAAGGCAAAAGCACCAAAACAATCACATGGTATGCCGCCAACCTGAAACGATTCGCACAGTTCCTCAGTGATAATCACCTCCCGGACTCAGTAGATGAAATCGGCAAGGAAGAAGCACGCCGGTTCATCTTCCACCTGCAGAACAACGTAAGAAGATGGGAGAACAGCCCCTATGTTAATGACAACCGGGGCCTGTCCTCATTTTCAGTACACGGGTATGCCCGGACGATCAAGGCGTTCTGGTCCTGGCTCCTTGCCGAGGGGTACATCTCCCACAATCCGATGGTCAAATTGCGATTGCCCAGGACAGCAAATGAGGTCATAGCCACGTTTTCGCCGGAACAGGTGAAGAAGCTGCTGGACACCGTTGATAGGAAAGCCCCGGCCGGTTTCAGGGACTATGTCATGATAACGTTGTTATATGATACCGGTATCAGGCTATCTGAGCTAATCACCCCAGAGTACTAACCGTCGGTAAGCATTTGGGCAGTACGAAGCTCTGCATAAACGCCCTGCGGAATCACGCTTTCAACAAACTCCCCGGTACATAAGAGCTGCGCCGCCACCTCGCTGTCGCGATAGTCATTCTTTCTACGATTGAGGTCCTTTCCCTCTCGTCTCCTCTTCAAGGTATACTGGTTGATGAAACGGAACGGAATTCCCTTCTCATCAAGGTAGTACGCCACATTTCGCCAGTAGTGGCCTCCCGTCTCAATCGCGAACATAACTCCCCGACAATCGGATTTTACCATCTCTATCCTGATTCTGCGTAGTAGGAATTCGAGCCCTTCCCGCGTATTGTCAAACTTGAATCTATCGTGGATGGTGAAGTCCTGCGTAATGGCCACCGCGGCATGCTTCTTCTTGTGAGGGTCAACACCTATAATCAGGTATCCCTCAGGTACTTGTTTTCGCTTCCGGGCTGCGGTATTCTTCATTTGTGATGGCTCCTTCTACTTTAGATTTGGTGTTAAGCTGCACACCGTTATTTCTATTGTAGCCGGAGCCATCT
>SDBU01009936.1_pt1 | contig 10607 bp, 6 predicted proteins | sample 2277071 | NCBI WGS metagenome assembly SDBU01 (sample SAMN10397929, study PRJNA504765) | marine sediment metagenome | isolation source: marine sediment core GS08_GC12, 126 cmbsf | place: Arctic Ocean: Gakkel Ridge, Loki's castle | collected 2008
AGAAAACCCCACCCTGTGTCCCCGCCCTGATGCAGGCTGGTGTGACCCGGGTGGTCGTGGCCCACCGGGATCCCAATCCCAAAGTCGACGGCGCCGGTATCGCCGGCCTGCGCGCAGCGGGCATTGAGGTTAAACCTGGAGTTCTGGCTTCGGAGGCGGCCCGGCTCAACCGGGGCTTCTTAAAATGGATAACCACCGGCCGGCCGTATGTAATATTGAAGGCGGCTCGAACCAGCGATAACTTTGTGGCCGCTACCCTGGCCGGGAATCGGTGGTTTACGTCGGCCGAATCCCGGAAGGTTGTGCATCGGCTGCGGGCCGAGGTGGATGCCGTTCTGGTTGGCCGCGGTACCGTGGAGGCGGATGATCCTCGGCTCACCGTCCGGGATGTATCCGGGGAAGATCCGGTGCGCGTGGTGCTGGATAGCGGTGGGATGTTATCTCATGGGCATCAAGTATTCAGCGGCGGAGCGGCCTATACCTGGCGTTTTACCGGCAAGGAGGCTGGCGAGCTTGAATCGTGGGAGGAACGCATTCAGGTGCCCCGTGGTACCCGGGGACTTGATCTGGAATCGGTGCTGGAGAAGCTGGCCCAGCGAAAAGTAACCACGCTGCTGGTCGAAGGCGGTCCCCGGCTGCACCACAGCTTTCTAAAGGCCGGGCTGGTCGATGAGATTATGCTTTTTACCGCTCCAAGGCCGGCGGATCGGGAAGTGCGGGAACATGGTTCGCTGGGAAACAAAGTATCTGTCCCGCCCGATTGGCATACCGAGCGGGAAGTGGAATCGGGCGGTGACCGGTTGGTGATTGCCTGGTCGCCAGAGGCTCGTGCCCGGCTTGATAACTTGATAGCGTTGGTATAGGAATAAACAATATGTTTACAGGAATCGTGGAAGAGACCGGGACTGTTGTTGGGCGGACGGTTTCCGACAGCGGTGAGAATCTGGTCGTCCAGGCCGAAAAAGTACTTGCTGACCTGGCGCCCGGCCATAGCATTGCCGTTAACGGGGTGTGCCTCACCGTGGTGGAAACCGCCGGTGATCGCTTTACCGTCCAGGTCATTCCCGAGACGTTGCAGCGCAGCAACCTGGGTGATCTGCTGGCCGGTGACCCGGTGAATCTGGAGCGGGCCATGGCCGCCCGGGACCGTTTTCACGGGCACATGGTACAGGGGCACGTGGAGACCGTGGGCTTTATAAACAGTATCGTGGTGGATGGTGGTGATGTGCGCCTGACTGTCACCATTGATAGCCCCTGGCTGCGGTATTGCCTGCCCAAGGGCTCCATTGCATTGGACGGGGTTTCAATGACCATCGCCGACCTGTCCACCGCTGGTCTGACGGTGGCACTGATACCCTACACCTTGTCCCTTACAACCCTGGGTCGCAAGCAGGTGGGCGATCCGGTGAATATCGAGACCGATATTCTGGCTCGCTACGTTGAGCGCCTGTTCGAGATCGACGGGGATGAGGAGCGCTACGATCTGGAGATGGAAAAACTGCGCAACTGGGGATACGGAGAAAGTTGACTCTGGAAGAAACCATCCAGGCTATTGTGGCGGATCTGCAGGCCGGCAAAATGGTCATCGTAACTGATGACAAGAAGCGTGAGGACGAGGGTGACTTCATCATGCTGGCCCAGAAGGCTCGCCCGGAGGACATCAATTTCATGTCGCGGGAGGGACGAGGCCTGATCTGCGTGCCTCTTACGCCCGACCGGGCCCGGCAACTGGGACTCAAACCGATGGTGTCGAGCAACACCTCCCTGCACGAAACGGCTTTTACCGTCAGCGTGGATGCGGTCCAGGGCACTTCCACCGGCATCTCGGCCCGGGACCGCTGGCGCACATTGCAGGTGATCCTCGATCCGGCTTCCTCGGCCTCAGACCTCGGCCGGCCCGGCCATATGTTTCCCCTGCTCGCCAAAGAGGGTGGTGTATTGCAGCGGGCCGGGCACACCGAGGCCGGCATCGACTTAGCGCGGTTGGCCGGGGCGGAACCGATGGCCCTGCTGGTGGAGATAATCGACGAGGACGGCTCCATGGCCCGCGGGGAGCGGCTGCAGGAGCTGGCCGGCAAATATGATCTGAAGATGATCAGCATAGCCGAGATTATCGCCTATCGCCGGAAAAAGGAGCAACTGGTCGAGCGGCTCACCAGCCTGAACTTCCCCACCCAGTACGGCCCATTCCGGCTGGTGGTCTATCAGGATACCATTCATAACGATACGCACATGGCCCTGGTGAAAGGGGAACTTAGCGCTGATCAAGAGATCCTGGTCCGCGTTCACAGCCAGTGCCTCACTGGAGATATCTTCGGTTCACTGCGTTGCGACTGCGGCCCGCAGTTGGATAAGGCCCTGGAGCTGATAACCGCTGCCGGCCGGGGGGTACTGGTTTACCTGCGCCAGGAAGGCCGGGGGATCGGCCTGAAGAACAAGCTCCTGGCATACGGCCTCCAGGACCAGGGTATGGACACGGTGGAAGCCAATCTGCGGCTGGGGTTCAAGCCGGACTTGCGTGAGTACGGCATCGGCGCGCAGATTCTCTTGGACCTGGGTGTGCGGAAACTGCGGCTGCTGACCAACAATCCCCGGAAAGTAGTCGGCCTGGACGGTTATGGACTTGAGATTGTGGGTCGCGAACCGATCGAAATTCCCGCTACCGCCGAAAGCCGGCAATATCTGCAGGCCAAGCGGGATAAATTGGGCCATCTGATTCTACAATAGGAGTGTATCATGGGCAAGACGATTACCGGCGAGCTGACGTTAAACTCCCAGAAAGTTGCGGTGGTGGTGAGCAGGTTCAACAGTACCGTGACCCAGGCGCTGCTTTCCGGGGCCGAGGATGCCTTCCTGCGCCACGGTGGCGCGCCGGACAATCTGACGGTGGTGTGGGTTCCGGGAGCATTCGAGATCCCGGCGGTTGTCCGGCGACTGGCCGGCAGCGGCCAGTTTGATGGTGTCCTGGCCCTGGGGGCGCTGATCAAGGGCAACACACCGCACTTCGATGTCCTGGCCCACCAGGTGACCCGGGCCCTGAGTGAAACTGCCCTGCAATCGAAAGTACCGATCTCATTCGGTGTCCTGACTACCGGCACGATAGAGCAAGCCTTCGAACGGGCGGGCACCAAAGCCGGGAACAAGGGTGCCGAGTCGATGCAGAGCCTGATAGAGATGGTGAACCTGTTGCCCAAATTGCCTTGATCAGACCCGCCCTGGCGCTGATACTGTTGTTCTCGCTGGGAGCCCCCGGCCTGCGGGGCCAGGCCCGGGTGGGCCAGTGGGGCCATTACCTCCCCGTCAATAATCCTCAAGCGCTCCAATACAACGACGGTCAGATTTATATGGCCACCGGCGGCGGTGCTCTGGAATACGATCCTGCCAGCGGCACCTACCGCCTGATCGGATTGGCGGAAGGCCTGGTCTATCCGGATATTCGCTCGCTGACGCTGGCGGACGGCAACCTGTGGCTGGGGGGCGCCGAGCCGAGGGGAATCATTCAGGTTTATAACCTGGAAACCGGCGCCCTGGATGTAATCGATCTGGATGTTGACCAGATTACCCACATCTGCGCCACCGCCGACCGCGGTTTCGCCGCCTTCAAGCGGGGAAGTGAGGTGGGGATCATTGATATCCACCGTGAGGGCGACCGGTTCGAGTACCGGGACATATGGCCCCACCTGCCCGGCGGACCGGCGGGCATCAATGATCTGGATCTGGACGGGGATACATTGATCGTCACCACCCCGGCGGCGGTGCTGGCCGGAGATGTAGTCCGGGGGATTTTAAAAGACCCCAGAAGTTGGGTGCGGCTGGCCGGCGATACCCTGGGGGAACTGGTCCAGTACCACGTCGATTCCACCGGTCACTGGCTGCTGGCCTTGAATGGGATTGATAGTAACGGCCGGCTGTTGGATGCGCTCTGGCGGCGATCACCCGGCGGTTGGCAGGTGACCAATACCTTTGATGGCTCCACCGTACGCCATTTGACCCCCGGTTTGAACGGCGAGTTCATCGTCTCATTCTCAAATGTACTACTATTTTTATTTCCAGACCAAAGGGCTCAAGTATCCCGCCGGACTCAAGGGCAGGTGATGGCCTCCGTGGTGGCTGATGATGCGAAAGGAGTCTATGCGATTATCAGGCGCAACGGTCTGAGCCGCTATGACCTGGTGCAGGATAGCTGGGAGTTTCTGGGCGCTAACAGCATGGTGGACCAGAGCTACTCCGCCATCCTGAAATTGAGCACCGGGGACCTGGTGGGAGCCGGCAGTGGCGGGATCGCCAGGTTCAACGGCCGGTCATGGTACAATCTGATCCCTGGATATTATCCGGAGAACAATCCCCTGGGCGACCGGATTCACGGGAATTATTTGATCGAGCAGAGCGATTTTTACCTCGCTGACACCCTCTATTTCCGGGGCAAACCCTCATGGAATATGGTGGAGCTACCCGGCGGTGACCTTTTAGTGGGAATTAAGGGAAACCCTCCGGAGGGTGGCACCTTATTACGGTTTAATTATAATGATATCCCCAACTATGTTAAATATGACACCACCGGGGGCGTACTGGACGGCTTGGTTGGGAGTGGCTATACCACTGTGCGTCAGATGGCCATGGACGAGCAGGGCAATGTCTGGATCACTCTCTTGGAAGGGCAGATCCGCGGGAATACTCTGGCCGTCATGATCCCGGATGATCCGGATGATCGATGGGTTCATTTCTCGCGCGAGGAAAGTGCCGAGAAATTAAATCAAACTCCCACTGAAATCACTTTTGACAGCCTGGGGCGGGTGTGGATTGCCAGCGAGGAAAACTTGCATGCCTCCAGCCCGGGCGGCGTTACGGTGCTGGATTTTGGCGGCACCTTGGAGAATAATTTGGACGATAATTGGTATCGGCCCGCTTCCCGGCTGGCGAGTAATGACCCCAACACCATCTGGTCGATGACCTTCGATCATAAGGGTATCCTATGGACCCTGGCGCCGCAGGGCCTGATGGGTTGGGTGGTGGAGCCGGGACCAACCCTCCGCCCGGTTACCAGCTACGGTTATTTCCTCAACGAAATACCGTTCAGTGAGGGAGCCCGGGTGCGGGTGGATGCTCAGAATAACAAGTGGATCAGTTCCACCCAGGATGGGCTCTGGGTTTTGCTGGACAACACCACTTTCTGGCCCGACGTGGACGGTTTTAATGTGCGTAACAGTTCGTTGCCTTCCGATGCGGTCCTGGATATTTATCTTGATGATCGGGAAGGCTTGGCGTATATCGCCACCGCCAAAGGCATATCCATCCTGAGAATGCCCTTCAGGCAAAACGCCCGGGACTATGCCGGACTGAAGATCTATCCCAGTCCTTACCATATTCCAGCGACCGCACCGCTGGTCATCGACGGTCTCCGTCAGGGGTCGGAGGTAAAGATCTTCACCGTTTCGGGGCGCTTGGTACGACGCTTGGTCGTCGGTGATGGAGATATCCAGGGCTACCAGGCCTTCTGGGACGGCCGGAATACCGATGGCGAGTGGGTCGGCTCAGGGGTCTACCTGGTGGCGGCCTATCTGGCGGAAGGGCGGACCGGTGTAGGCAAAGTGGCCGTGATCAGGCGACGATAAGTCGCTCGGTCCCGAATTCCGCCTCTAACTCGTCAATAACCGCTTTGATCATCTCGCGCCGCTCCTGGTGGCTCATGAAGGCCGCCTTGAACCCGTTGATGATGATGTCGCGGAAATCAACCAGCTTCAGACCGAAGGTTTGTTTGGCGATCAGGTATTCCCTCGAGAGGGTGGTGTTGGAGACCAGCCGGTTATCGGTGTTGAGGGTCACGCGGATCCCCTGGTCGAAATAATACTTGAAGGGATGTTCTTTCAGGCTACGGACGCTCTTGGTGTGCACGTTGCTGGTAAGGCACATCTCCAGCGTCAACCGGTGGTCGTTCACATAATGCATCAGCTCCTGATCCTCCATCAGCCGGGTGCCGTGCCCGATGCGGTGGGCGCCACAGTAGTGGATGGCCTGATGGATGCTTTCGGGCCCGAAGGCCTCCCCGGCATGCAGGGTGGTGTTGATATTGTTTTTCAGGATCAGGAAAAAGGCCTCCTGGTGATGCTTGGCGGGGAAATTCTCCTCGGCTCCCGCCAGATCGAAACCCACCACCCCCTTGTGTTTGAACTGCACCGACAGGTCGGCCAGTCGCAACGATACTTCCGGTGAGATGCTACGGATGCCGCAGATGATGATGCCGGTGCGTATCCCGAGGTCGATTTCAGCCCGGTCCAGCCCCAGCTTGACAGCCTCGACGCTCTCCGCGCCGGTCATCCCTTGGCGGGTGTGGAGTACGGGGGAATAACGGATCTCAAGATACCGCACCCCTTCATTCCAGGCGTCTTCGGCCAGCTCGTAAGCCACCCGCTCGAGCGCTTCCGGTATTTGCAGCAACGCTAAAGGCAGGCGGAACAGGTCCAGGTAGTCCTCCAGCGTACCCAGGCGCTCACCGATACTCATCATCGCATGCAGGTCGGCGGGGTCCTTGGTGGGCAATTCCACTTTCTGTTGGGTGGCCAGTTCCATGACGGTCGGGATGCGCAGCGACCCGTCCAGGTGGCAGTGCAATTCCGCCTTGGGCAGGCGCTGGAAAAACTCCAGGTCCAGTTTCACTGGGTCCCTCCAGCCGCCGTTGGCCTTAGGCGATAGGGGAGCCTGGCCTGCTTTACGGACATCATCCCGGCTGCGACGTTTCATCATTATTGGCCGCCCGGTAAAGCAGCCAGCCAATCCCGATCACCAGCAATACCCCCGGCCAGGGTCCCAGGGGAGCGGTATCGAAGAGATTGAATTCGGTGGGAATCGATTTCCAGGGGGTAAATTCTTTGATCATCAGTGGCAGGGCCAGCATTATGCCGATCAACGCTTCCCCGGTGATCAAGCCGGAGGCATACAGCAGGCCGGACTGGTTGGTCTTCTCTGTGTGCAGGGTGAACGAACCACTGGTGGCATAGGCGATCAGTCCGCCGGCGAATATGGGCACCACCAGGCTGAACGGCAGGTACATGCCCACCGCCACTGCCAGGATCGGCAGGCGGAAACCGGAACCGTGCCGCTCTAAGTATTTATCGGCGGCGATGATCGCCACCGCCAGCAGGCAGCCGGTCCAGATCAAGCCCCAGGGCAGGTTCTGTTCGAAAACGCCCCGGGCGATATTGGCCATCAAAGCCGCTTGGGGAGCCGCCAGGGGGGTTACATCCGGGTTGACCTGCACCCCGATGCCGTAGCGCTTGTGCAGCAGCCAGAGCACCGGCATCATCACAAAGGCCGCCGATATGGTGCCGATAGCCTGCATGATCTGCTGTTTCCAGGGGGTGGCCCCCAGCAGATAGCCCGCCTTTAAGTCCTGCATGTTGTCACCACCGATGGAAGCAGCGCAGCAGACTACCGCCCCGATGAAAATGGCAGCCGCCGGGCCGACGTTTGCCCCGCCATATACCTTGAGGATATATAATAGAATGGACGAGGACAGGATGGTGGCGATGGTAACGCCGGAAATGGGATTGTTGGAAGAGCCTACCAAGCCGGCCATATAGGCCGCCACCGCCGAAAAAATGAATCCCGCGATCAGCATCAGCAACGCCATGAACGCTGAAAGGGCCACGCTGTGGACCACTGTTAAATAGATGGCAAAGATCGGCACCAGGGAAAACAGCAAGGCGATCATGACCCATGGCAGAGGGGTATCCATGTCCGTGCGTTCCACCGACGCAGAGCCTTTATCACGGACCTGGCGGTACACCTCCATGCCCGACTTGATTCCCCGGGTGATCGCGCCGCGCAAGTTGATCAGGGCCCATAACCCGCCTACGATCATGGCTCCCACCCCGATATATTTGATGAAGTTATTGTGCAGGTATCCAACCGCGGCATCGGCCCCCTGGGCGGCTACCTCCGGGGGAATTTCCTGGCCCAGGGCGATGATCGGCAGGAAGATCCAGCGACCCAGCACCCCGCCGCTGAAAACCAGGGTGGCGATGTTCAGTCCGACGATGTAGCCCACCGATATCAGGGCCGGTGACAGGTTGAACTGGAAGGAGGCGAAACTGTGGCCCACCGCCCGGGCGCCGCTGAGAATGCCGGTCCATAGCCTAAGCCCTTCGGAAGCGATCTTGAACAGACCGCCGATCAAGGCCGCCTGCACCAGCAGCTTTAACCCCGCGCCGCCTTCACCGCTCTTGAGCACTTCCGCCGTGGCGATGCCCTCCGGGAACTGGAGGTCTTCTTCGATAATCAACGCTCTGCGCAAGGGGATGGTGAAGAGCACCCCGATCAGGCCGCCCAGAGCGGCGATGCCGGTTATTATCCAATAATGTTCCGAAAAACTGAATTCGGTCCAGTACCCCATCAGCATCAGGGCCGGGATGGTGAAGATTACCCCCGCCGCCAGCGATTCACCGGCCGAGGCCGCGGTCTGCACAATGTTATTCTCGAGAATATTGGATTCCCGGAACATCCGGAGCACACCCATGGAGATCACCGCCGCCGGGATGGACGCCGAAACCGTCATGCCGGCGAATAGGCCCAGGTAAGCGTTGGCCCCCGCCAATATTACTGATAGCAGTATGCCTAAAATAACCGCTTTGAACGTGATCTCGGGAAGAGGTTTCATTTAAAATCCGGTGAATTAATTGGCCGGAAAGTACGCCCGCCGCCAGCTAAGATTCAATCCCTTTAAGGCCGATTGCCGGTAAGTGCGTCGGTAGACCTTTGAGAACGGGTCCGGCGGTAGTAATTTTCAGCCGTAATGGGGTGCTTTCCGGTGGGACCGGGAGGCTGAGAGTACACCCTACGAACCTGACCTGGATAATGCCAGCGGAGGGAATCATGAACGCCCACCTGATAACGTATCGGATCCTGGTCCCGGTACTATTCCTAATTGCTTCTGCTTCATTCGCCGCCCAGGGGCCGTTACGCGGCCGGGTGGTGGATGCCGAGTCGGCCCGCGGTATCCCGTTAGTTAATATTGTTATTGCCCAAACCAGCGCTGGAACCACCACCGATTCCGAGGGGAAGTTCTCCCTGGCGGTGGCTGCCGGGGAGCTGCTGGAGGTGACCCACATCGCCTACGAGCCGATCGAGTTTACCGTTCCCCGGGAGCGCGGTAACATCATTACTCTGACCCTCAAACCGCGGCTGCTGTTGGGTGAACAGGTCTTCGTCACCGCCACCCGGGGCAGCGCAGACCGCACTCCGGTGGCCTTTGCCAGCCTGGATCACCGGGACCTGGCGCTGGCGGCGCCGGTGGAGGACGTGCCCATGGCCCTGGCGGCCCTGCCCGGCGTATACGCCTTCTCCGACGCGGGCCACGGGGTCGGTTATACCTACCTCAAGATCAGGGGCTTCGACCAGGACCGCATTGGCGTGATGATCAACGGCATCCCGTTGAACGACCCGGAGAGCCACCAGGTCTACTGGGTGGATCACGGCGATATATTGGCCGGTAGTGGATCGGTGCAGGTGCAACGGGGGGTAGGCAATTCCCTCTATGGCACCTCGGCGATGGGCGGCTCGGTGAACCTGGTCACCAGCCCCCGGGTTATACCGCCGGGAATGACCATCCAGAGCGGCTACGGCGATTTCAGCGGCGACTTTTCCGCGCCCACCCGCAAACTGTCACTGCAATGGAGCGGCCAACCCCTGTCCGGACAACCGTTCACCATCTACGGGCGCTATAGCGGCATTCGCTCCGACGGCTACCGGTTGGGCAGCGGCACCAGCCAGGATGCCCTGCACCTGATCGGCGAGGCCCTCCAGCCCGACCAGGCGGTGAAGCTGGAACTGATCTCCGGCTACGAGGTGACTCATTTCTCCTGGGACGGGATTATTCCGCTGTACGGCTACCCACTGGGGAACCGTAATGCCCGCCGGTATAATTATTACGCCGACCCGCTATATAACGGCGGCCGCCCCGCTGCCAACAAGGATGTTTTCTTCCAGAATCTAGCTTCGCTGCAACACGCTAAAAAGCTGGCTGGGGGCGGCATCTTCTCTTTCTCGGTATACCGGGTGAGCGGGCAGGGCTATTACGAGCAGTTCAAAGCGGACCGTGATCCTTTGGAGTACAACCTGACCGCGCTATTGCCGGATACTGTCGCGGGTGTGGACCTGGTCCGGCGGAAATGGCTGGAGAACAGCTACTGGGGGATCATACCCCAATATACGCTGGACGAACCATGGGGCACCACCGTGCTGGGGGGCGATATGCGGCTGTACCAGGCGGACCATTACGGCCGGGTGCGAGAAGTAGACCGTTTCCCCCTCGATGAAGTCGTGGAATACTACCGCTATGCCACCGCCAAACAGACCCTTTCAGCCTACCTGCACCAGCTGGTGGCCCTGGGGCCGAGGGTCAACATGATGTTCGACTTGAAATATACTTATCACGCCTATACTTTCGAGCAGGATTCCATCGGGGCCTATATTGCGCCGTACCAATACGACCTGGTCTACCAGTTCCTGGACCCCCGGCTGGGCTTGAGGTTCAAGTTCAACGATCAGGTGTCGGCCTTCGTGAACCTGTCCCGGGCGCAACGTGAGCCGGCCGATTCCGATATTTACGACGC
>SDBU01009937.1_pt1 | contig 10607 bp, 17 predicted proteins | sample 2277071 | NCBI WGS metagenome assembly SDBU01 (sample SAMN10397929, study PRJNA504765) | marine sediment metagenome | isolation source: marine sediment core GS08_GC12, 126 cmbsf | place: Arctic Ocean: Gakkel Ridge, Loki's castle | collected 2008
GCTATTGATATATCGCCTGCGGCTGCTGCGGATTATCACCTTCGTATAGCTGGCTCAGACATGCTTAATGCCAACGAACAGGCTATTTACGTTAATTTCCCACTTGAGACATTCGCTGCGAATGGCATTTGGATTACGCTGGGTTCTAGAGTCACCAGTGGTGACTTGACGGGTATTCGGTCTAGGGTAACTGGTAATGCTGCCAGTAGCGGTGCTAATGTTCGTGGTGCTTACCTTGAGGCAAAGGTCGGTTCTGGTGGTAAGTTTGCAGCCCAGCTTGAGGGTGCTTTAATCCACGCTGACTATTCGGCTGGAAGTGCCACAATCTCAGGCGATGTTCGTGGTCTTACAGTCCAGATTAGTCAAGGAACTGGGCTTACTGCTGCCAATCTGTATGGCATATTGCTCAATATCCAAACGAGGGGTAATGAGGCAATTACCACCGATGATGTAGGGTTGTTGATACGGAATGAGGCTGTCGGTGGTAACGGCAGGCAGATGGACTCAGCCATCAAGATTGCTGGACTTAACATGGGTGGTGGTGTTATTCCATTCTTAGTTGATATCACTTTCCAAAATGGGGCTACGCTAGTTGATGATGGCACTAATTTAACCTTTGCTGGTTCTACCGTTGTTCTTACCTCTCCGCAAATCAATGGCACGATTGCTACTACTGGATTGACACTTCCAGCGATTACTCTTGGTGGAGCTGTGGCTGGTGGTGGCAATGTTCTCACTGGTATAGGTAAACTTACTTTTGATGACGCTTATACTGGTGTGGCTCTAGGTGTAAATAATAAATGGCTTGGTCTTTGGGGTGGATTGGGAACAACGGCAGGTAACCAGGCTGTAATCTATATTTACGGTGCAGATGCGGGTGCAGCAGGTCAAATCCTCGTTAATACTCCAAATGCTGCCAAGAACGTATCTGTTACCAGATTGACGATTTCAGGCGTGGTAGCCACAGCAGTAGCTACTTGGACTAGTGTCTACCACGTAGGCTTAAAGTTTGGTCTAGCTGGCACCGCTACAGGGGCTTTCACAATGGACGGAGCTACTTCTGGTGTAGTCACCGTTACAGTTAATGCAGTCGCTGGTACTTGGACAATGACCTTACCCGCTGCCGTAGGAACCGCTGGTTACTTCTTGGTGGACGCTGCTGGTAATGGCGTAACATCGTGGAGCAATACTTTGCCAGCCGTTACTCTTGGTGGCTCAATCACTGGCGCCGCTCAAACTATAACTGGCTTAGGCAATACTCAAATCAATGATGGTTCCAATGTTGGTAATCTCTTTATAGGTGGCAATAACACCACAATATCTTCTACTGCTTGGGGAACTCAAGTTACAGGTATCCAGGTTGACCAAATGGATACTAGTGCTCCTATAATGCAATTTTTAGCCACGGGGGGCGTTGCTCATGGTATGACTACCTTAGCAGGGACTAGCGTTTATGGTTTCTTCCGTATAGCTAGTCTCAATACTGGTGGTTTCACTTTTCAAGGTTTAACGGAAGCAGCCCACCAAGCAGTAATCCTCATGGGTACTGCTGGGGCAGCACCTGATACCACCAAATCCACAGCAGGCAGAGCGGTTATTGAATATCAAACTTTCAAGAAGTCAGGAACTTCTCACGTTGCTACTACTGGCGCTGATAACATATTTGGAATCGGAGCAGCAGGTGTCCTTCAGTTTCTCTTTGGTGCCAATGGTAACTACTGGGCGACTGGAGACGTTAGTATAACCAATGCAACTTTACGAAGTGGCTCACTATTCATAGCTGAATTAGCCAACGCTCAAGCCGATGTCGCTGGTCAAGGTCAGTTCTGGGTTAAGAACCTTCAAGGCGCAGTCCCGATGTTTACTGGAGACACTGGCTTGGACGCCTCAATTAATCGCACAATCTTCACTGGAACTGCTGACCATATTAATAATAATTCTACTGCTGAGCAGACCCTTATCCCGACAGGTGTTGGCACAGTCACCATTCCAGCCAACACCCTAGCGGTGGGTAACACAATCCGAGTTCAATGTATGGGCTACTATGGCTCCAAAGCAAGTGCGCCAGGGACACTAATCATTAAACTAAAAATTGGTGGCGTAGTTATTACAACTGTTACTCATACATTAGATGCCAACTTAGGGAATGACGAATATTGGGAGTTCAATGCTTTAGTTACAGTCAGGAGTATAGGCAGTTCGGGGACTGTGATGGCACAGGGGAATTGGGAGCATAGTTCAGATAGTCCAACTAATGATGAGTGGCATGAAGGATGTGAACCAAACAGTTCAACGGCTACTATTAATACCGAAGGCTCTTTGGCGATAGATTTGACTGACCAGTTCTCCGCTGCCGATAATGCCAATACAATAACGCTAACCAATATTACTGTTGAAATACTAAACTAGGAGGTTAATATGGCATACATTTTGACGTTCCAATTAAGAGATAGCAAGAGGGATTTTGAAACCGAGCAAGCCAGAGACAATGCCTACGATACTGTCAAAGCCCAGATGATAGCCTGGGGCATACCTGAAGGTAACATTGTCTTGACCAAGATAAATCAGGAGACTTGCGAACTCGGGCATATTCACGATAATACCGTAGGTTAAAAGAGAATGGTAAATCGGACACAGCGCCGCACTTTGGACAGGCGATTAAATAAAGCTAAAAGGAGAGGAACTATGAAGAAAATCAAGTACGACCAAGAATTCAAGACGGCAGGTGGACAACCCTTCTCGATTCTTGACCCTGATATTAGGGTTCAGAAAGAGGCACAAGAGAAAGCTGAGGCAGCGAACAAGGAAATGTACAGGATGCCGACAGTAGAGTGTGACTTTGCCCAAGCGATGTGCTGGTTTGTCAATAATATACCGTTTGAAAAGAATGATAAGGGCGAACCTGCCCGCAAGCTAACACCTGAAGATACGGGTAATGCCTACGCAGTCATAAAGGCGTTCAAGGGCATCCAGAATGGCTATGTGGAAATTGAGGAGTCCGTTTATAAGTGGTTAGTAGAGCTTAATAAAACAGATGGATGTGAAGCCTTCAAGGTTACTCAAGCTGTGGTGGCAGAGAGACTTGAGGACATACTGAAAGAGGGGAAAGAAGCAGAAGTGACCGCTGAAGTTCCACCGGAGGAATAATGTCTCCTTTCCCGTACACCTGGCCCATTGTCTGGCAGAACTTTCCTGTTGCAAGGGGCAGAATCCGCTCTATTTATCGACATTGTGCGCCAGGCGTGTTTGAAATGTGGGCTGGGTTTGCCAGTAATACCACCAAAAGCCCACTCGGAGTTCCTTCTTTTACCCCTGACGAACCTGTCCCGAAGTGGGCCGAGGATATGAAGGACTTCTTGTTTGCACAAGCAGATTTGATTGACTCTCAGGCGGACAGGATATTATCACTAGAATACTCTGTAGCCCGGTCGGAGTTTGTAGACTACTTCAAACTTCACTCCGTCTATATTCAAGTTCTCGAAAAGGATACGGCTTTAACCGTTGCCGATGACAAATTCAGATTCACAGTGCCGGCCGAATTTGACGGAATGATCCTGATTGATGCTGATGCTTTTGTAGATACGGCATCTACTTCCGGGCTCCCTACATTTCAAATCCATAACTTAACTGATGGTGTTGATATACTCTCGACCGAGAGAGAGATTACCATAGACGAAAATGAAAAGAACTCCTTTACGGCTGCCACACAACCGGTAATAGATACCGCTAATGATGACCTGGCTGGTGGTGATGTATTGAGGTTCGATTGTGATGTCGCGGGAACCGGGGCGAAGGGCTTAGGCTTCAGACTGATACTCCGTAAGCCATGATAAGGTGAAAAATGAGCATAAGACCAGATGTCGTATTAAGAAATAAATCCCTTAAACAAAGACAAGCAGTAAGTAAACAATTTGAGAACCCTGAAAGGTTAGCTCAGGTGAAAAGGCTAATGAAAATTATACATGCTAACCCATCCAATAGCAAACATGCACTAGGACACAGGTGGAGTGATGAAAGGCGGAGGCAACACAGTGAAAGAATGAAAGGTCGCTTTACTGGTTCCAATCATCCAAATTGGAAAGGCGGGCATTCTCTAAGACATACAAAATCATTGCAATACAAAGCTTGGAGAAATGCCGTATTTGAGAGGGATAACTTCACTTGCCAAATGCCTGATTGCGGAATTAGAGGCGGTTCTTTAAATGCACATCACGTCAAAAGCTGGGATAAATGCTCTGAGTTGAGATATGAAGTTTTAAATGGGGCTACGCTCTGTAAACCTTGCCACTATAAAATAAAAGGGAAAGAAGAAAAGTTTGAAGAAAACCTGATACTGAGGAAACCATAATGGCAACTGAGGAACAGACTCAATACAATGCCAGTAATCCAACAGGCTATCTTACTAATTCTCGGAGTGGTCAAAAACTCCCAGTATCTTATCGTGTGATAAGCAAGTTGGGTTTTTGGCTACATAAGGTTTTGACTCCACCCGGGAATGTAACCTTTGCTATTTATAAGGTGAGCAATGGTGCACTTTTTGGTAGTAAACTCTTGGGGTTGGCAAATGACCTTACTACCTCCCCTGTCTATTATGAAGTAGTCTTTGATACCCCAATCGCTATTAACGAGGAAGTTTATATTGCTGTAGTTGATACGGAGACTAGCGGGACTGATTATATTAGAGTTAGTGCCCAAGGTAGTGGAGATGTTAAACCCGATGAGGTCTTTGCAGCCTTTTATAATGGTGCATGGCACGATAGTATTGGCGCTGACTGTGCGTACATTTATACCTACACCATATCTATCCCAACAGTAACTACCCAGGCCGTAACGGATATAACTTCGAGGTCTGCAATAGGCAACGGAACTATCGTAGCGATTGGAGAGGCTGCCGTTACTCAGCATGGCGTTTGTTGGTCAACCTCGGCTGATCCAACCATAGCAGACAGTAAAACTGAAGATGGGGCTGCTGATACAGGGGCATTTACTTCTAGTATTCCCGACTTGATTCCTGGCAGGCTTTATCATGTTAGAGCTTATGCTACCAATATCTATGGCACTGCCTATGGAGCAGATGTTGAATTTACGACTCTTGCCTTCATCCCCAAAGTATGGATAGACTAAAGGAGCATGATTATGGAATGGGAACTGATAAAGCAAGCCGGTGAGCTGGGTGCTGTCTTTGTCCTTGCTCTCATTATCTTCCTTTTCGCCCGTAAGGATAGGCTGGCTAGTGAGAAACGTCTATCAGCACTTCTCAAGGCAGACCAAGACACCAGGGCACAGCACACCAAAGTCCTCACGGAGCTCATTGTTTATTTGAAGAACAAGAACGGAAACCACTGACCATCATTCTAGCCCTTACCTAAGCCCCAGAGAAACGCCCATTACTTATAATGCTCTTCTGTCACAACTTCTTAAACACCAGCACGTCTTCACTCAATATCTGCTCGACCTCGGGGTACTTCTGGTGATAAATTGTTCTCCAAAACGATTGACTCGGTAGGTTTCGCTCATACCTTTCAAGATAGGTAAAGCCAGCTTTTTGGCATAGTAATTTCGTATCGGTATCTAGCCTGATCACCTGCTTATTCCTGATGAAGTTTTTAGTTACCAGTATCATCAAACCTTGTGGCCTCAACACGCTAAAGCATTGCTGATAGACCTGTAGCATAGCCTCCAGGTAGGAGTCGCTTTTGAGATTGCCTATGTTCTCAGCCGTACCCTGATAACCTTGCATTATCTTCACGGAACCGCCGGCGTGAGTTCGCTCAACAGCATCACGATGAGAGTTGTCTTTTGACCTGTCTCTGGCTTCAGTTCCCTCATACGGCGGGCTGGTAACTATCTTATCAACTAAACCCTCAAACTGTCGGGCATCACCCTGTATTATCTGGCAGTTACCCATCTGAGAGCCTAGCTGTGGCCGCATCTTCACCTGCTCCCAGTTATCGGCCATCATCTTGCAGAACTTCTCTTCAAGCTCTACCAGCACCACGTTACGCCCCAGGGTGCAGGCCAGCATCATAGTACCAGAGCCGGCCATCGGGTCAAGGATAGTTTCCCCTGAGGCTGTATACTTGCTGACTATCCAGGTAAGAAGCTGTGCGTCCATCTTGGCAGGGTGAGCAAAGCTATCCGGTACAAAGAATTGCTTGCGGAAACTGGTGTCACGTTTGAATTTAATTTCCATCACTTCAGCCTCTTAGGACTCTTCGGTTTTCGCTTCGTCTCTTTGGCGTAGTCCACTGGGATACTCTCTCCAGGCAGTCGCGGTATCTTAACAGCTTTGTTATATACCTCACGCTGGTAATCTTCCGGAAGTTGCCTTGACCTCTCATCAATCAGCCACCATAAGACGTAGAGGTTACGACTGATGACGACCAACTATCCATCCCCTCGGAAGTTTATCCCACTTTACAGGATGACCTAACTTTTGTTCTAACGGCTTCCAGTATTTGTCCAGGCAGAAGGAACATACCTCATGCTTGTGGTATTCGCGGAACACTTCGTGGCACAGTTTACCATGCTCAACTACCCCGCACATTTCGCACCGCTTTTTATCTACCAACTTTGCTCCCTTCATAATTCAATATCCGAGTCTACCCCATTGCCCTACATGGCTTCTTCAAATAAGTGCCCAACAAAGTATCCATCTTGGAGTTGGAAGGTTCCTATATACTTATAGCTAGGTGGTAGTAGTTCAACTTCATGACCTGTACCACAAACGGTAAAGTTCCTCGTCAGCATACTTTTATCGGTATTTTGAAGCACCCACATCACAGGTTCTCCGTGTTGTATTTGTACCGTGAGCACCTCGGCATCCTTTGGTAAATCAAGCTTAAAGTTACCTATTGGTACTGGATATTTGTATATTGTGTTCATTCCTTCTCCTTTCGGCGTATATTATTTGATACTTCTTCAATCTCCCTCCGTCATACCATCCGCTCCGTCATCACTGTAGCTTCGCCTTGCTGGTTCTGCTTTCTTCTGCCAGTTCTCCAGTATCTTCGCGATGTAACTCAGTGTCCTTGCTTTCTTCTGCACAGCCTCATCAACTGCCTTTTCAAACTGCTCAAACGGATACGTGTTAGCTATATCCTTTATGAGTTCAGCATCCTTGGCTGTGGCCAATGGCTTACCTACCTTCTCCTCATAGAGTGTAGTCATCCTGGCTAAGTCATTAACAGGCTTGCCGTACTTCTTCTCTGCTGATATTTTACCGGCTTTGACTTTCTTTTCTCTGCTCTCTTCGAGGAAGGCGACATCCCTATTCAATCTCTCACTGAAGAAGTAGCCGTCTTCCTTTTTGAGCAGGTGGAACTTGTCAATGCAGTCATCTATGAATTGCTTTACTTCAACAGCAGTCCATTGGAGGTCTTCTGCCAATGCCTCCCATACAAACTCGCTGTATTCGAGATGAATACCTCCTGCGTTTCTCATAATAATGATGACGCATACAAACGAGCCGAAGCCCCTCATGCCGTAGTTTTTCCGCAAAGCCTTAATCGAAAGGTCTTCAAATGTATTAAGGTCCCACTTAAGATAGTAGGTATCTTTCACCTACCCTCCTTCTACTAACTATTAAGTAGGTAATTCCTGCCTTAAATTTCCATCATAGCCTATCGCCCACTTACAATCATAAAGATTGGCAGCGATAAGTGGCTTCAGGTTCTCTTTCAAGAACACCTTAGTCCCAGCCTTATCACAGGCTTCAACTATCTCCCTGACCCACTCTATCTTGGGGTAGACAGTGGGTTTTGTCTGACTGCCAAGAATGACCCAATCAACTGAACCCGCCAAGAGAAGGGACAAGTCCGGCACATCAAAGGCGGCAAGCATCGGCTCAATGCTAAGGTAGCGCGTTGAGCACTGGATACTATCAAAGGCATCAAGAGCAGGAATCAAGAACTCTGGCTTCGTCACAGTTATCCCAACATAACAGTTATCAGGAAACGGCGACCAAGTGGGCAAGTTCTGAGCTTGCTTTGTCAGGCAGAGAAAAGTGTGCTGAGGGCAGGCCCTGATAACAGCCTTGACCACATCAGCCAATTTATCAAATGGCGGTATCCCTATCCCTACTGCCTCAGCACGTATAGTTCCATCAGGGAATAAGTCCCGCCTGTTTATAACTCGGTTAGGGTCAAACTCAGGGCACTCCCAGAACAAATCACCCATAAAGGCACAGAGAATACGGCTCGGCTTCTTGAGGTAAAGGGGTGAGAGCAATGCTTCAGGATAGATAGTTGGCTTAAAGCCATTCGGGTATCGGCCGGCAAACCTCTGAGTTATTAGATATGCCCAACAGTTAAAGCCCCCACCTCTACATTTGCCCTCAACATTGTTACCACACCCGCTGGCAAAGTTCCAACCATAATCTCCATATTCAATACCTGTCTTTGGTAATCTTTTCATCGTTCACTCTCTCCCTTATGACTATCATAAGCTGATTGTATATTGAGCCAGAAAGTAGCACCTGTTCCAAAAGCGTTACTCAGCATGTGAGCTATCATTAGCGTTACTCTTCTCTTATTAGCCAAGATTTCTTCCACACGTACCACAGAACAATCCATTTCCCTTGCTAGTGATTCTTTAGACCACCCCCTTTCTTCCAGTTCCTCCTTAATAAAAACACAAGGAGGAAAAACCTCTGCTGGCATTCTTTCATTCATAGTTCACTCTCCTTACTAGATGGCTTACACACTTCAGAGTGAAGCAAGTATTTCACGCTTCTCTTCTTCCAGTTTTCTCAAGTCAATCTCATAGAATTCAGCCAGTATTTGGTCAACAGATTTACGGTAAGGTTGATATTCTACTCGCTCCCAAGGGCTACCTTCTTCCTGTGTGGTCATTTGGCAGAAGTCGTATCCATTACTTCGTGCCCATTCAAGAAACTCACCTAGTAATTGGGACTTTTCCTGAATCGCTGTCAACTTTTCGTGTTCTGGATATTCCATATTCTCCTCCTTCTCCTTTAAGTCTCTCCCTTAATTATTGCTATGTCTATTCGTGACTTCTCACAGCAACTTCGTTAATGTCATCAATTTCGTCATCTATCACCTGAACATCAGACAACGAATAACCATCCTCAACCTTTGCCCTTGCTTCCGCTTCTGTTTCAGCTTCCACTTCTAAATAGCCCTTTAGTGTAATGTCAATTCCGTATTTCATACCCCCTCCTTTTGGTTCGCACTATAACTATTTTATTAGTCTCTCCCTTAGCACCTGAAGCCTTAGTGCCCGCATCAAAAGCTCAAGGCTCAACTTATACAGCTTCCACAGCTTGTCTCTCTCTTTAACTGCGATCTCTAACCTCTCTAAGTCTGTCATATCAGTTCAATCTCCTGCCCGTATTTCTCCTTGAATAGCTTGGCCTTGATCCAGAACTCTTTGGTTTGAAAGTTCTCGGGTTTCGCATCGACTACGTGAATTTTTAACTTACCATCTTCTAGTGAAAGATATACCGCATCGGCTGTCCATGAGTTACCACCCTGAAGGGGAAACTTCACCTGGAGCCTCAGCCCGAATATGACGTGCTTCTCGTCAAGGATTATGAGCTTACCTACCTCTACTGCCTCATAGCCTGATTGAAACCTTAATCCCTTGGCCTCTGCCCTAACGTTATGGTATTTGCTGGCTGGCTGCGTTGCGACTTCTTTTGCCAGGCCGGGATTCAAGGCCAGGACATCTTCACTGAATGGTAAACTGCCTTCCTGTTTATTCTTCATAGTTCACTCTCTACCTCGTTGTAATGTCATTTGACCCGTTCCGCTAATACTGACTAGGTGATTGTAAAGCCTTGGGTGGCTAACTGGTAATCTTTTCTTCCAACTTTTATATGCAGTGCAAGGTAAACAACCACATCGAGGATACAGCCCATTCCACTTTGTATAAACTTCATTGATCGGAATGTTATTTTCTACTGTATACCTCCAAACCTCATCAGTTGACCAGAGCATAATGGGATGATAGCCCCAAGTCTGGGTAGATCGGGTAAACCAACGCTGCGAACAGAACTCAATATTATCCCTCTCTTTGTAGGGTCTTGTTTTATTGTCGTAACTCATAGCGAGAAGTGCCCTAGAATTACTTTCACATGCTTGTAGCCCTGTAATGATAGCATTAACTCCTAATTCCCGTTGCAGGATTAGCCCTGGTTTTTCTTTAAGGTACTGGCAGCACTTAGGTGCATTGCTACCTTTACCGCCTCGCTTCCTCATCCTTGGTAAGCCATATTCATCGACACATTGCCAAAAAGTCTTTAGTGGTTTAGTCTCGAGCAGATTAAGATGCCAACCAGCTTTAATTATGTTCTTATACCTGATTGTCTCAGGGAATTCTACACCCGTGTTTTCAAATATAACCTTGATATTCGGATCATACTTCAAAGCCATATGGAGAACTGCCATGCTATCTTTCCCAAATGAACAGGCTACAGCTATTGTATCTCCATGCCTTTCAATGGCTTGCTTAACCAAGTCTTCAGCATCAAACATAAACTACCCTTCTTATCTGATACTTCGTCAAAACGGCACCTGCCGCAAATGACTCAGTGCTATGATGGCTACGGCACCGAGCAAGACTAATAATGTTCTGAGTGTCTGGCT
>SDBU01009938.1_pt1 | contig 10607 bp, 14 predicted proteins | sample 2277071 | NCBI WGS metagenome assembly SDBU01 (sample SAMN10397929, study PRJNA504765) | marine sediment metagenome | isolation source: marine sediment core GS08_GC12, 126 cmbsf | place: Arctic Ocean: Gakkel Ridge, Loki's castle | collected 2008
GCCAGGAACTTTAGCCCAAAGATCGTGCAGGTTGATGCCCAAAATGCCATTATCGAGACCAAGAGACAGGTCGAGGCTTTGCTCTTTTAGGAGAGAACATAATGCGGATCACCATAAACCAGATAAGAGAAATGAAGCAAAAAGGTGAGAGAATCACCATGCTTACTGCCTACGACTATGCCACCGCCAAGACAGTCGACGAGGTGGGAATACCATTAATCCTGGTCGGGGATAGCCTGGGAATGGTGGTTCTTGGCTACGAATCAACGATACCGGTAACTATGGACGAGATGATACACCACACCAAAGCCGTGGTTCGGGGCACCAGTCAAGCGATGATAATCGGTGATATGCCATTTATGACCTACCACGTCTCAGTTGATGATGCCCTGCGTAATGCGGCGCGCTTTATCCAGGAAGGTGGTGCCCAGGCAGTCAAGCTGGAAGGTGGCGTCACGGTAGCGGAAAAAGTAAAAAGAATTATAGAATGTGGCATCCCGGTTATGGGTCACATTGGACTTACCCCCCAGTCAATTCACCAGCTTGGCGGCTATAAGGTGCGAGGTAAGACCCTGGAAGCGGCCGCCAGGCTGGTTGAGGATGCCAAGGCCCTGGAAGAGGCTGGAGCCTTCTCCATTGTCCTCGAGACCGTCCCCGCCCAACTGGCCACCTTTATTTCCCAGAGTATAAGCATTCCCACCATCGGCATTGGGGCTGGCATCGGCTGTGATGGCCAGGTTCAGGTTATAAACGACATTCTCGGTTCGTTTACGGATTTTGTTCCCAAGCACGCCAAGCAATATGCCAAGCTCACCGATATTATCCGCAGCGCCGTCACTGAATATCGTGACGAGGTGAAAGCGGGCAGTTTCCCCACTGACAAGCAAAGCTCCTTCATGGATGAAGGCATACTGGCCGAGCTGAAGAAATAGGTTCGTTTTGCCATCGCTCCAGGGATTTGGCATGGATTGCTCATTAACCCTAGCCCCTCCAAACTCCCTTGTTATTTCAAGAGATAAGGAGAGTCAAAGAGAGGCTTCGCCTCTGTTATATAAATTCCCCATCCCTTTGCGTGATAAATACGAGGGAAGACTAAGAGGGGCTTCGCCCCTCTTCTAATGCGATTTCCCCCTCTCCCTTCAAGGAAGAGGAGGAAACAGGGGGTGAGGTCAAAAACACTATGGAAGTCATTGAAACAATCGACAATATGAGACAACTACGGCAGCAGCTCGCCGAGCCGGTCGGTTTCGTCCCCACCATGGGCTTCTTACACGAAGGACACTTATCCCTGGTCAGACACGCCAGAGGTGAAAACCCCTCAGTGGTGGTTAGCATATTTGTTAATCCCACCCAATTTGGTCCCCAGGAGGATTTTACCCAGTATCCCCGCGACCCTGAGCGTGACCTGGCCTTGTTAGAAAAAGAGGGAACTGACATTGTGTTTATGCCTTCGCCGGCTGAGATGTACCCGTCGCAATTCAGTAGCTGGGTAGAGGTTAGAAAAGTTACGGAACGGTTGGAGGGTATGTCCCGTCCCGGCCATTTCCGCGGTGTTGCTACTGTTGTTGCCAAGCTATTTAACATCGTCCAGCCAACCAAGGCTTATTTAGGGCAGAAAGATGCCCAGCAGGCAATAGTTATCAAAAGGATGGTGGCTGACCTGAATATGAGCCTGGAAGTAGTTACCCTGCCCACAGTGCGTGAGCCGGACGGTCTGGCGATGAGCAGCCGCAACACATACCTGGATCCGGAACAGCGGCAGGCAGCAATAGTTCTTTACCAGGCGCTTAGCCTGGCCCAAAAACTATGGTCGCGGGGCAAAAAGGATGCTCCGTACCTGCGCCAGCAGATGGTAGCCCTCATTCAAAAAGAGCCGTTGGCCAAGATTGATTATGTCAGCATCGCTGACGCCGCGACCCTGTACGAGCAAGAGAAGGTTAAACCCCCGGCTCTGGTCTCCCTGGCGGTAAAAATTGGCGCCACCAGGCTGATAGATAATGTAGTGCTGGAATAGGAGGTCGGCAAAGCTTTGGAGATACTGTCCAACACTGTAGCGCTGGATCTACTACTTGCCACAGCCAGCCGGCATCTGGAACGTCACCTCGGACTCCACTTGGGGAATTCGGCCTCGCTTATCGGTTGAGCAAATACTTCAATAATCCCTGGCTCCAAGATAACCGTCCATACCGTCATTGTACGCCTCCTCGAGATGAACTCCAGTTCGCCTTTAAATCGATAGTATGCAGCTTCAGTTAAGAATTTCTGCGAATCTTCACCCCAGCCCTCGCCAACAGCAAGATATAGGACATAGAAGCCACCTTTCACCCCCTTGAATTTGTGACGGTCCTGTGACTGAACGTAGAAAGCCAACAGAGGACTTTCTGGCTCTGAAGCCAAAGCCAGCACCACAACTGCATCTACGTCTAACTGATTTTGCACCTCCAACGCCGCCCTTCCCTCAAGCTTCTTCACCAAGTAAGCTCCAGTGTCCAACCTATAGTCTGTATCACTTCAAGGATTGCTTCTCGTCCCCCTATTTCAATCTTGTAGCTGCCCGGCGAGTCTTTCGATGCGACAACGGACACTGACTTCGCGGCTCCCCCTGCTAACGTAACATCAGTTGTATGATGAACTGTCCCATCCAGCAGCAGAATACCCTTATAAGTGCCCTCAGCTTCTCCCACATTTTCAATGGTTATCGTTATCGTCGCTTCTCCTCCGACCGCGACTCGATTGGGAGCGATGTCGAGACCGACAACTTCAAACTCTGCCGGCTTGACCGACTTCTCCACCGTCAACGATGCCGTGAGTTCCTCTAGTTTCACGACATAGCTACCCGGCTCACTCTTCGTCAAAGTGAACGAGAGAGACTGTGACGCCCCGGGCTCGACGGTGAAGGTTTGCGTCTGCTCCACAGCACCATTTACCAGGAGTTCGGCCACGTAGTCACCCTTGGCATTGCCGCTGTTGACCAGCGTAGCCGACGCCACCACTGGGTCGCCACAAAGACAGATCTCCGGCGACACGTCGAGTGAGCTGACCGCGAACTCAGCAAACCTAGCAGCACACCCTACCGGCGCCACGGCAAGTGACAGCACTAATACGACGATTAGAAGATTACAGATTCGCAGCATTTCCATACACCTCCTTTTCTTAGTTATCTGAAATGTACAATCCAAGCCAAAAAGGACACCAGCTACCGCATCTATTTAACGGTTCCAGTGCCCTTTGTTAATCCCCGCATCTTCCCTTACCCTGTCTTTATTGTCTTGAAGTTACTTCACATGTTGGAACTTGAGTATAATCCTCGTATCCGATTTTGTCAATACTTCGAAACCCTACTCCCTCACCAGAGTCATAATACCCAGCATGGCCAGGAAGGCGAGGGCAGCGCCCAAGTAGAAGGGGGCTGCCGGACTCATTGCCTGCCATAGCCAGCCGGCAATCAGACTGGCCGGCAACAGGGTGAGACCAACCACCCCGTGATACAGTCCGTAGGCAGTGCCTCTCTTCTCTTCCGGCACCAAATCAGCAACAAAGGCCCGGGCTACACCTTCGACTACTCCATAGTAAACTCCATAGCTAGCAAAAAGCAGCCACACCTGCCACAGGCTTGATGCCACGGCAAATCCCAGGTAGACCAACGCATAAATAGACCATCCCAGGGTAATAACCCGCCTTCTACCCACCTTGTCCGACAGCATCCCCGCCGGCAAAGCAACAGCGGCATAGGTAACATTAAACAGGACCAGCATCAACACAACATGGAGAACACACGCCCCCAGATTCTGTGCCCGCAGTATGACAAAGAAATCGCTGGAGTTACCCAGGGTAAACACCGCCATAATTGCCAGGAATATCTTGAACCGGTTATCGAAGCCCGCCCTTGATTTAAGAGTCAACCCACGGCCAATACTACCAGTGGCTGGCGGGGCTCGGCGTACCTCTCGAACAAAACTCAGCAGCACCAGTACCGCCAGCACGGCCGGTATCACGCCAATCAACACCAGCCACTGGTAGGTCACCCGACTAAGCTCCAGCCCCCCTCTTTGAACCAGGTACACTATGACAGCCGCTATCGCCAGCCCCAGGACAGCACCAAAGGTATCCATAGTCCGGTGCAGGCCGAACCCCCTGCCCCTCTCTCCAGCAGCCACTGAATCAGCCACCATTGCGTCGCGCGGTGAGGTGCGAATGCCCTTCCCCAACCGGTCGCTAAACCTAATTGCCAGTACCGCACCCCAGCTAGTAGCCAGATACATGAACGGCTTGGCTACAGTGGAAATACTGTAACCCCACACCGCCAGAACCTTGCGCTTACCCACCCGGTCACTAAACCAGCCGCTAAATACCCTGAAGATAGCATCGGCGCTCTCCGACAGCCCACCGATAAGACCAATGATGGTAGCTGCTACTCCCAGCACATTGGACAGAAAGAGGGGAAGCAGGGTAAACATCGCCTCGCTGCTGACATCAGTCAGCAGGCTGACCACACCGAGGAAGAATACATTAGGGCCAAGACCCCAGATCCTCTTGCGGGTCATATCACTATCCGGTGTCCCCATTAACTAGCTCTCCTCAATCACTTCGGTAACCAGTTCCCTGATTTTCTCCCTGGACTGCTCCAGCACCAGCTTCCCCTGGGCAGTAGCCTGATAGTATCTCCTGACTCTGCCATTGACCACCCTTGATTTGCTTTCCAGATAGCCTTCTTTTTCCAGGCGATGCAGAGTCGGATACAGAGTGCCTGGGCTGATCCTATAGCCGTGCCGGGCTAGCTCGTCAGCTATTTCGACGCCGAAGGTTGGCTCCTTGGAAGCGTGGTACAGGATGTGAATCTTGATGAACCCTAAGAAGAACTCTCTGTCGACCATGATAACGTTATCCGATATTGTGATACGATACTATCCTACGCTGCATTTGCCTTGGTGTCAAGTGTTTGTGCCACGTACCTTTGGGGGAATCTGGTTATACGGCTTCGGAGACGGAGGCGGTAGTACCACCGGATTTGGGCACCAAAATCAGCAGGCGTGCACAATGAGAAGGATTACACCGAAACACAATATGAGCAGGGCGGCCCCAAGTAGCATATACAGCAGTGGCTGCCGTAGCCGCTCCGTGTCTATCTTCGGCATTATATCTTCAGCGACTTCTTCATGGGGAATAGCCTCAGGTGGCAAACCAGCCCTCTCCACCCACTCCTGATATAGTTTCCCCTTTCGCCTTCTCTGCGAATAGCTCAATGCGTTGTTTAGTACGCTACCTGCGTCAGAAAGGATTGCTCGAAGTCTCATAACCTTAATGTATGCCGCGATGAATGTGCTTGTCAATACCTAGAATAGGGATAAAACACCACCCCTGCGCAATGTAGTTCCGATTTTGGGGAGGTTCACCCAAAAACCCGGAGTTCATGATGGCCTCAATATCCCCCCTTATCCCAGCTCACACAAATAAACAGGGCACCAGCCACCGCATCCTTGCCAGCGGTTCGGGTACCCCTGCTATCCGACTCATCTTCCAACGGATTATGTTATTTCCAGACTATTTCACATGCTGGAGCTTCAGTCTAATCCCAGTATGCGATTCCTTCAATATCATGGTCCGCCTTCCCCTATCGCCTCCTTACTCGTTGAAATGTAAGCATAATCTCCCAGAAAATGCAGGAATATAGGCTTCTCATTGCGGCACATGTCTACCACTTCTGAGAAAGCCGATTGTCCCAGATACATTTTCAATTGCCCTTTTGCATCCAGAAGTGGCCGGGGAAGGGGTTTCGAGTCATCTACAAAAACCACAAGATGTCTCAGGTCAGTCTTGTCATAAAGGGCCAGATACCGGCGTGTAAACTCACCACTGAAAGAGTAAACACCGTAGTAATACCAGATGATCTCCCGAGGAAAACCTTTTTCTTCGGCGGGAACGAAGTCGCTGGCATAGGATGAACCTTCTCTTTCCACGTATAACCTCCTATCTCATTAAGGAGCATGTAACACCTTAGGAATCAAGTTTAATCCTCACGACGCTCTGTCAATACCCAGAATCCCGACGTTGTTTATTGACCTCACCCCCTTTATCCCCCTCTCCTTTAAAGGAGAGGGGGAAGAGATTCTAGAGAGGGGCTTCGCCCCTCTCTTACCTACACTCCCCCTTCCCTTAATAAGGGAAGGGGGACAGGGGGATAGGTTGCTAAACAATCTCAAAATCACGGCGTGCGGAATGTAGTTCACAGATTGGGGGGTGGGAATCGTTGGAGATGGTGCCGAGGTATGCGAGGTCGGTCAGCTTTGGTGACCGTCTAAGATTCTGTAAGTCACGGCTGTCCCAACCAGGAGATGACAAGAACATAACTTATTTGATTTGCCTTGAGAAGCACGTTTGCCAGGTTCATAACCTGTATTTGCCTCCCCTATAGCTGTCGGCCAGTGTCCCCTGCAAAACTGGCACTGACCCGTGTACTCTGTAGCCTGTACCGATGCCTAGGCGTGAGCCCTATGGTCCTGCCGTTTCATATTGATGAGTTCCCTTTTGATTTCATGAATCTGACTCATCAGGACGACCTTACGCTCTTGTACGCTGCCTCTTGTTCCCAGCCTGAGTAATTTCATCGCAGTACCCCCCTGTTCTCTCTAACTTGTAAAACGTAGCACAAGCCAAATTGTCAGGTTAATCCCGTACCGCTGTGGAATGCATCCAAAGCCAACAGACCGCCCAAATTCTCAGACTTTGTGGAATTCTATCATCTCCAGCGTTGCCGGATTTCTGACATCCCAGCAGACCAGCCGTCGCCCACGCTCACTGATCTTGGCCACTACCTCATCATATGTCTGCCAACTCTCGCATCGTAACCAGTCATTATCGAAGAAACAGAGGGTACCTTGCGGGCCCGTGAATACACAAACGGTATGGCTCGCCCGAACTGGGCGTACCATAGCCGTAACCAGAACCGGGTTACAATTCGGGTCCCACCGATGGAGCAACTCCGCAGCCAGGCTGGCGAAACCGTCACAGTCATCCCTCCTTTTGGCCCACGTTGCTTGTGGATAGCTGATGCAGTCGAACAAATGCAGTGGACCGTCCATCGTCCACTTCACCTGTCTCAGGCACGTTTCTATTTCTTCCAAAGAGCCTGCGCTGGGAAGAACCGTAGCGAGATATCGACGCTCAAATAGCCGGCGGCGCAACCGCGACCACCGATACCGACCACTGCGAAGCCACCAGGTCAGGAAACAATCAATAATTGACTTCATAACAAGCCTGCGCCGATTCCGGCGGTCATGGCCTGAGCCGAACGCTCCTCTCCGGTTGGGATTTGCCTTTCCGGTATTTATCCACGTAGTCAGCGAAATTCCAAGTAGCAAAGAATTTCTCTGCCGCCTGTCTGCCGGATTGGTACAGCGCCTCACTCTTTTCCCGGGAAATGTCGAACTCAGTTGTCCCGACACCCAGAGTCGGAATAGGAATTGTCCGGACGAACTGCGCATCTTCTATGTACCGGGCATCGTGAGCCTCTGCCATAGTTGAAATGAGAGCTGCCAGCAGGCTAATTGGCCCTTTTATTCGGCGAGGGGTTCCCTGTCCCGGTTCAACCAGCTTAAAGCCGAACGTTGGCCACTCAGGTATTCCACCATCCGTATCAAACAACCACACCGGGAAGTTGCTCAACGCACCGCCATCTACGATATAGCTCACCTGGTTGGTCTTCATGTTCTTGAGTTTAACCGGTTCGAAGAAGAAGGGAATGCTCATGCTCATCCTGATGGCAGCCGCCACATTAAGGTCCTCGGGTCGGATGCCGAAATCGGCTATGTCTTGAGGTAACACCAGCATGCGACCTTGAGAGATATCGGAGGCAATTACTGTGAGCTTGAAGCGGTATCGCTCGTCATCCTGGTACTCTTCTATGATAAGGTCGCCAAACGTCTCGACGTTCTTCTTTCGGAGTAGCCCTCTCATCCAGTTCTCGAAGAATTTTCCCTCGTAGATGCCCTTTTCAAAGACCAGGCTGGCCATCGGTCCTACCAGAGGGACTTTGTCCAGGACACCGGCATCCTTGAATCTATTGTAGTCGAGTTCTTCCATTACCTTTTTCATCTCCGCCGCGCTGTAGCCAGCGGCCAGCAAGGCAGCAGTGATGGCTCCGGCTGACGTGCCAGCTACATTTGCCCACCTATATCCCCGCTCTTCGGCAACAGCCACGGCACCGGCGAGACCTATCCCCTTGACACCTCCACCTTCAAAGACGGCATCAGCCAACAGGTTGTTTTTTGACTTCATCGTTTCCTCCCTTCTTACCTGACTTGAGCATAAACCTGGCACCAGGCCAATTCCTACTATGACTGGTAACGCAACGCATACGTACCTTTCAACCTGCCTCAGATAGCAGACTAATAACGACTGAAGGGTACGGACTGAGAACGATTGGTCGCTACCCTTTTCATTCTATGCCCGATATCTCCGGGACCGGCAACACCCCCTTGCTATCAAGACTCTCGTATAGCACCTTTGTAGCCTGCATTCCCTTCCCTCTTGGCACGGACTTGGCTGAGGTAGCATTCACAATCTGAAACTTGTCCACAATCAGCCGGAATTTCTGTTCCGTGTCCACCCGGTACTTGAGGGCGACCTGTAGGTTGCTGTACTCACTGGCGATGATCCTGAAGAAATCCCTTTTCTCACCGAACCTAAACGCCGATTCCACGCTGACGGATGCGGCAGCCAGCAGTGCCAAGATGCCCGCAATTCGGCCGGCATCAAGAAATCCAGCAAGCGCCGCCCCTACTGAGAATCCAATGCCAACGAGAATCAGCATGGTATATACTATCGAGTTCACCCGCCTCTTCTTTCCCGCCTTTACCATTAGATTGTTGATATCGCCAATCAGTCTCCCCTTCTGTTCCTCCAAAGAGTCATTACTCATCACACACCTCCAAAAACAGTTTACCGAAGCGAGCTGGCTGGTGTTGCCGGACCAAGAGTCGCTTCCAAACCTAATCACGACGTACTAGCACGTTCTCCTTACGGAACGCCAAGCTGCTCGTCAAAATAGCCAACTACCCTCTCGACATACTCTTCTGGATATGTGGAGAACGCATCTGTATGGTCTACATCCGGTACCAGCCACAGGCTGCTCCCCGGGTGGGCAGCCTCGTGCACCCTAACACCATGGTTGCACGGGATGCGAGCATCCGCCGTTCCATGTATAACCATGATGGGATAGGGTATTGCCTTCACCGCTTCTTCCGGTACGAGAGCCCCTATATCAATGTCATGGAGAACTTTTGCCGTCAGTTTCACACCCGGCAAGAAGATGGGTGCTATCCATTCGGGGATATCCGTCTTACGGGCCGTCTCGCTAGCAATGAGATCCGAGAGTCTAGCATACGGACTGTCTGCGACTAAAGCACCGATAGCTGGTTCCTCAGCCGCTGCCAGCACTGTAGTCGCCGCTCCCATAGAGAAGCCGAGGAGGCCAATACGCTCTGATGGAATTCCCCGCTTAATTAGGAAGTCAAAAGCACCGAGCACATCATGCCGCTCAAAGTATCCAGCGGAGATGTACGCTTCTTCTGAGTCACCATGTCCCCGCAAATCGAACAGTAGAACACTAAACCCTCGGCCTACAAGTCTAGAGGCAATGTCAACTGCTTCGGCTCCTGAACGCATGCTTCCGATACCATGAACAAGAATGATAGTGGGCCTCTCGCCTTCCCCTGGTATATACCAACCGCTTAAGGTCACATCACCGGCCCTAGAGAGAAATTCGACGTCTTCAAATATGAGCCCATAGACTGAGGGGTTGTCTTCCTGAGGCCTGCGTTCATACTTGGTGATCCCTGAAGTTATTACAAAAGAGGTGAATCCGTAGATAGCGAGAACAGCCGCTACTGTTATCGGTACGGCCCACCTAATAGCACGCCTCACAGTTACACCACCCGTTCAGCAATGCTCAACAAATCAGTTGTGAAGAACTTGAAAGTAACTGGAAAGGCACAGTCACCACCACATCTTCGGGTGGTTCCACCACCCTTATTTCACTCCTTCACCCTCTGTAACCAGTATTACAGTATGTTTCTGCAGCTATTTCACACGTTCGCACTTGAGTATAGTCCCGACTGATGCGGTTGTCAATACCACAATAGGAGTGGGACAAGTTAGCCATCGCCAAACATCACGGAGGTGTCTAGGCGACATAGCGGCTGACTGAGTTGTGCGGTATCAATGCAGGTCAGTACGTGTTGGCAATCGGATGCCAACAGGTTATACTACCTGCCTACTAGCAACCAATAAAGGGCTGATGCCGGCGGTGCGGGTACCAGACCGACAGCCCAAGTCGAGAAAGTAACATACACTGCTGGTGACGGCGGCAATAGCATCGGGGCGCTGTCCTTCGGCGATAGCCCAGGGCTAATACCCTTTAAGGCAATACCTGATGTCGGTGCAGAACTGTAACGTAGCAAGAGGCCCATGTTTACAAAGCTGAATATTAGGGGTAGAATGGATATAATTTGGGGCGGTTAGCTCAGTGGTTAGAGCGCTTGCTTCACACGCAAGAGGTGGTGGCTCAAAGCTAGGGTCTTTTGATTTAGCTACGAAATTAGGGTGACGAA
>SDBU01009939.1_pt1 | contig 10607 bp, 16 predicted proteins | sample 2277071 | NCBI WGS metagenome assembly SDBU01 (sample SAMN10397929, study PRJNA504765) | marine sediment metagenome | isolation source: marine sediment core GS08_GC12, 126 cmbsf | place: Arctic Ocean: Gakkel Ridge, Loki's castle | collected 2008
TTCCCCTATCATTACATTACTATTACCGGCTGCTGAATTACCAGCAGAAATACCAATAAAAAGGTGCGTGCTGTTTCCAGACCCCAAATCCCAATAAGGGGTTCCCCTTCCCTCTACAGCACCAAGAACTGTCCCGCTACTGTTTTTGAATTCGGCGAGGTTAGCTGTCTGGGTGCTGTGGGCTTGGACTTTTAGCTGTACGGCATCAGCAGACCCATCAATGAACAACGCCCCCGTCATGGTGTCGCCTACCACATCAACGAAAGTATTCTGTATACTCGTTCCCCCTACTGTGGGCATGTTAGTGCTTTCGATATCAGTGAACCACCCTTTTGTCACTCTTGCGCCAGTCGCCGAGAGCGAACCGGTCATTGTTATATTATTTGCACCCATAACGAGCGTGCCAGTCATCGTGTCGCCGGCCACTTCCACATAACGAGCATCAAATGTTGTTTGAATACTTGTCCCGCCTACCGCGTACATATTCGTGCTTTCTACGTCCGTAAACCAGCCCTTCAATACTCTTGCCCCGGTTGCCGAAAGAGAGCCGGTCATCGTAACGTCATTCGCCCCCATCGCTAAATCCCCGGTCATGGTATCCCCGGACACATTCACATATTTGGCGTCCAGGGTAGTGCCAGCGCCTATTTCTTGTAATGCTGTTTCTACATTTGTGTCGGTGTAAAACGTACCAGCATCCGCAATAGAAACATTGGCTGCTGTAATGGATCCAAGTTCCCCCACTGATACCGAGATCGGTGCTTCGCTTACTGATACCGCTACCGTTGATCCGCTTGTTGCCGTGGCTGTGATTGGGCTTGAAGAAATAGCAACGCTAACCGTCCCATCTGAAACCGATACAGATACGGCCGATCCAGGTGTGGCAGTTACGCCTACAGGAGTTTCCGAAACCGTGGCGGTTACTGTGGATTCGGTTACTGCAACCGTTACTGTCATTTGTACTTTATGACTTCAAAATCGCCTGCAAGATATCGCCGTTGATTCCCCGCATTGGTGCGATCTAAATACCAACTATGAAATGAATTATCCTCCGTGACTGATAACGCCGCAGATAATGTATCGGTCATTGTTAATGTTATCTGCCCGCTGGATAGATCTGTCTCTACAACAGTAATAGTAGTCGTGGTGCCATCCGACTCGGCAACCACTGAAGTAAAGGTGTAGCCGGTTAGATTAATATCAAAATCAAGCAGAATAGATAGATCATCCCCCTGTGCAATTTTTATATTGAGACTTCCGGGTATTTGGGTAACATCGGCCATGTCATTTTAGTATTCGTAAAGCACACTAACAACAACCGCATCTGTCAAGGCATCTGCCTGAGCTACAGCAACCCGAATTTGACTGGTTACCACATAGGGTTCGTAAATCTCATTGGTGCCATCATAGGTCACAGTATTTTCCGCATTATCTTCAACCGCCCGGCGTGGGTAGCGCATCACATCAGTAGTTGAACTGGTCTCAACACAAATGGTTTGCCGATCTACAGAACCAACCCGCTCAGTGACGGTTACATCGGTGGTATTCGGTGTGGATGCATGATAGTCAAAATAAATGGCAAGGATTTTACCTTCAATGGCTGCGGGTGTATTAGTTGCCCCGGTAGCCGAACTGGCACTTCCTGTTGTAGTGACTTTGATTATTTCTTCTCTAATCATCAGCTTTGACTACAATTCCTTTATAAAAGAGGCGGGCGGTTTGGCCCGCCTCTTGGCTAGTTAGATAGATGGTGTTATTCGTCTTTTGGTTCTTCAGCCTTGGCTTTCTTTTTCTTAGCTTTCAGCTTTTCTTCATCCTCTTCTTTTACAGAAGCCGAATATTCGGGCGGATATTCGATGTCGCCATCAAAAATTATATTAGCCATATTTCATCCTTTATGGAGTTTCGGAATAGTGGTTGCCAGCAAACCAAAGGCCAAAGCCTTCCAAGGTTGCAAGACTATCGCCGCCATAGGCTGCACCAAGATTCTTTTGGGGGATGTAATTATTAATTACAACGCCCGTTGCTGTCCCAGGTACTGCCAAAAGCGAATTGTGAACAGCGACATTGCCCTGGATTATGCAATCAGGACCGCCACCCGCAAAGGCTCCGAACTGGATACCTTGCGTGCAATCTCGGAAACGGTTTCCAATAATGGTTATATTGGCTGTTGCTCCCTGCACATAAATTCCAGAAGCAAAGTCTGATCCAACGCCTTCAAAGTCGCAAGCCTCAATGATCGCATCAGAGCTACCTTCAATGGCAAGCCCAATCCGATTGCTAAGATTCCATTTCGGGAACCTGCAATTCAGGATATGCGGACCAAACGGGGTTGCATCTGCTTGTCCACCAATCAACATGGCAGCACCATCGAAAAAGGTTGCGCCAGTATCACGGCTCACAAACCCCATTCCTTGAATTGTGCAACGAGCTGTAACAGTAGCCGCAGGCCCATCCGTGAAAGTTGAAGCGGAAAAGATTGAAAACAATTCGCCGCTTGCAAACGGATTTACCCCGTAGGTCACTGCCTTAACATAGATGCCGCTTTTATTGAAGTTGACGGTTTCGGTTACTTCTTCGCCCCCAGGCAGAGCCATGATCACATCGCCACGCCCAGAAACACAGGCATCAATAGCCGTCTGCATGGTTTTGAATGCTTCGTTGGGGCTGGTGCCGGTATTTCCATCGGAGCCACGACCATTATCACGATAAAAAACTTTGCCATCGCCAATCAAGCCCATGATCGAGCCACCAACAGGAACACCACCGTATTGTCTTAACTGATCACCAAAAGTAGTCATATCAAATCTCCTTAGGTGACTTCTTGGCCAAAGATCCAGCGGGGGTCATCCCAGCCAAAACTTTGACGCATATAGCCGCGATAATCTGCGACAAGTTCCTGATCGGCAGAACTGTTCAAATAAATGAAGGGGCGTTCGCGCCAGAACCAAAGCAGGTGCATCGGGGCCGCTAGGCTATCAATCATGAACCAGTTATTGGCATCAGACAGATACGGATCGACCACAACCTGAAGCGGGCGAGGGCTCATAAATCTAAGTGCATTCGCATCATTGTCTCCACCGCCTGGCTTACCGATTGCATTCGTGATTTCAAATGCTTTGGCTTGCAAAGCTGTAGGAACATAGATGATGTCATAGATGCTGGGCATCGGATTGCCACGGTCGCCGTCCAAGTCCTGTCCTGCAACCAATGTAGCGATTACATTGTCGTAAGAAAGAACTGATGTCCCGGTATTGCTAAAAACGTCTGTGGATGGGCTCACGCTGTTGAGTGGATGAGAAGTCGAACAGAGAGCAACGGCATCGCCGCCCACGGTTGCTCGACCAGTTCCCAAAGCGGTATCGGTGGTTGAAAAAGCGTTGTTGAGAACACTGGATTGATGAGTGGCAATGGTCATACCAAACGAAAAACCAAGGCGGGCAGCCTTGCGTTTGATAGCGCCCATCTTCTCGTCTTTCCATAGCTTGCGCTCAATTGCCGTACCTTTGGCATATTCAATATGCACGAAGGTCTTCTCGAATAGAGGATCGAAACTGTCGTATTCAACGGAACCGGGTTTACCTTCGGCTAGATCACTGTTGTACTCACCAACTAGATCAAGACCGCCCAATCCTTGCGAGTTCTCTTCTGAATTTTCGGAAGTTTCAATACCGAAAAAGTCAGCCAACGGAGAAACTACTGCATCCTTCCGTTGTTCCCATTCCTTGCGAATTATGGGGAGAACATATCGCGGAAATTCTTTAGAATTCATAGGGGTTGCCATTTTACATTCTCCTTAGTTCACGCTGCCGTGGTCAAATTCTGTGAGTACACAGAACACGGTCAGGCCGGAATTTTCTGTGCGATACACAGAAAGGCATCCATTAGTTGTGTCGGCAAAGTCGAGAGTGCCATTGGAATTGAGATCAGATTTCTTGCCGTTGAAACCTGATAGGGTTGAGGCGTCTGCATCTGCGATCCCCCGGATAACATCGCCTGGGCGCAACACATAAACCCGAATAGGATCTGCTGCGGTTAAAGCTGCACTTGTAGCTTCGGCTGCTAGACCTAGCCCGGAGGCAAAACTAGCACCGCCTTCGGCCACCTGGCCGGAAGACATATTTAACAAAGTGCCGACCAATGTTTCCAGGTTGCTCTCTGCTTCAAATGTTGCAATTATGGGCGTGTCAAGCCCGTAAAGATTAGTAACATATTCCCAAATATTGGCGGGAGCTGCCATTGTTTACTCCTTACTATTTGTATTTCGCATATTCCTCCGGAGTCATATCGGCTGCTTTTGCCAGCGCCAATTCGTCACTGTTGAGGTCTACGCTACCATTTTCTCCACCACCGCGCTTTCCTGCTTTCAGGTCGGGCGGTAGAGGCTTCATGAGCTGTGCTCTGTTCGTTGCAAGCCAATCCAATTTTTGCAACGTGGTGTAATCTTCTGGAACCATTGATCTAGCGTTTTCTGGCAAATCTTCGACCTGAGCGGTGAGTAAGGCGCTGAGAGTTGCTTCTTGCTTGTCTGCGATGTCCGCTTTTGGCTTCAGGGTTTCCGCCTCGGCCTGATATTTCTCTGCCAAGGTTTTATACTCTTCGTTATCCTTTAAGCGTTGTTCTTCGGCTTTTTTGTTCGCAACTTCGATAGCGGTTAATCTGCCTTTCAGTTCTTTGCGTTTGGTTATTTCTTCATCCAATCGCGATTTCGGAATCATGTGCTCATTTTCTTTCTCGGCTTTTGTCGCTTCCGCAAGCGCTTGAGCTTCTTTTTCCTTTTCTTTCTGTGCTGCCAGTTCTTCCTTGGTTGGTTCCATTGATAAATCCTTTTCGTGTTTATCGAGCAACGCCTCGAAGGGTTAATAAAAAAACCGCCTCTGCTAACCGAAGTTAACAAAAGCGGCGTTGTGGGTAACTGCCGAAATACTTAGTTGTTAAGCTATCTTACAATGATTTTCCTTTAGTGTCAATTGTTTCATCCTCCCCATCGTCCTCGTCCTCTAGGGGTATCGGGAATAGATTATTCATATCTCACCTTTTAGCTGTTTTATCTCTTTACGCATTTCGGACGTGCGCGGCATATTGAAATAAACCTCGATCAGATCAACCATCATCAGCAGGGCTTGCCGAAAGCCCATAACGAGAATGCTGAGCGGGTCATCGCGGTTAGCCATTGACAAGTTTCCTGTGGTCATAATAAGTATATTCGTCTGTTCTCTCCCACCCACTTTCAGGAGTCACAATCCCCTCTGCTATTATCTCTTTTTTTGCGCGGGCTTCGTAAAAGTCACCAATATGTTCTGCCCAATCTAACCGCTTCCAGCCCTGATTTTCCGCAATTTCTATCGCCCGCGCTTTATTTGATGTAGCCATAGCACCATGTCTGTAATAAGTAGTAATCACGTCAACCGTCCTAGTAATTTATTCAGCATCCGAAGCCAAACAGGAGCCTTCCCACGCCTAACAAACGCCTCGCAACTGTCGCTTGCTTCCACAGCCTGAAATTGATTAGGCGATTGCGAGTTAGAACACCACTTCGAGGGCGGCGAGAATGCGGCCAGTCCGGGCTCACGGTAGTATTGGCAGTTGGCGCAGGTGTTAGGTTTCATGAAGTATTGCTATTATTAACCAAACCATAAGAGTATAAAGTATCCCGCCCAACCCCACAGCGATCAGCCACAAAAGCTGAATGCTAATCATCGCTTTCCTTCCCCTTCAAGCTGCTGAATTTCGCGCACGTATCGCCCTTATAAATATGCACATCATACTTGGGTGATTTCTTGTTGTCACACCAGCCGCGGAGGGGATGCTTGCCGTCCGGTTTCTGGCGGTGCTTACAGTTCATGCAGATTTTCTGTTCTGCAAGTTCTACTACTTCTTCTGTCTTGGCTTTCTTGCTCATGGGGTTACTCCTTTACTGGTTGATAGTATAAAGCCTTTTCCAATTGGCAGCCTGGCCACAATTTCTACATATCCATTTGGGAGGAACAAAGTTGCCTTCGTCTGGATGCTCTAACCTATCATAAATATGGCCGCATAGACAACATTTATATTTTTTAATCTCACGCTCCCGCATATACTTTGCCTGAGCTTTTTCTTCGGTATTTAGCTTTCTTTCCATATAGCTTTCCTTCATTGGTTGATATTATAATACTGTTCCGCATCTCCGCTTATTGCATCCACCAACGACTTCTCTATTTTTTGCGCGCCAAACACTTCATCGGTATGGTCACCCACAAAATCGGACAGCGGAACGCCGTCTTTGAACGCTCTAAACTTCGCAGGCGTACTTGCAAACGAGGCTTGCTGCGCCTGACGTTCTGGCGACAATGAAGCGAACCAATCCTCACCGCTTTGGAACTTGGTGAAGTTGCGTTCACCGGGAATACTATCAGCCTGCATTATCTCAGGGAAATCAGGACCGCCCGGCACTTGGTAGAATTCTGAGCAACGCCCTCTATAATGGTCATCTACCCTTTCACCCAAAGCAAGCGGCGTGCCGTGCAAGGATATGCAGGTCAAGCAGGTGCGGCTATCTAAGGTCGCTACACGGATCTTGCCCCTAATCAATTCGCTGTTTTGAACTTCCATCGCTACTGATGCTTCCCGGTATGAGGTCAATTGTAAAGTGCGGGTCAGATTTTCGGCAGCAGATAATGGGATATCCTGGGCGTGTGAAGTCATTAGGTTGGCAATCGCATCCGGTCCCATCCCTTTAGATATTCCTGACAAGATAGACTCTGATGTTAGTTCGGCGTAGCCCGCACCCCAACCTTCCATCTTCGCTACCCATTCTGCCGAATTCACAAACGTAGCTGCAAAATCTACCGCGGTGGGCAATGCTATTGGTACGCCAGCGGCTTCGACAGCGACGGTGAGTTGGGCAGTGGCGGTAACGGGGTTTACCCCTTGTAATGCGAGGCTGGTTGCAATGGTGAGAAACAGCTTTGCAGCAAACGAACCAGGCGCAACCGCCCGGCCACTTGTTTCAATAGCGTCATCGTTCGCCAGGATAAGCGTTTGGGTGGTTAGTGTTACATCTTCGTAAACCCGCAAGGTCTGTTCCAGCACGGCGTTATCTGGATCCATGCTCTGTTCGGCCTCGTTCAACCTTTCGACTTCCTCATCTAGCTTTGCGAGTGCTGACTGCATGGCAGAATTAGGGTTATTGCTAATTGCGAATATCTGCTCTAACATCGACCCAGCAGACTCAATATAGGTAGCATCTAACGCATCGTTGGTGAAACCTAAGATCGAGTTGGTGAATTCAGCCATTTATTTTTTGCTGCTCATACGATCACCCGTGGGTAGTTATATCAACCATCTTCCCTCCCCTTCCCGACAACGCAATCACAAAGTGGGTAACGTGGCTCAAGTTCACATAGCCCCATTGTGTTCCCTCATCGCCGTGCCATTCCGGTGGTTTTCTAAATGCTGTTTTCATTTGATGTCCTTTTTGGGCAAGTGTTTTCCAACTACCATTCCCAAAACCGTATCCTGATACGCTGCAATTATCGTAATAGCTTCCTCCCCAGAAAAACCAGCCTTCAACAAAAGCATGTGGTATTTTTTCACTAACACGGATAACAGTTCAAGAAATTCACTAACAGTATCTACCCCCGCCATCATTTTCTTTTCCGCAAATTCATCCATCAACTCACTCCTATTCAGGGTTAGTTTATTCCATATCCATTATAACACTTACGCTACCGGAATGTTTCCTGCGCCACCGGTCAATGCCGCCAAGTTCAGCGACTTTAAATTTGCCACTTCCTCACCTTGCGTATTGATCTCGCCTTGGGTCATACCAAGCAAACTACCGACTTGTTTTCTATACCAATCATCCGGCCATAGGTTCGGAGCATCTTTGCGCATCGTGACCAATATAGCAATCTGTGCTGCCACGTCTAATATCTCTGGCGATTGCCATTCGACTATAACCGTGTCAAAGCTAGGCGCTTTAGATTCCGCGCCCTCAATGCTAAATGTGTCCTGCACTTTAGCGGTCAGCCTGATTAGGTTTCTAATCGCTGCCGTATTTTCCCGCTGGAATCGTTTGATCTTGCCGATTAGCCCGATTTCCAATTGCCTGAGCGCATCACCAGAAACATTGCCCTGCGCCGTAATTCCATAGATGGGCGTTTGTGTGGCCTGGCTTATTTCTTTTACCAGCGTTTCAATCTGTTTGGTGTATTGCTCGATATCCGTTGTGTCAAGTGATCCTATGTCAATGGCTTTTAGGAATTCAATTTGCCTTTCTTCTAAGTCTACAGGTACATCACCGTCTTTATCAGTAAGAACCAATGCAACCACGCCACCCGGCACTATTCCATCAATGTCGATTTTCTGGCCTATCGACCAATGAACCGGGAATGCAGAGAATTCAGACGCCATAATCATGCTGTGTAAGGTTCTGTTTAGCGCATTCTGCAATGGAATAGCGGGGCGAAGTTCACTCTCCCCATATGACGTATAATTATCCTTCTGATTCACAAAATGGATGAACGGGATCTCGCCCAATTCAAACGCAACAAAGTTAGTCTCTTTAACGCCAGGGACAGACTCCTCAACATCCTGATTGACCGGCATTATTTCGCCGCCACCTTCTGTTCCTTTCCAGAAACTAAGCTCATCAGGCTGATACACAACCATGCGCATGATTACCGAAGTGTTGGTGTTTTCATCACCCGTCAAATCCTCGTTGTCTGCTTCGCTCCATAATCTGCATACCCAAACAGGCTTGCCTTCCGCATCAAATATAGCTTCAATGCCTGAAAACCCATCATACGCCGGCTCTGCTACCCACCGGAAAGATATCGGATCCATCAAAACATAGCTATCAGCGTCCCTAATCGCACCCCGGTACAGTTCGCCTTCCAACGACTCCCAGTCGTTTACTTCCATAAGATCGTTCACCCAATCATTAGCGTCATCTTTATCCGTAGTAATCGAAGACACGTGCAACCGGCCAGCCATCTTATCCACAATAATACGCATATAATTATCGTTGAATTCTCTCAGTTGCGCATCGTCAGTTTCCAAACGCAACATATCCCGCATCTGCGCGGTTAGGTCAGCGTCATGATTGCCCCGCTCATACCGCCTGTATTTGGCTACCCGCGCTCCCCTTATCTGTATCGCTTCTTTCCACGAGTTCTGTGCATCGATGGAATCGGCCAATCTAATGTCGGTCTTTTCTAATGCTGCCACTATCAGTCCGCTGTTGTCTGCCATTATTTGCTCCTATAGCCTGGCGCACGTTCCTTTTTCTTTGCTTTGCGCATCGCATAATTGTCAATCTGTGCTTTAGTCGTTACCCTGACCGTTTGTTTTCCTATATCATCCACGTATGCTATCACGTATCTTTCCTCACCAAGCCCATGGTCGTTTTCTTTGACGGGCGTATCCTGTTTTTTATCAGACCATCTGTACCCTGCAATTTCATCCACTGTACTTGTTGGGCGTTTTGCATCCAGTAATTCTTGATCAATATCTTTGACCGCATTCCTTATATAAAATAATCGCTTATCTTTGAGCCGTTGTTTCACTGCACTTATTCCTGGCAATACGGCTTTATAAGCGCCGCGGGTTCTAATGCCTAACTCATTCTCAAGTGTAGCCCTGTCCTCTGCATCGTGATCAGTTATCCACGCTTCAACTTTTACACCCTTGACCATATCCTTGATAAATGGGGCATGTTCCGCCACAGTTCTCCTAGTCTTATAAATCTGTTTCCATAAGTATACATTATCATCATTGTCTAGATAGTACAAAGAACACGAGAAGGGGTTTGTATATCCAAAGTCAACTCCCACAATGAACCTGCCATCCATATTGATTGTAACTTGATCTTCGCCAATGAGGTGTATGCTACTGTCATATTCATCGTAAATCGCACCTTCAGCCTGGACCCACAATCCCAAATAAAGCCTTTGATAATAAACCCCCGTGAGGTTTTTGAGCCTTTCGATATACGATTTTGGATTATACGGATTGTCTTCAGGACGGCTGTAGAAAACCTTTGCCTGCTCGGCGAGTATGAGGTCAGTGTTGATCCAATGTGTAGGTGCATCTGGGTTGGTCGCATAAATAATCTGAGTCCATGGCGCAGCTTTCCCGCGCATTCTGGATACAATAATATTATGATCATCTCTGGTGAGTTTGTTTGCTTCATCAAATGCTGCAATATCAACTGATCCATCCTTGCCTATTGATTTTAGAGCCTCCCGCTGGTTCTCATCGTTTAGCCCCACCACCCACAAATGCGATCCATTGTTGTATTCAAATAATCCAGCACCTGTTAGAAACCGCCCCCAAGTTGAATCGCCTTGCACCGTGTACCGCATCATAGGCACTACGGATTTTGATGCGGATGTTCTGTCTTTGCGCCCCATAATTCCGGTTGCACCTGGGTATTTGAGTAAATAAGCGTGTACTTTTTCTAGCAACAGCCGTGACTTTCCGCCCCCCGCTGCCCCTGTAAGCAACTGTGTACCTGACTTGTCCCTGAATGGCTCTATTTGCCAGGGTAGCGGTTTGTAAGCCTGCTTGTTCATTCATCTTCCTTGTCCCAATCATCCGGTGATATACCAATATAGGCTTTTAAT
>SDBU01009940.1_pt1 | contig 10605 bp, 9 predicted proteins | sample 2277071 | NCBI WGS metagenome assembly SDBU01 (sample SAMN10397929, study PRJNA504765) | marine sediment metagenome | isolation source: marine sediment core GS08_GC12, 126 cmbsf | place: Arctic Ocean: Gakkel Ridge, Loki's castle | collected 2008
TAAGAAAACGGTCGAAATCTTAGCCAATTATTGGATAGAAAAAGGCTGGCTTTCATAGCAAATAAACGGCAAAAACAATTCACATTGACCTTTCTTTATTTTATCAAGAAAGTCAGTCATCAAGCGGGTCGAGTAACTATCCTAAAAACAGATCGTTGTTTTTTTCTCCGTTACTCCCTAACCCCCCACTTGGATTCATCACATTCCTTCAATTCCACTTTGAGTCCCATATCCTCGAATACATACCAAACATATAGCTCCAGCTCTTTCCCGCCCAGTTTATGGAGATGGCCGGGAGAAACTACGCCGTCTCTCAGAAGTTCATGTAATTCTTTATCAAGAGCTTTGCGAACCTCTCCCATGTTTGGCGAGTCCATCTTCTGGAGTTCCTGTCTGATCGCTCTGCAAAGGCTACTATATTCATCTCTCATTTCAGCCTTCCTAATAACCCTCTCAATGCAATTGGTCAGAATTTCCCGCTGGATTGTTTGCAGGATTGCGCTGATTCTTCCCATCGGAGCTCATACGGTAGATTTCAGCGTTCCCAACCCGATAGCGGATCACGGCATGCGCCTCTCGCCTCAATCCCAAAACTCACTACTCATGAACATTCCCTTCAATAAATCGCTTAACAACTACACCTCCTGCTCCTACCGCAATCAAACCATTTTCCCCGATCTCCTCTATATCATACAAGCTCTTTTCTGTTTCTGAAGCCTCGCGTTCCCAGCTTGCTCCGCCATCACCTGTATAGAGGAGCACTCCATCCTGACCCACAATCCAGCCTTCCTGCGGACTTATAAAATAGGTGGAGTGGAGATCCGCGTTGAGAGGGATATCCTGTGATGACCAGTCCACGCCGCTATTGCTGGTGTGAAGTATGATCCCACCTTTCCCAACAACCCAGCCTCTATCCGGGTTTACAAAGTACGCTCCCTCCAGATCGTATCCTGTGTTGCTGGATTGGGATAGCCATTTGCTCCCGGCATCATTCGTGAACAGGATTGTCCCGCCTGAACCCACAGCCCAGGCATGACGATCGCTTGCGAAGTAGACGCTGTTGAGATCGGCTATAGTTCCGCTGCTCTGATCTGTCCACACAAGCCCACCGTCGACGTTGTGTATGATGGCTCCATATACTCCCACAGCCCACCCTTCGCTGGAAGATGGGAAATGTGCGTGCCTCAGCTCATAGTCGATCTTTACGGGTTTCAAATCACTGTCGTAAACGGTCATCATGGCTTTGGGCACCGCGTCCTGAGCGTGCCACGCCTTTCCGCCATCACTGGTGTATAGAATAGTGGCATCCTCAGCCATGATCCACCCTAATCTCGATGAGATGAGTTTGACGCCAATCAATGAAATATTGACGGGGCTATTCTGCTGCTCCCATGTCTCTCCGCCATCTTCTGAATGAAGGATCATGCCTTCATCGCCTACAATCCAACCCTCGGAATCATCGATAAAACACACATCCCGAAGATGTGCTCTGCCAGGTGTCTGCACTGCCTTCCACACGATGCTAGAGTCAACTGGATACAAAGTCGGTTCCTCGACTATAAGCTTTTCTGGCTTCAATTGGGTAATCATGGGGATCTTGTATTCTATGGCTATACCGTGATCTCCCACAGCGATTAGCTTGTCGGTTCCCACAGTTATGTCTTTCAGACGCTCGGTTGTCCCACTGTCATAACGCTTCCACATTCTGCCGCCATCTTCTGTGACAATGAGGGTTCCGTGATGTCCGACTGCGATCCCCACCATTGAATTGGCGAAGTATATCTTGTATAGATTCTCATCAGTTCTGCTGTACTGCTCTTTCCATATCCTTCCACCGTCCTCTGTGTGGAAGATCACCCCCCACTGTCCTGCAACCCATCCGTTCTGGTTATCGATGAAGTGAACGGAATATAGCTCATTAAATGTATCGGCATCCTGACGTTTCCATGTCTTTCCACCGTCTTTCGTGTGGATGATTACGCCCGGCCATCCCACAGCCCAACCCTCTTCTGGAGAGACAAAAGAAAGGGAGCGGATGATCTCAAAAGCGCCGCCACGCTGCGACCTCCACTTATTACCACCGTCTTTGGTGGAGAATATGCCTCCCATATATCCCACAGCCCACCCATGTTTCCTGTTGATAAACTGAATATCGTTCAGCGGATGCCAGGTTTCCCCCATCTGTCTTTCCCACGTCTTGCCATCCTCAGTGTGGAGTATGTACCCCGCATCGCCTATAGCCCATGCCTCTTTGTCATCCAGTGCGAAAATCTTGTTCAGTCCGGCAACTATGTTGCTTTCCTGTCGCTTCCACGTTTTACCCCAGTCCTCAGTCCGGAATATGGCGCCTCTTTTTCCCACAGCCCATCCATGTCCTGTGGGGGAAATGTCTACGCCCGACAGCGGCTCGCTTGTGGTCTTGGCTTGGGCGTTGACGCCCCAGTTCCTGCCGCCATCTGTAGAGTGAAGTATAGTTCCATGCGTTCCTGCTATCCAGACGTTTTGCGTATCAAGAGCATAGACGCACGTCAAATCGCTGTGCGTGCCGGATTCCTGGCGTTCCCATGTCTGTCCGCCGTCAGTGGTATGTATTATAGTTCCATCCTGTCCCACCGCCCAGCCGTTCTGCATATCGCTGAAATGAACCCCGCGCATAGCGTAGTGTTCATCAGGGATCTTTGTTGTCCCCAAATCTCCCACTCCCTCAAGTACCCGCCACGTTCTTCCGCCATCTTGTGTGGACATAATCAGAGCAGGCATACCTACTGCCCAGCCGATCTCCTTATCTCTTATAAACTGTATGTCCATCAACATTCGGATTCTGTCTGCTTCCTGGAGTTCCCAGGTCTTTCCGCTGTCGGTTGTCCGGAACATGTGACCATATTGCGTGGTTATAAGTCCCTCGCGCCTGTTGACGAAGTATACATCGTTCAGAATGTGCCCCAAATCGGACTGCCGAAGCTCCCACGTTTTGCCGCCGTTGGGAGTATGGTAGGTAACGCCGCCCTGACCAACGATCCATCCGTTATACTTGTCCACAAAATGCAGACCGGTCAGGTTATCCCGGCTGACCCTATCTGCTCCCTTTTTAACTTCCCGGCTTCTCCAGTTTCTGCCGTCAATTGTATAGAGCCATGTCCCATTGTCGCCTGCCACCCAGGCCTTTTTCTCGCCTATGAACTGTATCTTGTTCAGATCAGCTTTTGTGCCGCTGTTTTGAACCTCCCAGCTTTTCCCTCCATTGCCGGTGTGGATTATGGTTCCTCTGTCGCCTATGATCCACCCATTTTCGGCGTCTACGAAATGAATATCTCTGAACTCCACCTTCCAATCAGCTTCCCGAATGACTTTGTGTTTGACCGGTGGTGGTTCGCGGTGAAAGACTAATACGACCTTGTCTTTAAGGCCACACCCGCTAACAAATATGATCACGGAAACTATTGCCAATATCTTGTGCATTTGGCACATTCTCCCCGCACTTATTCCTCCACTATCTCCACCTCTAAACGGAAGATATCCTGACCCCGGACTATAGGAACGTGGAACTTAGCCGGGTCCTCAGGATCAAACGTAACTTTGCCTGGAATTCTGATGGTGTGGAAATCATCCAGGTTCCCAGAGGCGGAAGAAAACATCAAAGACACGACGTTGAAGGGATTTTCGTATTGTGCCCCTTCGATGCCATTCACCACAAAGAACCATCCGTCCCCACGTTTTGCGGAATAGACTATCCACCTGCTGTCAGGACTGAACTGTGGGAACCCAACCTGGTCGTATTCTGTCTGTTCTATCCCGTCTACAACGACAAAACTTCTGCCGTCTCGTATCGCTGCGAGCGTTAGTCTTTTGCTGTCGGGGCTGAAGACTGGGCCATACACTTGATCGTACTGTCCCTTCCCCTGGATCTTATCTGTCGCCACAGCGACCATTTTGCCACCGCGCTTTATTCTATAGACTTCCCCAGCCAACCCGACGAAATACTTGTCATCGCGCACCGCTATGTATGCCAATCTCTCGTTATTGGGACTGAAGACCATAAAGAATATCCTGTCGTATTGCTCCTTCCCTTCGGCCCCGTCCACTGCAATTGTCCACTTGCCGAGGTGTCGCACCGTATATGCCATTCGCTTGCTGTCAGGACTGAACTTTGGCCGCATCAACCTTTCGTATCCCTTCCCCTCATCACCGTCCACAACAACAACATGCTTACCATCGCTTCTTCGGGCAACGTACGCCAATCGCTGACCGTCAGGGCTGAACATGAGCCCAGTTACTCGCTTATACCCTTTCTGCTCAACTTCATCCATCACGGCAAATTGCCTGCCATCACGTTCCGCCAAGTATGCTACTCGTTTGCTGTCAGGGCTGAATATGGGGTTTTGCATAATCTGATCATATTCCTTCCCCTCAATTCCGTCCACTACAATAACCGACTTGTTCTCACGCTCCGCCGCGTAAGCTACTCGCTTGCTGTCGGGGCTGAAAAGAGGTGGTGTGCCGATGTCGTAGTATGCCTTCTGCTCGACCCCGTCCACCACGGCAACTGTGCTGCCATCGCGCATTGCCACATAACCCATTCGTTTTTTGTCCGGACTGAGGACAGGGGTTCCTGACATAATCCAGTCGTACTTTCCCAATTCTTCCGCATCCAATAGGTCGGCAGGTTCCACGTAACCCATCCCTGGCTGTGAGCGACCTTCCTGACGAACCCTGGGGGCCACTTCCCCTTTTTCCCCTATATGTATCTCCTTAGTTATTAGCTTGATCTTGCCGTCAGCCGCTTGAGCCAACGCCGATGCAGATAAGAACAATATTGCCAAAAATATGGATAGCAGAATAACCACCGCCCGCATTGCCATTTACTTCCCCTCCCCTAGCCTTCATTTGCGCCCCTTTTCATTGACCGTGTTTAAGCAGTTTCCTCTGGAAGCCATTAATGCTATCTATGGAGCTGTGCGGTCCATCTCGTTCCCAAGGGTAGAAACGGAAGATGGCCAAGCATGACCTTTCCCAGGTACTGATAGTTATGTTCGTAAACTCAGGGAGATTAGTCCAAAGAATTGTCCGCTGATCATCGCTGATTTACTCTGTAATCGCCGCCAAAATAATGTGAACCTGATGTTGGAATTATAACAAATGGCGACTATCCCAACAAGCAGATTATGGAGGCAAAGCTATGAACGCAACACCTGCAATAAGGTCGACCATAAATGTCCCATTGCTACTCGAACCCCGCTCTGCATAATTCTTCATTATGGGGCGTTCGATTATGCAGATGGGCAACATACAGAGCACTTGAGCCTGCGAGGAGTATAGGAAAAAGCCCACGGCCACTGAAACGTCGCTCACGAAGCCACAGGAGGCCGCTGGTGACAAACACAGCGGCACGGTGGTGTACTTCTACAGCGACGGGAAAAGGGGTTTAAGACGGGGTCCGCCTTAAAGGAGGGAGATTGGGCGGCAGTGACTCTTTTTGTTGACTCGACAGCGGCAGTCCTGTAAAATACAGTGTCTTGAGTACATGGAATAGGCGGCAGAAGCTTTCGGGTTCTAGTTGTTGCCGTGTGGGCTTAATTAGTACCGTTGGTGAAGAGTGTTGCATAGTACAATGTTGGACGAGAAAAGAGGAAATCCAAGTGCGAGATACCGACAGTGTTGAACGCGTACCGCATTGGTTGAGCAACTGCCTTCCGGGAGCCGTAGTGCAGGCCTGCCGCGCTCAGAATATCAAGAACGGTGGAGAACGTGAAGTGTGGGACTGCAGGTTTACAGCAGACGGCGCCGATTCAGCCGCCGTGCTCACCGTCTTCAAGCCGGGCGCACTGCGATCTGTGAACACCAGCTTGCCGCCCGATCAGGCCGCAAGCAAATGTGCATTAGCCATGACCGAGCTGCCAGTTTTCAACATCCCAACGCCACGCGTGCTGGGGTACGCCACAGTCGGGGATCAAGCGGCCCTGCTCTGCGAGAAGATCGAGAGGATAGACTGGGAGCCCGATTCGCGCATCGAAGCCGCTGGAATCCTCGCACGCATCCACAATTTACAGGAGACCAGCCTGACCGAATCCCTGCAGGAACTGGCCAGGATTTCGGACCCCCGGGAACATCGAACAACAGGCGGACAAGCACCACAACCCGAATCGAGGACACTTGTACACGGAGACTACTTCTCCACGAACATTCTTCCTGTCGCCGGTGGACTGTGTATTATCGACTGGGAAACATTCGGCTGGGGCGACCCCATGTGGGATCTTGGTTTCTTGGTGGGCGCAGATCGCAACCTTCCACAGGATGAAATCTACTCGACGATCGCTGAGTATGAGAGGCATGCTCCCGTAAATCAGGAGCACTTGCTCTGGCATCGGCGCCGCTGGTCTGACTACTGGAGCAAACGAGGACACGGATCACCAACGCCTCATAATGAAGAATTATGCAGACCAGGCAAGCGCCCCATAGGTTAGGCCATGGAGAACAGCCGAATCCGTTACCCCATATATTGGAACCCACCAAGAAATCGCCGCCACTATTCTTTTTCATTGCACGTTATGGGGCACTTGATTGCACCAAATGGGTCAGATCAACGACGCGCTACACGATAGGTATTGGAACAGGACGGGGCAAATAACGGCCTAATGGCGCTGGTGATAGGCACTTCGCCGTTAAGCGAGTTTGCTTCAGAATGAATTGGCACGAGAAATGCGTATAGTTCAGGTGATAGTGTGTGTTTCATACGAGCGACCGCCGTTTCTCATCGAAGTGTTTCTTCGAATGCCAGGAGATCGCTCTTGTCGCTGAATCCCACTATGTCAGAGCTTGGAGTCGCCTGAAGGCCACTCTCAAAATTGGCGCAGAAATGAGGTGTTCCAGATGCAATTCAAACAGAGATTTGTGTACATAGCGTTATGCTGTGTGCTGCTGTCGAGTAGCGTTGTATTATTGATAAGCGTTCAGGCGCAAGCGCCCGAACAAACACAGATCGTCTTCCGCTCCCATCGGGATGGGAACGATGAGATCTTCGTTATGGATGCTGATGGGAAGAATCAACGCAATCTAACAAACAATCCCGCGAGGGACAGGATGCCAAAGTGGTCTCCTGATGGTCGAAGGATTGCCTTTCACTCCAATAGGGATGAGAACTTTGAAATCTACGTTATGGACGCCAATGGCAAGAATCAACGCAACCTAACAAACAATCCTGCGAATGACTATTATCCGTCGTGGTCTCCTGACGGTCAAAGGATTGCATTCACATCCAGGCGGGATGGGCACCATGAAATCTATGTTATGGATGCCGATGGGAATAATCAACGCAGACTAACGGATAATGCTGTGGACGATTCCTCTCCGTCGTGGTCTCCTGATGGTCAAAGGATTGCCTTTACTTCCGAGCGCGATGGGAACGGCGAGATCTATGTTATGGATGCCGATGGGAATAATCAACGCAACCTAACGAACAATCCCACGGACGACTGGTCGCCAGCGTGGTCGCCTGACGGTCAAAGGATTGCCTTCACTTCCGAGCGCGATGGGAACTATGAAATCTACGCGATGGATGCCGATGGGAATAATCAACGCAGACTGACAAACCATCCGGGGGGAGACTGGAGTCCTGACTGGTTTGATCCAGCTTTTCCCTATGCTGTCTCCCCTGCTGGCAAGCTTAGGGGAACATGGGGATGGCTGAAGCAGAACAGGAAATAGGAGCCGAAAAAGCCATCTTAGCGTTGAAAGGAATCAACGTCCACACACGCGATTTTCAAAATTGGTGTAGAGAAGAGGTGTTCCAGATGCAATTCAAACAGAGATTTGTATACATAGCGTTATGCTGCTTGCTGCTGTCGAGCAGCGTTGTATTATTGATAAGCATTCAGGCGCAGGCGCCCAAACGAGCGCAGATTGCGTTCACTTCCTTTAGGGATGGGAACAGAGATGTCTACGTCATGGATGCCGATGGCAAGAATCCGCATAACCTCACAAACCATCCTTCGCCGGACTATGATCCAACGTGGTCACCTGACGGTCGCAAGATTGCCTTTTACTCTAAGCGGGATGGGAACAGTGAGATCTACGTATCGGATGCCGATGGGAAGAATCAACACAACCTGACAAACAACCCCGCGGATGACGAGTACCCAACATGGTCTCCTGACGGTCGAAAGATAGTCTTTACGGCCAGGCGGGATGGGGACTACGAACTCTATGTCATGAATGCCGACGGGAAGGACCAGCGCAACCTAACAAACAACCCCGCGCGTGATATGTGGCCTGCGTGGTCTACCGATGGTCAAAGTATTGCCTTTGATACCAATCGGGATGGGAACGATGAAATCTACATCATGGATGCCGATGGCAAGAATCCGCATAACCTCACAAACCATCGTAGTTATGACAAAGCCCCATCATGGTCTCCCGACGGCCAAAGGATCGCCTTCGATACCAATCGGGATGGTGACTGGGATATCTATGTCATGGATGCCGACGGGAATGACCAACATAACCTGACAAGGGATCCAGCGGATGACTGGTGTCCAACTTGGTCTCCTGACGGTCAGAGCATTGCCTTTATGTCCAATCGGGATGGGAACTATGAAATCTACGCTATGGATGCCGATGGGAAAAATCCACGAAACCTAACAAACCATCCCGCGCCTGACTGGACTCCCGACTGGTTTGATCCCGCTTTTGCACGCATTACCACCCCTGTCTCCACTGCTGGCAAGCTCAGCGGGACATGGGGATGGCTCAAGCAAATCAGTAGATAGCAGATTCCCCTATTCAGTTGTCAAAGAGCGAATCGGACGCGCCAATTATTTAATTTGACTTCCCGCCTTTTTGAACGCCTCATAATGACGGTTATGCGTACCAATCCCCAAAACTATGAAATTGCCATAAACCCAGTCATACTCACCGTTTACAGCGTTACCGCCAACTCCGCTAACAATTACCACGCAGACCATGCCAGATATTCGCCAATATCGCCCATTTTCTGGCATGAAAACACCAGACTTGCTTCTATATCCTTTGTCTATGGCACAGTATTGGCACATTCTTCTGCCCCAAATCGCGCGGCGTCATCAGCTCAGCCTCAGGGTAAAGATGTAAAGGAAAAAGGGGTAACTTTCAGTCCTGAGAAACACACCGAAAACCGCTAATGGAGCCCGAGTACGACGGATTGGTGTAGAGCCGGTCCGCAGCGCGCAAGAAGTTTGGATAGCCGTTCCACGACCCGCCGCGCAATACGCGAGACGTCCCCGAACCAGGACCCGTTGGGCTACGACTGGGCGAACTTGAATAATACTTCTCACCGTACCAGTCCGAACACCATTCCCACACATTCCCCGCCATGTCATACAATCCGTAGCCATTGGGCGTGAAACTGCCCGCCGGTGCGGTGTACTGATAGCCATCGTCCACACTCTTGTCTGACCAATGGTAATCAGTGTTCTTGTCTGCGAAGTTACACTGACTGCCATCCGGGTCTGAATCACCCCACGGAAACCTCTTACCTGCAAGTCCACCGCGCGCCGCCTTCTCCCATTGGGCTTCTGTAGGCAGTCGCTTGCCTGCCCATTCTGAATAAGCCTTCGCGTCGTCCCAGCTTACACCCACCACCGGATGATCAGGGGCGTTGTATTTGGAATCGTTCCAATACCTCCTATGGGCTTTGTGACCTGTCGCGTTCATGAACTTCTTATACAGCGCATTGGTTACCTCATACCTGTCCATGTAAAACGCATCCAAATACACTGTATGACGCGGTGCTTCGTTCTCAAACCAGCTAGCTTGTCCACTGGAGTCCCATTTCTTCGCCCATTGGACCAACTGTGGCACTTCAGACGACTCCGTTCCCATCTCAAACTCGCCAGCAGGTATCAGCACCATTTTCGCGCCGTCTTTGCCAACAATCTCCTTCGGGAGATCAGTTTTTCGGTCTTCCTGAGCTGCAATCGACATCTTCTGATCCGCAGCGCAGCTCCAGAAAAAAACAGTGGTCAAGGTAAGAACGAATATCAGTAGCAAATAGTTCTTACGTGTCACGAAAAAGCACCTACTCACCTTCCTGTTAATAGCAAATGTAACGTACCCCACAATTCACCACTGGCTCAGGTTCCTGGACTTCCGATCCGACTCCATCCAGGACCAGGATCGACCCCTCGCCCGCGCCGATCCGCATACCCATACCTATTAGTTCTCAAATGTCTTCATAGCCGCCTGTCTCTTCGTAATATAGAATAGCGTTGTCCACCTCTATCTCCAGGATCGAACCATTGCGTTTAGCCCAAATCCTCCTCCCCTTTACTCCTCTTAAACCACTTACGCCAAAACGGTTCCCGGTGATATTCTAATAAACGTTGACTTTGATCAAGCTGGCGGGTGAGTTGAAGAACTATTGTATCATGCCTATTACTGCTCTCTTTGAGTTCTGACTGCAAACCCTCGACCTGCTTCTGCAGGCGTCCTTTGTCTCCTTTTAACTCCTCAACCAGTTCTGCCAGATACGATGATCCCTGAAGTGGTACTTTAACTTCTGCCATTTCGGACACTGCTGCCAATGATTCCGCCAATACGAACCGTCGTTTGCCCTTCTTCTTAGATACAACTTTA
>SDBU01009941.1_pt1 | contig 10605 bp, 22 predicted proteins | sample 2277071 | NCBI WGS metagenome assembly SDBU01 (sample SAMN10397929, study PRJNA504765) | marine sediment metagenome | isolation source: marine sediment core GS08_GC12, 126 cmbsf | place: Arctic Ocean: Gakkel Ridge, Loki's castle | collected 2008
TGGGCAGGTATTAGCCCTGACAGTAAATGGTATTCTATACCCGATGAAGCCCTCACCCAAGCAGACAGGGAGGAGTGAAATGAGAAGGAATAGACTGAACAGACTTCACGGTGATATACCACCTTCTGATTGGAGAGAGCCGATATGTTGTAAGGTTGGGACGATACCTGCGACCATATATTTATTTAGACATTATAGTTTGAGGCTTAATCAGAAAGTTCAGTTTAGATATTACAATAATAGGGATTGGTTATGGGGATTAGTGATAAGGGAAGCCCCCTTACTTATAGGTAAATAACCATCAGGGAGTAATCAATAGGGAGGAATAGAATGGATAAACTGATAGAGAAGTGTGTGCCGTCAATAGAAGTATTCGAGGATGTAGAGAAACAGGTTTTCTTTCCAATACCTGCGCCTGGAGAATTCTCAGCTACCATTAGAATTTATGCTTCAACAATGTGCAGGCGAACATTAGCCCAAGCCATCCCCATTATCAGGGAAGCAGTAGCCGGGGAGATTAAGAGGGAGTTGGAGAAGTTATATCCATACTCAATAGTTGAGCAAAATGCTTTCTCATGGAATGACTACTGGGAGAAGCGGGTGTAATGAAACCTTATTATCAAGATGAATGGGTGACTATCTATCATGGGGATAATCGTGAGTTGCTTCCTTTTATTAGTGGGGATTTGTTAGCTACGGACCCGCCGTATAATGTGGGGATAGATTATGGAATTTGCACTGATAAACTTACCACAAAGGATTACCATTCTCTTATTAAGTGGCTTGTTGGCTATGTGAAGAATTCTGTCGGTGGGAATATGGCTTTAGTTCTCGGCAGTAAATTAGTTTTAGATTGGTGGCGATTTATTCCTGAAGCTAAACTCATAATTGTAAAGATGGGAGCCGTTTCCAACAACAAAATTAAGGGTTTGCACCTTCAGTATCACCCGCTACTTACTACAGTTAAAAGCAATAAATATATGTCTGATTTGTGGGAAGATATTAGATGGCCAGGCGAGGGTTATTATTTCAATGAGGATAGGTATGGGCATCCCGCCATGACCCCCGAAAAACTAGCGAGGCGCATTATTAGCATCTTTAGTGAAGCGGAACAAACTATTATTGACCCTTACTTAGGCTGCGGGACTTTCGCAGTAGCAAGCAAGTTGTTAAACCGCAAGTGCATAGGCATAGAGATAGAGGAGAAGTACTGTGAGATTGCAGCCAAGAGGTGTAGCCAACAAGTATTTAATTTAAGCACCCCACCAGTAAAGGAGTAGAAGAGCGATGGACAATGAATTTGAAGGAAGAACGACTGTAGCTGGGCGCAAGTGTCTTGGTTTTAGTTATTGGACTGACTGCGGTTATGAGTATGATTGTGAGTATCTTGCAGATTTTGATTGCTCAGAGTGTGTGTTTGTGGTGGGCTATTACGAGAAGGATTATCGTAAGGGGAAAAGACCTTGGGCGAAAGGAGCAGAAGAATGTTCTTTAAAGTAAAGCCTCGCAAAACTGATACCCTCTTTACAAAATATATGAGGTTGAAGTATAATTATGAATGCGTTAAATGTTCAAGGGTTTATCCACCTGATAACTGCCGCAACCTGGGGGTTTCCCATTACTTTACAAGGGGAAAGGAATCAACGAGGTTTGATGAGGATAACTGCGACCTATTATGCACCCTCCCTTGCCATCGGAAGTGGGGGCACGGAGACGAACGGGGTGATTATATTAAATACATGATTAAGAAACTAGGGCAGGAAGGGTTAGATTTGTTGGAATTGAGGTCAAACACTTATAAGAAACGAGATGACGTTATGGATAAGATAATTCTTGACCAAATGCTGAAGGAGTTGGAAGATGGAAGTTAAAGCTTTTGAAATCCCTTATAGTTTTAAGAATCCTATTAAGATACATTGTTTGGGTGATGTTCATGGAGGAATAAAGCATTGCGCGGAGAGTAAAATCAAAGCTAAAGTTCAAGAGGTTAAAGAAGATCCCTATGCTTACTGGATTGGGATGGGGGATTATGGAGAGTTTATTACACCATCAGACCCACGATGGGATATAGCCGTAGTTTCAGATTGGCTTACTAAAGATAATATCTCAAGAGATTTAGAAAGGTGGGTTGTTAATCTATTCAAACCTATTAAAAACAAATGTATTGGATTGTTAGAAGGAAACCATGAAGACGCAATAAGAATCCACAATCACGATGATGTCCAAAAGAACATTTGTGAAGGGCTTGGAGTGACTAACTTAGGGGTTACTTGTATCGTGAGGCTGATTTTCAACAGAAGAAACAGTAATGAAACTCACATAATTAAAAGTGCTTTTGCTCATGGTGCTGGTTTTGCTGTTACTAAGGGGACGAAAATGAATCGGCTAGAGAGGTTTATGAACATCTACCCCACATGTAGGATAGTCGCCATAGGTCACATGCACGATAAGATTATGCTGGAACTTCCTTACTTGGATGCTAATGAAAACAATGAAGTCCTGCAATATGTCCGAGTAGGGGCGGTAACAGGTTCTTGGTTCAAGACTTACGAACAGAATGTAAGGGCTTCTTATGGCGAGAAAAAAGGCTACCCGCCCACAACTTTGGGAAGCCCCACCTTTTATATCAAACCTAGTTCTAATAAGGTATGGGTAGAATGATAGACGAACAGAAGATACAGGAAATCACAGACAAGGCTAACGAAGTTATCAACCACCAGTGTCCTTTAATAGAGAAGGATATTAAAACATACCAGACTAAATCGATATTGGAAGCGATAGAGTATGAAAAAGAAAAGACCTAAGTTAGTCCAGTCAGTTACAGAGAGAGTGGAATCAGGGTGCGGAAAACTCTACGTTACTGTGTCGTTTTTAGACAACGAAGTGTTTGAAGTGTTCGCTATTATCGGTAAGGCAGGGGGGTGTTCTACCTGTATGCTTCAAGCCATCACGACCTGTATTACAATGGGGCTTAGACATGGCGTTCCCTTAGATGTTTATATTGAAAAGCTCCTCGGCTTCCGCTGCCCCTCTCCATCATGGGATGATGGGACACAATATTTAAGCTGTATAGACGCTATCAGCCAGGTATTAGAGAGGCAACCCAAGAATGTGCAACCATAAATATACAATACCCTTCCCTGAAGTGGGGTTAGAGATGATGATTCCCTGTAAGATATGCGGGGAGGAGAAGCCTCATATGACACTTCATGGGTATCTGGTCTATCAAGAAGAATGCCGCAAGAGACAATGCACGTTTAATTTTAAGTCTGATAAGGGGTTGAATTATCTGGGTTGACAAGTATATAGAAGAAGTGGTAAGATAAGGTAGGATGATATACAGGACTAACTCATCATTTAGGGAGGCCATAGAAGCAAGGATAGGGGAGGAGATTCCTCTTTCCTTATGGGAGTCTATCGTTTTTATTATATGGGGGCATCAAATAGCTTGCCACGAACCCTTTGATGAGGAAGATTTAAGAATGGCTGTTCCTAGAGTAGAGGATATATTAAGATTGAGAGGGGAGTTATGAACATCAAGGTGATCGAAGAGGACTTGCACAAAACGCCTGAACTTGGCGGGGAATGTGCGGTGTGCGATTTAGTAATTAGCATTGATAAGAACATTGGCTTCAGGTCTAAGCAAAAGTCCGTAATCCACGCCGTCATAGAAAACTACTGCCGCCACTGGACACACGATAAGGTAGAACAGTTAGAGGATTTTATCATGGATGCTTTGGACCAGTTGGAGGAATAATGTGCTTTAAGAAAGTAATGCGGAAATTAACGGGGCACCCCGATATATTCAGGGGGCATGACCCTTCGCCAGAATGGATGAATGATGAGATACCGACCTATACAAAGAAAGAGTTAATCAGTCATTTTGAATACCGTATAGGAATACACAAGGAATGGCTGGAGAGAGTAATCAAAAACCCCTCGCTCGGTGTTACTTACGGAGATGTGAACTTCCAATACTGGGCGATAGAGGGATATGAAAATGCTATATTTTATCTCAAGGAGGAGTTATGAATATAAAAGAGTTAAGGCCACAGGTTTTGGTAGGGATACTTGTGCTGGGAGCGATGGCTTATGTGGCAATGGCGGTTGGTTATGATAACCTCGCGGGCGTAGCTATCGGGGGAATTGTAGCTGCTGTTACTTCTCTCGCCGTGAACGGCAAACCCTCACCATAAAATAATCATCACCGTAACTTATAACAATCGTAAACTTCTTAAAATATATGTGTATACTGCCACGCCTTGTTCCGACACGGCGCATTCTCATCGAAAGAGATGGATAATCCCCTGCCATTCAAGGATACCCATTCCTGATAAGATACCCATTAAACTTGTGATTAAGATAGTGTTCCGTTTACTTCGTGTAGAAATACCCCTGACCCACCCTGCCATACCCTTATCATCGTCCCTGCCGAATATCGTAGTGGTTAATGCTTGAATATCTACGCTGTGTTGCCCGACTGTTCCGTTAATTTTTTGAAGATGCACTTCAATAGCGGTAGTTCTGCGGAGTTGCTCATCGCTTCTTTCATCTAATCTTCCTAAGAGTGCGTCGGTATCTTTCTTGGTAAGCATAGCAATCTCCTACAGGTTTATACCCGACCAGTCATTCCCCAGTAAGGCTTGGGCCACAAAATATCTCGGCCTCTTCATAACATCAGCTTCGTTTATAAAGATTGTCATTATTCCCTGACTTAACACCGATATTCTCTGCAATAAGTCCTTTGCCCTTACCTGCGGTGAAGCGTGCCAGTAAGTTCCTAAGATACTTATTATCATTGAAAAAGAAGGGAGGTAGTAGTCTGCTATTACACCGCCTGACTGTGTTCTACCTCCCAAGAAGGATTTTTGAAAGATATAACTAATTCCTAATTTGTCCAGTTCTTTACCCACTATAAGTTCTGGTAGAGTAGCTGGCTGATTCTGAATAGTAGGCATTAGACTTTCACAGCACTCAGAGCCATTTGCCCACCGTATTCACTGCCAGTCTTTGTCGTACCACTATTAAGGAACAGTTGGACATAATGGATTTCGTTCTTATCAGCATTACGGAAGGTGAGGGGGATTAGAGTAGCCGATTGAATAGCATCCCAGATGTTATCATACTGCTGCTGGACACTGGCATCACCTAACTCGCCGTCAATATTGATAGTGAATGTCCATGCCCTGTTCCCGGTAGCCCCTGTCTTGAGCATATAGGCTGTTACCAGAGCTAAGAGGTCAGGTGAGTTTGTGTTTGTCCCTCCTCTGGCAAAGTCTATCCTGTACTGGATAGCATCATAGGATAACCCTGCACCAGAGGCTAGTATAGTTTCAACAGCCCCATTCTCGCCTGAGGTATCCAGTGTTACCAGAGTAGTGAACCCTGTATCCCTGTCCTCGTTGGTGTGATTAGTTCTGTATTTAATTGTGATAGTCTCATTAGCAGTTACACTCTTGGCATATGAGGTAATCGCCTGCACTAATTTACTGTATGCTACTGTACCAGCATCAAACCAAGGTGATAGAAAGATACCTGAAGCCTCAAACTTCTGTGTGCCTGATAGCTGCCTGACATTCTGTATCCCTCTAGGGAGGTCTATATAATAGATGGTGTTGGCAGCGTTCCAGTAGATAGCATAACCGCTTTCAGCAGAGGATACTATAACATCGGTCATCGCTTCATTATTATTAGCAGATACCCACCAGCACTCCCACGACCTGCCAGTCCAGATGTAAAGCCCCGACTGTGAGTTTCCCGAAGTCGGAGAGGCTGATACCAGAGCAGCCATGAAGTATTGAGAGTCGGCAGAGAACTTGACGATCTCCCCGTTATATTCAACTGGTAAGCCCCCTTCTCGTTCTAATCCCACCTCTGATATACTTGCAGGATTCCCAGTGACATACTTCTTGATGCCAAGCCCGTATGAGAAGTAGTGTGCGTCATTCCAGTAGATAGCACCCTTACCACCGTTGGGATGGTCGGGCAATCTTAACTCCGTAGGCAACCACAGGTCGTTAGTGGCATCATAGACCTGTAGTGTAGCGTTGGTCGGACAATAGACCACAAAGTTACCATCTGCATCCCTGCCTCTGATTATCCCTTCTATCTTATCTGAATCAGTGGTAACGTCTGCCAGGTTGTTCCAGGTAGGACTTGCACCGTCAGGGTCATTACTTGAGGCGAATGTACCAGTGGAGTTCATCTTATAAAGCAACCCGTTAGCCTCAACTCCATAGAAAGCTGCTGAGGAATTGGACTGAGTTACAACTTCTGCGGTAGACATCCATGCGTAATTATTACTATCACCTAAAAAGATATAGAGTCTTGAGTTAAGGGAGGGGATCAGTGCTGTGATATTAGCAGGGAGAATAGCTACGGAAGTATATGAAGCACGCCCTGAATCCAGTTTGACTAACTGGTTATCTACAGCCCAATAGTTTTCTCCATTGAAATTAGCTGCTACGTTTGGTGTACCGCTAACTGCGGGACCATCTGCGGTTTCTGACCCTATTTCAAAAAGACTAATGCCTTGGCCTGCTGATGAATTTTTTACTCGTATTCTTAACGATGTAATAACCCTATCCGTATGGTCAATGGTAACGTATTGCCCCTCTGCAGGAACTACTGCGGTTATAGCTGTCCAATCCGTACCATTTAAACTTGAATCTACCTCGAAGGCGGTCATAGTTCCGCCAGTTTTAGTAATCCAGAATCTAGTTCTACCATAAAAATTTACTGGCATTGTAAAAATACCATAGTTAGTAAAAACATTACCACTAGGAGTATCACTGTTAGCATTAGTACCTGTATTACCATCAAATGCATTGGAAAGATTAGTCCAATCTGTACCCGTTCCAGCAGTAGGTGAAGTCCATGTCGGTGTTATATTCAAGACATTAAAAGTAGAAATTGCAGTTGCCAGTCTGGGTAAGGTCAAGTGCCCGTCATATGAGATAATACAGTTAGTCCACCACACCCTGTCAGAGTGTATAGACTCATCCATCTCATTGATTAGAATACCACCACGCCTGTCCTTCTGTATCCACTGAGACAGTATGTTTTCTTGTGAGAAAGAATCCGAACCAATATTCACCTTGCCTGGAAGCGGTGGTAGATACTGCTCAATAAGTGAATTAACAAGATTATATTTGAGTCCGTTTATTCCAATTTCGCCGTCTGCTGTTATTGCAAAAGCCATTATGTTATAAACCTACTTCCACTAGGTATATTCAAGCTAATCTGTGTCTTTTTCCTTTCTGCGAGAGCAAGGTGTATTTTACCCAGTTCCTCCCTGCCTTTCACATCCAGAGCTCTTGATTTTGCATGATACAGTAGTAGATAAGCGAGTGCGTATTCCACCACGAACTCAGGGTCAATCTCACAGGTGTCCGTATCGGCAGTCATCAGAGATGGTAACTGTAATCCGCTTAATCTAATCTGAGTAGGCGTTCCAACAACCGATAGTCCTGCTTTAGATAAATGAAGGTAGTTAGTGCTGTCTACACTAAGTTCCCAGTATGTCGGGTTTAACTCCAGATATTCCTTTGAGCCTTCTTTAACAGCCCTGACATTATCTACATAATAGGTAGCAGCCCCAACATCCGAGGTCTGGACTAATCCAAGACTTATGATCGCTGTGTCAGAGTGAGGGTTAGCCAATGCTATTGAGTGTCTATACCATACACCAGCATCCATAGCAGGGACATCTAAAGACTCAGTAGGAGAAGCTATCGCTGCCGTATTGTCTAAGGCAAAGTCTATCTGTCCTGCCGTTAAAGCTATGGAGCTATACATGTCAAACTCTAACCTGTCACAGTCAGAGATGTCTATAGAAGCAATAGTGTCATAACCGAGTATTGCCCCAGCCCCAGAGTTACCATCCTCTACCAGTTTGGCTGAGTAAGTGCCGAACCTCTTAAAAGAAGAGTCCCGTGTGACTGTCACATTCGCTGAACCCGCAGTCCACGCAGTCTCGCAGTCGGAAAGTAATCTGTCTATCCCGACATTCCTGACATATTCCACTTTATGTATTGATACGAAACTAGATAACCAGTCATATTCAAGGTGGTTACTTTCAGTCCACTGAGAGTTTGTTCGCTTTACCTGTAAGGCTTTTCGGGATACCTCTATAATAGCCCTGTCTGTGACATCAATAATATCGTCCCTGATAAAAGGTCTAGGCCACATCTCGTAGATGTCAGCAGCAGCAATACTCCCCGATACAACAGGAGAAAGAGTAGCATCAGCAGTAGCTGAGTCAAAGTCAGTAACCCATGTCTCATCGGTAGCAGCTACGCCAGCGACAAGGCTCATGTAGACGAACTTACCATTATGTTCATCATCCGCCCCCCGCAACCCAAAGGTATCTTTAAGACTCGCGCTATCTCCACCGCCTGTAGCAGTGCCGAAGGTTGCCCCTAATACCCTACCTATTGATTCTATAATCTCCGCACGTGTCACGCTCTGTTGAATAGTCATAACCTTACCTCTCTAATGTTACGGTATCACTGTGGGCAGACAACGGTGCAGTCTGTATTACATTGATAGCGCCTGCCAGCATAAATATCAGGATTAGACCGTATACGATAAAGACAACCGATTTCGCCGCCACATTCGCACCTTTCACCTTTCTCATAGTTCATATCACCCTTCCCTCTCCAACATTCCATTGTGCTATAGTGTCGCAAGGTAGCTTTAATCTATGCCCACATCTCTCAACCTTGATGTACCCACCGTCTCTATTTTCAGGGTCAGGGTTTATTACTATGGCATGTTCATAAAGCGGAAGAAGCAAATCCTTTATTTTATCTGCGTATTGGCTTGCGTTAGGCGGGAAAGTCAGGTCTATCTTTATTCTGAAATCTCTCTCATCACTCATAATGTTATCCCCTTACTGTTTATTCTAAGATAGGTTAATTCAGTTGCACTCAAGATGCGGTTGTAAGCCCACATCTCACTAAAAACACCATCAAATGAAAAACCTTTATCAGAAGCCCTCGCCCCTAAAACCAGGTCAATTGCTGCATCGGAAGTCCTTGTGCCATCAGGAGTATCAGTTTCCGTCAACCCGCCACCCACTGTATAAGCCGTATCCCCTATATATACAATCGGGTTGTTTGCTGTATTGTCAGCATTATAGGTAACTGCCACAAATGAACTTGCTCCAAGAGGCAATACTTCAGCCGTTTCCCATCCCCCGTTTGCGATACTCCGTTCGGAAAAGAATTTTAACTTGACATCACTGAGGTCGTCATTGATAGTAAAAAAGTCCCACCCGCCAGCCCTCTTGGACATTATACGTCCAGCATTACCTTCACCATCACTGGTAGTATTTATCCACCCCACTAGAGTCCCACCACCATCAAAGATATTATTCAAGCTTGAGGCAGAATCGCAAACTATGTAATCATCCGACCCATCAATGGTTGCGCCCTTTGCTCCCCATGTAACTCCAGAAGCGGTAACCTCATGCCCGAAGGAGTCTATCGAATTGAACGCAGTATGCTGCAAATCAGGATGCCAAAAGGGTAGGAACAGAACACACCCATTGGATAGAGGATTATACGAATTTGGGCTTTTAATGTATCTTCTAAACATGTCTATCTCCTTTCCAGCACAACATCTGCCTGGTGAAATCAAAGGGCTTCCACTCTGTTACCATCATAAAAACCCAGTCAAGCACATTACGGTACTGGGGACTTTGTTCATATTTCACTATTACCAGTTTGAAAAGAGCATCAAATACAGGTTGTCTGAACCCAAAGTCCCAATGTTTCAGGAACTCCTGCCATACATCAAACAGCCTGATAGAGTTAGGGTGAAGTAACTCTTCTCTTACTGGCTCTGGATATAACTTTGCATAGCGAACTATCAGCCATGCAATCGGCGTGTCCACCTTCGGGATGTAGTAGGCTAGGTTCTCCTTCATTAGATGTTTGAGATACATTAGTCGAGATGCCTTATATATAAGTAAATTCGGATGTCATCGGTGGCTGTCTGCGTATATGCGTCAAGGGTTATAAGCACACCAAAGAGAGCTACATCACTACTGCTACATTTGTAAAAGAGAGGAAGCCCACCCGTTGTTGACGGACTGGCCAGAGTCGTAGTCGCAACTGTAGCACCATCAGCCCTGCTCTGAGGGAAACTTATCCTCCCTCTATATTCCTCTATTTCTCCAAGGAGGGGGTTGTCATTCGGTGCATTATCGTTCAGCGCACCCGTTGGAGCGGTAGTAAACAATAACAACTCATACCTCACTGCCTGGTTTTCCGTCTCGTTGAAAAAAAGAAAGAATCCGAGGATGACCGCAACTATACCGACAACACCAGTAAAAACTATTATTAATCTAACCTTACTCACTGAAGCTACCTCAACAGAAATGGCACCATAGATTCTTCCATCTTCTACAATACTATGGTGCCACAGGTAAATTAAAAGGGGATTAAGAGAAGCTTAGAGGATGCTTAGAGTTTTAACCAGACCGTGAATGTACTTCCTTCGCCAGGTTGACTGGTCACGGTGACCTTTATCTCGGACATTCTGATTAATTCTTGCTCAATGGCATTTAGAGACTCGCGTCTTTCTTCATCGCTGAGCTTG
>SDBU01009942.1_pt1 | contig 10605 bp, 12 predicted proteins | sample 2277071 | NCBI WGS metagenome assembly SDBU01 (sample SAMN10397929, study PRJNA504765) | marine sediment metagenome | isolation source: marine sediment core GS08_GC12, 126 cmbsf | place: Arctic Ocean: Gakkel Ridge, Loki's castle | collected 2008
AAGTTCAGTGACATTGGCGACTAACCAATGAGAATATACTGCGTTGACTTTCACCGTGCGTTCTGGCGTGATATCAGAACGGCCTCGCACTATCCCGGCACAATTAATGATATATGGGGCGCAAGTTTCCAGGTTGGTCACTGTAACCTTGTGAATATTGAAATCCTTTGCACCTTCTTCCAATGCCCGCACGACAGCACGTCCCAACATGCCGTCAGCGCCGATTACGCTTACTGTATTGGATGGATGAGTCATGCTTAATTCTCCGGCGCTGATTGGATCATCTCGATAAGTTGCGCCACATCTAAGAACGCTACGGGCTTGTCAGATGTGTATTGCCCCACACCATAGCGGTAGAGTGAATGGTCATCAAGAGGTCGCCAGTTCGGTTGAATAATTAACATGTCACCAACCTTTTCAGCATGTAGCGACTCTGATGGACTCAATAGCATCTCGTGAGTCTTTTCACCGGCCCGTTGTCCGATAATCTCAACGTGTGATGTTTCTGCCGTGCCTTCGATTTCATCTATGGCGTCTACTAGGTCAATCATCCGGGCCGACCATAACTGAGGGATAATGATTGTGCCAGTGTGAGCGAAATATCCCTGTTGATGACAATTTAATGCCGCCAAAACTAAATCAACAGCCTTGTGCACGGTTAGCCAGAATCGCGTCATGGTTGAATCTGTCAAGGTGATTATGCCATCGCGGGCCTGTTGTCTAAACATGGGTATTACGCTGCCAGTAGACCCTATGACATTGCCGTAGCGGACAGTCACGAAAGATGTGTCAGAATCTTGTGCCATTTCCTGAAAACATCGCTCCATGAGCCGTTTAGTCATCCCGTAGACGTTAGCAGGCTCGCAAGCCTTATCCGTCGAAATCGCCACAACCCGATCAATTCTATTCCTAATCGCTGCCAATCCTACATGAATGGATCCACTTAAATTGACTTCGAGGCAGTTCAGCACGTTGGTTTCGCCTTCCGGTACATACTTCATTGCCGCCGCATGGATCACGGTGTCATGTCCCGCCATTGCAAGTTCGACTCGATCATAGTCAGTTATGTCGCCCAAGACGTATCGGGCTTCGGGGAATTCGCGGCGACATAACGCGTGCTTGGCTTCGTCGCGTGAGAAGATGGTGAATTGGGCGTCGATGCTATTATCGCGGAAGTGCCGAAGGATGGCTCGGCCCAAAAATCCCGCGCCGCCTGTCATGAAGATGTTCATACTTTTACCTCTGCCATCTCATCTATCCACTCAATCTCAACAGCGTAACCATCAAAATTGTTAGGGACTTCCTCAATATTCGTGTATATAGTCATGGGGTGCGCTTCTTCCCAAAGGAAGCTCATCACAACATGTCCATCCGTGAACACAACTCCTTCGGCTATTTTCTCATCATCTGCTAGATACCGACCTGTCGTCAGCCAAAAGCGTCTCATTTGATTATCCTCTTGATTACTCACGCCATAAGTCTTGGTATTCAGGTTGATCAGTTACGAGACGGGCGGGGCCGTCAACATATTTCTTTCTGATGCGAATGGACATGCGGGGCTTGTCGCACATGGGTTCGGGCCAATCAGGAGATGTTACCCACGCGAGATACCCCGCTTGCGAACGACTACGGGCAACCACCATCTCGACAATAACGTATGGTTCTGGCGGCTCAAGCATTACCGTGCTTGAATATGTTGGCAGTTCTTCCGAAACAACCTGATAGATGTTCATTGATTACCCTCTAGTTCTTTCTGCCTTCTGCCATCCGATATTCTGTTTCAAGTAATAATCGGCGTCTCCCATGTCCCAAGTCATTATATGTGCCTGTGGTGGATGAATGGCTTTGTGATATTCGATTTCATATAGAAACTCATCAACAGTTTCATGGGTGGTAACTTTGTATTCATAGCCGCAAATACAATACAATCGTGTATATTCATGGCCATTGATGATGATTTCTTCGGCTGTCTTTTGGTGGTCAACCGTTGTGGAATAGTTTGGTAGAGGCATAACCCCTCTCAACTGGTAAATGTTCGTATGTAACGTTGCCATTTACACCGCGTGCAAATCTTGTATTGAGCGAGACGCTCACAGCCGCACGGACAAGAAAAACCCGTAAATGCTTGCCTCTTAGTGAACCAATGGAATATTCGGTGGGTCACCGCTGCTATGTCTCTAAACAAAACGACGCCCACGATTAGCAATACCAATCGCGAGCGTCTCAACCTAAAAAGGTGTCCCATTGTAGACAACACTCCCCTCATAGTGCGCCCCTCAAGGTTTCAGTGGCCGGGCAAGATGGGAGGGGTACTAACACCCTTTCGCGCTCGATACGCTAGCCCGGCCACACTTATTTAACTATCCTTTTCACGGGACTGTCAATGTCCCAACCTTACCACATTCATTGAATGATTGACAATTGGGCCGGTTGTAGGCGTAGCATCGACGCCTCGTTATCGGGGAGCAAGGAATTGAACCTCGACCTCACCAGCCGTCTGGAGCGCGCTACCGTTACGCCACTCCCCGCCACTGACGAACTCCGGCCCGCTGTCAATGTCCCAATCTTACCGCTCCATAATGATAATCGTCAATGATGCTACCACCACACAATTACCGTTACGGCAAATTCCAATCTGAAAATAGGCTCGGCCCCAAGCGAGAGGTCTCACCGCCGTCAACGAAGTATGCGTCGTCCGGAAAGGGATCACGCGTGTGCTGCAACGGCGCGTAACGCACGTTCTGTATCCGGCCCGCCAATTGCGGTGTCAACAGAATCACCCTTGGCTCGATCTTGGTGATCCACTGTAGACACCAGTTGAGCGGAGGCTTTTTATGCCAGAGGAACCGCCCACCGTCCGTCCAGAAATCTGCGCCCGCTCGACCGTCTTGGATGGCTATCATCGCGCCTTGATTGTAGTCAAGGTACTCCATGAAAGTCACCGGACGGCCACCCAATACCGTCATGGGGATGAAATAGATATCGGAAGCGAATTGCCCTGCGAGGATGTTGACGTTATCGGAATCGTCTTCCTCCACGATACCGTCATCAATTACGACGGGGAACCGGAATCCGTCTATCAGGAGGAATTCGCCTCCCTCGGTTCGCATGGCGTCCCGAAATTCTACCATGTCTCTGCCGTCCACGTTGACCCTTTCGGCCCCATTGCTGTCCAGGAAGACGCAACGTTGAGTCAGGTATGAGCATGGCCAGATGGCGGTCAGTTCCCAGAAGAGTTCACGCCGCATCGTGATAGCCCACGTTGCCGGTTCGAATCCCATTCGGCTAGCGTTGTGACGAAGGAAACGCGACATAGCCGTGGTCACTTCCACAATGTCCGTGCCGTTGGAAACCTCGTCAATGATGCCGTAGTTGAAGTCCTTGATATCGGAGTCCAAAGATGGACAGTTAATTGACGTGATGGCGTCCACCTTGTTAGTGCCGATAAGGATATCTAGTCCGGGAAATTCCTTGGAGCCGCCCGCGCCCGTGTTGTTGGCCGGGTTGCCCGTATAGAGTTGTGGAATCAAACGGTTTTGTATGCTCACGCCAACCTCAACGAATGCTTGCAAAACTTCTCTGTTGAGATTGATGTTGCCCGGCACGGAGTTCATTTCCAATACGCCGCCCATTTGGATCAAGGGATCGTTCATCAAGGTTAGGTCAAGGAATTCGCCCCTGTCCGTCTGTTGCCCAACCCGGTTGGCTTCGATTTCCTTGGTCATTCGGCTATACCGACCGAATTCGGCAGTCTGGATGCAAGACTTGGTAAGCCCGGCGACTGGTGGATCGTCGCAAACTCCATCCGCTTCCGCGCCGGTATCGGCTAGGAACCCCGTAAGGTACGGATATAGCGGATTCGTTCGGACTGTTCCGCGCGCCGGAAGCATGCTGATGAGTCCACGAGGCATCACGCGAGTTGAGATAACATCGCGCTCCAAGCCGTCTACCCCGAATATACCGCCCGGCCCATGCATGTAGTTATTGGTCGGTGTGCCGCTCGGAGATGTATGCTTCATGCCGAAGCGTGGCTCTGAACGTTCCTTCTGGCGCATTCGTTCATTGATCAAGTCAATGAATTCATCAACGCTGTCCTTTTCCTTTTGTTGTGTAACCATCTCTCCCCCTGTGTAGTGGATAAGAGTCCATAATTTGATATTACACTACCGGATTGCTAGTGTCTATTGCGGCGCTACGCCGCCCACGGTCATTTCCGGGATACCGGTCATGTCTGCGAACCAATTCATTTCGCCACTGACCGCCGCCTCTTGTTCTTTGTCGGCCTTGTTCGATTCTTCCTGCGAGGCGACGAAACCACGTTTTGCAGTCGGATCAAAAGCGGGAGCGAACGCGGCTCGTATCTTGGCTGCGTCGTCTTCCTGCAAGCCTTTGACGGATTCCGTGACGGACAATACGGATTGCTCAATGGTCTTTACGCGGTCGCTCATGGCGTTAACAACTTCGGTCAGTGGGTTGATTAACGCTGCAATGTTATCCGCCGAGACATTAACAACCGTGACTTTTTCCGTCTTGGTTTCCTTCTCTTCGGTTTCAAATTCCTTGGAGTCTACCCCAAGTTCGTTGAGAAATTTGGCGCGAGCTTGGTTGTTCTCTTCGAGGGCCGCAACTTTGCCTTCGCCCAATACCGAAACCAGATATTCCCGTTTGTCATCCTTGAACATTTCTTTTACCTCACTTTCGATAATGGCGAATTCTTGCCACGGATTCGCCGCTTTTGCGTTTGGTAATACTGACATCTCGAATGTCCTATACCAGTCGATTTCACCGTCGATCCCTGGAATGTATCGATAGCCGTGAGACAACCCTAGCCCTTTCATCCCGGCTAATAGTTCTGCCTCTTGCTCGTGTCCTGGATCAATCAGCCCGCTAGCTGTGATAAATCCGTTATCGTAATCAATCCAGTCAGCTTTTCCGAATTTAGTTCCGGGAGTATGCCAGTGCCATAATTCCGGCATCTCCCCGCCACCATCTATATAGGCAACGAATTCCTTGTGAGCCGCCTCGGTGAATACTTCGGGCGGATTATCTCGGTCACGGAAGTTATTCGAGAACGTCGCGACGAACCGCAATGCTCCATTCTTGTCTTTCGTGAACGTGATGTTATTGTCGGCCCAATCAGCGGACGTAACCTTGTCAGCCGTGATTGAAGGAATCGCCTTGAGCATTGATGCAAAGGCGGATTTGGCCCTTTTGATTACTTCGTCTTTGATTGTAATTTCCTTAACCGCATCTAATCGTTCCCTTAGATTATCCTTGGCTTCGTCGTTCCCGTCAACCTTAGAGATTGCACGACTGATACGACTGACCGCTTGGGACTTCTGTTCCGTGGTTAATTGCACCTTGTTTCCACGGAATCCGCCCGGTTGCATGGCGGTAATGGCTCGCCCAACTTGCGCCGTTGTGAAGTTGCCGCTGCTATCCTCTGCAAGTCGCAATTTCCAATCGGATGGCATCTCTGTGTCTGGTACAACTGCGAAGTCGCTTGGATTGAATTCCACCCCACCTTCCGTCTTGGTAGCCTTGTCAGATGTTTCGGATTCATCGTCCAGGTGGGATGATCCCTCTACAATACGGACTGCTATTGGATCCATCTCATCGGACGGCAATACAACAGCCCTCCACAAGTCCGATATGCCATTCGAGACGATTGGTTGCGGGAAGCCCTGGACAATAACACAAGCATCAGTTTGAGGCACGAACCATTGGCAATTGGCGCAAGCGCGTTCGCCACCACCGCCGACTGGATTATAGTTCGCGGAATTCTGAGAAATTTGACGATCCATAACTTCCCAAAAATCTGGCCCTTCGGCCCAATGCATGTTCTTATCTGACTGTTCCGCCTGTGTTTGCTGTGTCATATCGTCGCCTCTTTCCTTGATTGCCGCGTTCGCAACTGCGAACGCACTTGACTCTCACGTATCTACGGATCCGCCATCTTTGCGGCAGTCCTCAAGTCTGGAATTCCACGCACCAACCCATTGCTTTCGCGTTTCGAGACTGCGATTGATTACGTTGCTTGGAAGCTTTGGATCACTTGGGCCTGAGAATGGCATTACTTAATAACCCTGTCACTCCAACCGATAAGTTGCACATATTCGTGGAATATACATACAGGAGTCTTCTGTGCAAACGACACTAGGGCTAACCATTCCATCGTCAGTAATCTCATGTTCATCTATCAATCCAGCATGTCCATTTGAACAAACCAGAGTCGCCGTTTGGCCACCATCAAAACGCACTGGCTTCCAAGTCAACGGCTCATCCTCAAATGGCCCCGCATAACTTCGTTGAAGCTCAATCATCGAACCGCCCTCTGCATTATGTCGTCAGATCCACCTATCAACTGCTTGACCATTCTGGCTTCAAGGGTGTTGACATTCCGCCATCCAGCGCCACGGAATAACCGCCGCTGTGTCTTACCCTGTACGATTCTATTATACGGTGCAATATTAGAATTGCTACCCACTGTGCCGATAATCCGCCTTCGTTCGTTCCTTACTTTGAACGACCACGACCGCTTCAATGTGCCAGTTCGCTTGTATCCCGACTTTGTTAGTCGTTGTGGTGGATACTTGGCAATGAATCGATTCCCTTCCGCTACCGTCTTGGTCATGAGTCGTTGAAGGTCACGTGCTATCCCTACGCCGTCAATCTGTTTGATCGGGAATCCTATGGGAATTATCTTGATTTGCGGCCCTGCCATCGCTAGTCATCCTGCCCATTCTGGTTATCAGATGGGTTGCGTGATATGGCTTGAACTAGGAATCCAAGCGCGGTCATTAGTCCACCAAAGATCGCGCCCAATAGTCCGATCAATTCGCCTGCCGGTTCCGAAGGCAATTCACGAACGATTAAAAGAGTCATCAACACCACAGCACCGATGACACTTTCGGCGAGAATGAATCTCACCAACGTGCGACTGAGCTTCATTCTTTCAGACATTAGTTATCCACCAGAATTGCATCAAATCCCGCCGATACGTCCGTATTGTTCGCGCTGGCGTTTGCTCGCACCTTCAAAAAAGTTGGCCCCTCGAATTTCCTATATGGATTAAATATGTGTTGCACGTTTGATGATCCATCTGATTCAGTATCAATCGTATGATGGATAACAAAGTTAAGAAGTTCTTCGTTCGGATTAGGATTGCCCAATAATTCTACCTTAACGTTGACGGCAGCGGCATTCTTGATTGCCACTCCATAATAATTGGTTATAAACGCATCTTGAATACTTGGGACGCCAAGTATAGCCATTTGCGCTTCGCCTTGTTCGGCATTGATTTGAGCAGAGATTGTACCATCTACATCGGCAGTTGCGGTTATGATACCTACATTGATAGAGGTGACCCCTTTCGTTAATACTTCCATGTGGTTGATGATCACGTAAGCATTAACTGTGGGAACGTTTGTGACCCCGTTCAAGGTGATTACTTCGGCTATTTCTCTTGTGTCCCACGATGTAAGTCCAATAACAGAAATCGTTCTCGCTCCTACACCTAGGGGCGATCCGTCGTCACTAGCTGAACTTGAAACAATTTGATGAATCCGGGCCTCAGTCGGCGCGATGTAAATAGCTTGATTGTCTGTCGCATTAGCACGATCCCAAACATCTGTTTCTATCCCATTATCAACTTTACTCGCTCGCCCGTGCTGATTGTCTACGAAGTGCCCCGGCACATTCCCTCTTGCTATTTCAAGGGACGGATCCGTTACAGACAATATGGCTCCCGATTCCAAGACTATCGTTACCGTACCTGATATCCGTACTATGTTTTGACCATGCTTTGGAAGAACCATCACGTTTCCCTTATGATAGTTTGACCATATACGGGCCTGCTATCACTCGTGTCTTTGAGCACAAGTTGCCCATACTCGCGATCCACGAGCGTCTTGATGATGATCTGTCCATATTGAGGCAACATATTATGACCTCACGATGGTTGCGCCGTAGACCGAAGGATCGCCGATAGCGGCGCGACCCTGACCATATTCGGGTAATGGTGGTGGCGGCGGCGTTTGATCTTCAAAAATCGCCACACCAATACCCACGCATCTACCATCATCAGTCCAGTCAAACAGGGAGGCATATGTTCCCGTTACTGTTACTGTTCGTACTCCCCAACCACCACCGGAGGGTTGTGTTCCTGATGTACTCATACCATCGCGCGCGTTTCCTATCACAAAGAAATCCGACGCCGTCCATGAATTGTCCGCGCCACCTGCCCTAACACCTACGAATATCAAGAGCAAACTGTTAGCTATAGTTGTAACCAAATTCCCGACAGTTAATAACGATACCTCATTGTTATCTACATCAACCACGGAAACATCCACGGGGTTTGTGGGGTCTGACCCGCTGATCTCAACGATTGCAGCAAACGAACCTGCAACGTTGCTGCCAGTATTGTTGTGGTCTATAACATAGGTCTGTTCCTGACCCGCTGTGACCTTGAACCGGAAGAGCTTGCCTATTCCTGATGCAACACCGTTAGCGATTGCCGTGACCCCGGATGCGGGGGAAATGAGAGTGACCTGTTCCTCTGTTATTCCGCCTCTGACATGGATGAAGATAAGTACCCAATTACCCTCAGTCGTCGGCGAGTCAAATGTAATAGTATGAGTCTCTGCGGCGATATCGAGAACTGAGGTTTTTTCTTGAACAATCGGTGGTGGTGGCATTAGTTCAGCCTGAATTTCCCATTAAATACACGCGGCCCATCTTTGTCAATCACAACCCGGAAAGAAATGGAATTAAAAAACTGCTTGGATTGCCCAGGAGTTTGCCTATCAAGTCTTTGCCTAGCCAATCCCGGCACTTCAGCAAATGCTACAGCGGATTTTTTACTCAAAGTGGTTAATTGCCATTCCCTCACTCTGAGCGTGACATCATCATAAAGAATACCCGTCTTAGATATCCCAACTATTTCCGCGATTGCTAATGTCTGTAATGCCATTGCGTCCCTACCCCTTATCTCTTGCGCCTATCGTGTCGCCGTCGTCACCAACTGGCAACCGGGCACAACGTCAATTAACGTGTATCGGAGGGCGCGGGCCGGAATTCGTCGGGAATCGTTCGTCGTCCAGTTCACTGCAGACATCGTCCACAAGAGCATCGCGAGCCGTCTGCCATTCCTGAATGGTAATCCCCGCCTGATTATGGGCAATCCTGTTTCCTTCATCGAATATCCGAGTAATCTCAGTAGTCGCGATACGTTTTGCTCTAACCGGGCTGAAAGATGTTTCCAGCGCCTTGACCAAATCAGGGAAGCCCTGTGTACCCAATCCCGTCTCTTGCCAAGCTGTAATGGCTCCCCGCATCTGATTCCGAGTGCTCTCTTCAAGCGCGTCGATCCATGTGGTAGCGTATCGGCGCGAGAATTCCAAAGCCTGTTGATTCACCAGATCCATATCGACAGCGAGACCGAGATCGAGATTGAATTGCCCGGCGTCTATCACTCCGTCGCGTGCGCTTGACATACCGATTGGAATTAGTTGACTGCGGAAACCGGCCCAGAACGCATCGCTTGTAAAAATATCTCCCGGAGGTTCCTGCTTGCGTCCCCTCAATTGGGCTTTGGGCCACCAGACTTTTGTATCCTTGAACCCGATGAACTGCTCAAAATCGCCTAGTAAATCCTTAAAAGCCACATTGAGTTCATTCTCCATCGTGGCCGTAAGTTCGTCCCTGATGTCCTCACCGAAGTCTGCAAGGTTTTCCACGTCGCTTGGCTCAACCTGCTTGTCACCCTCATATCCCGGCTCTCCCTTTTTCGGTTTCTTTTTGCGCCGTGGTCTAGTAGATAAGTGTCGGGCTTTGCCTTCTACGGGTTCTGTATCCTGAGCCGTTATGTCAATAGTGAGATCTTTCCCCTCTGACAATCGATCAAAGGTTTCTTGAGAGATGTCTCCCTGATCTAGTAACAGTTGTCGTACCGCTTGGTCGTCAAGTGCGCCAGTGTCAACAAGATCCTTATATGCCTCCGACTTTGTCTTGAGCAACGTCGCTTGTTCCGTCTCTTCCACAACGTCCGTTTCGTCAAACTGGAATGTCACCCCAGATGGTATGACTCCGTGAAAGTTCATAAGCTTCTCAAACGCCGTCATAAACAACGCCGGGCCACGCCCACGCGATTTCTGATGAAGCACAAGGCTTTGAGCAGAGGATCCAAGATTGCCTCCGGGCAACGGAGCGAAGTCTTGATAATCCGCTCCCATTCCCAAGGCAAGTTGGCTGATATACCATTTCATATTCTCTTCTATGTTGAAACCGTCAGGCAGCGTCTTCAGATCAAGTGTCTCTACTGATATAGTAGCTGTGGGGTCAAGGGATGCAATAACAGCCGGAATAGTGAATACAGCCATTCCTCTTTCAGCTTGTTTCGCCTTATGCTGTTCCAAGGCGGTCGTGATGGTGTTGGACGTTATACCGCCAACAAGGTGTATCGCGTTGGGATTGTCCCCGCTAATCTTTTCATTCTGGTATACACCTATCGCTCGCAATATCTGTGCCGCCCGGAGAACACGCGAGACGGCACACAACTGCATGCCCCGCATCTGTGCCACAGGAGATGGGAAGTCCGTCATG
>SDBU01009943.1_pt1 | contig 10604 bp, 7 predicted proteins | sample 2277071 | NCBI WGS metagenome assembly SDBU01 (sample SAMN10397929, study PRJNA504765) | marine sediment metagenome | isolation source: marine sediment core GS08_GC12, 126 cmbsf | place: Arctic Ocean: Gakkel Ridge, Loki's castle | collected 2008
GTCCAGATGGATGTCGAACCGGCCGGTCTGCATCTGTTCGAGCACGTCGGCGATTCCCTGGGGAAGAATGTCCAGCAGGTGTTCGAGTTCCGAGAAGAGCCGATGCAGTTTTCGCAGCCGCCGGCGGGGCGAGAACCGCTGCAGCAAAAGTCTCCGCCGATAGGGCCGGATCATCTCGACCAGACTGAACTTGGGACTTATCAAGCGAGCGGTCCCTTCCAACGTGACCAGCGCCTTCAGCAGCATGACGATCCGCGCGGGCAGCATGATCCGGTAGCGGCGGACCTGCTCCATCATCTCGTTCAGCGCCCCGCCCAGGTCGAACCGCTCCAGCGATTGGCCACCGTAGTAGGAGAGGAAATCGGCCACGTCCAGCGCCAAGGCCGAACGGTCCAGGTCGGCCGGCGTCTTGCCCAGCCGAAGGATCATCAAAGTCATGTGCTCGGCGTCGAGATTACTCAGCGCGACGAGCATCTCGGAGACGTCCTCGTGCAGCCGCTCGTCGATCCGGCCGACCATCCCGAAATCGAGCAGTCCGACCCGGCAGCCGTCCATTGCCAATAAATTGCCCGGGTGCGGATCGGCGTGATAGAACCCGTTCTCGAAGATCATTTTCAGGCAGACGGCCGCGCCGCGCCGGGCGAGTTCATCGGTGTCGATGTTGGCCTCGGCCAGCCGCTTGCTCTCCGACAGCTTGATCCCGTCGAGCAGTTCCATCGTCAGCACGCGCCGGCTGGAAAGCTTGGGGTAGGTGCGTGGGATATGGACCGTTCGATCGTGGCGGAAGTCGTGGGCGAACTGCTGAATGTTGCGCTGCTCGCGGCCGAAGTCCAGCTCGCGCTGCATCGACCGCTGAAACTCGGCCACGATCGCCTGGGGGCGGTAGTTGCGGAACTCGGGTATCATCTCGGCCATCACGGCCAGACCGGCCAGGATGTCCATGTCGACGGCCACTTTGTTCTCGATATCCGCGTGCAGGACTTTTACGACCACCGCCTCGCCCGAGTGGAGCTGAGCGCGATGCACCTGTCCGATCGAGGCCGAGGCCATCGCCTCCGGCTCGAACGAGGTGAAGAGTTGCTCGACCGGCTTGCCCAACTCGCTTTCGATCAGCTTGCGGATGGCCTTGGGCGGATCGGAGGGCGCGTTGGCCTGAAGCTGTTGGAATTCCTCGGCCAGTCTCACCCCCACCAGGTCAGGACGGGTGCTGAGGATTTGGCCCAATTTGATGAACGTCGGTCCCAATTCGGCCAGCGCCATCCGCAGGCGGGCTTCCCAGGATTCTCGGGCGATGGCCGCGCCGCCTCGGGCCTTCAATATGTCCTTGGTGAAATCGGGGCCCAGCCGCCCAATCCACGTCGCCAGCCCGTACTTGCTCAGCACCGCCAGAATCTCGCGCCAGCGTCCCAAGTGTCGGTATATTTGCGGTATCGAGCTGATTTTCATGGCACGGCCGTCTGCCGACAGGGGGGTAACGGAATATTCCCCTCTACTCTACGTCAGCCGCGGTCCAAATGCCAGCACCACCCCGCCTGAATGGAGTATGGAAGAACGCCTCACCGCGATACAAAACGACGTTCGTGAATGGTTTCTTCCGTACCCGATGCCGGGATAACATCGCCTGTTGAAATCGCCGAGAGCGAACAGCCCCCGGTTATTGTTCTCGAAATTGTTGTTATCCTGATACTCGTATGCCCCGGCACTCGTACCGGACGGTTTATTCCCACCGAGGTGCATTCATGGCCGAAGAACCGAAAAACCCCAAAAAAAAGCTCATCATCGACGAGGACTGGAAGAGTCAGGTCGAGGCCGAAAAGGAGGCTGCCCTACGGGCGGAAGAAAGCCCTACGTCGGCCGAACCAGAAGCGTCCGCCGACCGGCGCGGCCCCTTGCCGCCCGCCGACTTGACCTTTCTGGTCGGCACGATGTACATGCAAGGAGCCATCGCCTTGGGGCTAGTGCCCAATCCGATGACGAGCAAACAGGAAATGCAACCCGAGCAAACCAAGCACACGATCGACTTGCTGACGATGCTTCAGCAGAAGACCGAAGGCAATCGCACGGCGGAGGAGACCGAGGAATTGGAAACGGTCTTGCACGAACTGCGGCTCGCCTACGTCGCTTTGCAAGGGAAATAAGGTCCATGCCCGGTCCGGGGAAGAATGGGCGGGCACATCTTGCGCCCGAAAAAAACCCATTCCAGGTGACTTGCAACTCCCATCGGGAAACACGACCGGGGTCCTGTTTTCGAAAACTCGTACGGACCGGGCATGGATACGTTTGCTCTTGTATTCTTAAAGGTGTGGCACGGCCGACATCGGCCGTGAGAAGTGCGTATTGCGTAGGGTAGGACAAGCGCAGTGCAGCCCCACCATGAGCCGCGAAAACTTTCCTGCACAGCCGAGAGCGGCCGTGCTACTGCGACAACTGATCGAACAGGCGTCGGAACCGCGGCATGCGGCCTTCGAGGTACTTCAGCCAGGAGTCGGGGTTCCATATCTCGACACACACCGCCGCCCCGATGATCTGCACCTCTCCGCCAGACTCCACGCCGAGGAACTCGCGGAATCCCTCGGGTATGACCAGCCGTCCGCGGCCGGCAAGCTTGACCAACCTGTGGCGGGTTGAAAGAAGCCGGCCGAATAGTTGTACTTGCCCGATGCGGTTCTGCAGGCGGCCCGACCGCATCTTTTGTTTGACCAACTCGACTCCTTCGTCCAACCGTGACTGCCAAACCGGGGCGCTCCAAAGGCTCAGGCAGCCCGGCCGCTCCTTGGCCAGAATGCAGTCGGCCGATTCGGCCGTCAGGGCGTCGCCCAATTCGTTGGGGACGGATAGCCGATACCGTTCGTCCAGAGACCGCTGGAACTCGCCGAGAAGGAACTCTTGTGAACAGGGCATGGCCGAAACCGTCGAGGTTGCCGCGGGTCAGCGTTTTCGGAAAACCAATGGACATCAACGCCGCACTCCATTATGGCGAATGGGACCATTACCCACAAGTAGTCTTCATCTGCGGCTTAAATGGGCAAGAAACCCACATAAACCAAAGACGTGAGTTTAACGATTGCGTGGAGTTTGACAAGTGGCCACTCAGAATTTTCCAGAAATTTCCACAAACCCAAGCCGGGGCAGGTGTTGCGCCTTTTCGCCCCCCACCAAAGCTCGTAGGCCGGGATAGAATCCGGCATTTTCTGGAGTTGCCTCCTACAAAATCCGGTTCCCTTTTTTCGGGTTGCACAGCGCAGCGTCCCGCGATCCAGGCAATATGCAATAAGGTGGCGAGTAACATCCCCGCCTCCCCCCTTTTAACGGTCACCGACACACATTTTTTTTTCGGCGACGTTAAACTAATAGGAAGTGGCGCTCCACTCGCGGATATTCGCGCGGATGGCTCCTTCCAAAGCATAGGGACTCGTCCAGTGGAAGATTCATTACCTAACAAAGTGGACCGGTTCATGACGGCGTTGATGGCCAATCAGCGTCGGCTGTACCAATACGTTCACGTTCTGTTGCCGCGTCAGCAGGACGCCGAAGACGTCATGCAGAACACCTTGTTGGTATTATGGAAGAAGTTCGACCAATTCGACGCGGCTACAAGTTTCCACGCTTGGGCCAGCCGCGTGGCCTATCTGGAAGTGCAAAACTACCGCCGCCGCAATAATCGGCTGGTGACGGTCCTTGACGAGGGAGTGTTCGAGCAGATTTCCGCCGAGGTCGTCGCGAGGCAGGACCTGTTCGAGGCCCGGCGCGAAGCCATGGATCGCTGCGCCGAGAGGCTGAACCTGCTCGACCGCGAGTTGATCAATCTGCGTTACGCGTCGGGTGCGACGGTCAAAGACGTTGCTCGACGGCTCGGCCGGCCCGCCAACTCCGTAAGCAAGTCGTTGGGTAGGATCCGTCTAGCCCTGTGGGATTGCATCAACCAGGAGATCGCCGCCCAGGAACAGCGTACCAAGGAGGATAGGCCATGAGCGCTCGTCCCGATTGGCACGCCGAATTGCACGATTTGCTGGACCGCCTGTATGACGGCGGCTTCGACGATCCGGACCGGCTGCGGCTGAACGAATTGCTCCGCGCCGGAGCGCCCCAGCGAGAATACTTCATTACCTACATGGACGTGCATAGCCGCTTGGCGTGGGACGGCGGTCAACGCGATGTGGGCGAGAGTCGAGTGATGGCCGATTTGCCGGCAATTGATGGAGAGGAGGGGTTCGGGGTTCGGGATTCGGGATCTCTCTCTGTTGGAGCGGCAGTTGAACTGCCGCTCCAGCATAACGTTGAACTGCCGCACCGCCATGATCCCGAACCCCGAATCCCGAGCCCCGAACCCCTAGTTTCCCCTTTTCCTTCACTATCCACTACCCACTACCCACTCCCCACTCCTTTCGTCGGCGGCCCGGTGTTTTCCTTTCTGACCGCCGCGGTGATTCTGGGGGTGATGTTGCTGGGAGCTTGGGCCTACAAAATCACCCATCACCAACATATCGCCGAGGCGCCGTCGCAGTCGGTTCCATCGGATGATAGGCCGGAGATGGTGTTCGTCGGCCGGATCACCGGCATGGTCGATGTGAAATGGTCGGACGACAAAGACTTCCTGCCGCCGCTGGGATACGCTTACGTTCCCTTAGGCCGCAAATACAAGCTCGACGCCGGATTGATGCAGATTACCTACGACTCCGGAGCGAAGGTCATTCTCCAAGGTCCTTGCACCTACGAAGTCGAGTCCCGTGTCGGCGGCTACCTCTCGCTGGGCAAACTGACAGCAAGAGTGGAGCGTGGAGAGTTGAGAGTTGAGAGTGAAGAAAATGCCACAAATCAGAAATCCTCTCAACTCTCCACTCTCCACTCTCCACTCTTCTCCGTCCGTACTCCCACCGCCGTCATTACCGACCTGGGCACCGAGTTCGGCGTGGAAGTCAGTACGGAGGGGACCACCACATCACACGTTTTCCGCGGGTCGGTGAAAGTGCAAGTGGTCGGCGGCAATGATCCGCAAAAGGACGTAGTGCTGCGCGAGAACGAATCGGTACGGGTGGAGAGGACCGTTGGCGGTGGGAATCCGTCGATCAGCCGACTCACGACCGAGGAGTCGTTGCGGTTCGTGCTGGAGATGCCGCCGCCCAAGTCGGTCCGCGAGAGCCAAGCCTACGCCGAACTCGTCTTGTCGCTGAACCCGGTGGTCTACTATCGCATGGAGCGGCCGAAGGACGGGCAGGACAGCCGCGTAGTTTCCGATCTCGCCGGGGGCGGCCATCACGGCACTCTGCGATTGGGTAACGAACTCGAATGGTGGCCGTATCGCCGGGGCCGCTGGGGCGACGCGCTTTGGTTCCGCGGGCCGAGGATTGGCGATTACGTGCTCGTGCCCGATTACCCGAAAGCCATCGAAGACAAGCTGTCCGTGTCGGTTTGGGTGACGGCCGAGAAGTGGATGAATCTGCGGCCGAAAATCGTCGCCAACTGGGGCAACTCGCAGGCCGGACAGTTCTACATGGGATTCTACAAGAGGGAATGTGACCTGGTCGTAGGTGTGGTCCAGCGGGACGGAACGAAGACGGGTGCCCGCGAGGGGCGACCGTTTCCCATGTCCGAGTGGCAGCACGTGGCCTTCGTGGTCGATGGGACCATGCTGCGGTTGTACCGTAACGGCGAGGAGGTGGCCTCGAACAAGTGCGACGGTTTGCGGCCCGATTCGCCCATACGTAACCTGGCGATCGGCAGCCACACGGACGACAACGGCACGGATCTGATTCCGGACTACTGTTGGCGCGGCATGATCGACGAGCTGGCGGTGTTCAATGCGGCCCTCTCGGCCGAACAGATTCGACTGCTTTATGCAGGCAAGCCGTTGGCGGGTGGCACTGGCGTCTCGCCAGTGCGGGAGCGGGGTGGCACTGGCGTCTCGCCAGTGAAGGAATTGGGACGGGGTACAGTCGGGAGCACTGGCGAGAGGCCAGTGTCACCCACTGCCGCGTTGAGCCAAACGACGACGACGACCAACAAAGAAGGAGGTGATCGATGACTTGGACTTGACGCAACGACGGGTGGCACTGGCGTCTCGCCAGTGCAGGAATTGGGACGGGGTACAGTTGGGAACACTGGCGAAACGCCAGTGCCACCCACCGGACTTTCAACCGTTAACACGGGATTCACGCGCCGAGCACGTTGCCGGCGGCGTGCGAGTGGTTGCAACAAGATGAACTCTTATTGCGAGGAACACGCTCATGAGTACGCACTTACTTTTCAATGTGATGGCACATTCAACTCTGGGAGATGGTAAAATGTTAGGCAAAGCAATTGTGAGAAGTTTTGTAGCGACCGCTATTGTGTCGTACGCAGTCGTTGCACAGGCAATGGTGATCGATCTGGTGCCCGTGGGCAATCCGGGCAACCCCAACGACGGTACCGGCTACGGCAGCGTGGCCGAGGCGTACTTGATCGGCAAGTACGAGGTGACCGCCGGGCAGTACACCGAGTTCCTCAATGCGAAGGCGCAGTCCGACCCCAACGGCCTGTACAACCCGGCGATGTTGTCCAGCGTGCGGGGCTGCAAGATCCAGCAGACCGGCTCGTCGGGCAGCTTCGTGTACAGCGTGGCCGTCGATTACGCCGACCGACCAGTGAACTATGTGAGTTTCTGGGACGCCGCGCGTTTCAGCAACTGGCTGCACAACGGCCAAGGCAACGGCGACACCGAGAGCGGCGCATACATCCACATGGGCCTGAGCACGTTCGCCCGGCAGCCCGGCGCGAAGTACTTCATCCCCACGGAAAACGAGTGGTACAAGGCGGCGTATCACAAGAACGACGGGGTGACGGGCAACTACTTCGACTACCCGACCAGCAGCGACAGCGTGCCGGGCCGCGACATGACCGAGTCAACCAATCAGGGCAACAACGCGAACTACAGGGGCGATCCGTACCCCATCGACGCCCCGTACTACTCCACGCTTATGGGCGAGTTCGAGGACTCCGATAGCCCGTATGGCACGTTTGATCAGGGCGGTAATATGGCTGAATTGAACGAAACTGCTTACGGTTCGTCGCGTGGACAGCGTGGCGGGGCATACAGCAGCTCCTCCGTGGACTTGCTGCTTGCGTCCACTTCCGGCGACATCTCCCCAACGGTCGAGGCCTACGCCATTGGGTTCCGCGTGGCAAGTGTTGTTCCTGAGCCCGGTAGCTTTGTCATGTTGGCTGGGTTCACTTTGATGGGGCTGCTCTGCTACGCCTGGAGGAAGCGAAGGTAACAAACCCATGGTTGGGGCGGCAGTTGAACTGCCGCCCCAACATGTTGCCGGCGGTGTGCGAGTGGTTGAAACAAAATGAACTCTTATTACGAGGAACATGCTCATGAACACGCGCTTACTTTTCAATGTGATGGCGCATTCAACTCCGGGAGGTAGTAAAATGTTAGGCAAAGCAATCGTGAGAAGTTTTGTAGCGGCCGCTATTGTGTCGTACGCGGTCGTTGCACAGGCAACGGTGAACATCGAGTTTGTGCCCGTGGGCAATCCGGGCAACGCCAACGACGTTCCCACCCGCAACGGCACCAGCCACGGCGGCGTGGCCTACCCGTACTTGATCGGCAAGTACGAGGTGACCGCCGGGCAGTACACCGAGTTCCTCAATGCGAAGGCGCAGTTGGACATCTACGACCTGTACAACCCGTTAATGTCATCAGACGACCCTCCCTCTGGGAGAGAGCGGACGGAGTATCCCAGTGGTATCGACCGGAGCGGTAGCGAGGGCAGCTATTCGTACAGCGTGGCATCCGATTGGGCCGACCGGCCGGTGAACTATGTGAGTTTCTGGGACGCCGCCCGGTTCACCAACTGGCTGCACAACGGCCAAGGCAACGGTGACACTGAGTCCGGCGCGTACCTCAACGTCGGCAGCCCGGATTATTTCGCCCGGCAGTCCGGCGCAACGTACTTCATCCCTACGGTAAACGAGTGGTACAAGGCGGCCTATCACAAGAACGATGGCGTGACGAGCAACTACTTCCTCTACCCTACGGGCGGCGACACCGCGCCCAGCAACGACCTGATCGACCCCGACCCGGGCTATAACGCAACGTATGCCGACCACCTAGACGGCTGGTCCTTAACAATTGGCAGTCCGTACTATCGCACCGAGGTCGGTGCCCACGAGAACACCGCGAGCCCGTACGGCACGTTCGACCAGGGCGGCAATGTGTTTGAATTGACCGAAGCTATGGCCGTCTCCAACAACGTGCGTGCGTTGTTTGGCTCGGGTTACAACAACGCCAATCTCAACATGACATCGTACTACCCCGCTAGCTTCGGAGACCTCGGTGCCGGACCTATAGGCTGGGATGTCGAGGTCGGGTTCCGCGTGGCAGGTGTTTTCGAACCGTTGCTCGGCGACGCCAACCTCGACGGCACGGTCGACTTCGCCGACCTGAACACCGTCCTGTCGTATTACAACCAGACCGTCACTCTGGACTGGAACGGCTGGATGAGCGGCGACTTCGACAATAGCGGGCTGGTCGACTTTGCCGACCTGAACACCGTCCTATCCTACTACAACCAGAGCCAGAGCCTTGAGGCGATGCAGATGTTGGCTGCCGCCGGCATCACCGTGCCTGAACCGTCGAGCCTCATCCTGTTGGCCACGCTGCTGGCTTCGGCCTTGGGGCTGACGTTTTTCCGACGACAACGAGGCCTTTCATTTCTTCACCCTGGAGGACGAATTATGAAGCATCTTCTGATCCTAGCCGTTGTGATTTTATCACTCGGCGCGCTAACGGCCCGAGCGGAGATGATAACGGACGTCTCCGGCGAAATCGGCGCCAGTAAGCTGAGCTTCACGCGCAGCACCTTCGACGCTTCGTACGACAAGATCGAGATCCACTTGGCCGACAATCTGACCGGCACCGCGTTGCTCCAGGCGCTGGAGGGTACGTGGACGGCCAGTTCCGGCGATGCGATCTACCTGAGCGGCACCAGTTCATCCTGGAAAGGTAAGAGCACCAATTATTTCAACGAAGGTCAGCCCCCGCCGCAGTCGTACGTGAACTTTGAAACGAGGAACACTGGCGCAACGTGGACTCGGACGGGCTCGGATCCCGACTACAGCACCTTTTTCGGCGGCTGGTACACCTCCGACAACGATTTCAAGCTGCGGTCAGTGGACCCGGACCTATTCGATGATTTCGGCCAGACACTGCTGGCGATAATGTACGTCAGCACGGACGCCGGAGTGGGCTACAGCGGGGACTGGGGCTTTGACTCTAATACGGTACTCGACGGCGGTTTCACGATCCCGGCCGTGCCGGAGCCGTCCACGCTGACGCTGCTGGCCACCGGTCTGATCGGCCTGCTCTGCTACGCGTGGAGGAAGAAGAAATGATTTGGTGATTTGTTGAGTTGGAGATTTGGAGATTGAACGCACCGGTTAGAATTATCGCTGGGTTGGAACCCGGCCTACTAGTAAGGTGACTTATGGAAAAACATATTGTCAAGGATCGTCGTCAAATCAGCAAATCAGCAAATCTCCAAATCTCCAAATCTCCAAATGGTTTTACCTTGGTGGAACTCCTTGTGGTGATCACGATTATCGGCATCCTGATCGCGCTGCTTTTGCCGGCGGTTCAGGCGGCCCGCGAGGCGGCCCGAAGGATACAGTGCACCAATCATCTCAAGCAGATCGGGCTGGCCGCCCACAACTTTCATGAACAGCACGGCCGTTTCCCGCCGGGCTACCTGGGCCCGATCCCTCAAAAGCCGATACCACCGTTCGTCGACTGCCAGTGGACAAGCTGCCTGACCTTCATCCTGCCGTTCATGGAGTTGGGCAACATCTCGGAGCCGATGGACACGGACGTGGCGGCGCACGACGGCGTTTCGCTCTTCGACATCACTCGGGAAGGCGATCAGTACTGGAAGAGGGGCGAAGCGTGGAAGATGGGTCAAACCAGAATCAGTTCGTTCGTCTGCCCGTCCGACACCCCCTACGACAAGCTCAAGATACTGGCAGGTATTTGTTTCAATGCCTATACGGACGGGGGCAGGGATCCCTCGATGTCGATGGTTGGTATGACCTTGCCCGATGGAAAGGGACTTCCCCTCGGGCGGACCAATTACCTGGGTATGGCCGGCGATATAGGCTACGTCGGTTACCCGCCGTTCGACTTCTACAAAGGCGTTTTTTTCAACCGTTCCCAGATTGGTTTTCGGGATATAACGGACGGTTCGAGCAATACGCTTTTGTTCGGGGAAGCGACGGGCGGCAAGGACTACGCATACGCCTGGATCGGCGTAGGGGCTCTGGGCACGGCCTACCAAAGCTGGAGTGAGCCTATTGGATGGTTCCATTTCAGCAGCCACCATCAGGGGATCACCCAGTTTTGCCTGGCCGATGGCTCCGTCCGACAGATATCGGCTACGATTGACGACGATACGTTCAAGTACTTGGGGGCCATCGCCGATGGGCAAATCGTTCATCCGCCGTGATGGCTTATCGCCACTATTGCTGGAGACATTTTTGAAACAAGTAAGGGTAACCGTTCACGGGTCGGGAAAACATCGTCATTCTGAGCGTAGCGAAGAATCTCGCATGCGCCGCGATCTCGCACGAGA
>SDBU01009944.1_pt1 | contig 10604 bp, 9 predicted proteins | sample 2277071 | NCBI WGS metagenome assembly SDBU01 (sample SAMN10397929, study PRJNA504765) | marine sediment metagenome | isolation source: marine sediment core GS08_GC12, 126 cmbsf | place: Arctic Ocean: Gakkel Ridge, Loki's castle | collected 2008
GTAAGGGGTCGTCCACCTTCTCGCCAATCTTGAAGGGGAGGGTGGGGGAGGTGGGGGTTATCAGGGCATCATGCTTTTCAAATGCCTGGTCAAACTCCCGCCTTATCAGGGTGCGCACTCTCTGGGCTTTAACGTACCAGGCATCATAGTAGCCGGCGGACAGGGCATAGGTGCCGAGCATGATTCGTCTCTTTACCTCGGGGCCAAAGGCGTACTGGCGGGTTTTCTCCATCGCCTCCCACATATTGTCGGCGTCAGAGTAGGAGAAGCCGTACTTTACGCCGTCATAACGGGCCAGGTTAGCCGAAGCCTCGGATGGGGCAATGATGTAGTAGGCCGCCAGGGCGTGGGGGGTGCTGGGCAGTGATACCTCCCAGTCTATTTCCGCCCCCAGCTCTTCAAGCTTACTGACTGCCTTACGGATAGCTGTCTCCACCTCAGTCTGCATACCTTCGACGAAGTATTCTCTGGGGACGCCGAGGCGGAGCCCGCTGAGGTTAGGAATCAGGCACTGAGTATAATCAGGCACCGGGTAAGGAACCGAGGTGGAATCCCGGGGGTCATGGCCGGCGATAGCGTTTAACACGATGGCACAATCGGTAACATCCTGGGTCAAAGGCCCAATCTGGTCCAGGGAGCTGGCAAAGGCGACCAGACCGTACCGGCTTACGCGACCATAGGTCGGTTTCAGACCGGTGACACTGCAAAAACCAGCCGGCTGGCGGATACTGCCCCCGGTGTCGGAGCCAATAGCATAGATAGCCTCGCCGGTGGCGACTCCCGTCGCTGACCCGCCGCTGCTACCCCCGGGCACCCGACTTAAGTCCCAGGGGTTGTGGGTGGGGAAGAGGGCGGAGTTCTCCGTTGACGACCCCATGGCAAATTCATCCATATTGGTCTTGCCCACTATTACCGGGTGGCACGCCTTCAATTTTTCCGTCAGCGTAGCATCGTAAGGTGGCACGAAATTCTCCAGCATCCGGGACGAGCAGGTGGTCCGTATCCCTTTGGTGCAGATGTTGTCTTTAATCAGCACCGGGATGCCGGTAAGCGGGCTGTTAGCTTCGCCTTTAGCAAAGAGTGCGTCTGCCTTCTGCGCCTGCTCCAGGGCAAGGTCATCGGTAAGAGTAACCAGGGCACGTACCTTCGGATCCACATCAGCGATGCGCTCCAGTGCCGCTCTGGTTAGCTCAACTGACGAAAGTTGGCGGCTCTGAAGCAGTCTGTGTGCCTCGCTAATGGTCAGAGGGTAATTACCAGTTGCCAATCTAAATTTCCTCCTTGCCGGATTTCTGCCAGCCTTCCCATCCCTCACGGAACAAGAATATGGCGATTATCAGCCCGACTATCGGGTCTGCCTGCCAGAAACCGATTAAATAATTCGCCCCCAGGCCCAGCAATAAAGCCAGCGAAAGGAAAGCACAGGCCAGTGTTTCCCTGGAGTCCGCCATCAACGCTCGACTGTTGATTTGCCTTCCCGTTTGATATTTTTGCCATGTCAGCAGCGGCATTACCACTATTGACGCCGCGGCTATTACTATCCCTGGAAGAGAAGGGTCAGGAATGTCAGCCAGAACCAGGTTCTTGACCGACTGGAATAAGACATAGGCTCCTAAAACAAAAAATGTTATAGCGACAAGCCGGGTTGCCCTCTTTTCCAGTCTCTCCTCGGCGGCTTCTGATATTCTGTCATGCTGCCTCAATCGCCAGATTAAAACCAAACCTGACAGTGATTCGACGATGCTATCAAGTCCAAACCCAATTAAGGCGACGCTGTGGGCAATACTGCCGAATATAATGGAGGCTACCGCTTCAAGAACGTTATAGGCAATGGTAAAGTACTCAAGGCGCAGACCTTTCCTGTATAACCGGTCAGTGTTTATATTCCTGATGAGGGACAATTGCGTCTGACCTTTATTATCATTCCAGTACTGCCTGGACCCGGAAGAAGCCCTCGTCTTTCTGTGGGGCGTTAGCCAGAATCTGGTCCGGGGGCAGGGATTCAGCCACTTCATCGTCCCTCATCACAGTCTGGAGGTCTATGGACTGGGCGGTAGGCGGGACATCCGTAGTATCTACCTGCTGTAATACCTCAAAGTTCTCCAGAAGAAGGGACAGTTGCTCTCGCAACTTCTCCACCTCAGCCTCGGTTAAGCCCAGTCGGGCCAGTCGGGCAATATATAACACGTCTTCATGACTTAGCTTCATTATTCACCTCTGGGTGCCACGGTATTTGTGAATTATAGCACCTATATTTGCCTTTCAGCAACCAGCGTTGCCTCTTGACAGCAAAGATGATGGGGCGCAAATCAACTTGGTCACAGCTTGCCAGTATCGACAACTACCAGTTATAATAGCAGATAATTCTTATTAAGGAAGCAGGTGGTTGTAAGATGGAGCAATACGGGTTAGATAATATTCGTAATCTTGTTCTGTTATCTCACTCCGGAGCGGGTAAGACGTCAGCCTCAGAAGCGATGCTTTTTGCCACCAAGGCGGTTACTCGCCTGGGCAGGGTCGATGATGGAGCCACTACCTCTGACTATGACCCTGACGAGATAAAGCGCAAGATTAGTATTAATCTGGCGATACTCCCCTGCCTGTGGCAGGGGACCAAGATTAATGTCCTTGATGCGCCCGGTTATCCTGACTTTGTTGGTGAAGTCAGGACAGCCATACGGGTAAGCGAAGGCGCGATAATTCTAATTTGCGCTGCCTCGGGTGTTGAGGTTGGTACGGAACAGGTTTGGGCCTACAGCGAGGAGTCCAGCCTGCCCCGCCTTATCTTTATTAACAAGATGGACCGTGAGAATGCTGACTTTCACCGAACTATGGATGAGGTGCGGGAAAAATTCGGTTCCAGGTGTGTGCCGTTGCAGTTACCCATAGGCGCTCAGAATGATTTTCAGGGTATGATAGACCTGCTGACAATGAAAAGTTACCTTGGGGCGGAGATGAAGGAGGCTGACATACCATCTTCATTGCAGGACGAGGCCACTTCTCTTCGTGAGAAGCTGGTAGAGGCAATAGCTGAAACTGATGACCAGCTTCTGGAAAAGTATCTGGAAGGCGAAGAGCTTGCTCAAGAGGATATTGTCAGTGCCTTACGAACTGCCGTGGTAACGGGCAAGGTTGTTCCCGTCCTGGTTGGCTCAGCTACGCGGAATATCGGCGTCACCTCACTTCTGGATGCTGTCGCCAGCTATATGCCGTCACCAAGCGACCGAGATGTAGTTATGGCTGGCGGCTCCGGTAAGGAGGAAGAGCCGCAGATTAAGCCCAGTCCTGATGGTTCCTTAGCTGCCCTGGTGTTCAAGACTACGGCGGACCCGTATGTGGGCAAACTTACTTACTTCCGGGTGTACACCGGCGCCATTGATAGTAATTCTCAGGTGTGGAACTCAAAGCATGGTGGAATTGAGCGCATAGGTCAGCTATTTGTCGTGAAAGGTAAAGGCCAGGAGCCGGTATCCCAACTCAAAGCGGGGGACATTGGTGCCGTAGCCAAACTGAGTCTGACCGGTACCGGAGATACATTGTGCAGTCGGGAGAACCCGGTAAAGATCGCTCCCACTACCTTTCCGAAACCGATTTTCAGTGTGGCCGTGCATCCCAAGACCAAGGCCGATGTAGACAAGCTGGGGATGGCACTGTCCCGGATAGGTGAAGAAGACCCCACTCTTGAGATACGTCATGAGCCTGATACTGGTGAAACTATTCTATGGGGCATAGGTGAGACTCACGTTGATGTGGTGTCAGAAAAGATGTACCGTAAGTTCGGTGTTGGCGTGGAACTGAAAACCCCTAAAGTTCCATATAAAGAGACGATTACCGTATCTGCCAATGCCGAGTACAAGCATAAGAAGCAGACCGGCGGACACGGCCAGTACGGGCATGTCTTGCTGAAGCTGGAGCCTTTGCCGCGAAGTAGAGGTACCGAGTTTGCTGCGAAAATAGTCGGTGGGTCCATACCCAAGAATTATATTCCAGCGGTAGAGAAGGGGGTTAATGAAGCCGAGCATGAGGGAGTTCTGGCAGGCTACCCGATAGTTGACATAAAGGTAACGGTCTATGACGGCAGCTTCCACCCGGTCGATTCTTCAGAGATATGCTTCAAAATAGCCGGGGCACAGGCATTAAAGAAAGGTATGGCTCAGGCACAACCTGCCTTGCTCGAACCGATAATGAATCTTAACGTAACTGTCCCAGATGAGTTCACCGGTGATATTATTGGTGACCTTAACACCAAGCGGGCGCGAGTGATTGGCATGAACCCTGAGAGTGGAATCAATATGATTGAGGCTCAAGCCCCGTTGGCTGAGATTCAACGCTATGCCATAGACGTGAGGTCAATGACGCAGGGTCGGGGAAGCTTTACCGTTGAGTTCAGCCACTATGAGGAAGTGCCGGCTCAGGTTACCCAGAAGATTGTTGCCGAAAAGCAAGCCCAGAAAGCTTAGAACAGCTACCACTCCTCCTGCCTAAGTAGACCTTATCTCCTGCCTCATGAAGACCACGTAACTGACGGCGAAGCAAATAATGGTCAGACCCAACAGACTGGTAAGGTGCGGCCAGATAAGGAGCAGACTCTGGCCCAGGGACAGGGGGTTAGGTATCATCCGGGCTATCTGACTCATGGTCACCACACCCAGACTTCCAATTACGACTGGCTCAAGCAACACGGTATTAACCTGAGAAAAAAGAAAGTTGGGCGAAAACCTTAGTATTGTCTGCTGTATCTCAAAGTTCCGCATTAGCTCGGCTTCAGTCTCAACATTCAAAGGTGCCACGGCACTGGCTATCAGGGAGATGAAGAAAGCGAAGAATAGCCACAGAGCAATCGAGGACAGGAGAGAGGTGGCTATCCTCTTGGTTACCGCTGAGAAGAGTATGGCCAGACCCATCCAGAAAGAGCCGTAAACAATGATAAAAAAGAGGTATAGGAAGATTCGGATGATTTCTTCCGGGGTCGGGGGCACGCCAATCATGCTGAGACCAATTCCGGAGACTATTAGCATGGTAGCAAACATCATTATGGAAAGGGTAACAATACCGGCCAGAAACTTCCCGTTGATGACACTGTCCCTGAAGACCGGCTGAGACAGAACCCGGCTCATGGTACCGCTGGTGTACTCCCGGTTAATGGCGTCAAAACCAAGGGCTATGCCTATTATCGGGACGAAAAAGGATAGGAACCCAGTAAGAGAGGGTAGTATTTCTCCCTGAGTGGTAAACAGCTTCAGGAAAACAAAACCTTCAGTGGTAAGTACCCCCCGAATTCCCTGGTGGGCAGACCAAAGCCCAACCGCACTGATTCCGTAGACCAGCAGGAAAAGTATTAAGACCCTCCAGCTGGTAAAAAAATCAGCCAGCTCTTTGCGAAAGATAGTTCTCATATGCCTGCTTAACCTTCGTGGAAGTATTTCATATAGATATCGTCAAGGCTGAAATCCTGTATCTTCATCTGAACCAGCGGGATGTTGTCCTGCACTACAACTCTGGCTATTTCCGTCCGCAGGTCAGCATCAGTGCTGATTAACAGTCGATTATCCTCAACTTCTACGCTGGTTACTCCCTTAATTCCCTTGATAGTATCGATTAGCTTCGGTGTAGTTTCGGTGGTTTCCAGTTCTATCCGGTAGCGACCTCCGGCCATAGCCTCTCTGGTAAGCTCATCTATGCGGCCCTGAACCACTATTTTGCCTTTGGACATTATTCCAATGCTGTGGCATACCCTCTGCACTTCATAAAGTCGGTGGGAAGACATGATTACCGTAGTCCCCGTTTCCGGTAAGCGGGCAATAAGGTCCAGTACCTGGTTAATCCCTTCCGGGTCAAGCCCGGCGGTAGGTTCATCAAAAATGGCTACCTTGGGCTGCTTTATCAGGATGTCAGCCACTCCCAGGCGCTGCTTCATGCCCCGGGAGAACTGGCTCAGGGGCTTCTTAGCCGCCTCACTGAGACCTACAGCCTCGAGTAGCCGGTCAATTCGGCGCTGAGACTCTTCATATCTGATGTCGTTGAGCTGGGCAATGAAGTCCAGGTTTTCCCGGGCGGTCATGTTGTCATAAAATCCAACCGTCTCCGGCATATATCCCGCCAGGCGTTTTACCTTAATCGGTTCTCGGGTGGAGTCAAAGCCGCATACCCAGGCCGTTCCACCTGATGGCTCAGTCAGCCCGAGGAGCATGAGAATAGTAGTAGTCTTACCGGCACCATTGGGACCAAGTAAGCCGAACACCTCGTTCTCGCTGATGCTCAGATTGAGGTGGTCGACAACAGTGGTGCCATTATAGGTCTTGGTTAAGTCTTTGGTCTCTACTATACTTGCCATCTCATTACCGCCGGCTAAACCGCATAAGGATAAAGGCTAGACCGGCAATAACTATTATTATAATGCCAATCCCGGTCCATCCCCATATGGTGGGTGTTTCTACCGTGACCCTAATCTCGAGTTTTTGCGCTATAGCCTGTTCACTGGCGGCGCGGAAGCCAACCGAGTAATCTCCAGCTATAGCCTTAGCGTCCGGCTTGATATTAATATCTATGGTTTTACTTTTGCCGGCGGCCAGGGCGCTTACCTCATCGGGAGTAAACTCGATTGTCCAACCCTCCGGTTTATCTGAAGAGAAGGTAATATCATCGATGGTGGCGCTACCTTCATTAGTCAGCTCTACGGAGAAGAAATTATCCTTACCGGCGGTGACCTTGGTATTGTAGCGCTCGGTGGCGGGTAGCAGACCAAGCTCGTACCTGGCGGTTATCACTGCCGTGAGGTCAATGACTCCCTTTAACTCTTCAGAAGCAGCTTCCGCGGTAATCGTATACTGGCCGGGGTCGGGATTGAGCCAGAACGGCGAGTTGGCGCTAACCAGTATCGTTTCCGGAAAACCTTTCTCACCCTCAAGCCTGATATCCTTTATCCTCTTGTCTTTAGGATAGTTCGGAGTGGTGTAAACCAACCAATCTTTGGGGCCGGTAACCGTCAGGTCGAAGATGCGGTCCTCAGTTCCCTTATACGTTATCTTTACTTCAAACTCAAAGCTGCCCCCGGAGGTCGCCTCCAGCTTGGTGTGAGTGGCCGTCAGCTCAATTGTATCCTCGGCGGGTTCTTTATCTTTCGCCTCTTCTTGAGCCAGAACCGCCCCCGAGGGGAAAACAAATAGTAAGCTTGCCAGCAATAGATATGCAGCACAGACCATTCTTATTACTTTCATTACCCGGCTCCTTCCCTATTCTTGCTGATGTTAACAAACTGGAGGTCTCTTTGTTGTTACCATTAAGCTCTTCCAAGTTTACGTGATACTTTACAATAAAGCTTTTTGCTTATAAGAACCTTAAAACAACCTTAGATAAACTTTAGAATTGTAGCAAAAGTTCTGCAACGTGGGAGTGCAGATATCCTAACGGCGATACCGAAGTAAATCAATCCCCAAGCTACCCCGGATTTAATTATCGCAACAGTATTATACTACTATATTATTCTGTTTGCTAGTGCGTCTAACCAGCCATAAGCTCCTTAACCTTTTTGGTAAAAGCGGGTAATATCTTCTTCCAGTCGCCAATCACGGCAAAACGGGCCTGCTTGACTATGTTTGCCTCCGGGTCCTTATTGATGGCAATAATATTCTTGGAACCGGAGCAGCCGGACATGTGCTGGCTGGAACCGGAAAGGGCTACCGCAATGTAGAGGTTAGGGCTGACAATCTTGCCGGTAAGCCCCACCTGGAGTCCAGCGGGAACCCAATCATTATCACAGGGAGGTCGGCTGGCCCCTACCGCCCCTTTAAGCAGTTTAGCCAGCTCCTCCAGCTGCTTAAAGCCTTCAGCATTGCCAATACCTCTGCCGCCGCTGACGACCACCGGGGCATCCTCCAGCCTGATTCCCTCGACTTCCTCGACAACTTTATCCAGGATTTTAGCCCTTATCACTGAGGGGTCAAGTCCGGCGTCGATATTGATGGTTTCTCCTTTTCTGGAGTCATCACGCTCAAGGGGTGACATCGCTTTGACCCTGACCGTGACTATTTGCGGGTAGCACTCAGTGGTGAAGACGGCATAAGCGTTCCCGCCGTAGACCGGCTTGGTCTGGAGTAACGCCTTTGAACCAGGGTCAATAGATAGCTCCAGACAATCCAGAGAGGCGGCGGTATCCAAGCGGAAGGCAAGCCTGGGTGCCAGGTCACGACCAGTAGTGGTCTGCCCGAGCAGGAGCGCCCGGGGCATTACCTGCTTAACTACCTTTTCCATAACCGCTACGTAGGAATCCGTCTGGTAGTCTTTAAGTAGCGGGTCATCAACTACATATACCTTTTCGGCACCAAAGGCGATTGCTTCCCGGGCCAGAGCACCTACCCCGCTACCGACTAACACCGCGGTCAATTCCTCACCAAGGTCGTCAGCCAGCTTTCTCCCGCCGCCTAATAGTTCGGTGCCAATGGCGTCCAGCTTCCCGTCACTAACCTCGCAATACGCCAGAACTCCTTTATATTCAGCCATAAGAATTTACCTCCTTAGAATAGGGCAGAGAGTTTTTTACAGTATTTTAGCGCCCCTGAGTTTTAGGGCAAGATTAACCGCTGACTCCTCCGGGTTATCTCCCTCGATAATCTCAACCTTCCCTTCGCGAACTGGCTGGAAGAGCTTAAGCATCTTTACCCGCCTACCGGCCGCGCCGATTTGGGTGGAGTCAACGCCGAGGTCAGCCGGCGACCAGATGATTGGGTCTTTCTTCTTGGCGGCCATAATCCCTTTTATCGTAGGGTACCGGGGCTCGCCAAGCTCATTGCTCACGGTAATCAGCGCCGGTAGCGGTACCTCAACAACCTCATGACCATCATCAGTTACCCGCTCCACCCTGGCTTTACCGTCAGTAATGTCTATCTTTTTAACCAGGGTGACACCGGGTAGCCCCAGTATCTCGGCAATGCCGGAGCCCACCTGGCCGGCATTCCAATCCGAAGCCTCCCGGCCACAGAAAATGATATCGTACTCACCTATCTTCTTGATTGCCATAGCCAGAGCATAGGCTGTTGACCAGCTATCACCTTCGTCGTAAGCCTCATCCTCCAGCAAAACGAGCTCATCAGCCCCCATAGACAGTGGCTTTTTAACCACGTCTCTTAGTTGCTTGGTGCCCAGGCTTATGGCGGTGATTTTACCACCTACAGCATCCTTAATTCTCAGTGCCGCCTCCACAGCATATTCACCGTACGGGTCGACTACCGGTGACATGCCGGCTGGCGGCACCACCTTATTTGCGGCCGGGTCAATCTTGAAAGTAGCCGGTGGTGCCTCAGGGTCAATCACCTGCTTGACGCAGACAATCATGTTCATTGCGCTCATTTCCCCCTTCTTTGTGTCACTTCGTGGTTAATCACAAGTAACGTCCAATTGACAAGTTTAGCATTTGGCAGGATCGTGTGTCAAGATAAACCAGGCTAACCATCGGTGTTTCCCGGTTCAAGCCGGAGGTGGTTTAGAATGGGCTAACGCTGTGCTCCGACCTACCAGCCAGGAAAAGATTTTCACAGGACCTGGAAGAGTCAGGCTCACTACTCTATCAATTCCATCGCAGTCTGGTATGACTTTTACTCCGGCTGAAGGGTAGAGAGCACTCAGGAAGGTAGTCAGTTCTCCTGCCTGTCCCAGTCCAATCTCCAGCAGCAGGCAACCCCCGGGCTTAAGTTTACCGCTAACCTGGCGGCATAGCTGGCGTACCTTGTCCAGGCCGTCCTCACCACCAGCCAGGGCTATTCTCGGTTCAAACCGGCGTATTTCGGGACTAAGCTCTTTCATCTCCTTGTCAGTAATGTAAGGCAGGTTAGCCACGATGAGGTCAACCGGCCCGGGAAGTGCTTCCAGCATATCGCCCGGCAGTAATTCCACCCGCCTCTCAACTCCATGTCGCCGACAATTTATGGCCGCTACCTCCAGGGCAGGTGCGGAGACATCACTGGCGTATATTTTAGCCCGGGGCAGGTGCTGAGCAAGGGCAATAGCCACGGCACCACTCCCGGTGCCTGCTTCAGCTATCAGGCAGGGACGCTCTTTTCCGGCGGAGTGCCTGCCGGCAAACTTAAGCGCTTCTTCCACCAGCAGTTCAGTGCCGGAACGGGGAATAAGAACGCGGGGGTCAACATAGAAATCAAGGCCGTAGAATTCACAGTGCCCGGTGATATAGGCGGTAGGCTGATGGTTAAGGCGCCGGTCTATCAGGTTCCAAAAAACCGACTCTTCTTCGGGTGTCAGTTCCCGGTTAATGTCCTGATATAGCTGAACCCGATTTATATTTAGGGCGTGTCTCAGTAATAGCTCACTCTCCAGGGGGGCATCTTCAATGCTGTTACCAACCAGAATCTTACGGGCACGGGTAAGGGCTTCTTTGGCGGTCATACCAGTTGCTTCTCCATCAGTTTCGCCTGGTCACTGGTAGCCAGGGCATCAATCAGTCCGTCGAGCTCGCCTCCCAGAATCTGGGGCAGGTTGCGCAGGGTCAGGCCAATGCGGTGGTCAGTAACCCGGTCCTGGGGAAAATTGTAGGTCCGAATCTTCTCGGAGCGGTCACCGGTGCCCACCTGGGAGCGGCGTTCTCTGGTTATCTC
>SDBU01009945.1_pt1 | contig 10604 bp, 12 predicted proteins | sample 2277071 | NCBI WGS metagenome assembly SDBU01 (sample SAMN10397929, study PRJNA504765) | marine sediment metagenome | isolation source: marine sediment core GS08_GC12, 126 cmbsf | place: Arctic Ocean: Gakkel Ridge, Loki's castle | collected 2008
TTTGTTTGAAAAAATTTGCTCTTTACCTGAATATTATCCTACTAGAACTGAAATCAGCATACTAAAGAAACTACAGGCTGAATTATCCTCTTACATTGACAAAAATTTTCGATTAGTTGAACTTGGAAGTGGCGCATCTGTAAAAACTAGATTGATTCTTGATATTTTAACAAAATTACAGGAGACAACAGAGTATTTCCCAATAGACATCTCTGAGATTCTTACGGAAAGCTCTGAAGAATTACTGAAAGATTATGATGGTCTGCATATCACAGGCTTAATTGACACTTATGAGGGCGGTTTAGAATTTCTCAAAAATTTTGATGACAAGAAAAATCTAATCCTCTTTCTAGGTTCTAGTTTTGGTAATTTTTCTCCAGATGATGGCTCCAAATTTTTACAGAAAATAAATTCTACAATGAAGTCTGGTGATCTCTTTTTGATTGGATTAGATTTAGTAAAAGACAAACAGATCTTGGAATCTGCATATGATGACTCACAAGGTGTGACTGCAGAATTTAATCTCAACATTCTTTCTAGAATCAATGATGAACTTGATGCTGATTTTTATTTGAAAAACTTTTCACATCATGCACTTTACAATGAAGAGGAACAAAGAATTGAGATGTATCTAAAATCTCTTGTAAATCAATCAGTTATAATATCAAAATCTAGTCTTTTATTAAATTTAGAAAAAGATGAATTAATTCATACTGAGAATTCACATAAATACAAATTGTCACAAATTCATGAACTGCTTAATAGCACGGGATTTAAAATTAAACATACATGGTTAGATGATAACAAGCATTTTTCACTAACTTTGGTTTCAAAAATGAATTAACCCTACTCTAATAATGTGTGTAATATTTTGAACATAATATTTGCTATATATTACTAGAATTATTATGAGATTATAATGGATATAGAAGAGCTAGACGAATTTATCTATGAATTCCATGAGAGAGTTCTTGGAATAACACCTGAAATAAGAATAAAAGATGACTAATTTAATTAGATATCTTCTGCACATCTAAATCCTGAGAATATCCACCTATCATCTAATCTGAAGAAATTTCTGTAACTTGCCCTAATTGACATTTTTGGAGTTCCAAATGAACCTCCTCTCAAAACTTTTTGGTTTGTAAACCATTTGTCATTATATTCATCAAATCCTGTTTTGAATCCCGGATAACCAGTAAATTCTGATGATGTCCATTCCCACACATCTCCAATCATCTGTTGGCATCCTGATGTACTAATGCCATTTGGGAATGTTCCGATATCTGCGCACCCCCAAAAATATGATTCAAGTAAATTACATTTTTCTTCTGATGGTTGTTCATTTCCCCAAGGATAGATTGTTTTTACTTGTTTTTCTTCATTCCAACATGCTGCTTTTTCCCATTCTGCTTCTGTAGGTAGTCTTTTTCCAGCCCATTTACAATATGCATCAGCTTCGTAATAACTAACATGACATACCGGTTCATTTGGATTGATTTTTCTAATTCCTAAAAAGTCTCTTACATTCCATTTGTCGTCTATTTTTTCCCAGTACATAGGTGCATCCCATTTGTTTTCTTTAACTTTCTCCCAACCATCTGACAACCAATATTTGTATGTCTCATATCCTCCATCCTTGATAAATTCCAGGTACTGTTGATTAGTTATTGGAAAAACATCTATCTTGTAATCATTAAGGTAAACTTTGTGTTCAGGAAGTTCAATATCATAACAATAGTCTTTTCCATCATATCCAATTGTATATAATCCTCCTTTGATATGAACTGATTTTTTCTCAACTGTGCCATGCTTTGGAATCTCATTTTTTCTTACAGGTCTATATTGTTCTGCAAGTAGATGTTGTAAATCATACATTAGAAGCTCTTGATGTTGGCATTCATGATGAAATCCCATGGTGATTAATCTGACTGCATCATCACTCAAAGTTTGAGATTCAATAAAATGTTCTACTCTCTGGCTAATTATGTTAAAGTATTCGAAAATCTGCTCAACAGTGGGTCTTGAACTTATCCCTCGTAGTCCCTTATCATGTGGAACACCAAATTGTTGATAATAGGAATTAAGATACTCTGAAAATTCTTTTGAATAAAATTCATAATTTTTATCTAATTTACTCATGATAGCTTCGTAAATCCAACTCACATGGCCAATATGCCACTTTGGAGGACTCATAAAAACTGCAGTTTGAACAACAAAATCATCTTTTTCTAAAGTCTTTACGAGTTCTAGCGTTCTACTTCTAGTCTCTCTAAACTGCTCTAACAATGGTTTTTTTTGCTCTAATTCTGGGTTTGAGGTCATTATTGAAAAATTATGCTTTTTCCATTATTATGTTTGCGGGTAGATTTCTACTAGTATCCTCTAGCAAAAATTGGAATTGAAACACTTTGTTCTTGGCAGTACATGCATTTTTCATTTGTATTTTCACTATCAAATGGGATGACTCTGATGTCTGCTCCTGTCTCCTCTTTGATTTTTTCTTCACATTCTGATTTTCCGCACCAAGGAGCATTAAAGAAACCACCGTTCTCAATTTTTGATTTGAATTCCGTATAGTCTGAAATGCCTATTGTATTTGCCTTGGCTTGCTCTCTAGCAGTTTTTAGCATGTCAGTTTGGATTTCATCTAAAATTGTAGAAATTTTTTCAATTTCAGTAAAACCCAAACTTGACTTTTCACGATTGTATCTTTTTGCTATTACAACACTTTGCTTTTCTATGTCTTTAGGACCTATCTCTATTCGTATAGGGACTCCTTTTAATTCCCAATCATTGAATTTGTATCCTGGAGATAATTCATTTCTGTCATCAACATGTACTCTGATCTCTTTTAATTCTAGAATTTTTCTAATTTCTTCTACTTTGGGTAATACCTTATTCTTACCTTCGTCATTTTTGTATATTGGTACAATTACTACTTGCATTGGTGCTATCTTTGGTGGTAAAACAAGACCCTGATCATCGCCATGAGTCATAATCATTGCACCAATTAGTCTCCAAGAAACTCCCCATGAAGTTTGCCATGCAAAATGCTCTACATTGTCTTTGTCTGCAAATTTTACTTCAAATGGTTTTGAAAAATTCTGTCCTAGAAAATGTGATGTGCCCATTTGTAGTGCCTTTCCATCAGGCATTATTGATTCCATAGTGGTTGTATATACTGCTCCTACAAACTTTTCTTTCTCACTTTTCATTCCTACTATTACTGGAATTGCTAATTCCTCTTCAACCGTTTTTTTATAAATCTCTAAGATTTTTTTCACTTCTTCTTCTGCTTCTTCTTGTGTTGAATGAACTGTATGGCCTTCTTGCCACAAAAATTCTGATGTTCTAAGAAATGGTTTTGTTCCTTTAATCTCTGCTCTTAGGGCTGAATTCCAAAAATTCATCTTTAATGGTAAATCTCTCCAACTCTGAATCCATTTGGAATACATTGTGTATGCTAAAGTTTCAGATGTTGGTCTTAATGCAAGCCTGTCTCCAACCTTATTTTCACCTGAATGAGTTACCCAAAATACTTCTGGGTTGAATCCTTCAAAGTGTTTTTGCTCTTTTCCTAATAGTGACTCTGGAATTAATATGGGCAGAAATCCATTTCTGATTCCATTATTTGCAAATTTTTTATCAAATGTGTTTCTTAATGATTCCCAAATAGAATATCCATCTGGTCTAAGGACAATAAGGCCCTTAACTGGGGCATAATCTGCAAGTTTGGCTTTTAGAACTATCTGAGTATACCATTCACTAAAATCTTCTTTTTTTGAAACTGTAATTCCTATGTCTTCTTTACTCAAACTAGAATTCAAAGAATTAATTTAACTAATGAGCCTTTCGTGAGAATTTTGATTTTTTAAATTTGAGTGTTAAAGTGGTTCTCCTTTGCAAAGCACTTTACCCATGACTCTGCTTTGGAAGTTTGGGCACACAAAACATTGGATGAATTGAATATCTGCTTTTAAAACCGGGCACTCCACATATTCTAGTTTCATTTTTTTGAGCATTTTGGGACTAACTCCTTTTAACTTTAATTTTCCTTTCTCATCCATCATTCCTGATGCCTTTAGCTCTTCTTTCACATCATCTGGAAGTTTTTGTTTTTTTTCTGTAGCTTTAATCTCAACTTCATATTTGTGTTCTAATTCACCCATTACAAGTACCCTGATACTGGGTGATTTATTACTAACGTTTTTTGGATCTTAAAAAAAGTTTAAACTTTAATATAATTAGCAATTTTTTTGCAAATTAGAAACCAATTGCTAGTAATTTTTGATGTTGAAGGTGTTTTGTATGATGAAGAATATCTTCCCATTCTTGCAGAAAAACTCAACAAGGAAGATGAGATTTGGGAAATCACCAAACAAGGAATTCAAGGAAAAATCAACTGGGAAGAAGGACTTAGAACTCGAGTTGCCGCTCTGAAAGGCCTCGATGAAAAAATCTGCCAAGAAGTAGCTGATTCATTACCGATTATGACTGGTGCAAAGGAAGCTTGTAGAGTCTTAAAAGCTGCTGGTTGGAAACTCATGGCAATATCAGGTGGTTTTACACTAATGATGAGCAGATTACAAAAAGAACTGGAATTGGATTATGTCTATTCTAATGAATTAATATTCAAAGATGGAAAACTTGATGGTGTAAAAATCAGTGTTGATTCTGATAAATCAAAATCTGCAAAAATAAAAATCGCAGATTGGGGTGAGAAGAAAGAAGACATTGTTTGTGTTGTGGATGGTGCAAATGATGTAAAATTATTTGATATTTGTGGTTTAAACATTGCTTATAGGGCTCAAGATTTAGTCAAGGATTTAGCTACTACTATTTTGGAAGAAAAAGATCTATCAAAAATTTTGGATATCATTAACCGCCACTTCAAGTTGGAATTAGAAACTACACCTACTGCATAAACAATTTTTTAGTCCCTTCTTTCAGATATCTTAGTTGCAAATCATTCCGCTTCACATTGAAAAAGAGATTGAACCTTCAGATGATCTTTCTGAATTAATTTTAATGTCTTCTGATCTACATGATGGGGATATTCTTGTTGTAGCGCAAAAAATTGTCTCAAAACAAGAAGGGCGTATTGTTGATTTGTCAACTGTAAAACCTTCATTACTATCAGAAGGCATCAGTTCTCAGTATCAAAAAGATCCTAGAATAACTGAATTAATCTTATCAGAAACAAAAAGAATAGTTAGAATGCAAAATGAAATCATCATTGTTGAGACCAATAATGGGATTATTTGTGCAAATGCTGGTGTTGATGAAAGCAATGTGAAAGAAGGATATGCAACTTTACTTCCAATTAATTCTGATATCTCTGCACAAACAATCCGTAACAAAATCAAGGAACAAACAAACAAAAATGTGGCAGTAATTATATCCGACACATTTGGCCGTCCTTTTAGAATGGGTCAAACTAATTGTGCAATAGGAATTTCAGGGTTGAATCCTATCATGAATTATGCTGGAACATTAGATTCTTTTGGAAAAATTTTACGCATAACTGAAATTGCAGTTGCTGATGAACTTTCTGCTGCTGCTGAACTAGTGATGGGAAAAGCCTTGAAATGTCCCGTAGCAATTATTCGTGATTATTCATTTAAGATTGAAGACCATGTGATTGATGAATTAATTCGCCCAGAAAATGAAGATCTTTTTAAATAATTTTCTAATTTCTTTCAATAGGGTTATAATCTAAAAAGAAGTATTTATTGTGAAAAATGGCAATAAAGATTGAATTACATTGTCACAACTCCTTTTCAAATTTTCATCTTGGCTACAAAGAACCGCCATATGATTGTGATATTTCAATCAGAGATCAACTAGAACAATCATACGAATTAGGATTAGATGCAATTTTTGTCACAAACCATAACACCCTGGATGGATATAATCAACTATTAGAATACAAAAATGATCATGCCAAATTTAAAAACATTGATGTTTTTCCAGCTGAGGAGATTACAACTGATACTGGTGCACATGTTCTAGCATATGGAATTCATGATGAAATTGCACAAGGAATTTCTCTTGAAGAGGTAATTGATGAAGTCAGAAAGCAAGGCGGAGTATCATCTGCTCCTCATCCATTTAGTTTAATCGATGCGCTACGTGAAAGTGCAAAAAAATGTGACATGGTTGAGGTTTTTAATAGTAATAATGTTGATTTGCTATCTAATGCACGCGCAGTTCAATTTGCATTGGATAATAACATGATTCAGGTTGCAGGTAGTGATTCCCACGTCTTATCAACTATTGGCAGATGTGTTAATGTTATTGATTCTGAAAATAATCTTGATGATATTTTACATGCAATGAAACATGGTCAAATTGAAATTTCCCAAACTGGTTATACCTTAGAAACCGAAATACTTGACCATCTTAGATACCAAATCAACACTTCAAGAGAATACATAGCAGAGTATATTTCTGAACATTATCCAAATTCAAAATGGTTCGCTACTCTATTGCTCAAACTTTATGATTCATATCCATATAGTCCTGTATGGCTCTTGTCTTACAAAATTATAATTTACTTCCTGAAACGAATTTCACAAAAAATCAATTTCCAAAATAAGGACCCAAGTTTCATGAAAGAGAGAAACCTTGCCACTATGTTCAAAATGGCATTGTAAGTAAAAGTAGGACAAGCTAAATTAAATTTAATTTGATAGACCAATACTCACAAAACGAATGTTGGTCTGTGAGCCAATCTAAAACATTAATTTTCATTTAACAATAAGCAGCAATTGTATGGAATTGAACCTGAATATATCTAAAATCACTATTTTTGTAATTTGATAATACATACAAGCGGTTAAGTTAAAAAATACCAAATAATTATATTGAATAAATCAAAATTATCCATTTCTCTACTTACTTTTGTTGTTGTTTTGTTTACTGTTGGATTTATTCCATATCTGGCTCAAGATGCATTTGCACAAGAAGAATCTGAAGAACTTGGAATGCCAGACATTACCATTAATTCTGAATCTGGTCCTGTCGGATCCGTGATAACAATCAACGTTTCTAATTTTCCAATGCCCCCTGATGGCGCAGATCCCAGACTAGAATTCTACATGTACCTACCAGCATCTGAAGAGTATGCTTCTAAATTAACAAAATGTGATGGTCATTGTATTGTTTTGTATTCTTTTGATGACATAAAAAACGAAAATACACCTCCAAAAGAAATCACATTTGCATTACCTAGTGTAAGAAATCCTGATCCAACTTCTGTTCAATTATCAGAGTATAACATTCACTATGAAACCAAAGTAGGTGCAGTGGTAAATTCAGTTTGTGACGTAGTAATCAACGACAAAATTGAATACAAGTTTGGATTTTCTTGCAACAACTACGACGTACCTGTTGGAGAATATGATATATCTTTTGGATGGGTAATTAACAATTATGATGTTAATGATGAAAGACAAACAATTGCCTTTACTGTTACAGATGAACCATATCAATTCAAAGGAATCTCGGATAATGTCATTGAAACTTCTGGAAACATGATTGGTGTTTCCCCAGAGATGATCTTAAAGAAATTTGAACAAAACAAAATCCTAAAAACAGAGTTTGTTAGTTTTCTAGAGAATAAAGAATTTTCAGATAAAGACATTAGACGTATGCTGGCTTTATCTAGAACACTTGAACATCAAATACAAGACGAAAGATTTGGTACTAAGATTTCTAAAAAATCTACCATGTTTGGAGAAGTAACAAGAATGTTATCAGATAATACTGAAGTTAAAATTTATCGATCTGCTTATGTGAAAGACAATATTTCAAAACTTACAGTTATGTTTGAAAAATCCAAATATGTCAACTATGACATTGTTGTAACGCAAAATGGTAAAACAGTACTTGATGATATTGGCGCATACTCAATGGATGGAAAAAATGTACATTCAGTACCAGTACTTAGCCCAATTGACCCCTTTGATATTACCATAACCTTCCAAGGATATGGAGTGGGTAATGGAAAGGCAGGACCAATTGGTGAACAAGTAGTATATGCAAATGTTGTTGTTAATGGTGTAATGGTTGTCCACGACTCACAGGGTTTAACTGATGTTAACACTGAACAGTCAAATCGACTTTCAATTGCAGGATAACTGAAAATTTATAAAAAATAAATTCGATATTACGCTTTCATGCGTAGCCAATATTCGGTAAACACATCTTGGCGTGCAAACCAAGAGTCTTAAACAAAATTATGTAATTATTTTGAAAATTGGCTAGTTAGCTTTAGCTACTCTTGGTGTTAAATTGAAATAGATTTTAATATGACAAAATGCTCTTGATGAAATAGATATCAATGTCTGAATCAACTGAAAAAAAATTAGATGCAACTGGATTGTTTTGTCCTGAACCTGTGTTTAGAACAAAAATTGAAATCGAAAGAATGCAAGTTGGTGAAACTTTAACTGTTTCTGCAGATGATCCAGCTGCTGAAGACGATATTTCAAGATGGGTTACAAGAACTGGTCATGAATTAGTCAACATGTCTAAAGATGGAAATGTAATTACATTCCAAATTAAAAAGGTGAAATAAACAGATCCATGACCACTGTTACTGATACAGATGTGTTAAGCCAAGTGGGCAACACATCTCTAGTTAAATTAGATTCTCTTTCTCATAACCACATTGAGTATTTTGCAAAATTAGAAGGTAACAATCCATTTGGTTCTGTTAAAGATAGAGCTGCGTATTGGATGATTAAAGATGGTGAAGAAAGAGGAATTTTAAAAAAAGGAAAGAGCATCATTATTGAACCTACTTCTGGAAACACAGGAATTGCACTGACTGGAATTGCTAACATATTGGGCTACAAAGTTGAGATAGTTATTCCCGAAAAAGTCAGTAATGAGACTAAGGAAATAATCAGAAATCTTGGTGCCAAAGTATTTGAGACAAGTGATGATCTGTGTCCAAAAGTTGGTGCTGGAACTGACCAAAGTATTGCACTTGCAACATCAATTGCATCATCCAGACCTGATACATATTATTCTCCAAACCAATATGCAAACGAAGCAAATTTTCGAGGACATTATGAGGGAACAGGTCCTGAAATTTGGAAACAAACTGAGGGAAAAGTAACTCATTTCTTTACTGGTGTGGGTACTGGCGGCACAATTACTGGAATTGGTGCTTTTCTTAAAGAAAAAAATCCTAATGTAAAGATCATTGGATGTCAACCACAACAAAATCATTTGATTCAAGGATGGAGAAACTTTGAAGAATCTGCAAAGCCAGATTTGTTTTTGAAAAGAGAAAATGTTGTAGATGATTGGGTTAATGTAGATAATAATGAAGCATTTTCAGTGGTAAAAGAAGTCTTTGAAAAAGAAAAACTCCTAATCAGTCCTTCATCTGCTGCAGTTTATGCATGTATGAAAAAATATCCTATTGAAGGAGACGCATGTGTAGTGGGAATTTTTGCTGATGATGGAAGAAAATTCAGGAGCGTTTATGCTACACAAAATGTTATGACTGAGAAAGAATTTGATATTGCTCTCAAAGAAGCAAAACATATGTCTGAATTGGCATACTGATTGTAATTACTCTAGAATTTTCTTTAGATGTTTTTCATAGAATTCTCTAAATGATGTGTTAATATCCATTTCATGATGTAGACATTTGTTACTATGCTCAGTAATTTGGTCTCGTATTTCTTTACTCCATTGACTCTGTTTGTTGTCTTTAAGGTCTATTATTGATGGATTTTCTTTAATTTTCTCCATGATTTCTATTAATGTTAATCCAAGCTGACGAAATTTACTGGTACGTAATAGGAACAATTGTGATTCTTCTTTGTTAACTAAATTCATCAGAGAGTATACCTGATTGTAATATTCCATTCCTTTTTCATTGTATTTTTTGAAATCATCAATTCTTTTTTGCCAATATTCTTTGGAGGGTTTCTCTTCTACCTTGTAACTGAACTGAATTTCACTTAATTCCATTCCTAATTTTGCCAGTTTCTCACTATGCTCTTTAGCTAATTTTTTTAGATTTTCTTGGTCTTGACTCATAAAATTCACTACCTTTGCTTACAATAAAGAGTTTAGACCTTTGATTTTTCCCAAATATCATTAGATTTTTTGGAGTAAATCATTATGCACTTCTCACAGAATGAATCCCATTCATTGATTCCTAATTTTCCAAAAAACTCTAGTGACCATTGGTATGTAGGTTCTTTCCTGTATTGAAACTGTTGAATAGTATAGATGTCTTTTTCTGAAAATTTATTCAAGCATTTTTTACACTGCGCATTTTTCATTCTTGTTTTTCTGCACTTTCTGTGAGATACTTGTCAACATCAATTGCTGCCATACAACCAAACCCTGCAGCAGTAACTGCTTGTCTGTAAGTTCTGTCGTGCACATCGCCTGCAGCAAAAATTCCTTCGACACTAGTGCAAGTCTTATTCTTTAAAACAATGTATCCCTGATCATCTAATTCAATTTGGTCCTTGAATAGTTTTGTGTTAGGCACGTGTCCAATTGCAACAAAAAGACCTCCTACATCAAGTGTTGTTTCTTCATTTGTTTTTACATTTTTTAGAACTGCC
>SDBU01009946.1_pt1 | contig 10603 bp, 16 predicted proteins | sample 2277071 | NCBI WGS metagenome assembly SDBU01 (sample SAMN10397929, study PRJNA504765) | marine sediment metagenome | isolation source: marine sediment core GS08_GC12, 126 cmbsf | place: Arctic Ocean: Gakkel Ridge, Loki's castle | collected 2008
CCATGACAGATTGGAGAAAGGTTTTACATTGGAATGTACGCCCTAGATGGAAAATTGAACTAGACACAGACGACGAAACAGAAATCACAAACTATAAGACAAAATACGATGCAGCAAACGTCAAAGGGGAAAATATGTATATCCCTAAAGGAACTGTACAAGTAGAAGTTTTGGGCGTAGCTCCAAATGCTACACTCAATCCAATAACATGGATTAACCAATTAAATGATTATTTTTTTCAAGTTGTTAATGTCCCTCAGATAATTGTAGGAAACGCAAAAGAATTTACAGATGCTAGTGGAAAGATAGTTTATCTCTCATACGAGCAGAGCGTCAAGGGAGAGCAACTTTATGTAGAAGAACAGTTGTTGCTCCAATTAAATTTAGATATTTCTTTGACATTCCCAGCTTCTTTACAGCAGGACGCAATCAGCGACACCACCAGCGAAGTAGAAGAAGAGCCACAAGAGCCAGCAGCACAACCTAATGATAAAAAAACAGAACTAGCGGGGAAAACATAAGATGGCAGAAGGCTTCGCAGCAAGATACAAAAGACACACAGGAGTAACATATAAAGCTCCAACTGCTAAACAAGTACAACAATCTGAGAAAGAAAGAAGAGCGGGCGGAGCTGTTAAAAGCAGACAGGCATATAGTCCAGTCACGCATAGAACTCAAAAGGATGCTCCACCACCTACACAGAAAACAACTATTCCAGCGCCGACAAAAACTTCAACCTCAACAGCTCCCAAAGAATTCGGCCCTCCTGGAATGACCAGCAATCTGGCCGATGCTCCTACGGATGGCGTAGATACTACTGGCTGGTCGTCAGTCCAAAAAGCGCTTAGCGTACATACAAATCCTTATCTTAGAGCATTACTACCTTTCACAGCAGGAGATATTCCTGCAATCAAAGACATGTCAACACCTCAAAAACAGGCACTATCCAATTTAATGTCGGCAGGAGTTGTGGTATCGTCGGGAATAGGAGCATCTGTGGGAAAAGCTATTGTGAATACAGTATCCCGAGCAGAAAGAATTCTATTAAAAGCAATCACTGGTAAGGCTGGAGCTGTACAAATAAACGCAGCAACAAAAACATTAGTGGCCAGTAAATTTGCAAAAACTGCAGCGCCTCTGTCTCTTGTAGCAGCAGGCGGAGCAATAATGTACGCCGCAGGTCAAACATTTTTCGGACAATGGGGACAAGCAGAAGCGCCAGAATCTCCAATGATATTAATGAATAAATTCATTCTACAGGAAGCGATAAGGTCGGGAGATTGGACTTTATATAATGAAGGCTCAGAAGCTACACGTGACCTTATAAGTTTAAGTGTATGGGAAGAAGCCTTATTGAAAACTCCCTTATCTCCCATTGTTGGAGTGCCTAACAAAATAGAAGGTGTCAAAATAGCGATGGATTTGATGGACAAATTCGCAAAAGATATGCAGCTTAAACAAGAGAACGGAGAAACAGACGAAAAGATGTGGTCTAGGATAAATCAAGAAAAGGACGACATGGCAGCGGCAAGAACAGCATCAGACATAGCAGCATGGGAAGATTTCGCCAGGAGAAAAGAGATTGAAGAAGATAGGGACGCCGCAGAAGATGCAGCCATCAGAAGAAATGAGAGAACGGGAAGAACAGAAGAAGAGCGAAGAATCATGCAGGAAACCGCAGACTTTTGGATACAATATCAAAAAGATTTAATGAAGATGCAGGAAGAAGAACGGATTAGACAAGCCCAGTTTTGGCTAGATTATAAAAAGCTGGTCGCAAAGATGCAGGCCGAATCAGGCGGCAGCAGATTAAGCTTTGGATTATTATAAGGAGATGGTACAAATGCAAATAAAAATTTTAGAGAAAGCAAACACAAAAATCATTCTAGCAGTAATCGCAGCAATAACAATCTTAGAAATTTATGCTTTATCACAGGGAATCAATGGAGTCTTACTCACAACAGTTATAGGAGTCCTAGCTATGTTCGCGGGACTAGTGGTTGAAACACCGAAGGTATTTAGAAAATGACTGAGGAAAAGAAAGGTGCTGAGACACCTAAACCAGAAGATAAGGGCGGAGAAGGCAAGCAAGCGCCTGCTGAAAAAGCAGACCCTATGGAATTAATCAATAAAACAAATGAAGCCGCTGCGAGGATGGAGAAGGCCAACGCAAAAAGAGAAGAACTGTTTGCAAAGCAAGAAGCAGCAGCAGGAGAAGCAAAGCTAGGCGGAGAAGCAGAAGCAGGAGCAGGAACAGCAGAAGAAACGCCAGAAGATTATGCTAAGAAGGTTATGGCCAACGAGGTTGAAACCGATGACTCCGGAGAATAAAGTTAAAGTGCCTGATGATTTACAGCTCAAAGTAGGGACTAAAGAAGAGGCTTTTTGGACTGGAGTTAAAAATAAAGTAGAAGAAGATACAATGCAAGCCAAAAGACAAATAGAAATCAACAATGTCACTCTAGCATTTGCAAAAACAAGAATCAAAGAGGAAGAATCCAAACATTTAAATACTTCTTAACCTTAGACACTCACTATGGCAAATGAAGTAGCAGTTCTGATGGTTGAAACACACTTACCAATTATGATGCAAGTCGCTGATGCGTTAGCTGTCCCGAAAGGAAGTTCTCTTGATCTAAATTCTGGTTTAACTGTTACAATCGCAGACACTAACGAAGATGTCTTTGGCGGAATTGCAGCAGAAGAGAAAATTGCTGATGATGGAAAAAAACAAATATCAGTTTATCGTGATGGAATCTTTAAATGCGTAGCAGGCGCAGGTGGAGTAACTATCGGATTGCCAGTTGGAATTGTGGCCTTAAATGCTTATACAGATTTCGCAACTTTAGATGATGAAAAAGGAGCAATCTATGGTGTAGCTTTAGAAACGGCAGCAGATACAGAATTCTTTTTGTTGGAACTAGGGAGAAATAGCTAAAATGGTTTATGACGGCTCAGCAGAAAAAGACATTAGGGGAATCGACATTGATAAGCTAGCTAAAGGCTTCGGTGTAATAAATAATACTTTTAAAAATCATGTAATGCTTGCTAAAACAAAATCTAGAGAAATCAGATGGTACAGAAAAGGTCTTACCTTGGTAACCGCTATGAATAAATTAGATACTCCTGTCACTCAAACAGTTATAGCATCAATGATGGGAAATACAGCTTTCAAAGCTATGCCTTTTGTGGTTGAGCAGAAATGGGAGCGTCAAAATTCTCAAGTTAGAAAATACTTTGTAGAATCCCCTTGGATTTCTATAGAAGATATTAAAGATAGCGACCCAGATGTAATGGGAACAAATGTCAGAGACTTAGTTGAAGCTGTTGGCTTTAAAGTAGACAGAAGAATTTATGATGTTCTGACAGGAGCAACAGTTAGCGGAACACCAAACCCGGCAGGAGCTAGCATACCAACAACTGCGGCAGTAGCGGGTTGGGGAACGACTGCAACTTGCAATCCAATCTTAGACCTCTTAATAGGACAAAGAAAAATCTCAACAGGGGGATATAACTCAACAGAATTAACTACTCTGATGAATCCTTTAGAATATCAAAATCTTGTAAATTATTTAATCAGCGTAAAGGGAAGTTCAATCCCAGAAGTAGCAAGCGGCCTTGTTAAAACAGGAGTTATTATGAGCCTGTTAGGAAATAACATTGTAGTCAGCAATAATGCTACAGCCGATTGGGTAATCCAATGGGTAAAAAATAGAGCATGCACATTCAAATCTTTCATCGGATTGACAACAGCAATAAAGACCGAAGAAGGAATCGGAAAAAAGATTAGGGTTTGGGAGGAAGGAGAAGCACTGCTAACAGACCCATTGGCAGTTCATGTAATTTCTTCTGCATCTTAGGATGACAATTGAAAATGCTAGAGTTCTACATAAACAATTATTAGAAGTAGGCAGAACTAATGCAGCTGAGGATATAGAAAGAAGATATCCAGAGCTAAAGAAAGAGCGGCCTGCAGAAAAAGAAGAAGTTGCAGCATCGGAAACTGATGTTTCTGATCCTCAGCCTGAAAAGGCTTCGGCAGCTGCAACAAAAGGGAAGTCAAAAAAATGAAATACGAAAGGGATGAGCCAATCGCTGCACATATAGCAGACCCGCCAGGCACAGGTAACTGGGGAACGGATGATGCTGCAGTAGTTGCAGCAATAGCGGCAATTCTTGTAATCCTAGAAAACGCAGGGTTAATGAAAACTTCTTAAAATGGCAATGGCAACAGGAGATATAAATCTTATTCTTGCAAAAAATAATAATCGATATGCCGAAGTATTTGTAGGCGGAGCTTCTGATGATGCAGTGCAGATAGATGCTTTTGCGATTGCAAGAGAAGCAGCAGCAGACGCAGAGGGAACTTTCTCAGCATGGGTAAACATGCCAGACATAGCTGGAACTTATGCAATTATAAGCTGTGCTGATGCAAGCGCAGTGGAAACAATGACTTTTGGTATTGAGAACGGAAAACTTTATGCTTATATGGATATTGCTGCTAACATAGCTTTTGATATCAACAGTACAGATGTTGTGATCACACCGCACAAGTGGCATCATGTTGCTTTTGTGCAGAATGCCACAAGAATTATAATGTATGTTGATGGCGAAGCAGTTGCCATGACAGACACCAACATAACAGAAGTCACTTACTGGTTTGCTAATTTACCACAATGTGATAGTGGAAGTATTGGGGCAACAGATAGCGCAGGCGGCGGAGCATTATTAACAAATGAATTCAAAGGCGGAATCGCTGACGTAAAATATTGGAATGTTGCATTGACAGCAAATAGAGTAGCACAAGAATATCAAAGCGGAAACCAATCGGATGATCTAATCTCACATTGGGATTTTGTCGAAGATTTAGTTGATAATGTTTCAGGCCACGATGGCTCAGCAGTCGGCGATGTATTCAATTCAAATGGTTATGGAGAATTGGCAAGCAGAATAAAATTAGCTGGCGCAGTTGTCGCAGATGATGTCTCTTTGGCAAAAATCAATCAGACTGACATGTCAGCCTTGATTATAAAAGCATAAATTTATATATTTCTATACCTTACTTTCTTACATGACATATGTAGAGAACAAAAGAAAAGAATTGAAAACAAATTATCTTGCTGACACTCCGAAAGTTGGAGAAGAAATGGGCTTAATTCCTAGGCAAACTAATGTCCCGAAGAAAGATAAAGTTGGTTTGACATGAGCAAGGAATCAAGATTAATAAAACAAATAAGCCCGAAACCTTTAGGCAACAATAATTTTGTTCTTCCAAACACTTCTGGCGACCATGTCCGTAGCATAAAGCGAGCTGTGCCAGTTGATGAAGCTGACCTCGTTAATAAAGAGTACGTTGATGGATTAGCAACCAAACAAGTTATAGAATTATTCTTGACGACAAACGCCTCAGACATAGCAACTTATGATAATCTAGATATTGATGTATCTCCCGATTCTGAGACTTCAATAACTCAGACAATAACAGCTGGGGGAACAACCTTAATTAATTCTTTTGCTTCAAAGTTGAATGAAGGAGAGATTGACGCACTTGAAATTCTAGAAAAAGGAATCTATAACCTACATATACACGCAAGTGCAACAAAAGCAACAGGGATGTTTATCTATTTTGAATTTTATCACAGAACGGCGGGAGGAACAGAGACATTGTTAGGCACTAGCCATGATTCAGAAGCAATAGGATTGGTAAAGGGAGGATTTGACCTTCATTCTTCAATAATTGATGATAAAATATTTATTGCAGGAGACAGGATTGTCATTAAAGTTTATGGAAGGAACACAGGAGGGGCAGACAAAGATATTTCAATGTTTATGGAAGGCGACACCGTCTCAAGAACTGTGTTTCCTGGATTTATTTCGCCTACATTTGTTGGCGCTCATACAATAGTTTCTCATTCTGATACTTCTGGAACAGGAGCAGAGCTTGATTCTTTAACTGACAACTCAATGGCTGACGATTTACATAGACACTCTGAATTATCTGCAAGTGATGGAAGTCCTGATAAAATTGTTTATGTAGATTCTGATGGTGTTCTTTATGCCGATTATGCTTATGGTACAGGTCTTAATGTAATGCACAGTGCTGAAATTGGAGACCATCTTATTGTTGGTGCTAATATAACTGTTGGCGGCACAGTTGACGGTGTTGATATTGCAACAGATGTAGGAGCGAACACCACACATAGGGGGGACAATAATCAAGCGCATACAGATTATTTAATAAATAATGGGAATGACACAATGGCGGGGATATTGACAGCAACAGGATTTAAAACTTCTTATCTTATCAATGTAGCAACAGACGCCGTTACATATTTATCAGGCTCTACTGCAACAAACACAGGCGGAAATATTTTGTTATATGGCAGCACTCATGGCACACCTAATAAATTAGTTTTCAGAAATAATGCAACAATAGCCATGACAATAGATGCTGCACAGAATGTAGATATATTTGGAAATGTAACAATAGGAGATAATAATTTAATTGGAAACCTAGCCACAATAGCAGATAACGGCGTCCATTCATTCACTCTCGGAAAAACAAGAGGAATATTCATGTTTGGTAGTAGAACAGCAGGGCATGGAAGTAATGGATTATTAGTTTATAGGGCTATGGCAAGTCCATTCGTACAAGCTATTGCTTCAAATAATGTCACATTAACAACTGGTATTTTAACTGGAACTACGGGGGCAGATGGAGCGATGACAATTTCAGTCCATACTGACGGAAAAATCTATGTTGAGAACAGATTAGGAAGTACATATTTCATAACTTATAATGTCTTTGGAAATGGATAAACTATTGTAAACAATTCTTAATTTCTCTGCGAGGCTGATACATAAACAACCTTAATAGCAATACAAAGCTAATCCTCTTTCTTTGTTACACCAGCAAGCTCTAACCAATGCCTCCGTTAGATGTGCATAGTTTCCAAATATTGCTAGCTTTCTTGTTGCTGGATTATCTCCATAACTGAATGTGATGGATTTAAGGGAGCGGATTAAATCTAAGTCCAGGATTATGTCTATCTGTTTTGCTTCCATCAGCGTAAGTGCATTACTATACAAGTCCTGTTTGAGAATACCTCTTTTCTTCTCTTCGCCTTGTACTTCAATTCTTTTGCTGGCATTGTTGAGTCCCAAAACTTTTCTTCCCAATCTTTCCTGTAGAATATCAGTGATTGGACTTCCCAAGCCTCCGTCATCAACAAATATTTTACTGAAATTGTATTCTCCGTTACTTGCAATAATTCTTCCAATTGTATCGGTGGCGGAAATTCTATCAGTTGTCCAGCACTTAACAATTCTAAGCTTTTTTTGTTGAAGTTCGCATATAACAAATGCATTTTCATCGCCTCCATAGCCTGCGAAGTCTACGCCTAAGTAGTATCTTGCAGATTTGTCGTAATCATCCTTAAAGTTCCATTCCAGTATAGTTGTTCGCTCTTTTATTAAATCAGATGGGAAGAATTGTGACATATCTTCTGTGAATTCTCCTAGCCATTCCTGGCGGTATTCTCTTCGGCTCATCCTTTTTCGTTCTTTTCTTAGAAATGCTTTGCTGATTCTAGGGCAATCCTCAGCGCTTACATGAAATTTCCTATAATCTCTGCTTTGATGTGATTGCCAAAAGAAGCCTCCTTTGCCATATGGCGTACTTAAGAAGGTTTCCCAACCCAAACCCCGTAATTTTTCACTAACAGCTAACATGGGCTTTAAAGCGGTATATACTGGCTCTGGGACATAGGCTGCTTCATCAATATCCAGGAAGTCCAGCGCAAATGTTCTTAGATAGATTCCAGTTTTTCCAGCAGGTAGCGCATAACAGATTGAGCCAATATTCTCTTTTCCTCTTTGCTGTGCAAAATCTTTTTTCAGGATTATGGTTGTTTTTGTCGGCTCTTCATTGAAAATGCCATGTCTGTAATCATACTGCCTTCTAGCTTCTAAGTTTCCCCTAGTTGTTAGCTTAGGATTGTCCTTGTAGTTTCCTACTGAATCTAGCACTTCCTGATTTTTAAATTCTAGCCAACTCATAACTTTAATAAAAAGTTCGCTGCTCTGTCTTTGAGCTGGAGCAATTATCAAGGATTTAGAGCCAACATATTTGAGCATTTGCATTGCTCTTCTTTTGCTAACAGTTGTAGATTTGCCTGTCTGCCTTCCACATCTGATTGTGATTGACCCTTCATAATCTATGACTTTCTCTTGCCATTTGTCCCACTGCCATTCTTGTTCTTGTTCTTCTGCCATTTATTACGCCCTTCGGATTCTACAACTTGATCCCATCTTTATAAAAATCTCTGGAGGCCTAGGTTTACTCACACACTCATCCATTCCAGATTCGTCTATATCAGTATCAATCAGTATCAATGTGAGCGTAGCGAACTAGGAGCGAAGCGACTTAGTGAGCGAGCAAAGAGCGGAGCGACATTGCGAGTATCAATCTGCGAAGCAGCAAGACAAGGGAATTCCCTTAAGCCAAAGACTACGAAGTGGGACATTGGCGCAATACATTGGCCTAGTGGCCAGTAACCCAGCATTAGGCCGCAACGATGAAGCGGTGAAACCGCCAGTAAGGCCGTAAGGGTGGCTCGTAAGACCATTCCCAATGTAGTGCCTAACTCTCATCATCTAAACCCTTCACAGTTGCTTTGGTAGTCTGCGTTCTTGAACGGGCAAATGACTGGCTTAAACCATTTACTATTCACATCTCTAAAGCACATACCCTCCTTTAGATGTTTACATTCCCTGTTCCGCTTAAGTGTGAATTGTGGCATTGTATGGCTCGTTTGAGTTAGACATATTCTAGTAAGCTCTTGTTAGTGGCCTTCATCTTTTCAAAGTCTATAGGTCTATCTGTATCGTAGTCAATCATCGGCTAGTACCCATTTGAGTACGAGGATTATTCCAATAGAATCTGCTGTTCTGAATAAGCCTTGTTCTCCTTCAAGCTCCCTTATCCTTGTGTGTAGCTGTGCTTCTGATTTCATTGTACAGCCTCAACAGGTGTAGTTGACATTTGCTCTTCTACTGGTCTGACACTGTCTGCTATCACTCTTGCGAAATGTCCTTTGTCCTTCTGTTCAGTCATTGTTATAAACTGACAAGCTTTGCCCTTCAACATATCAGGGTCTACTTCCAGGCCTTCGGCAACAACAATGCCAAACCTTTTGAGCAAGAGGCCTAGCTTGCTCTCTTCCATCATCTTTGTTGGATATCCTGATTTTATCTGCAATCCCTCATTAAATTCAATAACTAGGTCGGTGTATTTGTAAGGCTCAGTTCTGTAAATCACATCAACAATTATGCCTTCGTGCTTGCCATCCTCGATAACTATTGCTTTTTCAACTGGTATTTTCATTCTAACACATCTCCTATATCTCTTAATAGACGGCATATCGAACTGTCATCTTTTCCTCGTGCCAAATCAGCTAACCTTCTAAGCTCAGCTTTATATCTCTCGATTGTTCCATTCAGGCCAGTTATAGTTATGCGTACATTCACATCTACATTCTGAACTGTTCTAGACTCTAATAATTCCACATTTGTACTGCTCATTGTTTCATCAACTCCTTTGTTAGTTTATTATTTAACTCCTTCGCTTCCTTTAAAGTCAACCCAAATATTGAGCTGGTCTTTTCGTTCAATAGAAAAACATTACAGAAGAGGGGAGAATCTTTGTATCTTACTTTGATTACCTTGACTTCTCTCTCTATTGGGGGAAGAATCATTTGCTCCTCTCAAAAGCTGCTTTGCATAGTATCAGTTCTAAAATCAGCATTATTAACACCAGCACAAATTCTAAATCATTCATTGTTTCATCAGCTCTTTTGCTTTCTTAATCGGCGCTTTGTGAGTCGTGAAATAATAACTCTTGCTTCCTTGTTCTTCCTTCCTCAACCATAACTTCTCATGCATCATCTTGCATATCTGTAAGCAATAGCAGTAATCTATATCCAGCTTAGCAGAAACTGCCGATACATAATGCAGCCTAGCAGAAGAGCCATTGAGAAAAATAAGGATTCTTGCCTCGCTAACCTTTAGTGTTCGCTTTGTTTTAACCATAAGTTACTATTACTACTACTATATATAAATACTAGTGCGGTGTGTTCTCTAGTTTATAATACGCTATATTAGATAACAGAGGGCTTTATATAGATTCTCTCATTCTTTACGTGCATTAGTCAACAGGCTAATAAGAATCTGTCTTTCTTTTTACTCCACTTTTTCTTATGACTACCGCGCAATACTTTAGACACCATAGTAGTAGTAGTAACTTTTCGATACGGAACGTATGGAAAATGTAATTAGCGAAGCTAGAACAGAAACAAGGTTATGAAATAGGCAAAGATTTAAATAATTCAAAGCTTTATAACATCTAACATGGCCGATGCAGGACAATTCGCACAAGACACAGATATTCTTCTCAGATTAGGAACTGGCGCAAGTGCAACAGTCAAAGCAGCGGGATGGTTTGATGCGATTATTTTAGATTGTGAATCTATCGTCAACGCAGCATCCCGATATGATTGGAGTACTGCTGATGCAGCGACAACTTTAAACACAACTGTTAGAGGAT
>SDBU01009947.1_pt1 | contig 10603 bp, 11 predicted proteins | sample 2277071 | NCBI WGS metagenome assembly SDBU01 (sample SAMN10397929, study PRJNA504765) | marine sediment metagenome | isolation source: marine sediment core GS08_GC12, 126 cmbsf | place: Arctic Ocean: Gakkel Ridge, Loki's castle | collected 2008
GGTTAAGCATCACAAGCTGATAATCCCGGGTTATGCTGCCGCTGAAAGTGGTGGTCTGGAAGAGGAGCTACCTGGCTGGGAGATTCAGGTCGGTCCCAGAGAGGGGGCTCACATCCCAGCCTATCTTAAGGCATGGAAACTATAAGGAGGGGAGGTAATGATCCTTATTGGCGAAAATATAAATATTATGTCGGCAACTATCGGTCCGGCACTGAGGGAGAGAAACCCCAAGCCTATTCAGGAACTAGCCAGGGCTGAGGCTGAGGCTGGCGTAGACTATCTTGACCTTAACATTGGTCCCGCCCGAAAGGGAGGGGATGAGTTGATGGCCTGGGCAGTTAAGACAGTGCAGGAAGTTACCGACAAACCTTTATCTCTGGATACAACCAACCCAGTAGCTATGGCGGCCGGGCTAGAGGCATACAAAGGCAAGGCATTAATCAATTCCATCTCCCTTCAACCGGATAGGTTGGAGCAGGAATTGCCCCTGGTCAAAAAATACAATGCTGACATGATAGGACTGTTGTGGGGTGTGGAGGGAATGCCTCGAGATGCTAACGAAAGGTGTGTCCTCGCCGTTGACCTAATCTATAAAGCCAACCAATTGGACATCCCTACTCAGGATATCTGGATTGACCCGATTCTTACGCCGGTGAGTGTGGAGATAAACCAGGTGCGAGCCGGTTTTGAGTTTATGAGCATGCTGAAAGACATTGCCCCCGAATGTAAATCTACTGTTGGTCTATCCAATATCTCCAACGGCACTCCGGCTCACCTCAGACCTTATCTTAATCGGACATGTATGATAATGCTTATGAAGTATGGGCTATACTCGGCTATTGTTGATGCCTTTGACTTTGAGCTGGTCAAAATAGCCAGGGGCGAGATGCCAGAGATTGTTGACCTGGTATATCGGGTAATGGATGGCGAGAAACCCGACCTTTCCACTTTAGGTGAAGAAGAGGTGAAGTATGTGAGAACGGTCAGGGTTCTTACCGGTGAATCACTCTATTCTCATTCCTGGCTCGAGATATAGCGTTAATCCTTCAAAGGAGAGAGATGGATTCAATAGTTAAGGAACTTCCAGTAATATGGCTGCAAACGGCTAGCTGTAGCGGCTGCTCCATTTCATTATTAAATTCAGCTAACCCCACTATTAAGAATATACTAATTGACCAAATAGTCCCCGGAATACATATAAATCTTAGATTTCATACCACCATAATGGCTGGTGCCGGGGAGCCGGCAATTGAGATAATGGAGACTACAGCTAAGCAGAAAAGGGGAGATTATATCCTAGTTATTGAAGGAGCTATTCCTACGGCAAAGGGTGTTGTATATGGAGCCATTGGGGAACGGGGTGGTAAGCCGGTTAAAATGGAGGATAGAGTGGAAGAGTTAGCTGGCAACGCTCTGGCTATCCTTGCCGTGGGAACTTGTGCTTCCTTTGGTGGCATCCCAACCGCTGCCCCTAACCTTACCCAGTGCCAGTCGGTTAAGCGATTCCTTGATGCTAAAGGTATTACCACACCAATAGTGAATATTCCCGGCTGCCCCCCCCACCCCGATTGGTTTGTAGGCACAGTAGCCAGCATCATCTTAAACGGCTTACCTAAAGCTGATGACCTTGATGATAACCTGAGACCTCTAGCCTTCTATGGTTGCTTAATTCATGAGAATTGTCCTCGCCGTGCCTACTTTGATGAAGGCAAGTTCGCTAAAAAGCTAGGGGATGAAGGGTGTCTATATGAGCTGGGGTGCAAAGGACCGATAACCTATGCTGATTGTCCGCTGAGGCTATGGAATGGCGGAACTAACTGGTGCATTGGTACTGGTGCTCCGTGCAGTGGTTGCACCCAACCTGAATTCCCTGACCTGGTGGCACCTTTCTATGAAAAGCTCGTAGATGTTGAGCTACCTACCATTGGTGCCTATTGGTTGCCCGGTAAGGAGGAGAAATAGTGGCGAAAATAGTAATTGACCCGGTAACCAGAATTGAAGGACATCTGAAAATCGAGACGGTGGTGGATGATGGGGTGGTTAAGGAGGCAAGGAGCACGGGCAACCTTTTTCGGGGGATTGAACTTATCTTAAGAGGAAGAGACCCCAGGGATGCCCAGGTGATAACCCAGAGGATTTGCGGAGTTTGCCCTCAATCCCATGGTGTAGCTGCTGCTTTGAACCTGGATAGTGCCTTTGGCATTGCTGACAAGATACCAGATAATGCCCGAATCATGAGGAACCTTATCCAGGGGGCACATGTTATTCAAGACCACATTCTTCACTTTTATCACCTGGCTGCCCTTGACTATGTTGACGTAGCTGAATTAGCTAACTACGGAGGTAAAGACTCCGACCTGAATTCAATAAAGGATTTTATCTCCCGAGGTGAACTAGCCCCATTCCTTCCTCGCTACGAAGGGGATTATCGCCTGCCGGCTGAAATCAATCAACAGGCAGTATCCCACTATGTTAAAGCCTTTGACATTCGACGTATTGGGCACGAGATGGTCAGCGTCTTCAGCGGTAAGGTTCCGCACAGCGTGGGGATTGTACCGGGCGGGGTTACCACTCCTCCCACGATTGATAAGATAATCTCCTTTCTATGGAGATTGAGGATATTAAAGGATTTCATCAATAATACTTATATCCCCGATGTATTAGCCATCGCTGGTGCTTATCCTGATTACTTTGAAATTGGGGTTGGTTGTAAGAATTTGCTCTCCTACGGAGCTTATGACCTTGAGGGGGAAGACCCGGACTTAACCCGCCGAAAGAGATTATTAAAGCAGGGAACTACCTCGGCTGACCTCAAGCCGGGTGGATTGGATATAACCAAGATAACCGAGGATGTAAGGCACTCCTGGTATCAGGATTCCTCCTCAGGGCGGCACCCTACTCAAGGGGAGACCAAGCCGGAGTATGAAAAGGGAGAAGCCTATTCGTGGGTAAAATCGCCCCGCTATGATGGGAAGGTTTACGAAGTTGGCCCGCTGGCTAGGGTAGCTGTCACCTATGCCTACGGTGACCAGACGATGAAAGATTTGGTGGATTCCTCTCTGGCTCAGCTAAAGGCTCCGCCTTCAGCCCTCTTTTCTGTCTTGGGTCGTCACCTGGCGCGAGCTTTATGCGCCAAGTATATCGCTGACAGTATGGATAAGTGGCTTCTGGAATTAAAGCCAGGCGAGCCGACCTTCGTTGAATATACCATCCCCGAAGAAGGTATGGGGATGGGGCTCACTGAGGCGGCTCGAGGGGCTCTGGGACACTGGATAGAGATAAAAGATAAAAAGATAGCCAACTACCAGTGTGTGGTGCCTACTACCTGGAATGCCTCGCCTGAGGATGATAAGGGAAACCCCGGTCCTATGGAGCAAGCTATAGTTGGCACCAGAATAAGGGATAAAAGTAATCCCTTTGAAATCGTGCGCATTGTTCGTTCCTTTGACCCTTGCCTCGCCTGTGCCGTCCATTAATCACCCCTGAGCTTTTAAGGAGGAAAGATGATTCTTTCTGAGCCAAAACCGTGGGAAGAGATTTTAGACTATTTAGGGGGAGAAAATAGTGTCTTCATTTTAGGCTGTAATGGCTGTGCCCAGTCTTCAGGCACTGGTGGTCCCCTTCAGGTTGAGGAGATGAAGAGGAGGCTTGAAGAAACTGGCAAGAAGGTGACAGGCTCTATGGTTATCGATTTTCTCTGCCAAAAGGCTCTGGTGAAATCAAGATTAAGGGCAAGGACTCAAGAGGTTGAGGCCGCCGATTCCATACTGGTTATGACCTGCGGCATTGGTGTCCAAGCAGTATCAGCAGCCATAAACAAGGCTTGTCATCCAGCTTGCAATACCATCTCTTTAGGCGGGAGTCGGGGGGAATGGAAAGGTAGGGAAAGGTGTCTGGAATGTGGCGACTGCTTACTGGATTACACCGGAGGAATATGCCCACTCACCGCCTGCACCAAGGGATTAATCAATGGCCCTTGTGGCGGGGCGTCCTGGGGGAAATGTGAGCTTAACCCTGAGAAGGATTGTGGCTGGGAGCTAATCTATGAAAGGTTAAAGCAGAGAAACCAGCTGGATAAGCTCAGGAAATTTATTGCTCCCAAGGACTACAGTAAGATGATGCCCGAGGTTAAAAGTATGTCCACATCCCTGTGGGCACTGGAGCAGACTGGCTAGAAGGAGAGGGTGTAAAATGAGCTTGCAATCAGCCCTGGAGTCAGGGAAATTTGTTATCACCACTGAGGTCGGTCCGTTAAAGGGAACTGACATCACTGAGCTTGAGGAGGTGGCTGAGCTTTTGCGGGGAAGGGTGGATGCTACCAATGTTACTGACCAGCAAAGCTCAGTAATGAGGCTGGGTTCACTGGCTGTCTGTCATTTGTTGAAAGAAAGGGGGCTTGAGCCTGTATTCCAGATGACCTGCCGGGATAGAAACCGATTAGCCCTGCAATCGGACCTGCTGAGTGCCTATGTCCTGGGGATTGAGAATGCCCTGGCTATCACCGGCGACCTACCCGCTCTCGGTGACCACCCTCAAGCCAAGCCAGTTTACGATTTAGACTCGGTGCAGCTCCTGTGGGTCATAAGTAGGTTAAACGAAGGCTACGATATGGTTGGGAACGAGCTTAAGGGGAAAACCAACCTCTTCCCAGGGGCAGTAGTGAACCCCGGGGCTGATACTGAGGCTGCCTTTGAACTACAGCTTATTAAGATGGAGAAAAAGATTGCCGCTGGGGCCAGGTTCTTCCAAACTCAGGCTGTCTATGATGTTGATGCCTTCGCTAAATTTATGAAGAGGGTAGAGGGATTTAGAATTCCTATATTAGCTGGGATAATACCACTTAAATCGGTCGGTATGGCTCGCTTTATGAATAAGAATGTGGCTGGTGTCTTTGTTCCTGAGGAACTGATTAACAGAATGGCGGCGGCTGAAGATAAAGCCAGGACAGGGATAGGAATCGCAGCTAACATAATTAAGGGACTGGGGGGTATGTGTCAGGGGGTGCATATTATGGCTATTGGCTGGGAGAAAAAGGTGCCAGAATTGTTAGACGCCGCTGGGCTTTGAAGGATGGGGAATAAACATTTGCCACTGCCTAATCAGAGGAACTATGAGTATGCCTATGAGCTTGCTTATAAACTTGCTGGTGAGCAACTAGCCAAGATTGGTGATATTGAGCAGCAATGCCTCAAAAGTGGTGCTCGATGTCAGGTAATAGACTCCAAAAAGGTCATCATCATCCAATATCTAAACCAATCATATCTAATCACTGTGCCCGAAATTGAGATTTCGTTAACGGATGGTAGGGACAAGGTTCCGATAAGGGACAAGCTTCTGATTCTTCACTATTTAACCTCGGCAAAAGGTACCCTTGCCACCAATAAATTGATTACCTTCAAGGAACTGACAGGAGGGGTTAATTACTTCCCAACCTTTTACAAGCGGACTATAAAGCCCCTCTTGGACTACTTTGGCAAAGAGCCTCGTCTCTTAGTAGCTGCCGCCAAAAAACTGGGTGGGCCTAAGGCAGATTACGGTGATGTGGCTGTAACCATTAATGCTTTCAGCCGGGTGCCTATAACTATAGTCCTGTGGCAAGGTGATGATGAGTTTGCTCCTCAAGGGAGCATAATGTTTGACGCCGCCATTTGTGATTACCTCTCCACCGAGGATATAACCGTGCTTTGTGAAACCATCATCTGGAGGTTAGTTAATTTTTTAAGAGGTGCCTAAAACTCCCCTGTTTAACATCTGTTCTCACCAGGAGAGTTGTAGATTACGGATAATCAGGATATACAGGTGACATCAATTATTCTGGCTGGTGGTAGAAGCCTGCGGCTGGGTAGCAGTAAAGCTCTAGAGATTATCGGTGGCAAAAGTCTGATTGAGCGGGTTGTCGAACGGGTCAAACTGGTGAGCAAACAGACCCTAATAGTGATTTCTCAGGGACAGCTTGCTCTTCCAGTTACTGTTGAGGCGAAAGTCCTGGTAGACCTTTACCCTGGCAAGGGTCCCCTTGGAGGTATATATACAGGCTTACTGGCTTCCCCGTCTTCACACAGCGTTGTGGTTGCCTGTGACATGCCTTTTCTAAATATCGAGCTACTGCGCTATATGATTGAACTATCCCCGGGTTTTGACGCAGTTGTCCCCCGATTAGGAGAAGGGAGGGTGGAGCCGCTCCACGCCATATATTCCAAGAGTTGCCTGGATAATATGAAAATACAGTTAGAGCATAACCATCTGCAGATTAGTCACTCGCTCACTATGTTGCGTGTTAGGTATATTGAACGGGCAGAATGTCAGAAATTTGACCCCCAACTCTTAAGCTTCTTCAACATAAATAACCAGTCAGACCTAGACCGAGCTATCACGCTTGCCGCCGAGAACAGATATTGACTGGGTAGAGATTATCTAGTATCGTGTAAGTGGTATCTATATGGCTATGAACGTGGACAGGCTTAGCCCATTAGTGGTTTCTGTAGTGGGAAACTCCGGCGCTGGCAAGACTACCCTGATTGAGGGGTTGCTCAGGGAGCTCAGCAGCAGGAAGTACAGGGTGGCGGCGGTAAAGCACTGTCCCCATGGGTTTGACCTGGATGTGAAAGGAAAGGACTCTTGGCGCTTCACAGAAGCGGGGGCAAGGGGGGTATTTCTTACATCACTTGGTCGGGTCGGGCTCATTGAGGACAAAGAGCCGGTTCCCAGGCTAAGAAGTATTGCCGAGCACTACTTTCCTAGCTTTGACATCGTGTTTGGCGAGGGATTTAGCGAAGAGACAGAAGTAGCCAAGATAGTGGTGCTCAGGAAGGGGATTAGTGATTATGTCCCATCTCCACAAGATGATATCCTGGCTCTGGTAAGTAATTTTGAGATAAAAGCAGAAAAGCCCGTATTCAAAGCCGATGATGTATCTGGCATAGCCGATTTTATTGAGCAGCTTCTTGCTCAGGAGGACAGGATGGAAAGCTCAGTTACACTTATCATCAATGGGAAACCGGTTCCGCTGAATGCCTTTGTCCAGGGCGTTTTTAAGAATGTAATCATAGGGATTATAGATACGATTAAGAGGGAGGACGAAAAATTGAAGCAAATTGAGGTAATAGTTAAGTTAGAGGACGATAACAGACGGAAGGAATGATTTTGGGTGAGCTTTGTGTTGAGTAGTCTCTCGTGGAGATTAGGTAGTGGCTATCACAGAGTCGTCCTCTTGAACTTCGCCCTCGTTTCTGGTAAAATGTTGGTACGTTTGGCAAAAGAATAAAGGTTCTCCGAGTTGTCGTACCTAAAGAGTCATCCATGGTCGGCAACCGCTGGCTTGTTTACTGTAGCAAGCTAAAGGGAATGGTGGGAAACTGCTGTTCCTCCCGTGTTTGGAAAGGAGGATTATATGTGACCTTGGTAATCGTAGAGCGCATCTTCTTGGGTGCGCTCTTTTTATACTTAAGCGGAAGGGGGTTTCGTGATTAAGTCAATAACCAAAATAGGTTTAATAATTCTGGTAGCAGCCTTAGTGATAGGGATGGTTGGCTGTGCTGGGGAAACGCCTCAGCCAGCAGCGGCAGCATGGTCTCTCAAACTGACGGGAGTGTCAACCGAAATCATTACTCAGGAAGAATTTGAGAAAGGCGCTGACCCCGGTTGCCACGGTGCTGAATGCAATATTAATGCTAAGGAGGGAGTAGCCTATGTCTATTCTGGCATTCCACTGTGGGTGATATGCGGCAGGGTTGATGATGAAATTGAGCATGGGAAGGGAGCGTTTAATGATGAGTTAGCCAACAAGGGTTACGATATCACCGTCATAGGCGTTGATGGATATAGCATTACCCTTAGCAGCGAGACTATTGCCAGAAATAATGGTATTATACTGGCGAATGAGGTAGATGGGCAGTCCCTTAGCCAAAAAGAGGCTCCGTTAAAATTAGTTGGGATAGAATTAAAGAGTCAGCAAATGGTAAGGAATGTGGTAGAAATCCGCCTTAACCTATCTGAGTAGTTACTTTCCCTCTCTAAAGGAGGATGATAGCAAATGAAAAAGAAATGAGGACGATGGTAGATGAAAAAGAAGGTGTTGTTAACAATCCTGATTTTTGGCTCTGTGTGGGGGTGTATTGAGGTCTTTGCCGGTGGGGCTTTGCAAGGTGTTATTCCCCGCAGCTCGGTGGTTCCCAGCATTTTGGGTCTGGCTGTACTTGCCTCAGCCCGGTTTCTGGTTAAGACGCCGGGGTCATCAACTGCCATTGCTGCAGTAGCGACACTGTTCAGGTTAGCCAATGCTGGCGGTTACTTCTGCCACCTTTGGGCTATATTTCTAATTGGTGTTTCATTTGATATTGTAGTCAGTTTATTAGGCAGCCGGTGGGAGAAAACAAAGTGGCAGGGCTTGGCTGGAGTTAGCTCGGCTTACCTTACAACCAGCCTATTTTCGCTTACCTTGACCTATATAATTCAATATAAATGGTGGGTTATCGAAGGATTACCTAAGGTCTTAGACTACATTGGTATAAATGGAAGCCTGATTGCTATGGGGGCTTTGATTCTCGTCCCCTTGGGCTATAAGCTGGGTAAGTCGCTTATGACCTTGTCTAAGGCAAGACCTAAGCCTGTATTCATAGGGGCATTGCTTCTCACCGTGCTCTTTTGGGTTGCTGGGGTTGCTTTTTAGTCGCAGGGGCTGGATTTTTGCAAACCCTCTGGGTAGGAGTGGACGACCAACTAATTAGGGAAGACGGGTTGCCGTGTTTAAGCAAAGAAAACTGTTTCGGCTGATGGTCATTTTGATAGTGGTCTTGGCACTGGTTGCTATTGCCGCTTTTACGCTCGTCATTCCCTGGCTAACGGGGAGACTAGTTCCTGTAGTGGAAGCACCTCAGCCAACGACACTCCCAGCGGAATCGCCCACAGTGCCACCGCCCACGGTGCCACCTGCGGAGGTAGAGCCGCTCCCACTGGAGAATGCCATTATATTCTCCGAGGAGGAACTCCAGAGTGCGCTGGATAGATTGAGCGATATGGTTAACCAATCAGACGCGGCGAAGGTAGAATATATTCGTGTGAAACTGGAGCAGGACAGGATGCTGCTTTCAGCGGAGGGAGAAGCCAGAGATTACAAGCTGAAGACGGAGGACCTTGAAGTTCGTTTTGAGGAGAAAACGGTGTTTGTCTCAGGTGAGGTGAGTGCCTTGGGGCTTAGCCTGCCACTCACTGCAGAGGCTGAGATAAATTGTGAGTCGGGTAAACCCAGCGTAGAGGTGAGCGAGTTCAACCTGGGTGGTTTACCCCTCGCTGCCCTGGGACTGTCGGAGGATAAGATATCGGAACTCATTAACGACGCCATTGAAGCTGCTGAGATAGAAGTCCCCGTGGATTTAGAGGGCATCCGCATTGAAGATGGGAAGTTAATAGTGGTATATAAGTAGGGCAAGGCTTGTAGAAGTAACCCCTCTATGCCTCGCGTCTCCTTACTACCAGCGAAATAGTCACGCCAATAATTATTACCCCAGCAATAATGCCACCAATGAGCCACCAGTTAATCGGCTTGGGCGGTTCAGGCGGTGGTGGCTTGACGGTAAATGACTCAGTAAGACCATCAACCTCTACCTGATAAGTGCCAGCAACATCCTTGACGGTGATAAAGGTTACCTTCTGGCTGGCACCACCAGCCAGGGTTACATCTCTGGTAGCTACCACTACCTTGTTTATGGTGAGAGTTACCCTATAACTACCACTCAGCTCGCCGGTATTGGCAACAAGGATGCTGATGGTTACCCTTTGCCCAATATCAACCTCGGCGGGGGATATGGTCAGGGTGCTGGTGGCAAAAGCTGCTGGCTTGGGCGGTGGTGGCTTGACGGTAAATGAGTCAGTAAGACCATCAACATTTACTGCATAAGTATCAGCAACATCCTTGGCGGTGGTAAAGGTTATCTTCTGGCTGGCACCACCAGCCAGGGTTACATCCTCGGTAGCTACCACTACATTATTTATGGTGAGAGTTGCTGTATAACTACCACTCAGGTCACCGGTATTGGCTACTGAAAGGCTGATAGTTACCCTTTCCCCGATGTCCACCTCATCGGGAGCTATAGCCAGGTCAGTGACACTAAAGGTAGCGGGACAAGTATAAGCCAGAATGGTAAAGGCAGTGAAGTGGCTTACTTTGGTGGTGATGGTATTAGTATCGGGGTCCACGGTGCTATCCAGTTCAACCCACTTGCCGGTTGCACTATCCCACATGGCAATGACCAGGTTCTCTTCAGCAACTCCTTCAGGTATAAGCGGCTGGTCATAGCTGAAGGTTAGGCGTATAGCTGGGTCAAAGGTAGCCCCATCAGGACCAAAGTCGTAGGTCAAGCCGATAATTTCGGTATCTGCCGCTAGAGCTGGTGGTTTTTCCATCTCGGTCATACTTATCTCACTGAGCGGCTCTCCGTCTTTAGTGAGACCTTTGGTGTCTTCATCAATGGATAGCTTGCATAAGCCATCAGCTGATTCGGTAATAATGTCTTCAGTAAATACGCCATCGGCACTAACCAAGCCTGATACATCACTAGTACCGGGGGGAAGTTCCGCTGCAGGCGGTGTACTGTCTCCCCCACCT
>SDBU01009948.1_pt1 | contig 10602 bp, 15 predicted proteins | sample 2277071 | NCBI WGS metagenome assembly SDBU01 (sample SAMN10397929, study PRJNA504765) | marine sediment metagenome | isolation source: marine sediment core GS08_GC12, 126 cmbsf | place: Arctic Ocean: Gakkel Ridge, Loki's castle | collected 2008
AGCCAGAAAAGAATTAACCAAAAAAGAAATCGCCGAATATTTAATTTTATTTATTGTAATATTTTTAATAATAATTTTTACCATGAATTGGTACACAGTATTTTAACAAGGAGTCAAAATGCCAGAAGAAAAAATTGAAAAAGATCAATTAAAAGAAGAATTATCAGCCAAATTTGAAAAGCCATCAAAAACTGAAAAACCAGCAAAGCCCAAAAAAGCAAAGCCTGCCAAAGCAAAATCAACCCAATTGTCAGGTCTAAAAGCAAAATTAAAAAAGATTGGACCAGCTATTATTTCTTTTTTCAAAAACATTCCCTCTTTTTGCAAAAGATTATTCTCAATTCCCAAAGATCCTGTCAAATTTAGAAAAAAACTGATTTTGCTAATTGTTTTTGGAATTTTGTTTTTGATAGTCGTAGCGATTGTTGTTTTCGGGGTTGGTTTGTATAAGTACAATTGGAAAAACAAACCAGCCGTTTGGGCCCAAAAAATTATCCCCTACCCGGCCGCAACAGTCGGCACTGATGTAATTCTCTTAAAAGATTACAACAGGAGAGTAGAATACTTAGAACACTATTACGTAAAAATGAAACAAAAGCCAGAAGAGGGTTATAAAAAAGCCGCTTTAGAAGAAATGATTGATCAAGAAATTCTTGAAAGAGAAGCCAAAAAAATCGGCGCCTCTGTCACTGACGAAGAAGTCGAAAAACAATATCAAAATATTGTTTTAGCCGAAAGCGGGGAAGCTGAGGTTGAAAAATTAATCACCGAATTATGGGGTTTTGATTTAGATTATTTTAAGAGCTTAATTCGAGATACTTTGCTGGCTGAAAAAATGAAACAAGAAATCCCAATTTCTGTAAATATAAAGCATATTCTATTTAAAGTTTCCGAGGGAGCGGACGAGAATGCACGGTCGGCGATTTTGAAAAAAGCCAAAAATTTAAAAGCCGAAATAGATAAAGGCAAAGATTTTGCTCAAGCCGCCAAAGAACTTTCTGAAGATACAGCCACTAAAGACAAAGGTGGGGATTTAGGATGGTATGTTCGGGAACAGATTGAATCACTGCTGGCTAAAGATTGTGCTGATAAAGTTATGGAGCTAAAAGTGGGGGGGATTGATATTTGTCGCTCCAAATATGGTTTTAATATTGTTATGATTACAGACAAAAAGGGCAAGAGCGATCAGAGTCTATCTGTTTGGTTTGAAGAAGTAAAAGCCAAAACCCACATCTGGCGCTTTGTCGGGCAATAGATCTTGGACAATAAATTTTATCGTTCTATATTAATTTTTTGAAAACTTTGTAGCAGGTCTCAGCATCATCTAAAGCGGTGTGTTCTTTTTTGCGTTTGATGTTTAGGGTTTTGCTAATTTCTGAGAGTCTTAATTTTTGCCCGGATCCCAGTTTATAGTAGGCGAGTGAAATCGTATCTAAGCTATGATAATCCCATTTTATGGGCACTTTCCATCTGCGAAAGTAATCTTCTAAAAATGGGCGATCAAAAGCAATATTGTGGCCGACTAAAATACAATCTTTGGTTTTTCTCGAGAATGCTTTTAGGGCTATTTTTGGTTTTAAGGCTAAACCCCAATCTTTGGCGTTATATCCAGTCACTTTTAATGCTTGCGGGTCAGCTGTTTTTAAATTTAACGGTTTGATCTTTGCTTCCCAAGTGTCAATGATTTTTAATTCTGGTTGTTTGACGAGCACTAAACCAATTTCAATAATTTCATGCTTTTGCCGATTTAGACCAGTCGTTTCAATATCGCAGAAAGCCAAATTTGGGAGTTTGTTTGATTTTTTCATATTTCCTCAATTGTATTTTAACATAAGTGTCAAAAATTTATTTGGCAATGTTTGGGATAAAAAAACCGTTGCTCGTGTGCCCCATAAAGGGCTGCTGCCGAGCAACGGCGGTTAAGTTTGTTTCCTTTTTCTCCTCATCCAATGGGCCAAAAACCCAATTCCTTCCCAGTCCCAGAGATGATAGAGAATCAGAAACCATTCATAGAGCCAGGAGCTAAAAGATATCGGATAGTGTAACGGATAGCGTTCGACCTTAATTCCATATACTAGGCTGAATGCTATCCGCATCCGAATTGCATGTTGCCACTGACTGACGACTGTTATTTGCGGTTGATCAATACCAACTTCTGTGAGTTTTTTTAGGCTAAATTCGACATTGCCAAAACTAGTGAGAGATTTACTCTCGCAGATGATTTGATTTTTATCAACGCCTTGTTGTGGTTGTGACAACCATTGTTTCATCGATTCGCTAGCCGGGCGAGTTTGGATTTCTCGGGGAAAACATATTCCACCCGAGACCAAGATCCTATCAAATTGGCCAGTTCGCCATAATTCAAGAGCCGCTTGGCAGCGATACAGAGTGTCTTGGGCCAACTTGTCGATAGCCACAATTCCACCATCCGGAACAAGCAGTATATTAAGTGGCGTATTTCAATCATCTCACCTCCTAAGGTGTGATGTCGGCTTCCTATCTCTTGGTGAACGGAGGGCCAACAGCCCAACAGTCAGATGCATCAAGAGACAGTTGATGGGAAAGACGAGATCCTGATACTGACCTTGCCACCTCAGAATGACCACGGATATAGTCAATCCATAGGCACCAGCAAACAAAAACCAGGGGAGTGATCGTTCGCAAGAAGGGTCTTTGCCAACGCCAATACAAGTGGGGAGGAAAGAAATCAGAAGCACTACTTGCAGCAGAAGGTTGGCATGAGTGGCATCCTGTTTAATTTGCCATACGGCAATAGAGGCCAGACCCATAACAAGCAAGAAAATATCCACTCTTTTGAGTTTGGACAGTCGTCCTTGACTGAGAGCGAACAGGAACGTGCCAACGTTTGTCAGGCAACTACCATAGGCCATTATCGTTTTTACCCAATCACCACTCATTACTTGGTAGGTGACGGCGTTAAGGATGGCTAAAAAAGCCCAAAGAATCCAGGTAGCTGCGTTCGGCTTCGAATGTCCAGTGATAATCTGCCTGTTATATAAAGCAAAGGTTCCCAGGTAGATTATTACAGCAATTACAGCAATTGCTTGGGTTATTTCCACCCGAGACACCTCCCTTTCAGGATTTATCGTCACATATTGTTAACGTAAGCATTGTATCAAAAAAAATCCTCAATGTCAAGGATTTTAAGAAAATCCGGGCCCGACCGGATTCGAACCGGCGATCTCAAGCTTGACAAGCTCGCGTGTTAACCAAGCTACACCACGGGCCCTTATTCTCTTCCTATTTTACCATAAATAGGAAATTTGTAAATTACTCTACCTTTATTTCAAAGCCAATTTCTGCTAAAATGGAATCAGAAAAAGTGAGGAAAAATGGATGATATTTTTCAAAAAATCTGGAAAGAGGAATTTGGCGAAGAAATAAAAGTTGCAAAAATTAAAAAATGTTATAAAATAAAAATACAAGGAGAATAATGACCCAAGAAAAAACAAAAAAAATTATTGAAGTAGTCAAAACGGGTAAATATGTAATAGAAATGCCAAAGAAAAGAAAAGAAAAGATTGAGACTACGGCAGAAAAAGTAGATAATGAATATTCAGAAGATTTAATTAGGCTAAAAGACTAAATGCATTATTTAGATATACTTGATGTTATTTATATTCACGATATAATAGTTCACAAAAAATATGTTTACGATGAATCTGTTAAACCTGCAAGTAAATATAACGATACTCAATTAGAAGATTGTGTCAAAAAAATCGACGCTTGTGTAAATAACCCTCAAAGGGTTTTTTTAAATAATGAACTTTATCCCACCATTGAAGAAAAAGCAGGCATCTTATTTTTATCAATTATTAAAAACCACCCTTTTGAAAATGGAAATAAAAGAACCGCCGTTTTTTCTCTGTTTCTTTTTATGGCTTTGAATAATTGTTGGTTAAAATTTAAACATTTAACGTTATACAAGCTAGCTGAGAGTATTAGCTCAAAATCTACGACTGAAGTTGGTTTTGATAAAGAAAAAGAGATTGTTTTCAATTTCATTAAAAAAGGAAGGTTAAATTTTATAAAAACGCGTAGTCCAGGTTTTATGAGAAGAATTTTTAATAAACTAATTGATCATAATAAATAAAAATTAAACAGCTAACAATTCCTTCATTTGTGGCATAACAACCTCAGGACAACCTAATACTTCTTTCCAGTTTAATGTTCTAAACGCGTCCGCTAATAAGCGGATTTTTTATTTGTATGGTAAAATGGAGATATGAAAAAATGTGAATTATCAAGCCGAGAAATGTACAATAAGCTTGTTAAAGTATTTCCAGAATTAGAAGAATGGACTCAAGAAGATATTTTTGCAATAAAACAATTTTTAAAAAAAGATTCTGTTGTTTTGGAAATAGGTTGTAGTTGGGGCAGAGTGATTAAAGCCTTGGCACCTTTCTGTAAGAAATTTATTGGAATTGATAATAGTGATATAGAAGTTAATGAAGCAAAAAAATTCCTCAAAGATATACTAAATGTTGAAATTTATCTTGAAGATGGTAAAAAAACTCACTTTCCAAATAAATATTTTGATATTATTATCCTTGCAGGAAACACTTTTGGAAATCTGGGCAATGACAAAGAAGCAGTTTTAGGGGAAATAACAAGATTAATTAAAAAAGATGGTAAAATTTTATTAAGCGTTTATTCTAAAGGCTCTGAACCCAAAAGATTGAAAGCCTACAAAGATATAGGATTGAAAATTAAAGAATCAAAAAATGGAAAAATTCTTTTTAAACAAGGCTTCATATCAGAAGAGTTTAGTAAAAAAGAACTAAAAAATATCTTTAAAAAATTTGGATTTAAAACTAAGTTTATTGATATTAGTTCTATTGCCGTTTTATGCGTTATATCTAGGGAGTAACAACAATTCCTTCATTTGTGCTATAGCAATCTCAGAGCAACCCAATTACTTCTTTCCAGTTTAATGTTCTAAACACGTCAGCTAGGCCCCGTACCGTAACTAAATCCTGCCCAAGTAGGTGGGATTATTGATTATGTTATAATAGTGTTATGAATACAAAAAATATTTGGGACAATTATTATAAAAAGACCCCTTTAAAGCAAATCCCTTGGAACTATACTAAAGCAGATTATTTTCTTAAATTATTGGACTCTAATAAATTAGGTATCGGCAAAGCATTGGATTTAGGCTGTGGGGTTGGAAGATTATCTATGGCGTTATCTAAGAAAGGTTTTGATGTAACAGGAATAGATATTTCTCAAACTGCAATTGCACATGCAAAACAAAATGCTAAAAAGGAAAACGAAAAAATTAAATTCTACGCTAAAGATGCAACCAACCTTTCTTTTTTAAAAGATGAAACATTTGATTTTGTTTTAGATTGGGCTAATCTTCATGGAGTCCCAGAAGATAAAAGAATAAAATATATCAATGAAATAATAAAACATACTAAAAAAAGAAGTAGATTAGTTTTAAGGTGTTTTAGTAAATACAATGTTTCTAAAATGGAATTAGGTTTTTTAACACCTATGGGTATAATATATCTATTTTCGAAAGAAGATATTATTAAACTTTATGGAAAATATTTTAAAATTATTGATACCAATAGGAGTAAACCAAGAAACCACCCATATAGATGGTTTGATGAATATTTAATGGAGAGAAAGTAATTTATCTAACAAATAAAATAGGTTCTAATAGTTGCTTCATCTGTGTCAATACAACTTCAAGATTTTCCACTACTTTCTCCCAACTAAAAGTTCTAAACACGTCCGCTAGACCCCGTAAAAAATGTCTTCCTAAAGATGGGAAGATATTTTCAATTGACTTTGTCACATTATTATAGTGTAGTGTGGCGCACGCAGGTGTTGGGCACCTGAAGGCTCGGTTCGATTCCGGGCATCCCGACCACAGCTCTTTTGCTGCAAGTGATGTAAAACTGGAAGCAGTACCCATCAAGACGCTGTATCGAAAAAGGAGAAAAAAACAATGGCAACAGCAGCGGCAACACAACAGAACAGGGCAACACAACAGGAACAAGGAGTACTTTCTCAAGGTTAGCAGTAGATCTGATCCAAACAAAGTGGCAGGAGCCATAGCAGGGATCATCCGAGAATACAAAAAAGCAGAGACGCAAACAATTGGAGCTGGAGCTCTTAATCAGGCTATAAAAGCTATCGCTATTGCCAGAGGCTTTGTGGCTCCTCAAGGTATTGACTTGGTCTGCTATCCCGCTTTTGCGGATGTCGAGATTGATGGACAGGAGCGGACAGCGATCAAGCTGTTCATCGAACCTCGGAAGCGACCGCAAGAGTAGACCCACCAAAAAGAAAGCTGCAAAACAGCAAAAGAGCCCCCATCGTAGCCGTGTTTGAAGAAAGAGTACGTAGCTTAGTCACAGCTACATTCGCACCACTCTCCTCAAATACGGCTATTTTTTATACAGCCAAAATTTGGTAAAATGAGAGTACAGGCGGGATTAGTTGAGTGGTTCAACGCCAGCTTCCCAAGCTGGAAACACGGGTTCAATTCCCGTATCCCGCTCCATTTTTTATAAAATAATTAATTAAAAATAAAAACCCTTACAGGATACATAGACATAGCCCTGCAAGGGTTTCATAAGGGTTTCAGCTTTGCTCACGGCGTAGCCACATTCGTTTAGCAAAGAAACCTGTTCCCTTCCAATCTAGGGCATGATAGGCAATAAAAGCCCACTCGCGCCACCAAACATTTGAGGGAACAGGATAATGGAGTGGATGCCGCTTGACATTAATACCATATCCGAGTTTGAAAGTTAGCCAGCATCTTATGGTATGTTGCCACTGGGTGACTACGGTTATTTCTGGATTTTCAATTTGGGCTGCTTTGAGTTTTTCCAAACCCAATCTGATATTGTCGTAAGTGTGGAGAGATTCAGGCTCAACAATTATAGACTTTTCATCCACGCCTCGTTCTGTGAACCATTTTTTCATAAGCTCAGCAGCCGAGACTGTTTGAATTTCAGGTGAGTGGCAAATACCACCCGCGACTAGTATTTTGTCAGATTGATTGGTTCGCCATAATTCTAGAGCTTTTTGGCAACGATGCAGTGTATCAGGAGCTAACTGATTTAAAGGTACAATACCACCTGACGGGACAAATAAGACAGATGAGATTTTCAAGCATATCACTTCTTTTCTGATTTAAGCGTAACAGCCAATACTGCCCTATTGTATAATAAGAATAATCACTTGTCAATGGTTGCAAGGTTTTTTACCTATTACTGCTCCGGGGATTACTTCCAGGGATCACCCTCGACCAAAAACCGTCCCAACATTCATTTTCGAGAGAAATGTGCCACTATCTACTAATTGTTGAGTTCTTTGCCACATTGAATCTATTTCCGTGTTCTTTATATGTTCATGATTTAACTTTTGAAGCTTAGCATCTAAATCTGCTCGACGAGCAATTCCGTCTTTAACTTTTTCTAATAAATTTTCTGGAACTTTAATTTGTTTTGGTTTTGTGGTAACATTCTTGCCTTCTCTTGTTTCTTCGCAGGTTAATTGAAAAGAGGGGCCTCCTTTTAGTCTTACTTCGAAAGCGCTCGCACTCACCAAAATTATACCGTGGTCAATCGCAGCTATTTTTGTCGGATCATCTTTGTCTGCCATCATATTATCTGGATGCCTTTCACAATTTGCCAAAACCCAATCTAATATGGCAATTTTTTGCCAATCTTCAGATTATATCGCTTGAGTTCTTTGTTCATCATCTACTCTAGAGAAATTTTGATAATAATCATGATCTAAAAATAATTGCAAAGCGCCAATTTCGTCGTTAATCTCTCTAATCACAGTCGGCGGCACAACATCTAAATCAAAATGTTCAGAGACTAAATATGCCGCACATTCTCGAGGATAAAATTCATCTATTAGGGTTTCTTTTTTAATGTCTGTATTTTCTCCGTCTGCTGGCTTAAAAACGCAAGTCAAAATATCCTCTCCTTTTTGAATGCGAATTCCCAACACTTTATTTTTATGTTCAGATTTAAGATCCGCAACATTAACCACATTTTCATGTCTTGGAATATCTGGATATAATTCTTCAATTGGCCGAATATCAAGCACTTCACCGGTCATCATTGCCTCGACGATTTTTTCCTTATCACCAAAACGGCTTTCCGCCATCTCAGGTGTTGTTTCTGGAGAAATTGGTACTTGTTCTGCCATTTTTTACCTCAAAATTAGTATAATATAAATTGGGTCTAATTATCAAAATTATTTTCCTTGAAAAATCAGAGCAAATATGATAAAATAATATTAAAATCGACGAGCCGATGTAGCTCAGTGGAAGAGCAACTCTTTCGTAAAGAGTAGGTCGTCGGTTCAAATCCGACCATCGGCTTATTTTTATCGTCTAAATTATGATATAATTAAAACAAATGAGTACAAAAAGCGTGTTTTTAAAATTCATCGCCAAGACCAACCTCCAATTTTTAAAAAATAAGGTTGTTTTGCTGGTGGTTTTACTGACAATGGTGAGTTTGATTTTGGTTTGGATTTTGTGGTTGTGGAAAATGAGAGAGTTTGGTCAGATTTATTCGCCGCTTTTTTCCAGTCAGTTATTCGGCAATTTTGCTTCTTATTCGTTGCCAGCTTTTAGTACCTTAGTATTTTTCATTAATTTTTATTTGGCCCAAAAATCATATTTTAAAGAACGGATTGCCGCCTTTTTCCTCTTAGGTTCTGGTTTTTTTGTTCAGATATTAACTTTGATTCTGATCAGATTTTATTTAGCCCAAGGATTTTGAAATGTTTCAAAAATTAATATATCAGACGAGATTTTTAGAAATTCTGCCAGGGACTGTTTCCTGGACTGTTTTAATTATTCCAATCGTAATTGCTGCCCTCCGGCCTCATTGGATTGCTTGCTTTGTGATTGTTTTTGATTTTTATTGGTTGGTTAGGGCAGTAATTTTTGGCACCCATTTAGTTTCTGGCTATTTGAAAATTCAAAGAGACAGCCAGATTGATTGGCTCTCTAGGCTTAAAGAATTAAAAAAAGACCCCCGAAAATATCTGGAAAAATTAAACTCACAATTGAAAAATATTGGCGGTTTAGAAAAAAGAATTTTGGAACGAGAAATTAGACAGGTCAAAAAGGCACAAAAATTAGGATTTTTAGATTGGGAAAAAATATATCAGGTGGTGATTTTGCCGACCTACAAAGAGCCGGTTCAGACTCTGGAGGCTTCAATTGATTCATATTTAAAAGCGGCTTTCCCAAACAAAAGAACAATTATTGTCGTGGCAATGGAAAAAAGAGAAGGTGGGGAAATTTTTAAAAAAGCCGAGATTCTCAAAAAGCGTTTTAAGAATAAGTTTAAAAAATTAATCTTTACTTTTCATCCTGACATTGTCGGTGAATTAAAAGCCAAAGGGGCAAATTCCACCTGGGCAGCCAAAAAATTAGAAAAGTATTTGATGGCCCAAAAAATCCCCTCAGAAAATGTTTTAGTTTCCACTTTTGATGCCGACACCAGAGCCTCAAAACAATATTTCGCCACCTTAACCTATAAGTATATTATTAACTCAAAAAGGCGCCAGCGCAGTTTCCAACCAATCCCCCTGTATTCCAATAATATTTGGCAAGTGCCAGCAGTGAATCGTTTAGTCGCTTTTTCAAGCAGTTTTTGGCAGATGATCGAATCAACCAGACCTTACCGGATGGTCAATTTTTCTTCTCAGGCAATGAGTTTTCAGACTTTAAAAGATATTAATTTTTGGAATACCAGTATTGTTTCTGAAGATTCGCGCCAATATTATCGGGCCTTTTTCCAATATGGTGGGAAGCATCGTGTCATACCGATTTTCTGCCCGGTTTTTATGGATGCAGTTTTGGGCAAAACTTTATGGGAATCTTTAAAAAATCAATACCGACAAAAAAGAAGATGGGCTTGGGGGGTGGAACATTTTCCTTATTTTATCCGTGAGGCGGCCAAGCACCCTGAAATACCAAAGAGAGATAAATTTATCCAAATATTTAGAATGTTAGAGGGGCATATTAATTGGGCGACTGCCTCGTTGCTGATCGCCTTTACCATTTGGTATCCTTTTATTTTCCATCCCGGTTTTAGATCTGATGTTTTGGGATTTAATCTGCCTATTTTTGCCAGATATTTGTTAATGTTAACTTGGATTGGTATAATTGTTTCAGCGACCATTGCCACTTTGTTGTTGCCGCCAAGGCCTAAAAAGTATTCAATTTTAAAATATACCGAAATCGTCGCCCAATGGTTTTTGATTCCCATATCAGCTTTGTTTTTTGGGGCTTTGCCTGCCCTTGACGCTCAAACAAGATTAATGACTGGAAAATATTTGGGCTTTTGGGTAACTCCAAAGGAAACTGAAGGAAACTGAAAATCTCTCGACGAAAGCTTGCGCTAAGTAGCGTCATTAAAGCGCTCGAGATAAAGGAGGAGGAATGTTGAGTGAAACGAAATCCGCCGAAGCTGGAGGCGGAGGCGGAGGAATTTTCAAAAAAGCTAATTTTATTCAATTTGTTAAATTTGCCATTGTTGGTGTTTCTAATACTTTTATTGATTGGGCAATTTTCTTTTTATTAACCCA
>SDBU01009949.1_pt1 | contig 10602 bp, 10 predicted proteins | sample 2277071 | NCBI WGS metagenome assembly SDBU01 (sample SAMN10397929, study PRJNA504765) | marine sediment metagenome | isolation source: marine sediment core GS08_GC12, 126 cmbsf | place: Arctic Ocean: Gakkel Ridge, Loki's castle | collected 2008
TTTCGTTGGCAGGAGGGTTATCAATATTACCCAGCACTCCTACGCTACTACAATGGACAAAACGCTTTAAATTTCTCTTTAGACAGGCCTCGAGAATTTCTTCTGTTCCACCAATATTCACTTCCCGGTATTCCTGGTCAGATACCCCCACCGCAAGGTGAATGCTTGCCAGATGATATACAACCTCCACATCCTTTAGAGCTTTCTCTATCATTTGTCTATCTCTTAAGTCACCTTTTATGAATTCCATAGCTTCCAATTTCTCTAGATAACGAATATTATGCTCTCCCCAGTCTAATACCCGCACTTGATGTCCCTCTAGAATCAATTTTTCTACCAGATGACTTCCAATAAACCCCGTACCTCCAGTAACAAGAATCTTCATGGAGTGCAACTCCTTCTTTCTTCAATTACGCCCGGATTAGGAACCCTGGACAAAACGCCTCATCTGCTTTCTAAAGGGAGCCAGTAAGCTTACAATGAAATCCCCGTATCTTGAATCAAAAATCTTATAGGCAAGGGCTTTTTTCAGAGAGTGTTTTTTATAGACATTGAACCCAAACCAGCGACTACACTTTAATATCTCTTTGCGGCTAAAATGGGGCATTTTCAATATTGTATCTCTTCTGGAAATGTAATTATCAGGAATTTCGCTGTTATCATCCAGATAACCTTTCTCCCTGCAAATATCGTAAGCTTCTGTCCCTGGGTAGGGGAAGAAGACGTAAATGGTTAACGCATCTGGATTAACTATTGTGTTCAACCTGATGGTATCTTCAAATTTTTCCTTTGTTTCCCCGGGCAGTCCCACCATATTGAAAGCTTTAATTTTTAATCCTACTTCCTTGGCATTCCTCAAGGCTTCGATGATTTGCTGGTTACTCATCTTTCTCTTCAGTATTTTTCTTCTTATCTCCTCATTACCCGATTCTATGCCGAAGACAGCCATCCTCCCCCCGGCTTCTTTTAATTTACCCAGTAACTCCTTAGAGCCAAATTCTACCCTGAGGTCAAAGTCAAAAGGTAGAGCAATTTCTCTCTTATATTTGGCACAAAACTCATCAACAAACTCTTTTTTGAACATAAAGACCTCATCATCAAAACAAATCTCGCTAAAATTGTACTTGTCCTTAAGGCCCCTAATCTCATTGATCACATTATCCACACTCCTAAATCTAACATAAGTGCCACTCTGAGCCTTCCTCAGTCTCTGGTTAGAACAATAAGTACAATTGAAAGGACATCCCCTTGACAGCAGCACTCTCAGTTGTGATAAACCATAATGGTCGATAGACTCCTGGAAATTAAACAAATCCCTATCTTCAAAAGGAAGCTCATCTAGATTTGCAATAAAAGGCCGACAAGAATTCTTATAGACTCTGTTATTCTTCCTAATCCAGATATTTCTTATTTTGGTGGAATCCTTGCCCTTCTCCAATGCCTCTACCAGCTCTAGCATTGGATATTCCCCTTCGCCAATACATATTGCATCCAGACCAGTTACCTCCTCTAAAGATTGTGGATGAAGGGTTATATGAGGCCCGCCACAAATAGTAAATACTTTATGAGAGCTAATAGCTTCGATAATCCTCTTTATAAACCTGAATTGCTCTGCCGTACAATAGAAACCAACTATATCGGGCTTGAATTGACTCATCTTATCAAGAAAAGAGTCTATACCATATTTTGGAGTCATATGATATAAATCAATCTGATTATAGCCATGGGCCTTCAGTGTGGCCGAAATACTAGCCAATCCATGCTGAAAACCCAAAGAGCCCATTTTCTGATTTATCTCTGTGAAAACAAATAAAATCTTCACCTGGTCTCCCTACCTTCTTCAGACGGTTATTATGTCTTCTTAGCCACTACTGTCACACAATAATCTTCTTCTAGAAAAAGCAAACTATCCAACTTGGATACCGACAAAAGAAAGGGATGAGCTAAAGAGAATAACTTGTAGGCTATACCATGAGTAGTTAAATCTTTTTGAGAAGTGGGAGCTATAGCAACACCCTTCATGCCCTTTTTTAAACGAAAAATGTACCCATAATTAATGGCTAGCTCTATCATTTCTGTAAAGAATTTTGAATAACTTCCTCTCTCTACAACCTTAAAACCCGCTTTTTCTACAACAGCCTGCAGCTCATCCAAAGTATATCCCGGTCTTTGATGTCCATACCTTTCAGGAGGCATCCCGAGCATATACCTTATCTTGTTGCCTAAAAGCCTCTTGTGCTGATCGGGGCAAGTAACATAGATTATTCCTTTAGGCTTCAATATTCTGCGGATTTCACTCAAGAAATCTTTTTCCTCAAATAGGTGCTCTAAGACATCTATTATGACGATTCTATCGAAAATACTGCTTTTAAAAGCGAGCCCGGCACTATCCAGCGTCAACACTCTTTTCTTTAGAAGCTGTTTCATAACCGGTGGGTTCTTTCCCTCCAGATCCGCCGTTACCCATCTACCTCCATGTTTTCTAAAGTAATAGCTAAGTCCGCCAGTATTGTCCCCATGACATATATCCAGGCACATCTCACCGGTGTCAATTTCTTTTATAAAAGAGAGAAGATGACGCAGTTTTAAATTTTTCTTGAAAGCTTTTCCAAAGACTTCTAGTTGCCAGGCTTTTTCCATATCAAGCTCCTCCTTAATCATTATTATTCCTCTTTTCTGGAAAGAAAAGCCTTTAATGCTGCATCCCATTTTCGCATATCATCCATTCCTATCTTCTCCAGGGCATAGTTCCTTAAAACAGAATAGTGAGGACGCCTAACTTCTGAAGGAAACCTCTCTACTGGGACTGCTTTAAGATTAACCTTCATATGATAGAATTCAAAGATTTTCTCAGCAAATTCATACCAGGAACAAAAACCATTGTTAGTAATATGATAAAGACCAAAATAATCCGTTTGAATAATATCTCTTATCTTCCGAGCGAGGTCCATAGTATAAGTGGGTGTAAGGATTTCATCATTCACTACCTCAATCTCATCTTGTTCTTTGGCTAAACGCAGCATAAGGTCTATAAAATTACCGCCTTTAGCTCTGCATTTAGCTGAACCGTAAAGACCTGATGTTCTTACAATGAAATGTTTGGGACATAAATACTTTATATAGTACTCTCCGGCTAGTTTTGATATCCCATAAACATTTAGAGGTCTGGGAGAATCTGATTCAATATACGGCTGCTTCTTTCCACCATCAAAGACGTAGTCTGTACTGATATGAACTAGAATTATCTTGCTTTTCTTGCAGGTAATGGCCAGATTCTTCGCCCCGATACTATTGATTTTGAAAGACGCAAAATCATTTTTTTCGCAATCGGCAACTCTATGGTAAGCAGCCGTATTGATAACTACATCTGGCTTGTACGCCTCTAATGCACTCCTTATTGATCTCTCTTCTGTTATTTCAATATTTTTGTGGGTTAAGGGTATAACATCCTCAGAATGCAGGACTTTAACTATGTCGCTCCCCAATTGACCATTTGCTCCGATTACCAAAACCTTTATTTTTCTTCTCCTTAATTGAGGTTAATAAATCCAAAATTAATCTTTCAGAATATCGAATCTGATATTTTAAGAATCTTTTCGGCTTCTTCTAAAAGAGTCGTCCATTGAATATTATAGTAGCGGGGATTTAGAAAATCGGTGTAATTGCATTTATTTATCATTTTTACCATATTCTTTACCGAATCCTCTACGCTTGAGCTAGCATGAAAATCCAACAAAGACTCTATCTTCTTGGTAGAAACTCGATAACTCCGTACAGTACGTGGTGTACGGTCAACCACTATCTCTACCTTGATTCCTATATCTTCCAGGGCCCCCCGCACTCGGTAGGCAAGTTCTGATATTCTGTAATTATTATGAGATACATTGAAAATTTGACTTTTCACTTTATCTTCGGGGGCTTCCAAACAAATAAGGTAAGCTTTGACAACATCGCTTATGTCAATGAGCGGTCTCCACATTTCACCTCCCCTGAAAATGGTAATTTTCTGTTTAGCTAAAGCATTTTTAACAAAAGCATTCACTACTAAATCGTATCGCATTCTATAAGAAAACCCAAAAATAGTACCTTTTCTTAAGATGACAGGGCAGAAATTATCATCAGCCATCTCTAGAAGAATCCTTTCCGCATTATATTTTGATTTAGAGTAAACGGCATTGGGACTTACTTTTGTCTCTTCGTCTTGAACTATATCTTCTCTCCCAAAACCGAGGTCATATATAGAACAAGAAGAAGCGAAAATAAATCTCTTTATACCTCTCTCTTTGGCAGCTTTTGCTAGATCCTTGGTAGCTTCAACATTCATTTCATAATTTGCCCTGGGATTGTGCTCTGCCGTGGGGTCATTTGAAAGTCCCCCTACGTTTATTACAGCCTTTATCCCTTTGAAAATAAAAGAATCTATCTTTCTCATATCACCCTGAACTATCTCGGCACGGTCTTTTACATCCTTTATACCTCTGTCTCCATAGTAGAACCTGTCCAATATTCTCACTGCATAGCCTTCATCCAGAAGTCCCCTTACCAACATGCTACCTACATATCCAGCTCCTCCTATCACTAAAATCAATTCATAACCTCCTTATGTTGCTATTTAGCCAAATATTGATTTAACCCAAAAGCTATCTTCCTTTTACTTTCCACTCAACTCCGAAGGAATTTGGTGAAACTCTCACTTCGTCAGGATTATCTCGATTATATACCTCACTAGCAGTGCTAACCATCTGGGTATCGTCCTCCAAGGACACCCATCCATGATAAACCCCCGGGGGGACTACTAAAAGAGAAAGATTTCTGGAGCTTAATACAAAAGTATTGAGCTCTTCATAGGTAGGACTATCTGACCTGTCGTCTCTGAGAATAAACTTAGCTGCTCCGTGACTGATAAAAAACCAATCCCATAATACTTTGTGTTTATGAAAAGCCCTAATCACTCCTCCGGCAAAATTTCCCACCAAATATACCTGACCAAATTTGGTAAAATGACTGTCATCGGCTCTTATGATTTCAATAAGATAGCCTCGATCATCAACGTGAGCAGTTAATTCTACTAGTTTTACATCTTTAATCATCCGGACCCCCCCTTTTTTTTTTAAGATAGAAGAACTTCTCACCTAAAAACTCTCCTAACGATTTTATTGTATCCAATTACATTATCTTTCAAAAACCTCCCTAACTCAGTTATGGGCATTCCCAATAGTTTTTTCCTTCCTGGCCTATCACACCTATCACAGGGTACAACGTTCTCATATTGTTGTCCACTCAAGTTTTCCCGAAGCAGAATTTCCTTAGGTCCATTCCAAATCTCCAATAAAGAAGAGTCTTTTACATTCCCCAGGATTAACTTACCATGGAAATCCTGAGGGCAAGGCAAAACACTTCCATCCCAGAATATAGTCAAAGAATACCAGGGAAAAGTGCAACGAATAGAGCCTTTATTGGAATTAAACTCTTTTATATCATATCCACCGGCCCAGTTATGAGGTTTTCTTACTACAAACCGCTCAAGAGGAAGAGAGTTAAATCTTTTCATAAAATTTTTTTTTATCTTCCCTTCCATCTCATCGGACGAGCAATCTGAGAATTCAATGATAGTAAAGGTTGTATAAGGAGCACTCTTAGCCAGTTCTTTTTTCGTAGACAAAAAAGCAAAAATATTATTCAGAGTCTTATCAAAATTAGCTCCAATTCTTATGTCCTCATAGACTTTTTTCTCATATCCATCAAAAGAAAAGGATAAAAAGTCTAAACCTGAGTCTAGTATTTGGCGACTCCTCTCCTCATTCAGTAAAGTGGCATTAGTATTTAATCTTGTATAAAGTCCTTTCTTCTTTGCATATTTTATCATTCTAAATATCTCCGGATGCAATAGGGACTCTCCTCTGTGGAATAGATTTATGTCATGGGCAAACAGGGAAGCCTCGTCAATTATTTTTTTGAATACACTGAAATCCATAAAACCTCTTTCGCTTTTGGCAAGGTTCTTGTTAAGACACATAACACATCTTAAATTGCAGTGACTGGTAGGTTCAATCCACAGACGAATTGGGGCAGGGATATTTCTGCTTCTTTTTGCACTATAACTCCTGTATAGACTATACAATTTTTTCAATTGAGCGATTTTTTTCAATCCTTGCCTCTTAGCAAAAGCTCTTCATAGATTTTTGTTATTCTTTTGCCCATACTTCTCCATGAATATTTCCTGCCTACTCTTTCTCTTAGTTTCCTCCCTAAGCTTCCTCTTAATTCCTTCTGTGAAAGTAAACCCTCTATTTTTTCTGCAAAGGAGGCGGAGTCTCCTAACTTAGCATATACACCCAAATCACCTAGAATTTCTCTATTAACTCTGGTATCAAAAACCACAACTGGCAGCTCGGCAGCCATATAATACAAAAGCTTTCCGTTCCATTCTGTTGTGGAAAGTTTTGGAGAAACTGCAATATCTGCCAGGGAAAGGTATTTGATGGTCTCCTCATAATTCACCCGTCCAGTGAAAGTTACAAAATCTTCTATTCCTCTTTCCTTAGCTATGTCTTTGTATTTGTCTATATCCGGATATCCCAGTATTAAAAAATGAACTTTTTTGTTCTTTTTAAGCAACAGGGGGATTGCTTCTAAAAGACTATTTATGCCCTGGTATTTATTTAAGAGACCCTGGTATATTACAATTTCTTTACCGTTGTCCGGAAGAGAAAACTCTCTTCTTCTCTTTGATTTCTCATAACGGTCAGGTTTGAATACTTCTGTATCTATTCCATCTTCCACTATATGGAACTTATCTTTGGAAACTCCAGACTCTTTTTCTAACAGTTCAATTGAATCCAGCGAACTAATTATAATTGCATCTGCTGAGTTATTAATAAATTTTTCCATTCTTTTGAAAAGATAAAAAAAAGCGCTCTTCTCTTTCAGAAAATCGTGCTCCACAATTTCTCCAGTCAGACTTCCCTGAAAATCAAAGACCAGTGGAATATTGGCAAGCTTTGCAACAATACTACCTAAAAAAGCCCCTTCATGCAGATGAGCATGGACTATATCCGGTTTTTCATAAATACCATCCCCTAATAGCTTCATCAGAAGAAGGATATCCAAATACAACTTATGATAGGAAGGCCCTGCCTCCAATTTCTTGTACCAGGGAATATTGATTATTCTCCTAATATCAAGACCAGGAAGATTTCTACCATTATGATAGGTGTATATAGTTATCTTATTTCCCATCTCTTGTAATATACGGGCTTCTCCGTATATGCGAACATGGCATCCTCTATCAGCAAAGAACGGAGTGGGAGCAATCATAAGAACTTTATACATCAAATTTACCTTGCTATACTCAACAAACGATTCAAGAGCTATTCTGTAATCATTGGAAGTTTAATCAACTTATTTGCCAAGATTTAAAATGATAATCCCGGAAACAATTAAAATTGAGCCTACTAGCAAATTAATTACCTTTACTTTCTCACCCAGTAAGAAATATGCTCCAGCCATCACCAAAACATATGTCAGAAGGGCAAACGGATAGACAAAGCTCAATTTTAGCCTGGTAAGAGATATAATCCAGGCAGCAGCACTAAAAAAATAACAGAACAATCCAAGCCAAATAAAATGATTCTTTAGAAGAGCTAGAATATTAGTATCTGTAACAGCTCCCTTTTTTAGGAGAATCTGTCCCCCAGCAGCCAATAAGACCGCAATTAAAATCAAGAGATAACTATTCATTCCTATTAACTGCCTTTCCCCGCTTTTTTTTTCTCAAAAGAATTAGCTGAAAAAGTCCATAAGCAGCAATTAAATCTATATAAGGCATTAGGGGAATTCTGAATCTTGCTGCTCCGTGTTGTCCCACTACTAAGGCATTATACACTATTATTAGCAAAAAAAGGAAAAAGATAGCAGCCAGGTTTTTCTCCTTACTGGTTTTACACAATCCATATCCGGCTAAGAAATATATAAAAAGTAAATATAGTAAAAGAAAAGGTAAGTATAAAAGTAGCTTCCAATTCTGGATGAAGTACCTGCCTAAGTCCCCGCAGGCCTCAAAGAAACTTTCAGTTAGAAGACTCTTCCCTTTAGCCATTGCTATTGATTCATCTAAAGATGCTCCAAATATTCTCTCCGGAAGCAGAAAAGTAGGGGTAGCAAATATCTTCAATGCTCCTATCAAATGTATTTTGGTGTAGAGAGCAGGAGCAGCAAGGATTCTCTCTACAGCTAGCTCTTGATATATTTTAGCTTTCTCAAAAGGAGAAGTAATGTCCCTCTCGGTAAATATCTCATTCGTTTCTTCTTGCATCTCTTTTCGAATAGCATCAAGATGTTCATACCCTCCCCTCTTATACGCCTCCAGGTAGGCTGCATTATAGAATAGAAGGTTACCTCCTTGAGCTATAGAAAAACTCAGGTTGTCATAGACAATGTAATTACGGATTGCCCAAGGGCTAACCGCTGCCAAAAAAATAAGAATATAGATACAATAATTAAGCAATACCTTTATAAAATTCCTCCGGTAGACTACAATGAAAGAAAGTGCCATTACAAACGCAAAATAGATAATTACCTGTCGACAAAGAGCAGAGGCCCCCAACAATATGGCAGAATATATCAATTGCTTTCTTTTTCCCTCCCTGAAGAATTTGAGGATAAAATATATGCTGGCAAGAAAAAGGAAGGTAAAGAGCATATCAGTCATTATTAGATTTCCGTAAATGGCTGTGGGAAAATCCAGAGCTAGCAATAGACCAGCAATAAAGCCCACACCTCTTCGGATAAACACCTCCCCAATATAATAAACGAGAATACAAGTTAGCGAACTCAAAATAAGTTGGAATATTATGGCCACATTAGGCTTATGCCCGAATAGAGAGTAAATCCCGGCTAGAAATAAAGGATAAACTGGAGCTCTAAAAGCATCGGTAGGCGTTCTAACTTCGAAAAGTGGAATTCTGTACTGGGGAGGAAAATAGGAGGCCGGTTCAGATTGATAGAACCTATGATTTTCTACCAGGCTCATTGCCATACCATCATACTCATAAGAATCAAGCATAGTAAACATTCTTTCTTTGTGAGGGGCAACAAAAGGAAAGACTGAGAATCTAAGGGCCAGTGCTAAAAATATTATCAACAGAAGCTTCTTATTTATCATATTTTGGTCTCTCTCGGGAGTCTAATACTTCTTTGACAAAATAGATAGATTTGTTCTGCGATTCATGATAGGTCCGGGAAATGATTTCTCCCAAAAGACCCATACTGATAGACTGTCCCCCGATAAGTAAGAAAAGGATAGATAAGTACAAAAAGGGATTTCCGGTCATATCTACTCCATAGGTAAGCTTCATAATGACTAAGATTATTCCACAAACAAATCCTGAGAATATGGAGATTAAACCGAATTTTCCAAATATCTGGATAGGTCTGCTAGCAAAGCTAAGCAAGAATTTGACCGTTAGTAAATCCAGAAATCCCCTGTTGATTCGTGAGAAAGCATACTTGGACTTTCCATGTTCCCTGGAATGATGTCTCACTTTAACCTCACATATAGAAGCCCCTACCCAACTGGCAAGAGCAGGAATAAATCTATGCATTTCACCATAAAGCTTAATATCCTTAGCTATCTCTCTTCGATAGGCTTTCAAAGTACAACCGTAATCATGCAATTTTACCCCGGTGAATAGGGAAATCAGCCAATTAGAAATATGGGAAGGCAGCTTTCGGCTTAAGAAAGGGTCTTTTCTTTTCACTCGCCAACCACTCACTACATCAAAACCTTCCTCTATTTTACTAATTAATTGAGGGATATCTTTTGGGTCATTCTGCAGGTCAGCATCTAAGGTAACTATAATCTCGCCTCTTGCATAGTCAAAGCCAGCTGAAATGGCCGCTGTCTGTCCAAAATTTCGTCGAAAGACAACCACTTTAATCTTCTTATCTCTCTTATGAATTTGATGAAGAAGAGCAGGAGTTTTATCTGTACTTCCGTCATCAATAAAAATTATCTCATAATTTTTATCCAAATTATCTAAAACATGCTTTAGCTTGGGATAAAGCAATTTGATATTTTCTTCTTCGTTAAAAACAGGTACAACTACCGAGATATACTCCCTTTTTTCTCTTGAAGTATTATTCAATACACCTCTCCTCTTGTTTCCTCACCCTTAATCTTAACTTGGGAATTTCACTTACTCAAAATGACTTTTTCATTTTATTATAGCAATCTTGCCTATTTTTCTTCCGCCCATAGTATTGGTGACAATCCATAGGTAAATACCTCTGGCTAACTCTTCTCCCCTCATATTTCTTACATCCCAGGCCCAACTGTATTGCCAGCTTACATCCTCTTCTTTTACCAGTCTGCCGATGACATCAAAAATACGAATCTTGGCATCACTTGTCAATGCATCAAAGACAATCTGACTATGACCTCTCAATATACTAAATGGATTGGGATAGACTATCAGATTTTCCAGGTTAGCGGCAAGAACCATAACTGGTCCATCTGTCTCACTGGTGGGAACACCCTCTGCTGCCATCCCGTTATGGGCATCATAGGCCTCAAAGTAGTAACTATAGTCTTCCCCCACCGCT